>Ga0082335_1001389_pt1 | contig 51743 bp, 36 predicted proteins | sample Subgrocontami58m_FD_72375 | JGI IMG/M metagenome (GOLD analysis project Ga0082335, IMG submission 72375) | Subsurface groundwater microbial communities from S. Glens Falls, New York, USA - GMW37 contaminated, 5.8 m (SPADES assembly) (version 2) ... | reverse complement strand
TGACGGTCACGCCATCGGTCGAGTTGCTGTAATCCACGGTGTCGGTACCGACACCGCCAATCATGACATCGTCGCCGGACGGGTTGATCGTGAACAAATCGTCACCCGCCCCGCCGTCGATCCAGTCATTACCATCACCACCGCCCAAAATGTCGTTGCCCAAACCACCCAAAAGGGTGTCGTTACCCACGTTACCCTTCAAGGTGTCGTTACCGTCGCCCCCGTCAATCGTGTCGTTACCATACCAACCATTGATGATGTCGTTGTCTGTGCCGCCATTGATGGCGTCGTTCCCAAATCCACCGTAGACCAAGTCATCACCCGCACCAGCACTGATAGTGTAGTTACCCGTCGCCGCCTTAATGAAAATAGTGTCGTTGCCTGCATCGGACGTGATAGTGTTGATGGCGGCAGACGTTTTTGCCGTTATAAAGTCCGCGCCTATACCCGTTACAATCGTTTGCGCGCCTGAAGCCGATATGGCCGATAGGGTGACAGCGGGCGCACCCGTGCTGGTGATGGTCTGCGCACCGCTCGTCGAGGTTACGCTCACGGCTGTAAGATCCCCGCCCGAAATGGTTTGTGCGCCCGCACCTGATATGGCGGTCACTTGCGCAAGGTTTGCCCCCGAAATGGTTTGTGCGCCTGCACCAGTTATGGCAATCGCCTGCGTAAGGTTTGCCCCGGTGATTGTCTGTGCACCTGCTGTGGACATGGCCGTCACAGTGGCAATGCCTGACCCCATGGTGATGTCCTGTGCGCCATCCACCGAGGTGGCGGTGATGGTTGCCGCTCCGGTAAATGTACCCATGTCAATCGTAATCGCACCTGCGCCAGATGTCGTCACTAGGTCAACCCCGGCGGTTGCGAACGCCGTTTCAAAAAAACCGCCCGTGGTGATGGTTTGTGCGCCAGCCCCCGTTGAGTTGATGACGACTTTTTCGATGTTGCTCACCCCGCTCCAGTAGCCGTCGACGGGCGTGATCGAAGCGGTGCCTATCGGGGTGATATTCAGCGTATCAATCCCGTCACCGCCATTGATGGAATCGAGGATGGCCCATGTCCCGGTTGCCCCGTCATTATAGGTGGCTTCGAAAGTGTCATCTCCAGAACCGCCGACAAAATTGTCGAGATTCGTCGTGAGTGTAAAAATTGCCATGATTAGTCCTTATTCGTAATGATTGTGAGAGTTGGGTTTGAAGTCATCGCCAGCGTGCTAAGGAAGCTTTAACTTCCCCCGCCTTAATAAGCGGGCCGGGTTGGCTATACGATGGATGAAGCGGCATGTAACCGTTTAAAGGATTGTTATTAATGGCGTTACCTGTTGATAAGGGAAGCGGTGCTGGCAATCGGTTGGTGACGTAAATTCCAGTAATGGCCTTAATGTTGCCTGGGCATCATCATCGTACAGTGCTTATCCTCTGCTTTTTTTAACAAAAGTTCTGTGCGCAGGCACACGTATCACGCGATAGGCATCCGCCAAAAGCCCTTAAAAAATAGGCTTTATTGGTGGCGGTTAAGGGGACAATCCACATAAAGGTCCATGAAACCCAAATATTGAGGATAGCTAATGACTTGACGCCGTGTCGGGATGGCCTTGCATATTGACTATGCTTCCGTTCGCGCCCCAACTCCGTCAACACGGCCCCTACGGCTACGCGGGGGCCGTCGTACCGCTCCACTAACGTTACGCTTCCTGTACTCCTTCCCAGACAGCTTCTAAGTGATGCCCATCGCAAAATTCCTATTGCCTCAACGGTGGATAGGGAATAGGGTTTCTGAAATAAAGATTCTGTAAGGATGGGTTTGCATTTGGGAGGCAAACTGTTTCCGTCATTCGATCTGCAGCCAGGGTAGATGGTATTGGGTAATTACGTAATACACGCCATTTAAGGTAACGGGCATTTAGGCACTTTAAGGAGCCGGATGGTGTGTTTTTGGTTAAAATGGATGGATCCCTAATAAAATGCCCCCATTATGAAACCCTTATCCATTTTGCCGCTGTTGCTGTTGGCCTTTCTTTGCCATGCCGAATCTCCTGACGGTCAAGTGTGCGTGCATATTCCAGAACGTGGCACGGAAACCACGGTGATCCAGGACGCTTGCCAAAAAGGCGATATTATTCAATTGAACAAGCGTTTGGTGGCTTATTTGTGTGATTTTGACAAGGCGATTGTCAGTTACGACAGGGGCGACCAGTATCTGTGCGCTTTCTTGGGGACAAAACGCGCGTTGCGCGAAGGGACGAACCCTTAATTCGACAGGCGGGACAAAATAGGGGCGGTTTTAGTTTTCGGGTGGCTATCGCTTACCGGAGCGTGGCCCTACAATATGAATTTTGAATTAAATCTTAGGTGCATTGGTATGACACACAAAAATCCCTTACCCCATAACAATAAGCAAAGCCAATTGGTGATGGCTGCACGCCGCGACCAGGAGTTACGGGAACAATCTTATCGCGGCCAGGCATTGAAAATGTATCCGTGGGTCTGCGGGCGCTGTGCGCGGGAGTTCACGCACAAGAATTTGGCTGAGTTGACGGTGCACCATAGGAACCACAATCACGATGATAATCCCGCAGATGGAAGCAATTGGGAATTGTTGTGTTTGTATTGCCATGACAACGAGCATTCCCGTTATGAAGAGACACGTTTTGCCGGTGTCAAATCCCGCAAGCCAAGCACGCCGACGGTTACCCATAACCCGTTTGCGGATTTGAAAAGCCTGTTGGATGCTAAAAAGTGAGGGGGATCAAGGCAATGAGTCGATCCCAAAATTGGCGAGCGCATCGGCCCGTTCATTGCCTTGGTCGCCGGAATGGCCTTTAATCCATTTCCATTCGATGGTGTGCAGGGTTTTGGCGGCATCGAGCCTGCGCCAAAGGTCGTCATTTTTGACGGGTTTTTTGGCGGCGGTTTGCCAATTGCGTTTTTTCCAGTCGGGCAGCCATTCGGTGATGCCTTTTAGGACATAGCTGGAGTCACTGTTGAGCTGGACGTTACAGGGCTTTTTTAAGGCTTCCAGCGCTTGTATGGCCGCCATCAGTTCCATGCGGTTATTGGTGGTGGTTTTTTCGCCGCCAAACAGTTCCTTGGCGTTGCCTTTGTAAGTCAATAGCACCCCCCAGCCCCCTGGGCCAGGATTGCCACGGCAAGCCCCATCGGTATAAATAATGACAATATCACTCATGGCTGATGGAGTTCGCAGGGGAGGACGCTAAAGATGTTTCGTTGACTAAGCGGGGCATTTCTTGTGTCACCGGGGTTAGGGGGATTAGATTATAGCGGCGCTTTATGGCCTTAATGGCATAGGAGGTCGCAGACAACGAGCCGGATGGATTAATGGCTTTACTGTGTTTGGTTTTGACTTCATCAAGATAGAAACTGGATGAAGTGGTGACTTCAAAATTCAACAGCTTTAACCAATCCATAACCCGCCCATGGCTGATAAAGTGGCCGCGCCAAGAGTCCGCCAGTTTTATTTCCCATAAAAAATGGTATCTGACCCATAAGCTCCAAGGGTTAAAATTCATTATCAGAACAATGCCTTCCGGTTTTAAGACACGTTCAATTTCGCGCATGGTCTGGAAGCGGGAAGTGTCAAATTCCAGCAAATGCGGGATGATCACCATGTCGACACTTTCGCATTTGAGCGGCAAGCGGAATGCTTTGGCTTGAATTTTTCTGGCATCTTGACTGCCCAGACTGTTTACATCGAGTATGGTATAAAATTTGTATAAAGAACAATCAATAAAGTCGTTTTCCCAGCCCAAGCCGCCTATTTGCAATACGGTTTGCTGGCAACTGACCGTGATGGCGCGTTGTAAGAACGCCGCCTCCAGTTCTTTTAGCAACTTGCCTCGTGGCGTTTGATACCAAGAAAATAAAAATTTACGTTTCATTGCAGTGCATTAAGGGTTTAAGCCTGGCCTATTTTGGGGCAATGCCTTGTTTTTGAAACGGTGGCGTGAGTATACAAGATCAATCGGCAGCTCAAAATATAGCGGGGATTTAGGGAATTCTTCACTACAATGTAATATTACTTGGGTTATTTACAAGAAAAACAAGTTATACTATAACCCTTATTATGATTAAACTACACTCTTAGGCTTTAAGATGATGCACGTTAATTTTAAAAGGCCAGCCAATTTCCTTTTGATTTTGCTGTCTTTAATCGCAGCAGGTTGTTCGGAAACCCCCAAAAACCAGTTAAGTGTCGCTGATCAGCTTCCAGGGCGGTCAGATTATGATAGTCAGGATGATTTATCCGGACAATATCCTTCAGCAAGTTCCCGGCTTAAATTCAATAAACACAGGCAAAAAAGCGCCTCCGGTGAACATGAGACGGTATGGGACCGTTTGTTGTCGTTATATTCCTTGCCAGAAATTGATAACTATCGGGTTGACCGTGCGATGGACTGGTATTTGCAGCATCCGGCATCCTTGGCCATTATCCAAGAACGTGCCGAGCCATATCTGCACCATATCCTTGATGAAGTCGAAGCCAAAGACATTCCAGGCGAATTGGCCTTGTTGCCTGTGGTGGAAAGCGCGTTTGTGGCGAATGCTTATTCTTCAGCCGAAGCTTCCGGCCTTTGGCAATTTATCCCGTCAACGGGTGAAGAATACGGTTTGCAACAAAATGCCTGGTATGATGGCCGCCGTGACGTTTACGCGTCCACTAAAGCCGCGACAACCTATCTGAAAGAGCTGAGTGAGCTTTTTGACGGCGATTGGCTAAAAGCCTTGGCGTCATACAACTGCGGCAAAAACCGTGTGCGGCGTTCAGTTGAAAAAAATGAAGAGCGTGATTTGCCGACCGATTATTGGTCCTTGGATTTGCCCCAAGAAACGATGGATTATGTGCCGCGTTTGCTGGCCATCGCAAAAATATTCGCCAACGCCGAGCAATACAACCTGCATTTGCAATACATCCCCAACAAGCCCTATTTTGAAGTGGTTGACATTAAAGCCCCGTTGGATTTGCATAAGGCCGCGCAATTGGCTAATACCCCGTATGACCAGTTTTTAAAGCTCAACCCCGGATTTAACCGATCGTGCACCGCCCCGCAAGGCCCGCACCGCTTGCTGGTGCCTGTTGAGCAGGCAAACACTTTCAAAAGGAACCTGGCCCAGCTTCCGTATCACGAACGTGTCAATTACGGCAGTTTAAATCCAGAGCCGATACTGGCGAGAAACAAACCCGAAGAGCGCCTATTGACGCAAATCAAAAAGCCTGAAATTAAAGACACCAGGCACGAAGAATCCCAAGCCGTCGCTTCATCCTTTAGCCGTTATAAGGTCAAATCAGGTGAAACCCTGTCGGCTATTGCCAACCGTAGCCACACCACCCTATCAACGTTGCGCCGCGTTAACCATTTAGCCAGCAATACGGTACGTTCCGGTATGATGCTACAGGTTCCTTCCGTATCCGATAATAAGCCAGATAGCCATTTATTGGCCGCGAAGGCGGCAAAAATCCAAACCGCAAACCATCAAATGTATGCGGTGAAAAAAGGTGATACGTTTTGGAACATTTCCCAGCGTTTCGCGGTGACCCCAAAGGATATTGCCGAATGGAATAAAATCACCTTGAAAACGGCATTGGTTCCTGGCCGTAAGTTGGTCATTAAAAGCGCCAACCAGCAAATCGCTTCCGTATCGTCTATCCGCCTGGTCCACTACAAGGTTGGGGCTGGTGACACATTGACCCAGATTGCCAAAAAATTTAATGTCCCGGTCACTGATTTACGTAAGTCAAACGCAGATGTTTTGGGTAAGGGGTTGCGTCCAGGCCAAAAACTAAAAGTCATTGTAGACGGCCAACCTTCCACCTAATTGGCGGCGTTGGGCTGATAAAATTAAAAGGGCGGTTTACCGCCCTTTTTTATTGCCTGGACGCATTAAAATCCAATAGTTGGGCGCTTTATCTCGTGCCAATTGCCCGTATCCGCGTGCATATTGTTAAAAATTGCTTGTAGCCCAACATCTACGCGCAAAAACACCGGGGCATTTGGTAAGCCGTTCCCCTGATCCCTAGAAAGCAAGCTCCCGGCATGCCCCAATACGCCTGTCAGTCCCGGAAACCTTTAGAGGCAAAAGGGCGGTGGCGGTGGTGAAGCGGTTTTTAGATTTTATAGCGGCATTGGATTGGTATCCGCCCGTACGTTTCAACTTGCCATAGGGCGCTGGAAACGTACGGGGACGGCTGCCAAGGCTGTCAAAACCTCACACCAAAACCCGCTCTATCCCGCCGTTTGCGGCTTGTTCGATATAGTTGCCCATCCAGTCCGGACCCAATATGTGCCGGGCAATTTCGACCACAATATAATCGACTTCCATTTGCTCCAGGCCATCCTGGTAACGTAGCAAGCCTTGTACACAAGACGGACAGGAAGTCAGCATTTTGACTGGCCCCCCGTAACCGTCCGTGCGCAGCTTGGCGGTGTCTTCCTGTAATTCAATGGCCTTGCGGGAACGCACCTGGGTGGAAATATCGGGTCGGGCGACTGCCAGAGTCCCCGATTCGCCGCAGCAACGCTCGGATTTGTTGACCGTCGTGCCGATCAAGCCGCTGACTGTTTTCATGGGGTCTTGCTGCTTCAGCGGGCTGTGGCAAGGGTCGTGGTACAGGTAACGGGTGCCGTTGACACCTTCCAGTTTCACGCCTTTTTCCAACAGGTATTCATGGATGTCGATCAACCGGCAGCCAGGGAAAATCTTTTCAAATTCGTAATCCACCAGTTGGTCCAGGCAAGTGCCGCAACTGACCACGACGGTCTTGATGTCCAAGTAATTCAGCGTAGTGGCGACCCGGTGGAACAGCACGCGGTTGTCCGTGGTGATTTTCTGCGCCTTATCGAATTGCCCCGCCGCACGTTGGGGGTAACCGCAACACAAATAGCCTGGCGGCAAGACGGTTTGTACGCCAATTTCGTAAAGCATGGCTTGGGTCGCCAAACCGACTTGTGAGAACAAGCGCTCGGAGCCACAGCCAGGGAAATAAAACACCGCTTCGGAGTCGGTGCGGGTTTTATGCCGGTCGCGGATGATCGGCACGATATGGTCGTTCTCGATGTCCAGCAAGGCCCGCGCCGTCTTGTTTGGTAGTTTGCCGGGCATTTTGCGGTTGGTGAAATGGACCACTTGCTCGAATACCGGTGTTTTTCCGGTCGATGAAGGCGGTTGCGAGAGTTGCGCTTTGCCCCAGGGCTTTAGCAAGATATTGCCCAAGCGTTGCCCTTTGTAAGACCATTCGATCAAGACCTTGCGCATGGCTTTGACGGTATTGGGATGGCTGCTGGTCAAAAATGCCAAGGCCGCCGTTTTGACCGGATTGAAACTCTGTTTGCCCATTTTGCGCAACAGGTTGCGCATGTTCATCGACACGTCGCCAAAATCAATATCAACAGGGCAGGGGTTGTAACATTTGTGGCAGACCGTGCAATGGTCGGCGACATCTTCAAACTCTTTCCAATGGGTGGTGGAAATGCCCCGGCGGGTCTGCTCTTCGTAAAGGAAGGCTTCGATCAACAGCGAGGTCGCCAGGATTTTATTGCGGGGTGAATACAAGAGGTTGGCGCGGGGCACATGGGTGGAACACACGGGCTTGCATTTGCCGCAACGCAGGCAATCCTTCACCGAGTCGGCAATAGCGCCGATGTCGCTTTGCTGCATGATCAGGGATTCATAGCCCATCAGGCTGAACGAGGTGGTGTAGGCTGCATGCAGGTCAGCCCCCGGCATCAGCTTGCCGCGGTTAAAGCGCCCTTCCGGGTCTATACGTTGTTTGTAGTCGTGAAAACTTGCCAGTTCCTGTTCGGTCAGGAACTCGTATTTGGTGATGCCGATACCGTGTTCACCGGAGATGACCCCGCCTAAAGACCGGGCCAAGCCCATGATCCGCACCACCGCCGCATTGGCTTCCTGCAGCATCTCATAATGGTCGGAATTGACTGGCAAATTGGTATGCACGTTGCCGTCACCGGCATGCATGTGCAAGGCCACGAACACCCGTCCGCGTAAAATTTCCTTGTGTACGGCTTCCACCCGTTCTATGACCGGACGGAAATTATCGCCTTCAAAAATGTCCTGCAAACGGGGCAATAGCTCCGATTTCCAGGAGACGCGCAGCGAGTGGTCTTGGATACGGTGGAACAAGGTCGGTTGGTCTGCCCGATTGGTCAGCTCGGAAACGTGAATGCCGTAGTCGCCGAACGCCGCTTCCGCTTGTGGCAAAGGCAAATCGAGATGGTCATACAGCCACTGCCAACGCCCGCGCACTTGCGCGACAGTATCTAAGGCCAAACTGCGGCGGTCGCCGACCAGTTCGGCTTTGTTGGTGTTGTCTTCATAAGAACGCAACGGCAAATCGCCAGCCAAAAAATTGCTTAGCGCATCGCACAGCCGCAATTTGTTGCGCAGTGACAGCTCGATGTTGATGCGCTCGATGCCGTCACAATAATCACCCATGCGCGGCAGCGGTATCACCACATCCTCATTGATTTTGAAGGCATTGGTGTGCTTGGCGATGGCGGCGGTGCGGGCACGGTCCAGCCAGAATTTCTTGCGCATCTCCGGGCTGGCGGCGATGAAACCTTCCGCATTCCGGGCGTTGCACAGCCGTACCACTTCCGATGCGGCCAAGGCGACTTGGTTTTCGTCATCACCAACAATATCACCGACCAGCACCATTTTGGGCTTGCCGTGGCGTTTGGCTTTAGGGGCGTAACCCACGGCTTTCACATAGCGTTCGTCAAGGTGCTCAAGGCCTGCCAGCATCACCCGTGCCGGGCCGTTTTTAGGCAACGCGGCGAGGTAATCGCGGATCTCGACTATCGCCGGCACGGCTTCCCGGACTTGGCCGAAAAACTCCAGGCAAAACGTACGGGTGTGCGGCGGCATTTTGTGCAAAATCCAACGTGCCGAGGTGATGATGCCATCGCAACCTTCTTTCTGGATGCCAGGCAAACCGCCTAAAAACTTGTCGGTGACATCCTTGCCTAAGCCGGCTTTGCGGAATTGCGCACCAGGGATAACAAGCTGTTCTTCCGACAACAGCTTGCGGCCGTCAGCATCGTACCGTTTCAGCAAGAAACTGACGTGTTCCTGGTCGTGGATTTTGCCGAGATTGTGGTTGAAACGCTCGACTTCCAGCCAGTTGCCGTCCGGGGTCACCATGCGCCAGGACAGCAGGTTGTCCAGTGCCGTACCCCACAGCACGGCTTTTTTGCCGCCCGCGTTCATGGCCACGTTGCCGCCTATGCAAGACGCGTCCGCCGAGGTCGGGTCGCAGGCGAACACCAGCCCCGCATTGTCGGCAACGTCCATGACCCGCCGGGTCACCACACCCGCCCCGGTGAAAATGGTCGCATAGGTTTGCGCCACGCCCGGCAAGCTGGATTCGCGCTCCACACGTCCGATTTCCAGCAGCTTTTCAGTGTTGATCACCGCAGAGAAGGGTGTCAAGGGCACGGCACCACCGGTATAGCCCGTGCCACCGCCGCGCGGGATAATGGTCAAGCCCAGTTTGATGCAATCACGCACCAGCTGCCCGACTTCCTCTTCATTGCCCGGATACAACACCACAAACGGATATTCCACCCGCCAGTCGGTAGCGTCGGTCACATGCGACACGCGGGCGAAACCGTCAAAACAAATATTGTCCTTACGGGTATGTTTGGACAGCAACGCCAAGGCTTTCCGGCGCATTTCCCGTGTGTTTTCGAAATGCGCTTCGAAAGCATTAACGGCTTGGTGCGCGGAGTCTATCAATAACGCGACCCGCCTCGCCCGGTCTGCATCTTCATTTTCAAGCTCGTCATGGCGTTTTTCCATTTGCCGCAAACGGTGGCGCAAGGCTTCCAGCAAGGCCTTGCGACGGTTACGGTTGTCGAGCAGGTCATCCTCAAGATAGGGATTGCGCTGCACCGCCCAAATATCGCCCAACACTTCGAAAAGCATCCGTGCGGAGCGCCCGGTCACCCGTTCGTCACGCAACGAATCCAGGATGCGCCAGTTGTCTTCACCCAACAGGCGGATGACGATTTCGCGGTCTGAAAAAGACGTGTAGTTGTAAGGAATTTCGCGTAGCCGGGTAGGCGCCACATCGGAAAAAAGGGCAGGAGATTGTAAATCCACAGACATCCAAGGTAATGACGGAAAATAATGGCAGCGGACAGGGTTGCCGCCGCCAGGCAAATGGTAATTGTCCAATAATACGGGAGATTATTTTACAAAACAGCTTTTTTCCGCATAAGCTTCCGCTTCTTTAAGCTGTGCGCGTAAGTCTTTGGATTGTTTGGGGTCACGAAAAACACCGCCGCTTTCCCCAGGCGTGCTTTTTAAGTAATTAAAGGTTTTTGCCGCTTCGTATTCGCTGAAAGTCAGCTTTTCGGCGATTTTGTCGATTTTGCAACCGCAAGCATACTGGTTGATATAGCTCAAGCCCCCGTGTTGCGCCACACAATTTAAGACATATTCGACGCGGTCACGGGTCGGGAAGTCATTGCCCGGCGTTTTTTCAACAACGGGTCCGGCTGGTGCGGAAGGTTGCTCCGGCGTGGTTGAGCAGCCCGTAGTGATGGTGATCAAGGCGATTGTTAAAATAGACAATAAAGAGGGTGCTTTCATGGATAATAATGCCCTATAAAATAAAAAGCCCTACACGTAGGGGGCGATAAATGGCTGATAAGATTGCGGCCTATCAGCTTGTTTAAGTATTTTAACCGAAAATCCCTGGCGTTTTTCAGGCAAGCCGGAAAAATAAACATTCACCCATGAACTGTTGGATAATTGGCTGGTGTTTCACTTTGGGCAGACAGGCTATTTTTATGAATAATAAAGAAACAATAACAGGCGTGATTCTGGCTGGCGGCCTCGCCAGGCGCATGGGCCACCAAGACAAAGGCCTGGTAAGCTTTAAAGGCCAACCGCTCATCAGTTATGCAATCGCCGCGATGCGGCCTGCGGTTGGTGTGCTGGTCATCAACGCCAACCGGAATGTCGGGGATTACCAGAAGTTTGGTTTACCCGTCATTAGTGACCAAACCAGCAGCTTTGATGGCCCTTTGGCTGGTGTGCTCACTGCGATGTCCTACAGCCAAACCGAAGAGTTGCTGGTCATGCCTTGCGATTCGCCCCTGATGGGGACAGGGCATTTGCAACAATTGCTTGACGCCCGTCGGGACAACAATGCCGACATAGCGGTCGCCGTTGCGGATGGGCGCTGGCATCCGGTGTTTCTGGCGATAAAGGCCTCATTAAAAACGGACTTGCAAAGGTATCTGGCCGATGGCCACCGCAAGGTGGAAACGTGGTTGGTACGGCATCACGTTGTCCCTGTGGATTTCAGCCACCAACCCGGACTGTTTATGAACATCAATACCATGGCGGAACTGGTAAACTTGGAAAACCAAAACGTATGAATCTACTTCTTGAACGCATAAATGACGTAACTCAGCAAAGCCAGCCGGCTCAGGATTTCAGCGCCCAAGGTTTCGGCAACGGCGCTTGTGCTGGCAATCTTGCCTTGTTGCATCGCCAGTTTTCTTAAATAGCGGTAAGTGGGCAGGGTGTTGACGGTGATGTCGCGCTCAACCAGGAAATCGAATTGGGTGAGTGCGGCAAGCTTGCGATAATGTTCGGCGGAAAATTGTAAGTTACATTTGCCGTAAAACCTCCAATCCGGCAATTTCATACGGGTAAACGGCAGCAGTTTCTTTTTGGGCACAAAATCCGATAAGGCCAAATAGCCGCCGGGTTTGAGGACGCGGTAAGCTTCTTTGAAAAATTGGGCGCGGTCAGGGAAATGGAAAATACATTCGACGGCAAGCACCACATCAAAAGACTGGTCAGGGAAAGGTAGGGCGCAGGCGTCGCCTTGGTGGAATTCGATGCGGTTGTGTCCGTTGGCGGTGACGGTGGCGCGGGCGCGTTCCAATTGCCGGTCATCCAAGTTCAGGCCGACCAAGCCCATACGCACATAACGCTCATTGATATGGGCGATTGTGCCGCCAAAACCGCAACCGACATCCAGCACATCCAGGCCATTATGGATATTGCCCGCTTGGCAAACTTGCGCGGAAAGTTCTTCGGCGGCTTGTCCAAAATCTTCGGTGCTAAGCATGGCCTGTTTGGGATTTTCCCAGTAGCCCCAGTGGACATGCCGGCCAAAACTTTTTGCCACGGCTTCGTTGCCGTCTTTTAATAATTCCAGCAGGTAATCAAAATAGGGCAGTTTAACTTGTGGGGAGGGTTCGGCAGGTTTCATGGTTAAGCTCCATTGGCAGTGTTGGGGTTTAATGGCGTGGATTAATGATAGTCTATCCAAATTTTAGCAGACCAGCCCATTTATGAAGATTTTAATGATGTTATGGTTGTGTGTGTTGGTCAATGCGCACGCTGATATTTATCAATGGCAAGACGCCAGTGGACAACGGCATTTTGCTGACAAGCCCGTTGAGCCGGTTGCCAAAAAACTGGACATCAAGCCTGGTTATGGCTTTTTGTCTGTGCGGACGGTTTACGATGGCGATACCGTGGTATTGCAGGATGGGCGCAAGGTCCGTTTTTTGGGCGTGAACACGCCGGAAGTCGCGCATCGCGGCAATAAGGCCGATGCGGGTGGTGAAGCGGCGAAACAGTGGTTGCAGGAGAAACTAAAACACACCCGTGTGCGGCTAGAGATGGGTGTTGAAAAAACCGACAAATACGGACGGACATTGGCGCATTTGATCACCGAAAACCAGGAGCATATCAATGTGCAATTGGTGGCGTTGGGGTTGGGGACGGTGAACATTTTCCCGCCGAACTTGGGTTATGTCCGTGAGCTGGTCGCGGCGGAAAAGGAAGCGGAACAAGCCCGGCGGGGCATTTGGAACCGTCCCGAATACGCGCCGGTTGCGGCCGGTCAAGTGGACGAAGCCGTTTATGACGGGCACCATTGGCAGCGCGTGACGGGCAAAGTGCAGGATGTTTATGCGACGGGCAAGTCGGTGTACCTGAAATTCACCGGCACCTTTGCGGCACGTATCGAAAAGGACAATTTGCCGCTGTTCCCCGAAGTGCAGGGTTATCGGGGCAAAACGCTGGAAGTGCGGGGCTGGTTAAGCAAGAACAAAGATAGGTTTGTGATGTTGCTTAGGCATCCGAGTGCGCTTGTTATGTTGCAACCAACAAATTGACCAACACCTGTTCGTAAATTGCCGACAAGGTTTCCAAATCCTCCAGCCCGATATGCTCGTTGATTTTATGGATGCTTTCATTCAGCGGCCCCAGCTCAATCACTTGCGCCCCGGTCGGTGCGATAAAACGCCCGTCCGAAGTGCCGCCGCCCGTGTCATCTAGGGGGGCATATCCTGTGACGCTTTTGATCGCGGCATGGGTGGCGGCGACCAGTTCGCCCGAAGCGGTCAAAAACGGTTGGCCTGACAAACGCCAATCCAACTGGTATTTGAAACCGAATGGGTCGAGGATGGCGTGGGTGCGTTGCTGGATGGTTTGTGCATCAAGTTCGGTGCAAAAACGCAGGTTGAACTGCACGTCCAAATGCCCGGGGATAATGTTTTCCGCACCTGTGCCGCCGTTGATGTTGGAGACTTGCAAACGGGTGGGCGGGAAGAATTCGTTGCCCTGGTCCCAGACCTCTTCGGTCAAGGCTTTTAGCGCCGGGGCGAAAGTGTGGATAGGGTTTTCCGCCAGTTCAGGGTAGGCGACATGGCCTTGGATGCCGATGACGGTCAAACGGGCGCACAAGGAGCCGCGCCGGCCGACACGGATGACATCGCCGATGCGTTTGTCGCTGGAAGGCTCGCCCACCAAACACCAGTCGATTTTTTCCCCGCGTTGTTCCAACACGTCCACGACTTTGACCACGCCATGCGTGGCGATGCCTTCTTCGTCACTGGTCATCATGACCGCAATCGAGCCTTGATGGTCGGGATGTTTGGCAAGGAACCGCCCCACGGCGGTGACGAACGCCGCGATGCCGCCTTTCATATCAGCGGCTCCGCGTCCGTACAATTTGCCGTCTTTTATCGTTGGTTCAAACGGCGGCGAATCCCAGGCGCTTAATGAACCGGGCGGCACCACATCGGTATGCCCCAAAAAGGTGAACAAAGGTTTGTCCTGCCCGCGCCGTAGCCAGATATTTTGGGTGTCGGCAAAATCCAAGCGCTCGGCGGTGAAGCCTAGCGGTGCCAGGCATTCTGCGAGCAGTTCCTGGCAGCCAGCGTCTTGGGGGGTTACGGACGGGCGGCTGATCAGGGTTTTTAATAATTCCAGCGTGTCACTCATAATTCGCTTGCGTAGCGCTCGGCGGTGAAGCCGACCAGCAGTTGCTCGCCCGTGTCCAGCACGGGGCGTTTCATTAAGGTAGGATGCGCCAGGATCAAAGCCTTGGCTTTATCCTGGTCCAGGTCGGCTTGTTGTTCGGGGGACAATTGCCGCCATGCGGTGCTGCTGCGGTTAAGCAGCAGCTTCCAGTCGGCACGGGCCATAAAGTCGTCAAGTTGCGTGGCGGTCAGGCCATCCACACGGACATCGTGGTAACGGTAAGGCTTGCCATGTTGTTCCAGCCAGACCCGCGCTTTTTTCACGGTCTGGCAGGTTTTAACGCCGTATAGGGTAAAGGTTGTCGTCATAGTGCGTTTAGAGCTGGCTGTTTAACAATTCGTCAAGGGTCGGCAATTCAGGGTCGGCTTTGCAACGCACCTTGTAAATGTCAATAAATTCCATAAAAGCCTGTTCCAGATCAGCTAGGATGTCTTCCTCATTTTCCCGTTCATCTTCAGGGACATCGTCAGAAGCCAAGTATTCGCGTTGCAAAGCCACTTCGCTGTTTAAGGCAAGCGTGGCGTAAATGACGGCGTTGTTTGAGATAGAGTCGCTCATAATCTTTAGCTCCAAGGTTGGGGAAGGTTATAAATCGCCTTAGTGTAGCGTAACTGGACTTTTTTAGTATGAGTTTATTGGGGCGACTAAGCCAAGCCCTGCCCAATTTGCAGGGCTTGGGATAACAAAATTAGCCGCCGCCAGTAACGGTTGAAATAAACCAGCCGTGGGTTGATTTGCCCGTAGGTTATCCGCCCATCCCATGCGTAAAAGGATTGTTGTTATAAATTGCTTTTAAAACCAGTTAGTTATGTATTGAAAAAAACTGGCATATTAATCGCTAAGACAGCTCCAGATGTCCGATTAATATGAGGAAATAATCATGAGTGTAGTTAATTTGTCCGCTTTACCTAAAACCGGCTTGGCCGGATTAAAAGAGAACTGGCGCAGTGATCTGCTGTCGGGTTTCCTGGTTTTTTTGATTGCCATGCCCTTGTGCCTTGGCATTTCCATGGCTTCCGGTTTTCCGCCGTCAGCAGGCATCATCACGGCGGTGATAGGTGGCGTGTTGGTTTCGCGTATGAGTGGCTCGTTTGTCACGATCAACGGGCCGGCGGCAGGTTTGATTGTCGTGGTGTTGGGTGCGGTGCAAGAATTGGGCGAAGGCGATGCGATGGCGGGTTATCGTTATGCTTTAGCGGCGATTGTCGTGGCGAGTGTGTTCCAAATCCTGATGGGCTATTTTAAAACAGGCCGGTTGAGTTCATTTTTTCCGTCTTCGGTTGTCCATGGCATGTTGGCGGCTATCGGCATCATTATCATGGCGAAACAAATCCATGTGGTGTTGGGTAATGCCCCGGAAAAGGGCAGCAGTCTGTTTTCGACGATTGCCCAAATACCGCATAGCCTGATCAATATGAACCATGAAATAGCCATCATCGGTTTTTCGGGGTTGGCTATTTTGATCCTTTGGTCGGTCGTAAAGAACAGGTATTTGAAAATGATCCCCGCCCCGTTGATTGTGGTGTTGGTGGGCATAGGCTTGGGCAAGTTGTTTGATTTGGACCATGAGCATATTTATCTGTTTTTGCCTGATGCGACGTTTTTGCCGCACCATGAAGAAACCGTCGGGCCAAAATTTTTGGTCGCCATTTCCGACAATTTCATGTCCAGCTTTTATTTCCCTGATTTTTCAAAAGTCGCCACGGTAGAGTTTTGGGAAGCCGTGGTCAGCATCTGCTTGGTCGGCAGTTTGGAAAGTTTGTTAAGCGCAATGGCGGTTGATAAGTTAGACCCATATAAACGCCAATCGAATCTGGATAAGGATTTGATGGCGGTGGGCGTGGGTAACGTGGCGGCGGGTATGCTCGGTGGCTTGCCGATGATCGCAGAAATTGTCCGCAGTTCCGCCAACGTCAACAACGGCGCCAAAACCAGTTGGGCGAATTTTTTCCATGGCTTGTTCTTGTTGCTGTTTGTCGTCTTTTTCCCGCGTTTGATCCATAGCATACCCTTGGCGGCCTTGGCTTCATTGCTGGTGTTCACAGGTTTCCGTCTGGCTTCGCCCAAAGAGTTTGGCAAAGTGTTGGGTTTGGGTAAAGAGCAGTTTTTCCTTTTTGTGGTCACTATTATTGGTGTCATCGCCACCGATTTATTGGTGGGGGTAGCTTTGGGCATTGTTGTCAAATTGCTGATCCATCTCAGCCGTGGCGTTAAGTTGAACAATTTGTTCAAAATCCATTTTGAAATCCAACAGCCTGACAGCAATACTGTTTTGGTGAAAATCAGCGGGGCGGCCATTTTCTCCAACTTCATGGCGTTAAAAGATGCGATGATGGCTGTGGAACCAGGCAAGATGGTTATTTTCCAGTTAAACGATGCCTATTTGCTTGACCATAGCGTCATGGAGTTCATGCACCATTTTCAGCACGACTATGAAGCGCAAGGTGGAAAGTGTGACTTTTACGGTCTGGAATATCATGATGCCTACTCAAACCATCCGTTAGCGGCACGCAAGCAAAAAATGGTTTCTGGATATAGCTAGAAACAATGGATTGGGCTTAATGCACACATGCCGATAAGCCCAGTTTATCCGCTATATGCCATCACAACTTTAGTGGCGGGATATTCCAAGACAAGTTATTGGAGTATCCCGGCAATACCCGTAGAAGCCCCGTGTCACTTTCGTAAGTTTTTAAATTACGTAATGCGCCTGATCACGTTACCCAACTAGTGGAAACTAGCAAACAATAGGTAAAATAATATGAAAAAAATTAAACGCTTGGTAATAATGGTTATGTGCTTGAACATAATATTTTTGCCATTTGCGGCAAAAGCGGTGGACGGCAATTTAGTTGAAGACGATGGCAGCTGGTTGCAAATGGTCGGTGAAGGAAGTTTAAAAATCCTTGATCCAAAATTGGAAAAAACCCGTATTTGGTTGGAAGGGCAGTCCCGTTATGATGGCGATTTTAGCCATTGGTATCAAGGCATGGCGCGGGTGGCCATTGGTTATTCACTGAGTGACCGTGCTACGGTTTGGGCCGGTTACACATGGTTGCCTACAGAAAATATAGGCAAGAGTTTTGTTTCCCAACAAGATGTCTGGCCAGGGTTCCGCTATGTATTGCCGACCAGTTTGGGGACGTTTTCATTCAGGACCTTGATTGAAAGCAATTTTTTGCAAGATGACAATGTGCGTGTCCGGCCACGGCAGATGATACGCTTTATGCATCCGATGGGGTTTGAGCCGCGCCTGAACTTGATTGCTTGGGATGAATTTTTTGTCCGGCTGAATTCCACGCCTTACGGCGGCCAATCCGGTTTTGACCAAAACCGTGCTTTCGCTGGTCTGGGCTGGACGTTTAACAAAAATGTGCGTACAGAATTGGGTTATATGAACCAATATTTGGATGATGCCTCGCATACCAACAACACGATGCGGAATTTGGTCATGGGTTCTGTTTTCATTAACTTTTAACATTTTTAAGCCGTTGGGATATGGGCAGAAACTATGCGCATCCTTTGTGTTTTTGTGCTTCTTGTCATTACCATTCTTGAGATTGGGCCCATACCCATTACCGGGCTTTTCCTGATTTGGATTGTGCTCTTTAGGCCTCTTTGGTTTTATCGGCTGGTGCTGAAAATATACGAAAAAAAATGAAATAAAACAACGCTATATAGAATTTTACGATCAATTTCACCTGCTTCAAATTGTCCAAGCATTTGGACAACGTCAACCGTGATGTCTTGGGACGCTTCTTGAAACGTAACCCCTCCCGCTTGCTGTCAACCATACCTGGGTTAGCCTCAAGGTTAGCCTAGGTGTTGAAAATTTCCCTCCATAAAATCAGAAACCATTTGTCACTTCCGGTAAGCCTAAAATTACGGCTTATTCTGGCTTATAGGGAAAATCCTCTATATTGGACGGGTATGTAAATAACGCACAAAGGTTTTGGTGAATAACGCATAACACCTTTTTTAAGATCATTTTAACCTATACCTGACTTCAAAAATTTAGGCAACGGATTTAATGGCGCATTTCAAGGTCATATCCCTGCCGTAATTCGTGAAGCAGGTTTATTAATACGTATTAAGGTAGATGATAATCCGGCCGCTAAAAAATATGCCTGTCAATTTCTTTAGGGATATTTAGAATGTTTAGCAACGGATGATAGAAACTAGAAAAGAATTTCTTGCTAACAAAAATTAATTTGGCAATCAAACCTATCAGGAGACACACAATGGCGACTATTACGGGTACCATCGGTAACGACACAATCACTACAACTACCGCATCAGCGGGTGTAAGTGGCACAGCGACAGCAGATGCCGACAACATATACGGTTATGCAGGCAACGATATCATTGCCGGTGGGGACGGTAACGATAATATCTACGGCGATGTTGGCAACGACACCCTGTCAGGTGAAATTGGCAATGACTATCTATATGGTGGTGATGGCGACGACATTTTGAACGGCGGTGACGGGAACGACACTCTTGATGCCGGTTACGGTGCAGGCTCGGTCAATGGCGGTGATGGCGACGACACGATGTATGTCAGCGACCGGGTCAGTTCGATTAAAGGTGGCAACGGCTATGACAAGTTGTTTGTTTACTATGCGGAAACCGACTTAGGCCTCAATATCAATTTGGCCACTACGGGCATTGAATACATTGACACCGGTGTGGGTGATGACAATATCGACGGTTCTGCACAAACGGAAGCCGTTTACATCAGCAGTGATTTTGGGAACGACACCATTAAAGGTAGTAATTTTAAAGACAGCATTTATGCAGGTGAAGGCAACAATACGGTCTATGGCAATGATGACAATGACACCATTAACGCGGGTGCCGGCAATGACAAAATTTATGGGGGATTTGGTGATGATTCCATCAATGCAGGCGCTGGCAATAACTTGGTCGATGGCGGCGATGGCAATGACAACATCACAACCGGGCTAGGCGCTGATACCATCACGGGCGGCAATGGCGATGACACTATTTATGCAGGGGGCGGTGCCGACAAGGTAGATGCGGGTAGCGGCAATGACACTATCTATATTGACGGTTTTGCCAACGTTGCCGCTTTACAAGCAGGTGCGGGCAATGACACGGTTTATGTCGGTAACTACTATGGCAGTGAAACTAAGGGTATAGCTGTCAATTTGGAAACGGCTGGCATTGAAAACATTACCGGTAGTAAAGGTGCCGATAATATTGATGGCTCACTACGGTCTGTGGTTTTATCTATCAGTGGCCGTGAAGGTAACGACACTTTGGCTGGTGGTAGCGAAGCGGACACCATTTATGGTGGTGAAGGCAACAACACCATTTCCGGTAATAGCGGTAATGATTACCTGTCTGGCGGTAGCGGCATAGATAATATCAATGGCGGCGATGGTAGCGACAACATCAACGCTTATGAAGGCAACAACATTATTGATGGCGGGACTGGTGACGACAGCATTTCTTCCGGATTGGGCGATGACACTATTACGGGTGGCGATGGCAACGACACCATTTATGCCGGTGGCGGCAAGGATAAAGTCGATGCCGGCGCAGGCAATGACACTATTTATATCGACGGCAATGTGGACGTGCTTTCTTTACAAGCCGGGTTAGGCACTGATAGCGTTTACGTCGGTAATTACGGCAGTGCCACCACGGGTTTAACCCTTAATTTGACGACAACAAGCATTGAAAATATTACCGGTAGCTTGGGTGACGATAACTTCAACGGCTCAGGGCAAACGGTCATTCTGAATATCAATGGCCGCGATGGCGACGATAAGCTGAGCGGAGGGAATAAAGACGATACGATTTACGGCGGTGAAGGCAACAATAATATTTCAGGCAATGCCGGCAATGATTACCTTAACAGTGGTGGCGGTGACGACATCATCAATGGTGGTGACGGTGATGACAATATTTCAGCAGGCAATGGCATCAATAATGTGCAGGGGGGTAATGGTAAAGATTACATTACGGGTGGTGCCAATGCAGACAAACTCAGTGGTGGTAATGATAACGACACCCTTTATGGGGGCTCAGGTGCTGACACCCTGAATGGCGATGACGGTGCAGACACTTTATACGGACAAACGGGTAATGATATTGTTTCTGGTGGTTTGGGGATTGATAGTATGGATGGCGGTTACGGATTCGACACTGTCGATTACCGTTTTGCAACATTAGGCGGCACTATCAACCTAAGTACCCAACAAGCCAGTATTGATGGCGTCAACGAGACTTTCGTTTCTTTTGAAAATGTTTATGGTTCGCAGGGAGCCGACACCATTACCGGTTCGGCAGATGCCAACAAATTATATGGCTTCCAAGGCAACGACATCATCAATGCCGGGGATGGCAACGATTTATTGGATGGCGGCATAGGCAGTGATCAGATGAACGGCGGTTTAGGCAATGACAGTTATGTTGTTGATGATGCCGGGGATACGGTGAGCGAAGCCAGCGGTGAAGGCACGGATACGGTGACTTCCTCGATTACCTATACACTGGATGCAAACGTTGAGAACCTTATCCTATCAGGATCTGGGGTCATCAACGGGACGGGTAATGGCCTGGGCAACAGCCTACAAGGCAATACCAAAGCCAATATCTTGTCAGGTGCGGCAGGTAATGATTCAATCGCAGGTGGCCTTGGCAATGACACGTTGACGGGTGGCACAGGTTCTGACCAGTTCGCCTTTAACACTGCGCTAAATGCCGCCAGCAACTTGGATACTATCACTGACTTTAATGTCGTCTCCGACACTATAGTGCTGGAAAATGCCGTTTTCACCAAATTCGTAGCAACCGGGGCTATCGCCGTAGGCAACTTTGTATCAGGAGCTGGCACAACTGCGCTCGACGCGAATGATTATTTAGTCTATAACACCACAACAGGTGGCTTGTCTTACGATGCCGATGGTAGCGGCGCGGGTGCGGCGATCCAGTTTGTCACCTTGACGGGTATCCCGGCACTCAGCGCTAGCGATTTCCTGATCAGCTAAAGCCTTAAACAAATCCTATTTTCTGGGATAACCACATCACTTGCCGGCTGCGCAATGCAACCGGCAAGCTTCTTTAGTCACCGTAGTAAAAATTATTTGCTATGTGGTGACACCACCAAAATGGTATGGGGCGTTACTAAGGACAGATGGATGGGCAAAAACTGAGTGCCCGGAGGGATGGTTGTTGATTAAGGCACCACCCAGTTTAACGCCGCTTCATATAAACGCTTATCATATTGGATCAACTCCTGTGCCTTTTGTAGATGTTCATTGGAAAATGCCGATGCATCCACCTGATATTTATGGGGCAACTGGTCCGGAAACAATGACCTGTCCCAATCCATCAGCGTACAAAGGCGGTCAAATGATTGCGCCTGCTGCTCATTAATCCCGATAAAAATAAATTGGTGGGCAAGGTTTTCAATGGCCTTATCGAGCATGGCTTCGGTGCATTCACCAAATGGCACATCTATACCTGAAATAAGGCGGGTGTAATAATTATCCAGAGCCTTATGCCCTGCATTTATGATGGTGGAGATATCTGTCGGCAGGTTTTCATTGGCGGCATTGATGGCAAATTGCTGGGCATGGAGTTGGACACGCTCTAAGGGATTGCCCAGCCAAACCATAAATTCACTGGGCAAGTCCAGTTCGGCATGGCTACCATAAGAAAATACACCATAGATGATATGTTGTTTGAGATAACTTTCCCTGAACCCGATCAAATCGGACAACTTTTTGGGGAAGTCTAAGGTAGGGAAGACTTCAAGCATATTCCCATAACAGGCCATTTTTAAGTAATGGCGGACATCGGGGTGGATACTGAAAGAGGGCTCCATAAACAGCCGGATTTTTTCATCCTGTATGTTAAGCAGGACTTTGTCTAGCCGTTGTTCAATAAACTGGTGAAACGCTTTTTTGTTGATCGAATAGCTGATTTCCCCTGATTCAACAACTTTTAGGTTTTTGTTTTTCAGTAAGCGCATCATCATATTAAAAAACCAACGCTTGGCTGTTTGTTGATAAGAAACGCTGCTGCGTTTATCTGTCACAAACTTTTTAGGCAACAAATAAACGTTCCGGTTGGGATGGATCTGTATGTTGCTTTGTAAGGTATGCTTGGCCAGCACATTGCTCAGATGACAAAACCCCGGTTTATGCAGGATACGTGACACATACAAAGAACCGGTCGCGAAATTGCAGATAAAAAAATCAATTTTATGGGCGACAAAAATTTTGGTGTTGCTGTTTTCGCCAATCACTGAAACCTGCTTAATGCCAGAATTTAACTTTTTAATGATCTGATGGGCGATGCGTTGGTCTTTTTTGACTTCACTAATGGATTTTTCCGAGGGTGTAAAGGGTAGCGTCCAACCATCAAAAACCACGCCCAAACTTGGGAAACGTTTTGCCAGTTCATTGACCATGTAGGCATAACCTTCCACTTGCTCTAGCCAGCAGCGTTTTTGCCCTTCCACACCAATCCAAACAAGCGGGTAACAGCCATCAATTTGTCTGGCTTTTTGCTGTGCAATATCACTAGGTGCTTGGAGGATCCGGTCAAGCAAGTATTGGTCAGCCGCATCGTAACCCCTATAAGCCCTGCGTAGATGCGGGTTGTTGCCGATATGGATAAGCCATTGGTGGCCATCTAAGGTCATGTCCGAGATGTCGTCAGGATTGAGGACGATGCTATCCATCTGGGGGAACAGGAGTTTAAGGTCATTAAAATCATGGCCTTTACGCATGATCAGGCAGGGTATTTTAGAGGCAATGTCAGGCCGGTTATGGATGGCGACCAAGACCGGCCAGCTTTCGTAGTAAAAATGGGCAGGCCTGCTGTGGGAGGCGATGGCCCCGCCGAACCGATTATTGGCTTGTGCATAGCCGATAATTTTCCGGAACTCGCTGATTAACTTGAATTGCAGCCGCTTTACATCAACGGCTCTGGCATGGGACAAATAAACTAAAATGTTTTCCTTAGGAAAATAAAGGCTATCGGCTGAAGAAACGCATTGGATCAAGAAAAAACAATCCGTTTTATCAGTGAACCTCAAGCAGGTCATGCCCCGTTCCGCTTCATAGCTTTCCTGACAGATCGCCTTGCCATCAGAAAATGGGCTGGTCAGTGTCAAATTATTGGCAACCGCCGATTCCGCTAACCTGAGGGCAAATTCCCCATCACTGCAAGCAGCGGTTAATCCTGCCAAATGGCCTTTGATGACCTGTAGTTTTTCTGACCGGAGCGCTTCTGTTGGGTTAAGCACGGTAGCTGGTTCCATAAAATTGCCTATGTCCTTTCCGGCCGCCACAAACAGCGAATTCAGGTTTTGAATATGCTGCTCGGAGATGTTTTCGTACTGGTTGCTGAAAAAATAAAATAACGCTTCTGCTGCCGGGGGGTGTGATTCCGCATAGGCCTTTGCCTTGTGGAGGCGTAACCGGGGATTTTTCAGGAAATTGGCAATTTTAAATTGCTGAATATCAATATGGGGCTGGTTGTGGGTCATTTAGATGGCCTTTAATAGCTAAACACATTAAAATTTGACGTTACGCAGTAACGTGGTTTTTATCCCGTTTGCCGCGTCGAGCACCGCAGTATTTGTCGGGAATGGCCCGAATACCCATAGGGCATAAAGGGGTGCGGCAGGGATGCCGCACGGAGGCAGATGGGCAGGAAGCCCATTCTGCCTCCCCCCGACAAATGCGAGGAGCGCAAGACATCAGCGGTGATCGGGCCGCCTTTTCTTTGGATACTTTCTTTTGGCGGAGCAAAAGAAAGTATCTCGCTTTCGGGTGCGAGAACCCGATTAAATAAACCGTCGCAATAGCGACTCTTCATATTTACTTCGAAACGCAGAAAATGTCTGCGTAACATCAGTTAAAATTTAAATAAAAACGCCTAACACTTACGGCTTCACCTTATTGACCATGGCCAATGCCGCATCATACAAACGCAAATCATATTGGATCAAGGCGTCTGCAAGCCGCTGCTCATTACCCGAAAACTCATCAATAGCCGCTTGAAGCCTATTCGGTAACTTATCCGGGAACAGCGACCTGTCCCAATCCTTCAGCGTGCAAAGGCGGTCAAAGGACTGCGCTTGCTGTTCATCTATGCCAATAAAAATAAAATGCCGGGTTAAGTTGTCGATCGCAGTGTCCAACATGTCTTCGCTACATTGGCCAAAAGGCACATCCTCCATCCCGGACACCAAGCGTGTGTAATAGTTATCCAAGCCCTTATAACCAACCGTTAGGATATGGTTTAGGTCAGGCGCTTGATTGTTATTGGCCGCCTGTTTGGTGAATAGCCCGATATGGAGCCTGAGCCGCTGCAGTGGGTCGCTTAGCCAGATCATATAGCTGGCTTCTGTATTGAGTTTATGATGGATGCCAAACCCAAACACACCATAAATGATATTCCTAGCTAGGTAGCTATTTGAGAAACCGGCAATATCCTCGATTTTCTTAGGAAAGTTTTGATGTTGGAAAATCTGGATGAAATTGCCTTGTGCCGCCATTTTTAAATGCTGGCGCAGGCTGAAATGGACGCCAAAAGCGGGTTCAATAAAAATGTTGGTTTTTGTAGGTTCATTCTTGTCAAGAACCTTGTCTAACCGTTGTTCGATAAAATGATAAAAAACTTTCTTGTCTATCGAGTAACTGAGGCTTCCTGGGGCTATTTTTAGGGTGTTTTGATTTTTACTGAATTTATTTTTTACGTTGAGAAGGGCGGTTTTTAATTTTTTGAAATAAGTGGTTTGGATTTTGTGTTTGTCAGCCACATACTTTTTAGGCAATAGATAAACCCTATTATTAGGGTGGATTTGTATGCCAAATTGCAAGGACATAGACGATAAGTCGCCACTTAAATGACAAAATCCAGGCTTACCCAACATTTTTGAAACATGTATTGAGCCCGTCGCAAAATTACAAATAAAAAAGTCTATTTTATTGCCAACGAAAATTTTTGTATTGCTGTTCTCGCCAATAACCGAAACATGCTTAATGGCAGGGTTAAGCCGTTTGAGGATTTTCCCTTCGACTAGGAGGTCTTTGCCGGCTTCTTTTATTGAGGCTTCTGACGGCGTGTATGGTAATGTCCAGCCATCAATGACCACCCCTAAATTGGGATATTTTTTGGCAAGTTGGTTAAGCATATAAGCATAACCTTCAACCTGTTCCAACCAGCTCCGTTTTTGTCCCTCCACCCCTATCCAGACCAACGGATAACATCCTTCCACTTGTTTCACTTTCGCTAAAGCAATTCCAGTGGGTGAACTTATTGCCTTATTGACCCAATACTTATCGGACACTTCATAATAGAACCTATGCAAATGGAGCTGACGGTTGGTGCCTAAATGGATAACCCATTTGTTGTCATTTAGCAATATCTTGTCGAGCTCATTTTTTTCGGTGATTAACGTTTTATAGCCCTCAAATAGCTGCCCTATATCATAAAAATCATGGTCTTTGCGCATGATCAAATGGGGGATTTGGTCAATAATTTCCTTTTGCTGGCAGACCTCAAGCAATACTGGCCAAATATCATAATAAAAATGGCCAGGGCGGCTATGGGAAGCGAGCACCCCCAAAAAACGGTTCATTGACGTCGCATAGTTAACAGCGCTTGGAAATGTGCTGATCAATTTTTTAAGGAAGCGTTTTATATGGACATCTTTGACATGGGCAAGGGTAATGAGGATATTTTCATCTGGGAAATACAAACCGTCTGCGGAAGAGACATATTGGATCAGGAAAAAACACCGGTGGCCGTCTGTAAACCTTAAAAAAAACATTTCATTTTTAACTTCATAGCTTTCCTGACAAGTCGCCCTATTGCCAGAGAACGGGCTAATCAGCGTTAAGTTATTGGTCACCGCCGCCTGTACAAGCCTGATTGCAAAATCCTCGGTTTTGCACTCGGCAATTAATCCGGCCAAATTATTTTTGTTGACAGTCAATTTTTCTGATTGGATGGCCTTTATTGAATTAAGTATGGTGACTGGCGCTATCAGTGCGCTGATGTCACTTTTGGCAGCAACAAACAACGTATGAAGGCCGTTGATATGCCCGTCAGAGATTTTCTCGAACTGGTTGCTGAAAAAATAAAATAAGGCTTCTACGGCGGATGTTTGAAAAAACTCAATGTTGTCAATATCTTGGGTGTTTCGGGCGCGCAACTGGGGTTGGGGCAAAAAGGTGGCGGCTTTAAACCGTTGGATATCGTTTGGGAAAGCACTATTGTCCATTTAGTAAACCGTTATCAGGAGGATGGCTGTGAAAATGCGTTTGATTTTAACAAAAGAATGGTGGGAGTTGGTTGGAAAAGGATTTTGGGGAGGCAATTTGACACAAATTGCCGATTAGATGGCTGAAGAAAGCCTTAAAGGCCTAGGCAAGGTTTTAACCAACCTTAGCATGCAGATGCGAGGGGGAGGACAAATGGGGAAGGGGCATATCGGTTGCTTATTTGGCAATATCCAGGCTTAGGACAAGTTAGCCATTTGGATTACCTGTCATCGGCAGGTTTAAGTTATGTTGGGGCACACCGCCCATAGGCTTTTGGTTAAGCAGCCGGGTTTTGGTAAAACCGAATGGGGGTGTGCTTTTAGCTGGATAGACAGATTTAATCAAATCACCACAAAATCGGCATTGGTCAAGGCCGGGTGCGTTGTTGCCCCCAAAAGGGCAATCTGCACCGCCAGACCCGCGCCATTGCCATCGGCATCATAGTACAGTGCGCCAGTGGCGTTGTTGTAAATAATATAATCATTACTGTCGGCCGCAACGGCGGCAGTGGCAAAGTTAAGGCTGTCCAAAACGCCTGTCACAACCAGTTTGGTGAAGATTTTATTTTCCAATTTGATGGTGTCATCAATGGGTTTGAAATCGTCTATTTTATCAAAAGTGCCGTCGAAAGCGCTGTTAAAGATAAAGCTGTCTCTACCAGTGCCTCCATTTAACACATCTGCCTTCGCGCCGCCATTGATAGCATCATTGCCAGAGCCACCATTGAGGGTGTCGCTGCCATTGTCGCCGTACAATCTATCACTGCCAGCCCCGCCACTTAACGAATCATTACCACTATAACCTTTTAGTAAATCATTGCCGCCACTGCCATTCAACACATCATTGCCTGCCGTGCCGTACAAGGTTAGGTTGGCATATTTCACCGCGCTAGTGCTGGCACTGCTGACGCTTTCAGCGATACCCAAGCCATCGGTATAGCTGGCGGTGACTTTGATGGCTTTACCGACAGAGTCCGTGCTGACTATGTAGTTATTGCCCGTGCCAGCTATAATGTCACCCACAAACCAACTATAACTGACCGGCCCCATGCCATCAGCATCCATCAAGGTGTTGGCCACTGTTAAGGTTTGCCCGGTTTCGGGCGTGTAATCGTTAATGGTCACACTACCGGATGGCTCGCTATTAATGGCGACGACATCGTTGGTATTGATATTGGCAAAACTAAGCACGCCTGGTGCCAATTGATTGGCCACGATGCTGCTGTCACCGCCAAAACTACCATTTCCCCATGTGATTACTGAACCGTCCGTGCGGAGTGCGGCAAACGCCGTGCCAGTCGAAAATACATAGGAAACATCAATAGTGCCGTCGAGTTCTGCCATTACTGCGCTACTGTTGCCGCCTTCCAGATCATATCCCCAGGTTATTACTGAGCCGTCTGCACGGACGGCGGCAAAGGCCGAGTTGGTGGCATAGATTGCCGTCACAGCAATGGTGCCGTCGAGCTTTGCCGCCACTAAACTGCTGTCACCCCCATATCCGCCCCAAGTGACCACCGAGCCATCCGTCCGTAGCGCGGCAAAGGCATCGTTGCTAGAAAAGATTTGCACCACATCGATGGTGCCGTTAAGTTTCGCCGCCACCGCGCTGCTATCGCCGCCACGGAGGCTGTCGCCCCAGGTGACCACTGAACCGTCCGTCCGGAGTGCGGCGAAGGCGTAGCCTGTGGAGTAGATTGCCGCCACATCAATGGTGCCGTTGAGCTTCGTTGCGACTGCGCTGCTATCCCCGCCACCACTGGCATCCCCCCAAGTGGCCACCGAACCGTCGGTGCGGAGTGCGGCGAAGGCATAGCCAGTGGAATAAATTTGGGACACATCAACCGTCCCATCAAGCTTCGCCGCGACCGTACCGCTGTCGCCCCCACCCGTGGCGCTTCCCCAAGTGACCACAGAGCCGTCCGTACGGACAGCGGCAAAAGCATTGTAGGTGGAGTAGATTGCTGTCACGTCAATCGTGCCGTTGAGTTTGGCTGCCACTGCACTGCTGCCTCCGCCAAAGAAGGGATCCCCCCAAGTGACCACCGAGCCGTCCGTACGGACGGCGGCAAAGGCGTAGCCAGTGGAATAGATGCGCGCCACATCAATGGTGCCGTCGAGCTGTGCGGCCACCGCACTGCTATCGCCACCATATCTGCCCCAAGTGACCACCGAACCGTCGGTACGGAGCGCGGCAAAGGCATTGTAGGTGGAATAAACTTGTGCGACATCAATGGTTCCGTCGAGCTTCGCCGCGACCGAGCTGCTGTTGCCGCCATAGTATGGGTTTCCCCACGTCACCACTGAGCCGTCTTTGCGTAGCGCGGCAAAGGCGGTATTGGTGGAATAGATTTGCGTCACATCAATGCTGCCGTCAAGTTGCGCCGACACCGCACTGATGCTGCCGCCAGAGCTTGGATCCCCCCAAGCGGCCACCGAACCGTCAGCTGTGATCACCGCGAAGGAAAAATAATTGCCGAATTCCCCTAGGCTATGGCCTGGAAATGATTGGGTGTTGTTGGTTATTTTGATGGTATAGGTCATGTTATTCCTCCACAATTGGGGGCTTAATTAAGGTAAGGATCAGTCGATCTGTGAGGCCTGATGGTGGCAAGGCTATAGTGTATCTTGGATAAAAAAACCGTTTGTTGCTAAAAAAGAAATCGTTGTACAAAAATAGGGGGGCGAGAATATGAAACAAAATAATGGGGGTAATTCAACGCCCATACACTATCAGGTATTCTTTACCTTGCGGGTCTTCACATCGCTGAATTGATGGGGGGCAACACCTCAACAGCGGCCGTAATGTCGGCACATGAGCCCGTTCTCGTCTTCACAGGCCTTCGTTGAAGATCGGGCGCAGCCTGCCATTCTATTGGATTTGGCGCATGACAGGCTTGACTTTGACCCAGATGCCTTTAACAGATGGAGCGTTATTTGGTCGTGGCTGATGCCACCGCCCAGTATCGCTAATATACCTAACTAAAACTGGCTAATTATCACTCAAATTTGCAAATTTTGCGATGTGTAGCTATTTTTATACGGTAGCTTGTGTTTAAAACATATGTATCCGGAGTATATGCCATGTCCACAATCCAAATCAGCAGCTTCCGTTTCAATGAACATCTGTGCCAAAGACAAACAGCGTGGCTCATCGGTCAAATTGTATGCGTCTAGGCAGCCAGCCCGAATTTATGCTTGAAGCAACCTGTCGTGATACGGAAGACGTATTGTCCGGACAGCCCTTCACGGCCAATGAATGCACTTTTGCTAAATCTCAGGCGTTGCCCTTACCCTTGCTGTGCGAAGTAATGTGTGGTTGCGCTATTGCCGGTAACACCAGCGTATTCGTGTAATGGGCTTTCACTCTTCCTGAGCCAAACTCTTTAATTGCTTTAATAAAAAATTATGAAAAAGATTCTTATAGTCGGGCATAGTCACATAGGTGCATTAAAAAATAGTAACCAAGGAGATGATTTTGAGTTTTGTAGTTTAGTTGGCCCTAGCGGGGTATCTGACTTCAAAAAAAAACCTATTTCTCCAAGCGACTATGACGCATTGGTTTTCTCCATACACGGTAGCCATTACAATATATTTGGCTTGGTCAGGCATCTTCAACCGTTTGATTTTTATTTGGCCGAAGAATCAGAATTGCCCATTGATGACCAAGCAGAGCTCTTGCCTATGGGTATAGTGGAATCTGTGTTCAAACGCCATTTGGCGGGTGCTTTGGGGAGTGTCTATTCTATATTAGATTATGCTGTAAAAGGATCTACCTTTAAGGCCTATTTTCTAGAGTCACCACCACCTATATCAAGCGAGGAGCATATAAGGAAGCATCCAAGTTCTTTCAGGGCGGCCATTAATAATAATGGCGTTTCTTCGGCGGCATTCAGATATAAGTTATGGCGTTTGCAAGCAAAGTTTGTACAGGAGCATTGCGCTGCTTTAAATGTAAAGTATATCCCTGCACCTAGGGAGTCCCAAGATGCGCAAGGGTTCTTACGTGAAGAGTATTGGAACATTGACCCCACGCATGCCAACGATGCTTATGGTGCATTAGTCTTAAATCAAATTCGCTCCCTCCATTATCCCAGCAACAACTCCGCTGAAAATTATGAAAAACACACCTTATAGCCACTTGCCAGATCATTGTTTTTGGAAGCGTAGTGTAGCCAGTATTGCACCGCGGGGTCTTGATCCCGTAGTGGCCGTGCCGTTTACTATTACGGCGACTGATAAGGTCGCTACAGCAGGCAGTTGTTTTGCGCAACATATTGCCCGTTATTTACATAACGCAGGCTTTCATTTTTTAATTACTGAACCCGCGCATCCAATTGTGAATGCTGACGAAGCTTTTCTCTATAATTACGGCACCTTTACCGCACGCTATGGCAATTTATATACGGCCAGGCAACTATTGCAGCTCTTTCATCGTGCTTATGGTACGTTTTTGCCCATAGAAACAGTTTGGCAAGGCGTAGATGGTGGGCTTATTGACCCATTTCGTCCTCAAATTCAACCTAATGGTTTTGCTTCGCTAGCAGAGTTTAATGCCGATAGGGCAAAACATTTGCATGCAGTCCGCACTGCATTTGAAACATTGGACGTTTTTGTTTTCACTTTGGGCCTTACCGAAGGTTGGGAATCTAAAGACGATGGGGCTGTATTTCCGCTTTGTCCGGGGGTTGCGGGAGGTGTCTATGATGAAAGCAAATATCAATTGCATAATTTTAATGTTTCCGAAGTGACACAGGATATGCTGGACTTCATTGATTTATTGCGGCAGGTTAATGCTAAGGCGAAAATTATTTTGACGGTTTCGCCTGTACCCTTAATCGCAACGGCATTAGCCGATCAACATGTTTTGTCCGCCACCACTTATTCCAAATCAGTTTTACGTGTTGCTTGCGAGGCAATTGGCCAACAAAGGCCGGAGGTTGCTTATTTTCCGTCCTATGAAATTATTACAGGCAATTATGCCCGTGGTGTTTATTTTGCGGAAGATTGCCGTTCGGTAACAGAGGCAGGGGTAGCCCATGTTATGAGCGTATTTCTTAAACATTTTGCCGGGGTGGTGTCGGATGCCAATGATAAAAAGATCACCGAAAGCCTAGAAAAACAATTATCGGACAAACACCTTCAAGAAATGGCGGAATTAGTCCGGGTCAATTGTGATGAAGAGGCTATAGATAAAAGTATTGCCCCAGTGTCAGGGAAAGCACGCGCAAAAAAGAAAAACAATTTTCTGGCAAACATTTTCAAGAGATAGCAGAGTTAAAATGGGGGCTCCATAGTTGCTTATCTAGTGTGGGCGGTTCACCGCTTGCAAGCGGTGGTAACTGGCATATTCATCGGTATGAATTTGTGTCCCCTGTATGATAGATTGCAAAATCAATGGCTTGATGGTGGCCTAACAATAGGATGGGCAGCAGGCAATCGGACCGTATGCCATAGTATAGGCACTTAAAATATTACAATTAACGCCGACGCTGTATTTACAATATCAAAAGCCATGGATGCGGCGGACTTGCTTAGCATTTAAATTTTGAAAAAATTGTACCTGAGTCTCTTAGCGTGGAATCAATTCTTGGATGATACGTAAAGATGGGCGGCATATTTGTTGTAGGGACAAGTAGCCACCTGTCCCTACGAGTCACAGCCTATTTATTTTGCAGAAAAATCAAACAAGCTGGTCAAATCGCCAATGGCGGGTTGGTTGGCGGGCAGGTAAGGGTTGCTGCTGGCAACCGGGTTGGGCAGGTTATCACGGCTACGCGCTGACAATGGCTGTAAGCCCCAGTTATGCTCAATAAACTTTAAGATTGAAGCATGGTCGTGGTAAACGTGGTCAACATGACCTTTTTTAGCATAAGGCGATACGACCAGAAATGGGATCCGTGGGCCGTCTCCGAAGAAATCAATGGGTTGGATAATGCCGCCATCGAAATAGCCACCACCTTCGTCAGTCGTAATGATGATCGCGGTGTTCGCCCATAATGCCGGCTTTGCTTGGACTTTATTGACTAAGTCATGGATAAACAATTCATAGGCCACGGGTGCGGAATACCCTGGATGCCCGCTATCAAGGTTTTTGGGGACTACGAATGAAACGGCCGGCAATGTTTCGTTGCTGACATCGTTTAAAAACGTTTCCATACCTTTCAAATGGTCACGCAAGGCGGGGGTGTTGACCACCTTTGATGAGGCATTATGCGCATCACCTATACTGTTGTACACAACGGTTTGGGTTGTGGAATAAGTTTTGGCATCGACAATTTGGGTGCGGGTCGGTTCGGGTATGTCTTTGGGCACTTGGGAATCTACGAATGCATGGACATACGGATAAAGGTTGTCGTTCAGCACGTCGCCAGCGTCACGGCCTGCGGTATACCATTTCCAACTGACCTCTTTGGCTGATAACGCTTCGCCAATGGTAGGGACGGTTTGTGGGGGATAAACGAATTTGTCTGCGCCCAATGCCTTGGGGCTTCCATCAACGTTGTAAGGTGTGTCGTAATTGTTGACGAGATAAAACGCGCCTTTTTCACAGTTACTGGTGCGGTTAACCAGGGTAAGCAATCTAAGGATTGACCTGACGCCAGGTTGTTTGGCATCTGAGCAGTTCACATAAGAGCCGCCTGCATAACCATCCTGCGTGTAAAAATTGTCAGTCCCAGCCTTTGGGTTTGGGTTTTCGATTTGGTTGGCAGGTGGGGCCGCCAGCACGCCATTGTTGTTATAGACGGCGACATCCCCCGTTGCGATGGCAAAAAAGTTTGCCCCGGTCCCGCCCATGATGGATTGGTGGAAGTTATCGCTCAAAGCAAAGTTCTGTGCCAGCTGCTTGAATATAGGCGCGTCACCTTGGGACATATTGAAAAAGCCCATCAACTCGCCGCCTTGTTGCGCATTGCCTGGTGTCGGGCCATTGGCGCCGTTGTCGCCACCGGTACCCGCTGTCGTGGCCACCCAAGTGAACAGGCTGTGGTTGCGGTTGTTGCCCGCCGTTTGTTGCCACATTTGGAAGAACCTATGCACCGGGTCGCCTGTGGCAGAATTGGCTGAACCATAAGGGACATATTTGGTGATTTGGAAGGGGCCGTTAGGCAGGTCGGCAGGGAAACGGGGATCAGGCGCCGGGCCTTCAAACTGCAAAGTGCTGGGATTCAAGATGCCAGTGCGTAAAGGTTGCGGCAAGGTTGCATACGGTGCGCCTTTGGGAGGCCTTGCATTGTATCGGTCAGTGAGGTTAACGCCTTCAAGCTGCAAAGCCCTAGCGAAATTAGAGCCTGGCGTGCCATCGGCTTTGATGATACGGCGTGACAATAGGTTATTGATTGTTTGGCCTTTTGCTGGTTTATAAGCACCAAACAAGGTGTCAAATGTGACGTTTTCGCCGATGACCACAATAACGTGCTGGATGGGGGTTGCGGTTTCCGGTGCGGTGGCCAAGGCCATGCCGCTATTGGCCGCTACAGAAATAGCGAGCGCCAGCGATGAATAAAACAATGATTTCTTACCGTTCATTGGGATGTGCCCTTATCAGGTGGATTAGAATTGTAGGATTACAAACGAATTTTATAATCTCCTAAAGGATGCCTGTTATTTGTTACTCGCTAATGACAACGCCATGGCCGGAAGGAAAAACCGCCTAAGAAAAGTTTTTTCTGGATACCTGGCCTTTGGCCAGTCCCAGGAGCTGCTGTTCCTATGAGGTTGGCGGCAAAGTGCAAATGCTTATATGCGCCAGATAAGGGGATGGTGCTCGGCTGTTACAACTCATTCAAGGGGGGGATGGCTTGTTCAAACCAGGGGGGGCCAGAAGCCACTTTTGGGTAGTGGTTTAACAGCCTGTTTTTGAAAAGCCTACCTCCCTGTAAGCCGGATTTGCTTCGTGGCCTTGTTCCTGCAAGCCATGCCGGAACGAGGGCTTTAAACAGGACAGCCGCTCTGTATCGCCGTTGGTTTTTGAATCCCCGGCATCGCTGTGCCAATGGCGGGTTTTGGTCGGGCGGCTGTTTGCTGATCGCTGCCAAAATCGGTCATTGCAGAAAGTCCTCCAGCATTTTTGTCCGTTTTTCAGTCCAAAACGTTTTCCAGCTTCCGGCGCTGACGTTTGGATATTTCACTTTGCCGAAACTGACCCAGGCATCACGGTATTTGAGCCATTGCCGCTGGGTGCTTTTGATGCCATCTTTACTGACCGTGCCCCAGGAAAAGCCTTTGTCCGTTTGGATTTTCTTATAAACCGCGTTCAGCTTGGCATCGGCAGCGGCGAACTGTTGGTCTGTGAAGCTAGGGAGCCGGCCTTTCTCAAAGGCCGCCAATGAAGAAAGCAAATCGTCTTGAAGCGAAGCGTCTTCGGCAATGACAAATGCCGTACGGGCAGTGCCGCTTTGGTCAATTTCGTTGCCGCTACGCGCTTGGAAAAATTGCCGGGCCGATTTTTCCAGTAGGCTAAGGGCGTTTTTCTCTTCTTGGCTCCACGCTCGGGTCAAAGCCGCCCAGTTTTCAGTGCGTGCCACTTGTTCGATGCGGTCATTATGGGCCGTGCAAAGCCCCATCATCATACCGCTAGTGATGTCATCGCAAATATCAAAATCCGTTGTCCCCGGCCCTTGTTGCCGCAATTGCTGGAGATGCCCGATCCTGCCTTCATTTTCAGCTGGCGCACCGTCAACCGCACAAGCCAGCTTAATGGCAAGGCCGTAGTCCCGGTTGGCGCCTTTACCATTGGCATAAACCATCATCAGGATAGATGCCCCTTGGAACGGTGATTCTTCCTTGCCCAATTCGGAGTAAGCACACGCTTTTGCCTGTTGATAATCCGCCGCTTGCCCAATACCATAGTAGAGCGCCTCCGAGTCGCAATCTTTGAGCATTGGGAGGGTTTTGGCATCAGGCCGGTCTTGGGCGGGCAACTCAAGGTTTTTGGCGTGCCCACAGGCGTCCTCCCAAGCAGTTTGGGGATTAGCAAAAGCCCAAAAGGGGGACAGGAAAAATAAGGCGGTTAAATGGGGGCGTAAGGCTTTCATAGGATTCCTAGGTGAAAATGTTAAGGGCGGGCCTGATAGGCTTAGTTTCCTGGTTTTGGGCATAGCCGCCAGTCACTGCTGATACTAAACGGTGCCGGGCTTTACCCCGGCACCGTGTTCCAGCAATTGTTCGAACTCCGCCAGCGGCATCGGTTTACCGAACAAATAGCCTTGGTAGTGTAGGCAGCCTTTGTTCAGGAGAAGGCGTTGCTGCACCTCCGTTTCCACACCTTCGGCGATGACCTCTATGTTTAGGCTGTGTGCTATGGCGATGATGGTGCGTACAATCGCCTTGTCGCTGTTATCGACGGCAATGTCACGCACGAACGACTGGTCGATTTTGATCTGGCTGAGCGGTAGCCGCTTGAGGTATTGCAGGGACGAATAGCCTGTGCCGAAGTCGTCTAGCGAGAAGCGGATGCCCATCCCGTTCAAGGCATTCATGATGGCGATGGTGCCGTCGATATTTTCCAGCAACATGCTTTCGGTCAATTCCAGTTTGAGCAGCTGCGGATCAATGGCATGCCGCCGCACGGCGTCTTGCACTTGCGCCACAAAATCGGTATGGCGGAATTGTTTGGCGCTGACGTTTACCGAGAGCTCAAGGTTACGGGTAAGCGCCGTTTGCTGCCATGCCTTGAGTTGTGCGCAAGCCGTCTCCAACGCCCATAACCCGATGGGTAGGATCAAGCCAGTTTCTTCCGCCAGCGGGATAAAATCCACGGGCGGAACGAGTCCGCGTTCGGGGTGTGTCCAACGGATCAAGGCTTCGGCGCCGATAGGACGCCGCGAACTGTCCACCTGTATCTGGTAGTAAAGGTGGAATTGCCGGTTTTCAATGGCTTTGCGCAAGGCATTTTCCAGGGCGGCGTTGGTGTCAATGCTCGCCTGCATTTGCGGGTCGAAGAAACGCAGGGTGTTGCGGCCGGTTTTCTTGGCCTGATACATGGCGATGTCGGCTTGTTTCAGCAGATCTTGGTAAGGCAGCTCATGGTCGCTGAACAGCGCCACGCCGATGCTGCCGCTATTTTGGTATTCGCCCATGGAAAACTGGTGGCTATGGTCGAGGGCGGCCAAAATTTTGTTGCCGACCATTTCCGCTTGTGCCGCCGCTTCAGTGGCGTGCGGGCTTAAGTCTTCCAGCAAGACGACGAATTCGTCACCGCCCAGCCGCGCAACGGTGTCGCCTTCGCGCACGCAGGCGCCCAGGCGTTCGGCGACTTGTTGCAGTAGCAGGTCGCCGGTGGCGTGGCCGTAGGTGTCATTGAGGCTCTTGAAATGGTCGAGGTCCAGGAACAACAGCGCGCCCCGCCGTTGGTCGCGCGCACTGGCCGCCAATGCTTGCTGGAGGCGGTCTATCAGCAGCCGCCGGTTGGGCAGGCGGGTGAGCGGGTCGTAGAATGCCAAATTTTCGATTTCTTCGGCGGCCGCCTTGATTGACGTGATGTCGATCAAGGTGGCGATGTAGTGGCTGACCTTGCCGTCCGGGTCGGTCACGGCGGTGATGGTGATATGCTCGGGATAAATTTCGCCGTTCTTGCGCCGGTTCCAGATTTCGCCGTGCCATGCACCCGTCCGATGAATGCAGTCCCACATGGCGTCATAAAAGGCCGCATCGTGCCGCCCTGATTTGAGCAGGTTTGGGGTTTTGCCCACAGCTTCTGCTTCGGTGTATCCGGTGATGTGCGTAAAGGCGTGGTTGACCCGCAAGATCCGCCGGTTGGCATCGGTGACAAACATGCCTTCTTGGGACTCGAAGGCGGTGGCGGCGACGCGAAGTTCCGCTTCCGCCTTGAGGTCTTTGGTGATGTCTATCATCACCCACATGATTTCGTCAGTGGCAGGGTCTAGCATCATGCCGGACAAATCAACCCATATGGGTTCCCGGTTTTTGCGGATAAATTCGACCTTTGTCCGGTAGACGCTTCCAGAATCCAGGGACGGATAAGCGGCATTGCCAAAAGCGTGGTAGGTTTGGACAGTCGGAAATAGGATGCTGGTTGACAAGCCGAACAATTCATTTTTGCTATAGCCCAGCATTTTTTCGAATAAAGGGTTGCTCCAGGTTATCACCCGGTCCCTGGTTTTGGCGATACCTACCAGTTCAGTATCCAACATCGCCTTTTGTTCACGCGCCAAAACCTCAAGCTGCTCGGCAATGAGCTTGCTTTCAGTGATGTCGACACAGGAACCGATGTAGCCTTCAAATGCCCCGTTGTCGACGAACCGCGGCACGCCGTTGTCGTGCACCCAACGGTATTCCCCATCATGCCGCCGCAAGCGGTACTCCATGTGGAATGGCTCGCGCCGGTCAAAATGCCCGGTATAAATATCGAGGCAGCGCCGGAGGTCATCAGGATAGACCCCCTCCGCCCAACCATTGCCCTTTTCCTGGGCCATGTTGCGTCCAGTGAAATCCAGCCAGGTCTGGTTGAACCAGCAACAGAGCTTGTCGGTGCCGGCCAACCAGATTAAGACGGGGGCGGCATCCGCCGCGAGCCGGAAACGTTCTTCGGCTTCATGGGCCAAAGCTTCCAATTGCATGCGCTCGGTGGCGTCCGTGATAAACCCATGCCACAGGACGCTACCGTCCTCCAGCTTTTCCGGCCTGGCATGTCCGGAAAGCCAGCGCAGCCCTTTTACGGGAAGGTTGACCCGATATTGCAGGTGCCAGGGTTGCAGGGTCTGTGCGGAATGTTGGATCGAAGCGGCTATCATGTTGTGGTCATCGGGGTGGAGGATGGCAAACACCGCCGATGCGTCTTCGTGTACCTGTTCAGGAGCCACTTCGTAAATTTCCCGGATGCCGCCACTGGCGTAAGGGAAACTTGAACGCCCGTCCGGGAACAGCCGGAACTGATAAATCATGCCCGGCACCTGCCTGGACAACTTGGCGAGAAGTTCATCGCTGGCTTCCAATGCCAGACGTTTCTTGAACCCATGGTTGACGCTCACCCCAAGGAACAGGCCGATGCTGGCCAGCGTCCAGAGAAAACCGTACAGATAGGCTATGCCCTGTTGCAGGGTGTCGCGCACAAAGGGGCCGTGCCCGATGGACGTGCCGTAGATGGCGAACAGTGAAATCAGGGACAGTACCGCCGCCAGCACACCGATAGGGAAACGCACGGCGACCCAGATGATCAACGGGAGGGTCACGAAGGAAAGCGGAGGCAGGCTTTCCGGAGTGGCCATAAACAGCTTGGCCCAGAGCCAAGCCAATAGTATCGCCACCCCCGCTAGCTCCAGTAACTTGGCCGTTGGGAGGAGGCCTTTACGGAAATGGGGAAGGGTAAGCAGACATGGCGCCACCAGCAATATCCCCATGCTATCGCCTACCCACCATGCCAACCAGGTTTGCGGGATCTTGGAGATGGGCAGCAAACCGTTGAGCCATAAGGATGACACGCCAATGACGGCCGCCGGAATGGGGGCAACCAATACCGCTGCCAGAATGAATGTGAGGATGGATTCCGGATCCTCGAAAATATCCGCGACACCTTGCCGCCTAAGCCACCACACGGCGGCCAGCGCTTCCAAGGTGATGGCAAATGCCGCTGGCAAAATATGGCTTACCGGGTTGGGGAAGATGAAAGTGCTGGCCAGCAGTGAACCGGTTATCACGCCAACCACGGCACGCCTGCCAAACCACCACAACGAGGCAAAGGCAAAACCGGCGGGAGCCCAGAACAGGTTGGTCAGGGTGCCGTAAAAGGGCAGCATCGCCAACATGCAGCCAATGACATACAGCGTCGCCACCACCCATGTGGCCAGCACCCATGGGCGCCAGCGTTGGGGCTGACTACGTTCCAGCATATCAAGCAAAAAAGGTTTTTTACTCATCGGCTATTTACCAGGGTCTGCCGCCAAGAAATTGGAGGGTACGTTTAGGGGTTGTGGCGGCCAGTGGCTCCATGGCCTTTTGCACCGGTCTTAATTCAGGGCCACGATAAGGTACCCCATCCCGGATAGGGTGAAGCGTAGTGTAAAGGCTTGCGTCTATTGGGTGAGGGCTTTCTAAACTTAATCACCGGGCTTCTTTCACAATCTGCCTGATTATGCCCCAGACCGTTGAATTTTGCGATAAAAGCGGCTTTTTGCTTGATGGATAGGGTCGGCGTTGATTGGTCTTGGGGCGAGTTTCACCCTATTTCAATGCCCAGATACCCCATTCTTTAAGCGACCCTGCCGCCCGCTTTTCGGCATGGGATCAGCTTACGGGGATCGGTCGGCCCTGGCGGCCATGCGGCTTATTTTACCTGCAAACACACGTCAGCTAACCCATACGTTAAGGAATCACTGAACAAATCGCCGATTTGTTCAGCAATTTCTTAATGATATAAGCTCAATAACCCAATCCAACCCTGACAATAATCCTAGTAGCCTTTCTGGCCGGCAAATATGCCGCCAAAACCGCTAAAATTAAAACCACCACCAACCAAATCCCCTCCGCCGTCCAAGCAAAGACAAAATCCAGACGGATGCCCAGCATGGTGATGCCGAGTTGTTTGGCGAGCGGTTCGGCGAGCAGATAGGCTAGGGGGATGCTGACCAACCAAGCCAGCAAACCGTGGAACAAACCTTCGAGCATGAACAATTTAAAAATGGCGGACGAGCTGGCACCGATGGCGCGGAGTACGCCGATTTCGCGGGTGCGTTGCAATACGCCGATGGCGAGTGTGCCGGACAGACCAATTGCCCCGACAGCGGCGATCATGCTGGCTAAGCCAAGCAACATGCTGGTTAACGGGCGGAATTGGTTTTGCGCGAATTGGCGTTGTTCGAGTTTGGCGAGGGTGGTGTAGATGTCGAGTTTGATTTGTTGTTCGGCGAAGGCGGTTTTTAGGCTGTCCGTGTAGGTTTTTTCTTCGTCTAGGCTGTTGATGTTGGCGGCGAGCAGGGCGAAGGAATGGCGGTTGTCGGTTGAAATGCTGCTGAGCGGGGCGTACACGGGTTCGACGGCGTAGCCTGAGCCTGCGAACCAGCGGTAGAGGCCGATGACTTGCCAATCGGTGGTGGTTTGTTGGGTTTCCAATTTTGGAATAGGTGCGGTTAGGTTAGGCCGTTCGTGGTGAGCCTGTCGAACCATGAGTGGCTTAACCGTTCTCCCTTCGACAGGCTCAGGGCGAACGGTTAAGCCTTGATCGTCTTGATGTTTCATGGAAATTTGCTGAAAAACCTTCACTTGCAAGCTATCGCCAACCTGAATCCCATTCAATTCAGCCGTCGCCGCATTCAACACCAAATGCGGTTGCCCATCGTCAGATTGTTCAAACCAACGTCCCGCAACTATCAGCGGCTGGTATATTTTCGTTTCGACAGGTAAGGCGATCATCTGCACACCCAAACTGCCGGATTGTTTTATCAATTGCCCGTGTTGCGAAAGTTCGGCGGGTAGGCGGTTCCAAAATTCTAGGGCGGTGGTCGGCGCAATGCCTTGAACGATGGGTATGATGGTGTCTGCGGCTTGGTCTTGGCTGAACCCTAAGCGCACGGCGTAACGGCTACGCGCCAGCTCGTTATCCAGTGTTAATTTGACGGATGCAATCAAACTCATGATGATGATAAACAACACGCCCGCAATGATTAACACGCTTTGCGTCCAAAACAACCGCGCTTTTCGGCGCAGCAAATTGCCTAGCGCGACAGCATAAATGGTTGGCAACAAACGGGTGGCGCGACGTTCCAACCAGCGGTCAAAACCGCCGCTGGCAAAATCTGCACCTAAGCCATAACTGGCTAAGGCTTGGCGTACCGACATCGCCGCGCCTTTCCAGATAGGCCAGATTGCCGCCAACAAAGGCGCGGTCAGGCCGCCTACAATCATGAAAACCAGTGCGCGTGACGAATAGGCAAAATCTGCTAATTCGATATTGAACAAACCTAGCAACCAGCGGCTGCTTAAGAACGCGCCCGCCCAACTGAGCGGCACGGCAATCACCAATGCAACCAGCGATAAAATCAGCACTTCGCTCAAGTAAATGCTGGCAATCGTCCAACGGCTTGCGCCCACCGATTTCATAATGCCGATTTGGTCGGTTTGCTGGGTAATCAGCGCGGCGACGGTGTTTAAAATCAGCACCGAACTTAAAGCCAACGATGCAAACGCCATCACCGTCAGCACCAAATGGATGCCAGAAAAAATCGCCCGTCCCCAATGTTCGTCAGGATTTTGCAACAGCGTGGCGTTGACGGCGATACCGGATTTCGCCAACTCGGCGCGGAGTTTTCCGGCGATGTCGCGGGCTTTGTCGGCTGAGTAGGGCTGTTGGATTTGCACCAAGACTTGCCGGAAGCTATGTGCCGGAATACCGAATGCGGGAGCCAGTTCAGGCGCGATAAAAAAATGCAGTTGCCCACCAAAGGCAGGCGGTTTCACGAAGGGATGGCGGATGATGCCGCTTAAGCTGAGTATTTCTGAGCCTTTGGCAGTGGCAAATTCGATGCTGTCGCCGATGTTCAGTTGGGCATACTGAGCCGATAAGCGTTCGGCGGCGATGTATTTATCCTTGGGAAAATCACCGGACACTAAACCCATCAAGTCATAACGTTGGTTTTGATAATCAGGCCGGAAAATCACTGTTCCCGTCTGCCATTGTTCGGATTGCGGCGTTTTGTATTGCGCGGTGAATTGCGTCAATAGGTCGATATTGGCAACGCCGTCGATATTTTTTAGCGTCTCGGCAATCGCCATATCCGCATCTTGGCGCAAAATCAGGCTGATGTGCGAGGGTTGTGATTGCCGATGGGCGTTGTCCATGCCGCCTAATTGCAAATCCATCATGCCTAATAAAGTGCCGATGACGAACAGGCCGATGGCGATACTGGAGATGGCTAGAGCAGTGCGGGATTTGTGGGTGAGCAGATCGGAAGCAATCTTGTGCCCAAGATGGGAGTTAAAAAACATGTTTTTTTACTCCGAATGCAGACTATCGTGATGAATCCGTCCCGCATGAATGGCAATGCGCCGCGATGCCGATTGCGCCAGTTCCTCGTTATGCGTCACCATCACCAGCGTTTTGCCTTGTTGTTGCAAGGTGCTGAACAGATCAAACACGGCATCGGCGGTGGCGGTGTCGAGGTTGCCCGTGGGTTCGTCGGCGACAATCAAAGCCGGATCATTCGCCAATGCACGGGCAATCGCCGCGCGTTGCTGCTGACCGCCGGACACCTGTCCCGGCAATTGCTTGGCTTGCGCGTCCAGCCCGACCAAATTCAGCAAATACCGCGCCCGTTCCAGCCGTTCGCGTTTCGGTAATTTGCCGACAAAATCCATCGGTAATTGGATGTTTTGCAAAAGATTCAGCGACGGCAACAATTGGAAAAATTGAAAGACAATCCCGACATTCGCCCTGCGCCATTTTGATAATTGCTCTTCTTTCAGTTTATGCAAAGCCGCGCCGTTAACCTGCACTTGGCCTTGGCAAGGCCGGTCGATGCCCGTCAACAAATTCAATAACGTCGATTTGCCATTGCCCGACGGCCCGACGATAGCAACAAATTCGCCAGCGGTGATGTTTAGGGAAATATCGTGCAGCACGGGTGTTTTGATTAGTCCTAAGGTATAGGCTTTATGGACGTTGTTGAGTTGGATGATGTTGGGCATGGCGGGATTTGGGCTGGTATTATTAGGAAATGCTGGTAGATTCTAGCATGTGGCTTTAAATGTGTAGGTCGGGTTAGCTTATTGAGCGTAGCGAGATAACGTAACCCGACATTTCTTGAATCTATTGCGTCGGGTTAAGCTATCTCGAATCCGACCTACGAAAATCTCGTATGTCCCCAACACAAATCCTCTGGCTAAGCCTCGCCAGCCTCTGGGCGGTAGCCGAAATCGCCATCGTCATAAAAACCCGCACAGCCGATGAAGCCAAGCCCGACGCGTTCCGTTCGGCTAAATGGATTTGGTGGGCGATGATTGCCGCGTTGCTGATGGCGTTGGCTTTCAAATGCTGGCAATTAGTACCGATTCCGTTGGCTTACCAAGCACGGCAAATCATCGCGTTATTGATATTTAGTTTTGGTTTAGCACTGCGCTTTTACGCCATCGCCAGTCTGGGGCGGTTTTTTACCACCACGGCGATGGTGCAAGACCAGCACCAACTCATCAACCACGGCCCGTACCGACTCATCCGCCATCCGGCTTATTCTGGCTTGTTAATCAGTTTTTTCGCTGCGGGTTTGGCGATGGGAGATTGGCTGGCCTTGTTCAGTTTATGCGCCACGCTGGCTTACGCCTTGGCAAAACGCATCCAGTATGAAGAATCGTTGTTGGTAGGATATTTCGGGCAAGTCTATTATGATTACTGCCAAGGTACTAAGAAATTGATTCCTTGGGTTTATTGAGGCAATTTTCTGGAATAATCAATGAGGCAATCGGATGAAAAAACTTCGAGTTACTTTAGGTGTTATTTTCTTTTTGGGGTTTTTAAGTATTTGTCATGCGAAATGTTCTTATATGCCCCAGATTATAGCTGAAATAGAATTTGATCAATGCCAAGGTGTTAGATTTGAAGCATCAACATCGAAAGTCGATTGGTTTCATCCAGACGAACCGCCTTTTTATATCCAAGAGCAAGGTGAAGCCATAGTGGGTACATTAATTGTTGGTAAGGTGAAATCCTCTGAGTTTCAAAAAAAGGAATCAAGGTATAAATTACCTAGTGTGTGGAACAAAGGGGCAGTAAAAGCAATGTTTCTTAAGCGCAATCCGAAAGAAATTTGCCCCGAAATTTTACCAGGCATTTATAAAGTAACGCCCTCCGGTAGTTGTTGCGATGTATTGCCGTATAGAGGAGAGTGTTTAGTTCCTAAGACAATTTCTGTTGTTCAAATACTAGAGAATCGATGATACATGCAAGAGATTATGAATGTTATGGTCCATTTTTTTGAAGATATTAATGAGGAAGAAATCATGTATCGGCTTTTTGTGTTGAAAAATATTCGGCGCGGACAAGAAGATGCCGTGCAAGGTAAAAGCCAAATGGTTGAAGAGATCCTGTTAGATATTCAAAGATGGTGAAATGCACAAAACTTATATAACCCGCGAACGATGCGCTTCCTATCGTCAGCACATCCTACAAACCTAAAATTATCAATAATCCCCAAATTCCCTTTAACCCGTAACCCTACCCAATCCATGCCCGAAAAAAAACACATCGTAATCATCGGTGCAGGCCCTGGCGGCTTGTGCGCTGGAATGCTGCTTTCCAAACGCGGCTTTAAAGTCTCTATTTTTGATAAAAACAGCGAAGTCGGTGGGCGTAACCGCCCGATCCGCTTGGGAAAATTCGTCTTCGACACCGGCCCTACCTTTTTGCTGATGAAGCATGTGCTGGATGATATGTTCGCCTTATGCGGACGGCGTAGCGCGGATTATCTGGATTTTATCAAACTCGATCCCATGTACCGCTTGCTGTTTTCTGACCGTGCCGTGCAGGTGTATTCCGACCGCGAGAAAATGCGCGAACAACTGAGCGATGCCTTTCCTGAAGGCAGCGCGGGCTATGATGCTTATCTAAAAAAAGAAGGTGCGCGGTTTGAGAAATTGTACCCGTGCATCCAACGCGATTATTCCAGCCTGAAAGCATTTTTTTCGTGGGATTTAATCCGTGCCGTACCTAGCCTGGCGCTGAACCACAGCGTGTTCACTAATTTAGGCAAGTATTTTAAAGAAGAGAAAATGCGTTTGGTGTTTTCTTTTCAATCCAAATACTTAGGCATGTCGCCTTGGGACTGTCCGGCCTTGTTTACCATGCTGTCGTATTTGGAACACGAGTACGGCATTTATCATGTCAAAGGCGGTTTGAACCAAATCGCGGCGGCGATGGCGAAGGTGATTATTGAACAAGGCGGGGCAATCTTTACCGATACGGCGGTGAAGTCGCTCATCGTTGAGAACAAAACCGTCAACGGCGTGCGTCTGCAAGATGGTAGTGAAGTGCTGGCGGATGAAGTGATCGTCAACGCCGATTTTGCGTATGCGATGACTAATCTGGTCGAGTCGGACGCGTTGCAACAATACAGCCCTGAGAAGGTCGCGAAGCTGGAATATTCTTGCTCGACCTTCATGCTCTATTTGGGCTTAAACACCCGTTACGATTTGCCGCACCACACCATCGCCTTTGCCGAGGATTACGTCACCAACGTCAGCAATATTTTCCATAACAAAATTCTCAGTAAAGATTTTTCCTTTTATGTGCAAAACGCCTGTGTCAGCGATGACACGCTCGCGCCGGAAGGCAAATCGGCGTTGTATGTGTTAGTCCCGATGCCCAATAACGAAAGCGGTTTGGATTGGGAAACCTTGTGTGCGGAAAAACGCGAACAAGTGTTGGATACCTTAGAAACGCGTATGGGCTTGACGGGCATTCGTGAACACATCGAATGCGAGAAAATCATCACCCCGCAAACGTGGGAAACCGAGGAAAACGTGTATCGGGGCGCGACGTTTAGCTTATCGCACAAATTCAGCCAGTTGCTTTACTGGCGACCACACAACCAATTTCAGGAATTGCGCCAGTGTTATTTAGTAGGTGGTGGTACGCATCCGGGTAGTGGTTTGCCGACTATTTATGAATCGGCGCATATTTCCGCTAAGTTGATTTGTAAGAAGTATGGCGTGAGTTTTGGGTTGGAGTCTTAGTGCGCTACACTTGGGGTCGTTAGACTTTTACGATGGAAAAATCACAATGTCCCAGAAATTACTCTTACGGCTTTTAATTTTAGGTGAAATATTTTTTAGTTTGATAGAGATAATAATTGATGATGTTTTTCCTCAATTATTGCCGCAGACTTTACAAGATTACAATTCAGAAATGGAGGTTTCCGGTTTTCAACGGATTCGCTTGTGGTTTTTTCCGCTGGTGGGCATTTGTATTGCCTATTTAATATCCATCTACGGACTTTGGCGATTAAGATCATGGGCGCGTTGGCTGTATACTTCATTATTCTTGGTATATTTTTACCCCCCGTTTTTTGAGCCTACCGTTTCCTCCGCGATTGCCAGTATTTTTTCAGAACTGTCTAGCATCTGCTCAGGCGGAATTTTAGTGCTAATTTGGGTTTCTGAAATTAGCCGTGAATTTAGCAATCAACCCCGAAAAAGCGTAAAGGAATATTTCAATACAGGAATTGCCCCTATACTGATTTTGCTGATCTGCGTGTTCGTAAGTAGTTTATTAAGTGTAGTGATGACAGGTGATCCCGTTATAGGCCAACCTTGGAAGGCTTTTGAAATCATCCTGTTTTCTTTCATTATGTATTGGTGGTATTACCTCGATAAAGCACGGCATGATTATCAGGCAGGAAAATGGCTGAATATGGCTGTGGTAGGTTGCGGAATTATTGCCATTCCGGTTTATTTATTTCGTTCGCGACCGTTATGGCAAGCTAGTATGTCGTTTTTAATGTTTTTGCTAAGCATTATCGGCATTCTTATTTCATTTACAGTGGGTGGTGCAATTGGTGCAATTATAATTGGCGTTGTTTAGATAAATGAACTGACCTGACCTCTTAGATAGCTTTATTCAATCGATAGCATAAAAACAATCAATTTTATTTATAGGTAATTCGCCCGTATAGTGTTTACCAAGCCAGACGACAAGCCTTTTCAGCAACTTAAAGCGAAAATGTGCGGCTTGAAACCAAATACTAACAAGGAGAATTACCATGAAAACACATACCAAAACCATCATTGCCGTGATTGCGGCTATGGCTATCACCAGTATTGCTAATGCCGATACTGCCACTTCCGGCACTGTTGTTTACGATAGCACGGCGGCGATTTACACCATCCACAATGCGCCAAATCCCATTCCAGCGCGGGTGGTTGAAAATGCCGAGATGGTTTATGTCAGTCAAGCTAATGGGCCAGCCATTTATAGCTACCCTAGCAATGTTGAACAAAAACCCGTCAAATTGCAGATGATTTATGTCGATCAGGCTTATGGCCCAGCGATATACAGTTACCCGCACAGCCATAAACACTAATGCTGGCTTTAAAACGTGGAGGTGGTTTTCGCCTCCACGGATAAAGTAGGGTAAGCTGGCATTGACATATCAATTCAAGAAACACGTCTTATCCTGCCCATGAACCAGCAAATAACCGCCATCTCCGCCTTAACCGAACAAGCCTTAAACAGCTATCCAATCACCCAAGCCAATGAAATTGCCGACATCATGGCATCTGCACAACAAGCGGCAGCTATCTGGGCGCAAACTGGCATCAAACAGCGTGTAAACATCCTCTCACACTTGCAAGCCATTATCTTGGCGGATTTTGACCCTATTACCGAAGTTATCATGTCAGCCACCGGCAAGGTGAAAACCGAAGTCCTACTGGGCGAGATTTATTTTGTCTTGGAGCTATTGCGCTACTATCAGCAACACGCAGCCAGCATACTCGCGCCACGTCCTATCCACACCGCACCATTGGCCTTTCCTCAAGCGAGCGCGGCTTATGAAAGAAAGCCTTATGGCGTGGTGGCGATCATTTCGCCGTGGAATTTTCCATTTCAACTGACTTTAAGCCCGTTGTTGACGGCTTTGTTCAGCGGCAATGCCGTGGTCTTCAAAATGTCCGAACTCAGTTTGCCCGTGGGTGAATTGATAGAGGAATTATTGGCAAAATTGGACTTGCCCGAAGGCTTAGTGCAACAAGTCATCGGCGAAGCGGAAACAGGCGCACAGCTTATCAATGCCCGACCTGATTTAGTTTTTTTCACAGGCAGCGTGGCGGCGGGCAGGGCGGTGATGGCGAGCGCGGCGCAACATCCGATTCCCGTCATTTTAGAGTTGGGTGGCAAAGACGCGATGTTGGTGTTTGCCGATGCCCATCGGCGACGAGCCGTGAAAGCCGCCATGTACGGCGCGTTCAGCAATAGCGGGCAGGTTTGCGTGTCGATTGAGCGGTGTTATGTGGAATCCAGTTGCTACGCCGAGTTTGTCGGGCAATTGCTTGAAGCGGTGGCGGAGATCACCGTCGGACATGGTGGGGTTGGCGATGTGGGGAGTTTGACCAGCCTAAAACAATTTGCCGTAATTGAAGCTCATTATAATGATGCGCTTGCCAAAGGCGCGAAAGCTTCGTCACCGTTGCGTTTGGATGGCCGGTATTTGCAGCCCGTGGTGTTATGGGATGTGACGCACGACATGCTCGTCATGCGCGAAGAAACTTTCGGACCCTTGTTGCCCGTGATGGTGTTCGAGTCGGAAGCCCACGCCGTCGAGTTGGCAAACGACAGCGAATTTGGTTTAAATGCCAGTGTCTGGAGCCGCGATATTGCCAAAGCCGAACTAGTCGCCAAACAATTGAAAGTCGGTAATTGGGCGGTGAATGATGTCATCAAAAACATCGGTCACGTCGGTTTGCCGTTTGGCGGTGTTAAAAATAGCGGTTTCGGGCGTTATCATGGCGCGGAAGGCTTGCGGCAATTCACTTACACCGTCGCCGGACTGACCAGCCGTACGACCCTGGATGACGAACCCAATTGGTTCCCCTATTCCGAAAGCCATTATCAGGAAATGCGTGCGTTTATTGATTTGCGGTTTGGGTGGGGGAGCTTATATCAACGGATTGCCAGAAATTGGCGGCAATTGCAGGCGTTCCAGAAATATTCATCGCTGAATTTGCGCCAACATTGTCGGAATTTGTGGATTTTCATTACAAATAATGGCAATTAGTGAATTGTAAAAGCCGAAAACTTGACCGCTTCAAATATATACCAAGTCCAGAATGCTTAACCCCGTTTTAATCAGCCCCATTTTTAAACTGAATAGAGATTTTGAATGAACAATAACAAACCCCACATCGTCGTCATCGGCGCTGGACTCGGTGGCCTGTCCGCCGCGATTTCCTTGGCTTCCGAAGGTTTTAGCGTCGATCTGCTGGAAAAAAACGACAAAGTTGGCGGCAAATTGAATGTCTTGGTAAAAGACGGTTTCACCTTCGATTTGGGGCCGTCCATCCTGACCATGCCGCATATTTTCCGTAGGCTGTTTGAGCGCGTCGGCAAAAATATGGATGATTACGTCAGTATCCAAACCGTTGAGCCACATTGGCGCAATTTCTTTGAAGATGGCAGCACGCTCGACTTGAGTTCCGATCCGGTGGTGATGAAACAGGAGTTGGATAAATTAGGCGCGGATACGGTACGGCAATTTGACAAATTTCTGGCGTATTCCAAACGGCTTTGTGAAGTGACGGAAAACGGTTATTTCGCCCACGGTTTGGATTCGTTCTGGGAATTGCTTAAGCACTACGGGCCAGTGAAAAGTTTGCAGGAGTTCGATGTTTTCCGCTCGATGGATCAGGGGGTCAGAAGATTCATCAAAGACCCGAAACTGGTCGATGTGCTGAATTATTTCATCAAATACGTCGGCTCTTCACCGTATGACGCACCGGCTTTGATGAATTTATTGCTATATATCCAGTTTGGTTATGGTTTGTGGTATATCAAAGGCGGCATGTACGGCATGGCGGAAGGCTTGCAAAAATTGGCGTTGGAGTTGGGGGTCAATATCCACGTCAATGCCGAAGTGGTCGAAATCCAGCACGAAGGCGGACGCGCGTCCGGTGTGCGCTTGGCGGATGGCAGGGTGTTGGCGGCGGATATTGTCGTCTCCAATATGGAAGTGATTCCGGCTTATAAAAATCTGCTGCAAGGGCAGGAGGGTGAAATCCGCCGCTTGGAAAAATTCGCGCCTAGCTGTTCCGGTTTGGTGTTGCATTTGGGTGTGGATACGATTTATCCGCAACTCGCGCACCATAATTTCTTTTATTCCGACCATCCGCGTGAGCATTTCAAAGCCATTTTCCACGATCACCGCTTATCGGAAGATCCAACCATTTATCTGGTCGCGCCGTGCAAAAGTGACCCTAGCCAAGCGCCACGCGGTTGTGAAATCATCAAAATCTTGCCGCATATCCCGCATCTTGATCCTGATAAACCCTTGTCTGCCGACGATTACGCCGCCATGCGCGAGCGGGTCTTAATTAAACTAGAACGCATGGGCTTGACAGATTTGCGTAAGCATATCGTTTGCGAAGAAAGCTGGACACCTGTCGACATTCAGGCGAGATATTATTCCAACCAAGGCTCAATTTACGGTGTGGTGGCTGACCGTTTTAAAAATTTGGGTTTTAAAAACGCCCAACGCAGCAAGGTGTTGAAGAATTTGTATTTTGTCGGTGGCAGTGTCAATCCCGGCGGCGGGATGCCGATGGTGACATTATCCGGGCAGTTGGTGCGGGATAAGATTTTGGCAGATTTGGCGAAGTAAAGCCGTTAAAGCTGGGTATCATGTGCGTAACTGTCTAAGTTTACGATGCAAGCAATGAAGGTTTGCACAGCCCATATTCAAGGAGCACAAACTGGGATTTGTACTCCTGTTAAAGTTTATCGCTTTATCACTGTTTCATTACCAGTAACAAAGCAAAGCAACCTACTATAAAGGCTGAATAAAATATAGAAGGTATTAAATTTACCTTACTCGCCCAAAAAGCCAAGTAACAAAAATAAAAGCCAGATGAGAGCATCAGTAAGCTAAATATTTGCAGGTATTCGGCTGTAACCTCAAACCCAGGGGAGATATGCCAAGTGGAGTACGAAAAACGTGGGGATAAGGCCAATCAAAAGCCGGATAACAATATAAAATAATGAAGGTTTTTTACTGGTTTTCAGTTCCAAAACGGCTTTGTCTTGTTGGGTTATTTCTGCTTGCCTTGCTGCGGTAAAAGCAATTTCTTCGGATGTCCAATCATTTTTATCCATAAAACGTACTCTTGTGGTTGTTACGTCATGTTATGTGGGTAGGGTTCCGCTAATGGCTTTTGCCCTTAGGGAATCGGCGATTTGTTCAGTTATTCCTTAGGAAATGTTGTGTAGATGCTTTATGGGGGGACAGGCATTCCGGCCCCCTACGCCGGCAGGGAAGGGAGGCAGGGCAAGCGCATATAAATAAATTAAACAATCAATAAGTTACGAAATTTTGGGTTTGCCGGCACCAACCCAGCATCAAGACAAGAGTGCTGGAACGGGTTTGTAACCCGTTCCGTAACGT
>Ga0082335_1001388_pt1 | contig 51791 bp, 40 predicted proteins | sample Subgrocontami58m_FD_72375 | JGI IMG/M metagenome (GOLD analysis project Ga0082335, IMG submission 72375) | Subsurface groundwater microbial communities from S. Glens Falls, New York, USA - GMW37 contaminated, 5.8 m (SPADES assembly) (version 2) ... | reverse complement strand
CGTTGCACCTGTGTGGGTGAAAGGCCCGCTCTGCAGCCTAAAGGCCGCGTTCCTGGTGCGCCGTCGATTGCGCCTGCCTTCGGAACGCAGCGTTCACTCTGCAGCAAAGGCGTTGCACCTGTGTGGATGGAATGCCCGCTCTGCAGCCTAAAGGCCGCGTTCCCGGTGCGCCGTCGATTGCGCTTGCCCTCGGAACGCAGCGTTCACGCTGCAGCCGAGGCGTTGCACCTGTGTGGGTGAAATGCCCGCTCTGCAGCCTAAAGGCCGCGTTCCTGGTGCGCCGTCGATTGCGCCTGCCTTCGGAACGCAGCGTTCACGCTGCAGCAAAGGCGTTGCACCTGTCCGGATGAATGGCCCGCTCTGCAGCCTAAAGGCCGCGTTCCCGGTGCGCCGTCGATTGCGCTTGCCGTCGGAACGCAGCGTTCACGCTGCAGCCGAGGCGTTGCACCTGTGTGGGTGAAATGCCCGCTCTGCAGCCTAAAGGCCGCGTTCCGGGTGCGCCGTCGATTGCGCTTGCCGTCGGAACGCAGCGTTCACTCTGCAGCAAAGGCGTTGCACCTGTGTGGGTGGAATGCCCGCTCTGCAGCCTAAAGGCCGCGTTCCCGGTGCGCCGTCGTTTGCGCCTGCCGTCGGAACGCAGCGTTCACGCTGCAGCAAAGGCGTTGCACCTGTCCAAGCCGCCTGGTTTATGGGAAGAGTTTCTTGGCGGTTTCCGCAACCCGGCGGCCGAGCGCCCTGGCGATTTCCAAGTCGCCCGCGGTGGGTTGGAGTTCACCTTTTGGCCCTGCAATCGTTGAGGCGCCATAGGGCGTGCCGCCGCGGGCTTCGGTGTGGATCATCCCGCTGACGGAGTAAGGGACGCCGACAATGAGCATTCCCAGGTGGAGCAAAGGGACCATCATGGTCAAGCAAGTGGTTTCTTGCCCGCCGTGAGTGGAAGCGGTCGAAGTGAATAGACCGGCCGGTTTGCCTTCCATTTCGACAAGGACCTTCATAAAGCCTTTTGGTGAATTTTTCTCCCGAGAGGAAAATGTGCCACACCCGGAATCAAAAAACAAAGGGGAGTGGCGCGGTCAGTACGGAGCGACGCGATAAGTCGTGCCTGTATCCACCTGGAACGGGGAAGGCCCGCTTGACCAGGAAGGCGTCCGAAAACGGAAATACAAAAACAGAATCGCCGCGACCAAAATGCCAGCGGCAACAAGCTTTTGGCGGTTGCTGCATGATCGAGTCCAAGCCCGCAGAAGATCGCGGAGCTTTCCGGAAGGCTCGACTCTCTCGGGCTTGAAGACCTCCTGACCGGCTTCGGCCCGCTGCCACAGATCGGCCCAATCAATTCCATCCGCGTGCTCAAAGCGCAGATCATAAAAGTAGCTGCCGCAATCTTTTCGGCCGCACGAGCCGACTTGCAGCCGCCGGATCTTCGGGTTGTCCGACTCAATCTCGTTAAACACAGCGTTCAGCTCAGCCCCATTCAGCATGAAATTGCACTCGGCGCACCGTCCGGAAACGCGATGGCGAATGAGCTCGGAAATTTTTTCGTGAGTCATTCCGGATTCGGCGAGCAAACGCCGGAGAGCCTGGCCGCGGCTGCGCAGATGGTACAAATGGACTGGCCGGGCAAAGGCCAATTCATTCGAGGGGGAAGCGGTGGAAGTGATCATGACGTCTATTCCGGCTGGGCGGGTTTGTACCACATCCAGTTGGCGGTTTCCTCGTAAGGAAACAGCGGATCGGTTTGGAGAGCTTTCGAGAAATTAATGACCTGGCAATGGGTGTCGGCAAACAGCGTGGGCGAGTAAAACAGCGATGGCGCGCGGACCACATCGCTGATGTCGGAAACTTGTTTGCGGTTGTGCCATTGGTACCACTCGGGCGAGCCGCAGCCGTAAATTCTCGCGGGCGGCTCGTGCATGACGATGAACTTGACGGGCTTTGCGAGCGAGCCTTCGGGCTGGCCGCCGAGCACTCCAGCGAGGCCGCGCTTGAAGCCGCCTCCCTGAAGGAGCGTTAATTTATCGCAGTTGTAGGTGTAGCTGCAGCCAATGGCGCTCCAGTTGGATGGCTTTTGTTTAACGATGTTGTCACACGGCAAAATCCGCTGGCCCGCATCGCGCGGACATCGAAAAACTTCCGAGTCGCCCAAATAATGATAAAGCGGACGCGCTTTGGCTGAGGGATAATCCTTCAGAAATGGCGCGCGCGGATCGCGGCCGCCCACGGTGAGATAAACCGGTTTGACCAGGCCATCGGAATCGCGCGCTTCGGTGGGCGGGAAGCGGTGCGACTGATCGTCCTCGATGTACAACTGGAGCGAGATTCCAAGTTGGTGCAGGTTGTTGATGCAGGTCGTCAAGTGCGCCCGTTCCTTCGCGCGGCTGAGCGATGGCAACAGCAAGCTGGCCAGGATCGAGATGATGCTGATCACCACCAATAGCTCGATCAAGGTGAAACCGCGATGGTCGCTGCCAGCCCTCATAAGAATTTCGCCGAGCCGCCTCAGGAGAACAGCTCCGCTGATTAATTTAGCAGATTGTTTGCCACCGTGCTCGCGCGCTGTTTTTTTTAAATGCCTGCTGAATCCTCTTTGACCAGTGCGCTTTTGTGCTATAGTCGCGCAGTTTTTATCATGAAACTGCCCGCTCGCACGCCACGCCTGAAGTTCCTAATCCGAACTGTTTGCAACCATTCACTCGCGCCACAATTTGAAGTTCGAGCTTATAAACGAGCCCGGCTCTTTCTGGCGGGATGTTGTTCTGTTGGAATCGCGCTTTGCGCCCACGGCCAAATTGCGCCAGTCGAATCGACCGCAACCGCTCCCCAAGCCGCGCCGCCTGCTGCTCCGATGGTCGAGCGGCAAAGCGCCGGCGGTTCGATCGGATTGCACGCCGAAAACCCTGCGCTCTATTCCATCGGCGATCCCACTGACGAAGAGCAGCTTTATCTTGAATTCCTCAACCGGGCGCGGCTGGATCCGCCTTCGCAAGGAAACCTGTTCAAGCAAGCCCGGGACAAATTTGTGGTGGGAGCGCTCGACGTTTTTCACGTCGATCTCGATTTATTCGCGACCCAAATGGCCGCCATTGCCCCATCGCAACCGCTCGCGCCGAACGCCAAGCTGCAAGCTGCGGCCCGGATCCACACGCAGGACATGTTCGATCATGTGTATCAGGATCACCTCGGGACTGACGGGACTTTTTTCACGGATCGTGTGACGGCCCAGGGGTACACTTGGCAAAACGTGGCCGAAAATGTTTTTTCATTTGCCCAAAATGTTTTTCACGGGTTTGGCGGTTTTGAGGTCGATTGGGGCGATGATCCGCTGAATGCGAACGGCGGCATGCAAAACCCGCCAGGCCACCGCAATAACAATCATAATCCGGCCCTGCGGGAAATTGGGGTTGGCGTCGTCAAAGGAACGAACAGCCTGGCTGCGCTGAGCGTCGGGCCGCAATTGGTCACGGAAGATCTCGCGACGGCCCAGGGTTCCACGCCATTCCTTACCGGCGTCGCGTATCTGGATCTGAACAGCAATAATCTTTACGACCTGGGCGAGGGAATCGGCGGGTTGAAGGTCGAAGTTGCCGGCGCGAAATTTTACGCGATGACAGTGAATTCCGGCGGTTACGCCGTGCCCGTTCCAGGCAATGGCAATTACACAGTCACGTTTTCGGGCCCGGGACTGAATCCAACGAGTTTTTCGGCGGAAGTGAAGAGCAACCAAAATGTCAAAATCGATCTGGTTCCGCCCTACGTCCCGCCCGCCATTCAAGGACCTGACGAAGTTTTTATCAACGAAGACACCACGTTCACTTTAGGAACCGTGCCAGGCGCGATCGACTATCAATGGGCAGCGGGCCCTGTCCTTCCGTTTTCGGATTTGGAAGGGGCAGAAAATGGCACGAACAAAGTGATCCTGTCGACCACAGGGGATTACGTTGTCATCGATACCAACAAACCCGCCGCGGGAAGATTCGCTTTTCACCTCGCCCATGTCGAACCAGACCCGGGCGATCAGATCGTGCAGTTGAGTCATTTGTTCTTGCCCGGCACGAATGCAACATTGGTGTTCGACCAATTTCTTGGATTCGCAACGATCAACCAGCAAGCCAGGGCAGAAGTTTCCAAAGATGGCGGCGCCAGCTGGACTGAAGTCTGGTCGAGGGTTGGAAATTCACGATCGGACACGATTTACTCGACGATCACAGTGCCACTGAGCCAATTCGCCGGCCAACCGCTGGTCATTCGTTTTGTCTACGCGATTCCGGGGACCACGTACATCCCGACTGCGAAAGTCGGCATTGGCTTTTATCTGGATAACATCCGGGTTCAAGGGGTGGAGGAACTGCTCTCGACATCGGTGACGGAAGTCACTGGAACGTCCGCATTTTTTAATCCGCCCTTGCAAGCTGACTATTTTCTGAGCGCGCGGGCCAAGGTTTCCGGGCGGCTTCTCCCAGCCGGCCCCACGAAACGCGTCCATGCGGTGCTCGGACCGGTTCGGCTGCTCATCTCAAAGTTTACTCGCGTGAACGGGCAGGCTCAGGTCGAGTTTGTCGTTAAAAACCCGCGCGCCGAAACCAAATATCAGCTTCAAACCTCAACCGATCTCAGCAGTTGGACGACCGAATCGTCGGCGACGCTGACAACCATCGACCCCAACGCGAAATTTCAGTTCGCCGCGTCGACTGGATTGCCGCAGCGGTTTTATCGGGTTGTGACCGCGCCGTGATTCTGCGTGGACTGTAGCCGCCGAGGTGAGGAGGCGGACGAGGTCGATTCATCAGCTCCAATGCCTCATCCCGCCTCGTGACCTCGGCGGCTACAAATAACCGCGGGGGCGGCTGGCGAAGCGACCCAACTCCGAGGCCAACTCAGGCCTTCGACAATTCGGGCTCGAAGCGAATCGAACCAAAGCCAGCGCCGTTCGATTCCGCGCCGTCGCCGCGCCTCTCAGATGGAGTTTCCGAGCCGGAATCAACCACTCGCCGCATTTGCGCAAACCACCATTGCGCGTGATAAGCGCGACGGCGGCGTCCGGCCAACGGCCGGGAATGGTTCGGTCGGATCAGTGGCAATTCGAGTTGTGCTTTCATCTTGGCTCGAAATTACTCCGGCCGGTCGGACACTAGCTGTCCAACGGGAAAACTTTCGAAAAGATTTTCTGGAACCGAACTTGGACTAATTCCAGCTTGTATTTGGGCGCGCAGACGATGCTGAAGATTGCTGAAAAGTCGTGCGCCGTTCCCGTATGGTTGTTGGTCTGCAGTCCATAGAGTATCGTTCAAAGGTGATTCAGCCGGCTGACACAATCCGCCGCGCCATGGCAATTTTTGGCGCCTGTCTATTGGTCCTCAGTTCTTCCCTCTCCTCGGAAGCAAAACCGATTCGCTTGCGCAATGTCACCTTGGACCCCGACCCGATTGCAAAAGGCGGAACCCGTGGCAAATCGACAGCTGTGGAATCGGCCGCCCAGCTTTCGGGGCTGCTCATTGTGCAGTTCGAGGAAAACCCGCCGGCTGACTGGCGCAACCAGCTCGAGGACCTGCAGGTTCATCCGCTCAATGCCATCCCGCAAGATGCTTGCCTGGCCTTGGCGCGCGGCGCCGCATTCGACAAACTAAAAGCGCTTCCGTTCGTCCGCTGGTTTGGTGAATTCCGCCCCGAGTATAAGGTTCATTCAGGTTTGCTCGCCCGCACGAAAAAGGCCCCCGCCGGGGTCGAGATCAAATTTCTCCTGGCTCCGAATGTCCCGGCCGCAGATCGGGCTGCGCTCGGCCAGCTGCTCGACAAAACCGTCTCCGAATCGCACACCCGTTTCGGCAGCATTCTGCAGGCGCGCACGGACCTTCCCAAGATTGCGGAGCTCGCCCGTTCCCCGTGGGTGTTGTGGATTGAGCCGGCCCCGCACCCGAAATTGCTCGATGAAGTCGCTGATCAAATCATCGCAGGGACCCCGACCGGGCCGAGTCCAGCTTCCGGGACGCTGCTTACGCAACTCGGATTTGATGGGCGAGGCGTCACTGTTTCGGTGGCGGACAGCGGATTGAATTTCGGCACGCCCGATCAAATGCACGCGGACCTGGATGGCCGGGTCGATGGCTTCTTCTTTTATGGAAACCTGCTCGACGCCGCTGACGAACACGGGCACGGCACGCATGTCGCCGGCATTATTGCGGGGAACGGCGCGACCGGCGAAACGGACGACAATGGCGCGCTCTATGGTTTAGGCGTGGCGCCCGGAGCGCATTTAATCGCGCAGCGGATTTTCGATGAGGTCGGAAATTTCGAGCCGCCGAAAACGATGGAGGTTCTGACTCACGACGCCGTTCGGTCCGGGGCGGTGATCGGTTCGAACAGCTGGGGTGATGACACTCAAGGCCGGTACGATCTGAGCGCGGCTGAATTCGACGCGCTCGTCCGGGATGCTGACGTCGATACGCCCGGCGATCAACCGTACATTTTGGAATTTTCCGCAGGAAACGCGGGTCCTGGCAGTCAGACGATCGGCAGCCCAGCCGTCGCTAAAAACGTCATTGCCACGGGCGCTTCGCAGAACAATCGTTTCGATTTTTTTATTTACGCTGACGGCCAGGAAATCATGGCGGACTTTTCGAGCCGCGGTCCGTGCGAAGACGGCCGAATCAAACCGGATTTGGTTGCTCCCGGAACATGGATCGCATCTCTCCAATCCGCGGCGGCGACGGACGAAAACGCCTGGCTGCCCATTTCACCTGATTACCAGTATGAAGGCGGCACGAGCCAATCGGGTCCGCACCTGTCCGGCAGTGCGGCGGTCTTCGTGCAACACTATCGGAGCACGCACGGCCAGCTCACGCCGTCCCCGGCGCTCGTCAAAGCCGCTCTGATCAACGCGGCCACGCCGCTTTCAGAGGCGGAAGGGAACGCTCCCGTCCCCAACCAGGACGAAGGCTGGGGCCGCGTCGACCTCACGCCGTTTGTGGATGCGGCGCGGCAATTTGATTTTTTAGATCAAACGGTTCTGTTGACGAACAACCAGGTTTTTGAGCGGCGAATTCTGGTGGCCAGTTCGAACCAGCCGCTGAAGATTACGCTGACCTACACGGATGTGCCCGGTTTCCCGGGCGCCATCCCAGCGCTCGTGAACGATCTCGATCTCGAAGTCGTCGGTCCGGACGGCCGGATTTATCGTGGCAACCAATTTCTCGAGGGCGACTCGGTCCCGAACGCCGCCGCGCGCGATACGGTCAACAATGTGGAAGCGGTTCATTTCAGCGAACCGGCTCCGGGCGATTATCTGGTTCGGATTCGCGCAACTCATGTGGTTGAAGACGCGCGCCGCGACACGGCGGTGGTTGACCAGGATTTTGCGTTAGTGATCTCGGGCGCTTTCCCGGCGCTCGGGGTCGGCGTGGTTGTGCTCGATCGGCCGGCTTACAGCGCGCCAGCTCAGGTCAATTTGAAGTTGATCGACTTCGATTTGGGTCAGCAACCTGCCGCCCAGCTCGTCGTTAAAAGCGACACCGAACCTGCCGGTGAAACAATCACGGTTCACGCCTCGGGAACTTCCGGAATTCTGACCGGCCAGGTCCAAACGGTGACCGGGCCCGCGGCGCCCGACGGCAAACTCCAAGTCGCTGACGGTGACACAATCTCTGTGAGATATCAGGACGCTTCACCGGCGGCGCTGCGCGAAGCGACCGCGCGAGCGGATCTAAGCCCGCCCGTGATTTCGCTCGTGAGTGCGACCAATCTGCTCGGCGAAGTGGTCATCAGCTTCGCCACGGATGAGCCGGCCGAGGCCGTCGTTCGTTTCGGCACGAATGCGGCGAATCTGAATTTGGCCGAGGCGGACCCGGATTTTTCGACAGAACACGAGGTTTCGATCCCCAATTTGGTTCCCGGGACGACTTACTTTTTTGAAGTGAGCGCCACGGACGAGGCCGGCAATTCGAGCAGAGCCGATAATAATGGCGCAAAATTTCAGTTCGTGCCGATGAATCCGCCCACCGTGCTGTTGGTGGACGATTTTAACGATCCGATTCTCGACAACCCGCTCAGCGGCTACACCGACCCGCTCGATGAGTCGGGCGTGAGTTACAATGTTTGGACCGTCGCGGATCGCGGCTCGCCCACCGCGGCAAATCTCAAGCCATTCCGAATCGTGATTTGGCGTCTTTCAGAATTCGAAGACACTCCTCTGACCGTCCCGGAACAAACGGCCCTTCGCGATTATCTCAAAGGAGGCGGCGCGCTTTTTCTTTCCTCGATGGAGATCCTCAGCCGGTTGGACGCCGGCGGCTACGGCGAATTTCGGACGAACGTTCTCCACGTCGCGAGTTACCACGAGGACGTCGAGGTCCCAGCGGTGACGGGCATTGACAGCGACCCAATCACCAGCGGCATGGAATTCGACTTGGACTTCTCGGCCTACCCCGACTTGGGAATTATTCCAAAAGACCTCTCGGACACAATCCAGCCGACTACAAATGCGGCGCCCATTTTCTTGAAATCCGGCGAACCTGAAATGGCTGGGCTGCGGTTCCCGCGCACTGGCCAGAGCGGCCCTGGGCGGCTGGTGTTTCTGCCGTTCCCGTTCGATGCCGTGCCTGAAGGCAATGACGCTCCGAACAACCGGCGCAATTTGCTTTTAAACATCATCCGGTTTCTGGCGCCGGGCTTGAGCGGGGTCAGCACCATCGCGCTCGACAGCCGGTCCTACACCGTTCCGTCCCTCGTCACGGTCGAGGTCGCGGACGCGGACACGAACGGAAAATCGCAGTTAGGAGTTCGTTTCGTCAGCACGAGTGATTCCGCCGGCGTGACCGTTCAGCTGAGCGAGACGGTCGAGCCCGGCCTGTTTCGCGGCTTCGTCACGCTCGTCGCTCCGGGGACCGTTTCGAAGCCGGGACAACTTGCCGCAAAAAATGGCGACTCGATCACGGCTGAATATTTGGACGAGTCAGCCCAGGAGGTCATCCATGCCAGCGCCACCGTGGATACGATCCCGCCCGCCATATCCAACGTGATGGTGACGCCTGATTACACCGAAGCTGAGGTGGACTGGGACACCTCCGAACCAGGGGACGGGCTTGTGCAATTTGGTGAATCCGCTTTCTTGGGGCGCACGGCGTATTCGTCGGAAATGGCGTCGTCGCATTCGCTGACGCTGGTGGGGTTGTTGCCGGACCGCCAATACTTTTTCCGTGTCGTCAGCCGCGATGAAGCGGGCAATGCCGCCGAAGACGACAACGCCGGACGCCTTCACACGTTCCGCACGCTCAAGCCGCTCGTTCCACCCTGGTTTGATGATCTCGAACATGGCACGACGAATTGGCTGGTCGAGAACGCCGATCTCGGTTCGGAACAAACTCCTTCAGGCGGTCAATGGGAATGGGGAACCCCCGCAAACGGCCTGGCCTCGGCTGCACATTCCCCGACGCACGTTTGGGGAACGAATTTAAAAGGTGAAGCGATCGAGCTCGCCGCGTCCGATTTAATCGGCCCCGCCATCGCGCTCACCGGCGGCAACCAAGCGACCTTGCAGTTCTGGCATATTTACGACTTCACGCCGCGCTCTGAATTTCTCGATTCGGAAGTCGGGTCGATCAATGTTTCGACCAATAACGGCGCGGCTTGGATTCCCCTGGCCCAATATTCGGAACTGTCCGGCGGGTGGGATCTGGAACAGATCGATCTGACGCCGTATCTGGGCCAGGTCATCCGGTTGGCGTGGCATTACGAATTGTTCGCCTTCGATGCCGCCTCGCGGCCGGGATGGGCCATTGATGATGTCTCTGTCACCGTCACCAACGTCATTCGCGGCACGCTCCAGATCACAGAAAACCTGGCGCAAGCGCGCTTTGACATTAGCGGGCCCATCTCGACCAACGGCGGCGGGCTCAATTTCGTGGTGACCAACGCGCCTCCCGGCAATTATCTAGTCACGTTCGCCGACATTCCGTTTTACACCACGCCTCCCCCGCAGACGAATGAGCTCAAAGGATTCGACGTGGCGATCTTTCGCGGGACTTACAATTTTCCAGACGCGAATCGCAATGGCATCTCGGATGATTGGGAGAAGTTTTACTTCGGCGACGTTTCAAACAATCGAACGGCCGCGACAGATTCTGACGGAGACGGGTTGACCGATCTGGGCGAATTCAGGGCCGGAACAAATCCAAACGATGCGAAATCTTTTTTACTCCTGACTCCGCCAACTCTGCTCCCCAACGGCACGATCCGCTTGGATTGGCCCACCGTGGCGGATCACGCCTACCGAGTGGTGGGATCGCAGAACCTGGTGGATTGGCTGCCGTTCTCGAACTGGCTCTCCGCGCCTTCGACCAACCTGTCATATACCTTGCCGCCGCTCGATCGCAGGGCGCCGCATTTCTTCCGGATCGAAGTGCAGCCTTAAACTGACATCAGCTCTATTGTTGCATCAAAGTGGCATGACCCCTCTCCTTTCATTCCTCTCCCCGTGCTGTGAATCGCAGAATTTGCACCAGGACGGGGAGAGGATGCAGGAGAGGAGCAATGCTCATTCACAATGAAGGATGCACCTGTACGTTAAAGCTGCATTTTCTGTAAGGAGCACGCGCCTCTCCTCTGCCTCGAATCTGGTTTTTGTGCAGCGTTGGGGTCAACTCTGCGCAGCGCCGCCCTCTTCCTTTTCCGCCGTGGGAGCAGCGTTCGCCTTCGGCTTTTTCGGCGCGCGCGGGGCGAATTCGAAACTGATCTTCTTTTCCGGCCCGATCACCAGATGCGCGGAGAAAGGGCGGCCTTTTTTGGAAATGAATTTCGGCAGCAAATCGGTCTTGCCCGTGGCGAGGAGTTTTGTCATCTGCGCCCGTTCGATCGGCCGTTGCAGAATGATTTTGCCCGAACGGAAATCGCACGTTTTGTTCGGGCCGGTTGATTTTTCGCAGACGTAACTCATCCCATTCTCGAAAACCTTGCCGCCGCATTTCGGACATGCCCCAAGCGGTTCCTGGCCGGAAAAATCGACCGGCGCAGCCGTGCCGTCGGCTGACCCATTCGTCTGGCCAAAATCGAACTCGATCTTGAATTCGGGAGTGAGCTTCAAAATCGCGGCGAACGGCCGGCCCATCTTGCTCCGGAACCCTTGAAGCGGGCCGATTTTTTTCGTCTGGATCAACTCCTCGGCTTCGGCCGTTTCAAATTGGCGGCCGGCCACGATCTTCCACATCGCGAAGTCGCATGGGGCACTCTGGCACTGAAACTTTTTATAGTTCTCCTTGATTTCGCCGCCGCACTTCGGGCAAGGGACTTTGAGCGTGGCGAAATCTCCGGGAACGGTGTCGCTCTCGTAACGTTTGGCTTTGTCGACAATCGAACGGGTCATCCCCGCGATTTCGTGCATGAATTCCGAGCGCTTGAGCTGGCCGCGCTCCATTTGTTTCAGCTTGAATTCCCAATCGCCCGTCAATTCGGGCGAGCAGAGCTCGGGAATGCCAATTCCCCGCAAGAGCGTGATCAGCGAAAATGCTTTTGCCGTCGGCACCAGCTCACGCACCTGACGCACCAAATATTTTTCGGAGATGAGCCCTTCGATGATGGCCGCTCGAGTGGCCGGCGTGCCCAGTCCTTTCGCGCTCATCGCCTCGCGCAATTCCTCGTCTTCGATCAGCTTGCCCGCGCCTTCCATCGCGGAGAGCAGCGTGGCTTCCGTGAAGCGCGCGGGCGGCTTGGTCTGGTTGGCCTCGACCTTGATTTCTTCGACCCGCACAATTTCACCCGAGCGCACCGGAGTGAGGTTGGGCGCTTCGTCGTCGCTTTGCAGTTCGCGGCCATAAACCGCGAGCCAGCCTGGCTTTTGCAGAACTTTTCCTTCCGTCTTGAACGGCTCATGCTCAACCCGCGTAATGCGCGTCGTGACGAGGAACTCCGCGGCTGGGAAAAAGATCGCGAGGAACCGCCGCGTCACCATGTCGTAGATTTTTTGTTCCTCTTCCGCGAGATGTTTTGGCGCGAGTGAGGTGGGAATGATCGCGAAGTGATCGGAAACTTTCGTGTTGTTGAAAATCCGCTTGTTGGGCTGGACCCAATCGTTTTGCAGGATCTGGCTGGCGAACGTCCCGTAATTCGTCTCCGCGAGCATCGACATCGTTTCTTTGACCGTGCCGACGTAATCCTCCGGCAGGGCGCGCGAATCCGTTCGGGGATACGTGAGGACTTTGTGCCGCTCGTACAGGGCCTGCGCGATTTGCAAGGTGCGTCGCGCCGAAAATCCGAAACGGCCCACTGCTTCCCGCTGCAAGCTCGTCAAGTCGTACAACAGGGGCGAGACTTGCGTGGTCGGTTTTGTTTCCTCGGTGACGATTCCTGTTTTTCCATCGCACTTGGCGCGGATCGCTTCGGCCTTGGCCTCGTCCCAAATCCGTTCCGGCTTCAAATCTCCCGTCTCGCCGTCTTTCTTTTCTTTCTCTTTAACGAAATTTTCGTCAAACCACCGGCCGGGATAACTGCCCGCGGCCGCGCCGAACGTTCCGTGCACCTCCCAATAATCCTTCGGCACGAAGCTTTTTATTTTTTCTTCGCGTTCGACGACGATCGTGAGTGTCGGCGTCTGCACGCGGCCGACGGTGGTCAATTGAAATCCGCCTGTCTTCGAGTTGAAGGCGGTCATGGCGCGCGTGCCGTTGATGCCCACCAGCCAGTCTGATTCGGACCGGCAAACCGCAGCGTCCGCGAGCGGGCGCATGGAAGCGTCCTCGCGCAACGCGGCGAACCCTTCGCGAATGGCGTTCGGCGTCATCGATTGCAGCCACAGGCGCCGAATGGGCTTCCCGGTGTTGAGGTATTGAACCAGGTTGCGGAAAATCAATTCTCCCTCGCGCCCGGCGTCACACGCGTTAATGAGCGCGTCGACATCCTTTCGTTTGATCAGCCGCGCCAGCACCTTCAAGCGGCTCTCGGATTTTTCAATCGGCCGCAAATCGAAATGGGAAGGGATCACTGGCAAATGCGCGAAGCTCCATTTTCCGCGTTTCACTTCTTCGTCCGCGGGTGCCGTCAATTCCAGCAAATGCCCCACGGCGGACGAGAGCACATATTGATCGCTCTCGTAATAGTCGTCCTTTTTCACGAAGCCGCCCAAGGCGCGAGCGATGTCGCCGGCCACTGACGGTTTTTCGGCTATGATCAAAGCTTTACCCATGGCGGGAGACGAGTTGGCGAGATTTACCTCAGCACAGACAATTTGTTTGATTCGGTCAGGATTTCAAGTCGCACAACGTGGCGAAAAAAGCCGCATAAGTCAAAAGTTCGTTTTGGGGGGGCAGTGTCCGAATTTCGAGATTGCGGAGCGCGACTGTGTCCGAAGGACCAGTCGCAGCGCTGCGGCTGGTCTGCGACACAGCCGCGCTCCTGCCAAATTAGGACACTACCTTTTTGTGGAGGTGCGATTTATTTTCCCAAACAGAACTGGCTGAAAATCGAATCGAGCAAATCTTCCGTCGTCGTTTTGCCCACGATTTCGCCCACCGCCTGCGTTGAAATCCGCAAATCGAGCGCGACTAATTCCAACGTCAACTCGCCGCGCAACGCGTCCCGGCTCCGTTCGGCAGCCTCCTTGGCGCGCCGCAACGCGTCCTGGTGCCGCGCATTGATCATCGTTTCAAACATCTGCAACGACACCTCGCCTGCCCAGACGCTTTCTTTCAACGCGTCTTTCAGCTGTTCCAAACCGCAGCCCGTGACGCACGAGACATCCACCACGCGGCCGGGCAAACCGGCCGGCAGTTCCGCCCGAACCGGCAGATCAATTTTGTTCCGAACAAAAATTCGTTTTTTGCTCCCGGCGCCCTCAAGCGCGGCGGCTTCCTCCGGCGGAATCGATTCCGAAGCGTCGATCACGTGCAGGATCAATTCGGCTTGAGCTTCCGCTTCCCGGCTCCGGCGAATTCCTTCCTGCTCGATCACGTCGCCCGCCTCGCGCAACCCCGCCGTATCGATGAACACCACCGGAAAACCCCGGATGTTGGCCGTCTCGCTAATCGTGTCGCGCGTCGTGCCCGGAATCGCTGAAACAATCGCGCGGTCGCGGCCAAGCAGCGCGTTCAGCAGCGACGACTTTCCGGCGTTCGGTTTTCCAATGATCGCCGCGCGCAACCCGCGGCGAAGAACCTGGCCTTCGTCCGCGTGCCGCAACAACTCGTCCATAAACTGAATCGCGCGGTCGAGCCGCTCGAGCAACCGCTCCTTCGTGTCGGGCGCGATGTCTTCGTCGGGAAAATCGATGTGCGCTTCGACATGCGCAAGCAAGTTCACCAAATCGTCGCGGACCTGGTTGATCTTGTCGGAAAGTTTGCCCGCGAGTTGTTCCTGCGCCGCGGCTAAAGCCAGTTCTGTGCGGGAATGAATCACGTCAGCGACTGCTTCGGCTTGGACCAAATCGATTCGGCCGTTCAGGAACGCGCGCTTGGTGAATTCGCCCGGCTCAGCCAAACGCGCGCCGCTTTCCAGGACCGCTTGCAAAACCAGCTTCGAAGCCAAAATCCCGCCATGACACGTGATCTCGACTAAATCTTCTCGCGTATAAGTCCGAGGCGCGCGCAGCACCGCGAGCATGACTTCGTCGATCGGCTTGCCTTGGCGAACAATCTTGCCGTAGTGCAGCGTGTGCGAGGCTGCCGCACTCGGCGGGAGAGAATGCTTTCCGAGCGGATGGAAACATTTTTCTGCAACGGCAAAAGCTTCCCGGCCCGAAATGCGAATCACCGCCAGGCCCCCTTCGCCCAGCGGAGTCGAGATCGCGGCAATGGTATCGTCCAGCATCTAAAGAATGGCCGGTTTAATCGTGATTAGGACCTTGCAGGTGGCACGTTCGGTGGGGCGAGCGTACTCGCGAGCCGCCAAGCCATGCGACGCCGCCATGCAAAACGTTGCACGTGCCCACACGTTGCATCTCGGCTCGTGGGTACCCTCGCCCCACCAGAATGACCAGGTGCACGTTCGAGCCGCCAAACCCATGGCAACAATTCATCTTCGTTCCATTTAAATTTTCATTCGAATTCCCGTTCGCCTTGCAGCCATCGGCGCGCTTTGTCGTAGCTTTTCCGCCGCAGGAAGTGCAGCAGCTGCGGATCTGTTCCTGCCGGCAGCTCGTTGGCCATCTCATCGAGGCGGCGCAGCAAATCGCCGATGTTCGTCTTGGGATTCGCCGCCGCTCGCATTTTAGCCGCTTGCTCCAGGTCCAAGAGCGCGCGCAACAGGTTTTCTTCGACGGAATTCATTCCCCATAAATAGCGCAATTAAGTCGGGAAACAAGCCGCTGGGAATTCCTTGAATCGTCTCGCGTCTGCAAAAATACTTCCCGTATGCCAAATACCCGGCCCCTGCTCTTCCTTGGAATCGAAGGCGGGGCCACCCGCACCGTAGCGCTGCTGGCCACTGGGGCCCGACGCATCGTCGCACGGAGTGAACTCGATGCCGCCAACTTGCGGCTCCTCAATGACGCCGCTCTTCAAGCACGCTTTAAAGCATGGGCGAAACTCTTCCCGCATCCATCCGCTGTCGCGGTTGGGTTAGCTGGCGTGCGCGTCGAGTCTGACCGCGAACGATTGCGGCGGGCGGCTGCCCAGGTCTGGCCTGGCATTCCGTTTTTTGCGGGCAACGATTTGGAAACGGCCCTCGTCGCCGGCGAAAATCAAAGCTACCGCCGGCGTGGGAAATTGCCGCGCGAGTTCACCGCTCGGATTCTGGTCCTGAGTGGAACCGGTTCGTGCATCTTCGGCCGGAGCAATGCATGTCGCGGCAAAAAAATTGGCGGCTGGGGTCATGTCCTTGGCGATCGTGGCAGCGCTTATGATATCAGCCGAACCGCGCTCCGCTCCGTGATCGCCGCGCTGGATCGGGAGCAAACTTGGGGGCGGCTCGGCCAGCGCATTCTTCGCTCGCTCCAATTAAACGAACCCGAACAGCTCATTGATTGGGCCCAGAGCGCTTCCAAAAAAGAAATGGCCAGTCTGGCGGTGGAAGTTTTCGCCGCGTGGAATGAACGAGACCGAATCGCCGCAACCACCCTTTCCTCGGCAGCGATGGAGTTGGCCCACGACGCGGTTCTTTGCGCAGCCCAGCTCGCAGGCCGAAAAGGTCCCGTCCATTTTGTCTTTGCCGGCAGCAACCTTCTCAAGCAGCCGCGCTTCGCCAAGCTTGTCTCCCGACGCATCCAACAGCTTCGGTCAACCGCAACGGTTTCACTGATCGAGGACGACACGGTTTGGGGCGCGGTTGCCCTGGCCCAAAAAGCTTTTGCCGAGCAGACCGGCAATTCGCACGCTGGCGCAGGTGAAACTGTTTCCGCCGCTCATGAACAATCGCCCAGGGCTCCAGATCGTTTCCCCGCGACCGACGCAGCCGGAGCGAACCGTTCCACGTGGATGATTCCGGAGTCAGCCCGGCTTTCTCCAACGGAAGAACGGAACCCGCGCTCGATCCGCTTGGACCGGTTACCCATTGATCGAGCAATCGAATTGATGCTCAGCGAAGAGTCCCGCGTTCCAAGGGCTTTGCTCACGCAAAAAGCCAGCATTGCGCGCGCGATCAACTTAGTGGTTCGAACATTTCAACGCGGCGGCAAGTTATTTTATGTCGGCGCTGGAACCAGCGGACGGCTTGGTGTGCTCGACGCCAGCGAGTGCCCGCCGACCTTTCGTGCGCCGCCGGAACTCGTTCAGGGAATCATCGCGGGCGGCACGGAAGCGTTGTGGAAATCAATCGAAGGAGCGGAAGACGATCCAGACGCCGGAGCGCGGGCGATCACGTTCCGCGGCGTGACGGGAAAGGATTTCGTGCTCGGAATCGCCGCCAGCGGACGGACCCCGTTTGTTTGGGGAGCGTTGGCGGAAGCAAAAATGCGCCGAGCGACGACGGCCTTACTCTGCTTCAATCCTTATCTGAAGATTGCGGCAAGGCTTCAGCCAGACGTGATCATCGCCCCGCGGATTGGACCGGAAGTGTTGACCGGCTCGACTCGACTGAAGGCGGGCACAGCGACGAAGCTCGTGCTCAATCTGCTGACCACGGTTTCAATGGTGCGGCTCGGAAAGGTGGTCAGCAACCTGATGGTCGACGTGAATCCCGCCAACGCGAAACTGCGTGATCGAGCTGTGCGAATTTTTCAAGCGCTCACGGCAATCGACCCCGCGACCGCAGAAGAATTACTGGTGAGAGCAGATTGGAATATCAAAGCCGCCTGGCAGAAATGGCAGCAAAAGAAACGTTAACCATCCACTGATCCACCGTCGCACCCTCCTTCGCAGACTACGGAGGGCAGGCCGTCTTACTGTCTTACTGTCCCACCGTCGCACCGTCCCACCGTCGCACCGTCGCACCGTCGCACCGCCTAACCGCCGGCCTGCTCGCGCATGAGGAAGAACAAAGCCGCGTATTGGGCCAAGCCGCTGCTCGCGAGCAAAACCATCACGGACATGAGATAGAGGCCGAAGCCTTTCGTCTGGTCCGGCTTCAGCACCAGTGCCACGCCGTGATATAGAATCGAGACGGCCAGCACCATTCCGAAGGACCAGCCAATCCAGCTGTTTAACGGCGGGATCGCGTCGAAAAACCAGCCCAACGCAACCGCGCAAAATCCGTACGACAGCATCAGCAGGCATTTGCCGTAACTGACGGCGAAATTAAAGCCGCGCGCGGCCAGGAAGAGCAGGAAGGCCGAGAAGAACAACGCGATCAAATGAAAGCTGATGCGCGCTGCTTCGTAACGCCAGGCGAGGTTTTCCGGCAACGCCGAGTAATGGCCGAACAAACCGACTTTCTGGCCCCAAGTCACGAGCGAATAACCGTCCACCAAACCTCCCGCGAGCATCAACGGCAGCATCGAAAAACAAATCGCGCTCCAAGCTCCGTGTCCGCGTGTGACGATTCGGTCCCAGGTTTGCCCCGGAAAGATCAGCAGCTGCAGGGTTCGAATCATTCGATTGTTTTGCTCCCTTGAAATTTAATCGGCTTTCCATCCTGGGCCGTCCTCGCCCGTTTCGTCTGGAACGTGCGTTGATGGCCGGCGCCAGGAATCGTTACCGTATATTTTTGGCCGGACGGATCGACCGTCATTTTGATAAAGTTCCCGCGGCATTTCTCTTCCATGTTGGCGATGAACTCGTCCGCGGTATTGTTCTCACGATCCTTCCTGAGGTTGCGATGAATCTGATACATCGCTTGCAGCGACGGGGCCGATTTCAATGTGGCGAATGTTTTCGCCCCGCAACCTTTGGTCGTGCCGTTGCTCATCACGGAAATGGTCGGCGCCAAACTGCGAATCAGGGCCGGGTTATTGCTCACATCCAAGCCGTGATGATTGACCTGGTAGACGTCAACTGTTCCGACGAGGTTAACCGGACAAACCAATTGCCCTTCGACATTCCAGGTCATGTCGCCGCCATCAAAAAAGCGGAACGGGCCATAATCCAGAACGACCGCGATGCTGTTGGCGTTGTCCGAGGTGTCCGCCGGATCTTGCGTGGTGTTGGCGCATTCAGGATTTCGCGGCGCGCCCGCGGGTGGCGCGATGAATTTCTGTTTGGCGGCGACGCAGCGCAAGCGAACCGGAAGCCCGCCTGGGCTTTGCTTCAGCGGAAAAACGTCGCCGGGATGAATCACCCGCCGCTCTTGAACCGCCATTTTCCGATACGGGTCAATTCGTTTCAAAAATGTCGTGCTGTCAGGATTCTGATCGGGGTCCTTGTCGGGAATGCCGTTGTCATAAACGACGCGAATCGGCAGTTGCTGGGCCAATTCCGCCGCGCCGCCGAAATGGTCGATGTGAAAATGGGTGATGATCAAATAATCGATTTGCTTGAGGCCCGCGGTTTTGGCGGCGTCGAAAATCCGCCCGGCATCGCGGCCTCCTGGCATGCCGGTGTCGATCAGGATCGATTCGCCGGCGGGGGTCACGATCAACGTGCCCCCGCCTCCTTCGACATCGACCCAGTAAAAATCCAAAGTTTTGTCCGCGCCGGCTGCCGCTGAATTGCCGCAAAAAACTGCGGCGGCCAAAGCAATGATCGCAAGAAAATGTTTCATGAGAGCGAAAACTCCGTTCCGAGTGTAGGAGCAAAACCCGCTGCTTGGGAACAAAGAAAACGGGCTTTCAACCACTTTCCAATTTCCAGTTTCAGGTTTGAGCTTTCAGCTTTCAAAAAAATCCAATTCCCCCTTGCCAAACCGCCGGAACAGCATTTCAATATCGTGTTTCAGTCTTTGGGAGGTTGGCGAGATAGCTCAGTCGGTAGAGCAGAGGACTGAAAATCCTTGTGTCGCCGGTTCAATTCCGGCTCTCGCCACCACTACTTAAATAGCCAATAAAATCAGGGGTATTATCGACTTTTTAGAAGTTGAAAACTGGTTCTGTTTCGCGCTCAAAATATTTTGTCTGTCCGGTTTCTGTCCGGCTTTTGGCGTTCTGAAAGACACATATCCGAACACGCCGGGGTTTTAGCGGTGCATCACGTGCCAGGTCTCCCGGATGTTCGAACTACCCGGTACAGGTTTCGCGATCTATTGATATGCCGAGCGCAGCCAGAATCACGCGGTACACAGGGCCGGATTTCTGCTCGACGGACGGATTCTTGGAGTCGATCCTGGAGCGCGAACAAACGATCCAGAATTAGGATTCGATTCTTCGTGTTTTCAAAAGGTCTCATTGGGCTTCATCAAACAGCGTTGCTATGCCTGATTTTGTTGGCTGAAATGCACTCTCGATCTGTTTGAGTCGACAAATTCCGCGATTTGGTTTGCGACAGTTTTCAGAGCCAAAAGTGTAGCAAAATCTGTAGCACGGGATCCGCGCTGCCGCGGAGTTCCAGGTCGTTGAGTTTTGTGACCTCGGTCGTGAGTCCGAAGCCCGGCCGGACGACTGGCCCGGATTGCCTCTCAAACCCGATGATGATGTGGTGCCGTCTCGAAAGGAGGGGCGGGGGTATCGCGGGGGTGCGGGTGGGGCCTGTTTGCCTGTGTGTATGGTCGCTTGGAGCACTCCAGGCGTTTTTACCATGACGCGAGTCTCGCCGAATTCACAAGCAGCATGAGCAACCCGGTTTTGGCTTTCCTCGGTTCGATCTTCGGTCACCGCGTCGACCCGAACGACTGCCGTCGCGCAGCCTCAAATGGAAATCGTTAACCCATTCGTCCATCGCCGAACACTTGTTTGGCGCGGACCAGAGCTTGATTAAGGTCGGGGTTTGGAATATGGAAAGCCATCCACGACTGCTTATGTAAAACAAAAACCAATTCAAAGGATTTAGCGTAGCTTCGGCTGCGGGTCTCCTCAGAAAACCGCGAATTTTCGAATGCAAAGAGACCGCGTCGAGCACGCGCCCAATCGGGCGCGGCTTGATGTCACTTCTTTGCATGGGCGCTTCGCGGTGCCTCTGAGGGGGGTGCATTGGGTGCGCGCCCCTTTTCTTCCCGCATTCGAAGTTGCTGGAACTGTGCGATGAAAACTCCCAATGCTCCCGACTCCGGCGAGCCTGATCGAACCTCTACGAGCGCAAGCCAAACGCCTTCGCTGCCTGATCCCGTTCTTTTGTTGGTTGGCAGGATCATGCTCCACCCCGCTCCAAATCGGCCGGGCTTCTGGGCTTACAGACTGATGCCTGATGGAAGGGTGCTGGAAATCGAACTCACCCAAAACGAGTGGAGCAGTCTGAGTTCAAAGGAAATGGCCGCGAAAAATGAGGTAGTTCGACAGCTCAACGAACATCCACTGAACCAAGCCGCACTGGTTCTATTGCGTCGAGCGGGAGAGGGGCCGCACGCAACGGGCTCTCTGGGATGGATCCACCTCTTGTCCCTTGCCAGCCTCGCACTACCGGATTGGGAGGAAGACCAGGAAGCATGCATCAGGTTCTCGGACTGGACTCGGAGCGTTGCGGCCATGCGCGCCGCTCTGAGAACCATTGAAGAGAGTTGGTTGGAAGCGGACGACCTCCTGGAGATGTCTCCCAAGGGAGCCGGCGAATATATTCTCGTTGAGCTTGAGATAGAGTGATCCCGCATCGCCTTCACCGCGCTGGAATCTCATGCAGATGAGATTGTCTGCAAGTGCTCCCGGACTTCGTCGCCGCGAACCACCAGATCGTTTCTTCGAATTGGTGAATGTCAATTCTCCTTTCCCAGGTGTGGAAGCTTGTTCATGATCTGTGTTCATCGGTGCAGGCGAGCAATCGAATATGAATCTGCCAACAGTTTTTGACACATGCACACCCAGGGAAGACGTGTTGAAAGGGACGATGGCCGAGGCCGATTTCGCCGCTGACCTCGCCAAAGTGATTCGGGGCAACGCTTCCGATGATTACCAGAAACCTGACCGGTTCTTCGCCAACACATACCCGACCGCCGGCCTTCGTAACCTGCTCCGGAATGTGCTCGGCCGTCTGACGGGCGACTCGGGCGCGGCAGCCGCCATCTTCCGCCTTGATACGAGTTACGGCGGCGGCAAGACCCACGGGCTTATTGCGCTCACTCATGCGGCGAACGGCATGAAGGGCGTCGCCAACGTCAACGAGTTCGTTGACCCGAAGTTCGTTCCGTCGGGCAAAATCCGCATCGCGGCGTTTGACGGCGAGAACGCCGACCCGGCCAATGGCCGCAGCATGGGCGAAGGCGTGCTCGCTCATTCACCGTGGGGAGAACTCGCTTACTCGCTCGCTGGAAAAGCCGGTTACGAGCGCATCCGCAAGAGCGACGAGACACACACCGCGCCGGGCGCCGAGACGCTGGCCGAATTGTTCGGCGGCGAGCCATGCCTCATCCTGATGGACGAGCTCTCGGTTTATCTGCGCAAAGCCCGCAATCTCCATGGCACCGCCGCGGGCGAACAACTCAGCGCCTTCCTCACGTCACTCTTCAAGGCCGTCGAAAGCAATCCTCGAATCTCGCTCGTTTATACGCTCGCCATCGGCAAGGAGGGGAAGGCCAGCGACGCCTACAGTTCCGAAAACCAGTTCATCGCCGATAAGATGGCGGAGGCAGAAAGCATCTCCGCGCGCAAGGCGACGCTGCTCAACCCGACCGAAGACCACGAGACCGTTCAAGTCCTGCTTCGCCGCCTGTTCGGCCGAATCGACAGCGCCAAAGCCACTCCCGTTATCGAAGCCTACCGTGCGCTCTGGCTCGCCAACAAAGCTACGCTGCCAACGGACGCCAACCACCCGGAGAACATTGAAACCTTTCGCAAGAGCTATCCGCTCCATCCCGAAGTTCTCGAAACGCTCACGACCAAGACCGCCACGCTCGCCAACTTCCAGCGCGTGCGTGGCATGCTGCGCCTGCTCGCACGCACCATCGCCCAGCTTTGGCAGACCCGGCCCGCGGACGCGACCGCGATTCATTTGCACCACATTGACCTCGGCTTTGAACCCATCCGTCAGGAAATCTTCACGAAACTTGGCCGCACTGAATTTATCCCGGCGGTGAACCACGACATCGCAGGCGGTAGCAAGAAACCCCTCGCTGTCGAACTCGACGAAAAAAACTACGGGGGTCTTGCTCCTTACACCACCTATACGACGCGCACCGTTTTCATCCAAAGCCTCGCCTTCAACGACCAGTTGAAGGGGCTTTCCGCAGAACGATTGCGCTTCTCCGTTCTCAGCCCGACGCTCGATCCAAGTTTCATTGATGCGGCCTGGAAACGCTTCCGCGACGAATCCTCTTACCTCGACGACCGCCCCGGTGTGCCGCTGCGCTTTCTCGCCGAGGCGAACCTGACGCAAGTCATCCGCCGCGAGGAAGCGAACGTGGACACCGCCCAAGCCCGCGCCGAACTCAACGACCGCATCAAAACCATTTTCGGAGGCACCAGCGGATCAGTGTTTGAAACGGTCCCGTTCCCCGCCTCGCCGGGCGAAGTGGATGACGACTTGGGCAATGGCCGGCCGCGTCTCGCCGTCATGGCCTACGACGGCACGGCCGTCGGCTCGACGGTGGACACCGTGCCCGAAATCATCGCCCGCATTTTCGAGCGCAAGGGCAGCGAAGGTGTCGGTCTGCGCAGCTTGCGCAACCATCTTGTTTTCGTCGTTGCCGACGAAACGCGCATCGACGAAATGCGGAAGAAGATCGTCCGGCGCCTCGCGTTGACGGAGTTGATCAAACCAGACCGCATCGCCGAACTCGCCGACCATCAGCAGCGAAAGATCCGGGAGTTGGATCAGAAATCAGAGATGGAAGTCGCAACCACGATTCAGCAGTGCTACCGCCACGTCTTCTATCCGTCGCGCCAGCGGTTGGCAGGCAGTCCGGTCGATCTTGCTCATGCCGCAGTGGACATCCACAGCGCCTCCGAGCGCCCCGGCAGTGGTCAGCAGCAGATCGTGCGGACGCTCCGCGAGAGCGCGAATCAGAAACTCCGCCTCTCCGAAGACCCGCCCGAATCACCCAGCTACATCCGCGACCGCACACCGTTGAAGAAGGGCCAGATTTCCACCGCCGCCTTGCGCGACGAGTTCCGCAAAGACCCCGCCCTTTCCATTCACGCGCACGACTCTGTTCTCATTCGCGCCATCACGCAGGGCATTCAACAGGGAGATTATATCTATCGGCGAGGCGAGTTACTTTGTGGTCCGGGCGACCCGATGCCCAGCATCATCATTGACGAACAATCGTTCGTCTTCACGATGCAGTTCGCGAAGGAAAAGAATATCTGGCCCCGGCCTATCCCGACGACCACACCGCCGACCGGCGGTGACACCAGAGGCACGACATATCCGCCAGGATCGGGCGGCGGATTGACTCCGCACGAAGGCGGTGCGACTGGCCCGACGCCACCGCCACCACCGGCGCCCGGCGCGATCACCGCCGAGGGCGTGTTGAAGGCCGCGCTCACCGAGCTTTGGGAAAAGGCGCGCAAGGCCAAGTTCTCCAGCGTCACGGTTCTGTCCGTTCGGCTGTTTGACGCAACGGACGCCTTCCGCATGTTGGGCAGCGTGAATGCAGAGAAAGGTTGCACCAAAAAAGTTGAACTCTCCGGCGGTTACGTCACCACCGAAGGCGGCGAGATGCAGCTTGAGTTCAAAGGCACGCCCAACGATGCCATGCCGGTGAAAGACTTTCTCGTGCCGCAACTCAACGCGGCGCGTGAACGCGACGTGCAGGCCACGTTCATTCTAACTTTCAATCCCGGACTTTCATTGGCCGCTGACGCGGCGGAAAAACTTGGCGAACGCCTCGCCAAATTCGCCAGCGGCGCGGCCTACGTGTCCGCCACAGCGGAGGCCGTTCCGTGAAAACCAAAGCGAGGAAAACCCGCATGATTCGAGACGATACCCTGACCGGCAACGGACGCTTGCGCCCGGCTGCGCGCCGCGCGCCTGCCGACCCAAGCATGGCCTTGCCGCGTTACGAGTTGCGCGCCCATTACCACGGCGCGGCGGAGACGGAAATGGAAGTGTGGCAACTGCCGTCGCCCGCCACGCCCGCGCTCACGGCACCCGTACGCATCGCTGGTTTGCGGGGTCGCAACCTTGAATTGGTCGAACACCGTGTTACGCGACGGCTCAAGCAAGCCGGCGTGCCGTTCGAGCAACCGGCTTTTCGCCTACCGCGCGCGTGGGCGCTGCCGGAAGAACTGGCGCTCACACTCGGTTTGCTCTTTCGCGCTCTCGCTCCGATGCGCAGCCGCGACAATCTCCGCAATGTAGTGGAAGGGATCGAACTCATGGGCAAGGAAGAAGCCGCCTACTGGCTCGGCATGGCCATGCACCGGAAGAATCCACGGCGCGTCCTCTCCGCCCTTCGCGTATTGCTGACGGCCCCTCGGCCAAGACCGATTCACGCTGCACGTTGATTTGGTCCAACAAAAAAACCATCACAGGAGAAATCATGGCGAAAGTAATCAGCGTAATAAACCTCAAGGGCGGGGTCGCGAAAACCACAACAACGGTTCAACTCGCAGAATGTCTCGCGTCCGAGTTCAGCAAGCGCGTTCTCGTCATTGACCTGGACCCGCAGACCAATTCCACCATCGCCCTGATTGATGAAGAAAAGTGGGAGGAACTGGATGCGCAAAACAAAACGCTGTTCCACCTTTTCAACGACAAATTGGAAAAGACCAAACTGTTCGACATTGAACAGGCGCTTCAACGAGGCGTTTCCAATCTCCATTTACAGTCGCTTCATTTGCTCCCATCCAGCATCCGCTTCATCGACATTCAAGACCGCATTGGCGAAGTCTCCAGTCGGACGCACAACACTATCAATCCGCAGGAAGTTCTCAAGTCGGCCGTATTTGATCGTCTCAAGAATTATGACTACGTGCTGATTGATTGCCCGCCAAACCTTGGCTACATCACGCGCAATGGGATTGAAATCAGCGACTACTATCTCATTCCCACCATTCCCGACACGCTCTCTACCTACGGCATCCCGCAGATCATCGGGGCCATCCACGAACTTTCCACCGCGCGGAACCTGCCCATCCTTTGCCTCGGCTTGGTCGTGACCAAATTTGATTCCCGGTCGAACGCCCATGCGCGCGGCATCAAAAATTTGCCCGTTCGCTTCTCGCGGAAGTTTGATGAGCTGAGCCTCAAAGCACCGCCTATCTTTGAGACAGTCATGCCTCAGGCGAACGCCACTTCGGAAGCAATGGAGTTCGGCAATGCCGCCAACTCATTCAAAGCAAAGTATGGTCGTTCCAAATCCGGCGACCGTTACCTTTACGAATACGTCCTCGATCTCACCCGTGAGTTTATGCGCCATGTCGGAAACTAATTCAGCCCAACTCAAAGCCATCCAGACGAAACTGCAAAATCTCGTCGCGTGTGTAGTCGCGAAGGCGGCCCAAGACCCGGCCTTTGCCCACGAGTTGGAAGAAGTGCTGCTTTCGGATTCCCTGAAAAAGAAACTCGCGAGCACGTCCGCCAAGTCGAAGAAGCACGTGCTTAGCCCGGTTACAGTTCTTCACGGCAAGGGCGAAAGTGGTCTGCGCGCCGAATTGGAAACGCTCACAGACGACGAACTGCGCCGGGTGGTGCGGGAAGAAGGCTTGTTCAAGGGCCGCGAACTAAAAAGCATTTCACGGGTTGATTTGCTCACGGAAATTATTTCCAGCGCACAGCGCCGTCTAACCCAGGGCGAAGCGTTCCTTAAAAACTCATGAAGGAGTGGTCGCGCGAACTGGTCGATCCGGGAGTCTGTGAAATCCTCCTGGACTCGTTCTGCGATTTTGCGCCACTCATTACCAACGAGTTTAACAACACAAGACGTTACGTTTGGCGGGGGCAACGTTGCGAAGATTGGCCGCTTGAATCCTCCCTTGCCCGGCGCATCAAAAGGAATAAAAAACAAACCGCTCCCGCTAAGCTCGCCGAGCTACAGCTTACGCGCTTTCGCAAAGCCGCCCGAGGCCGACGCGGAACTAATGCTCCCAAACTCTCCGACGATGAACTCTGGGCGTTGGGACAACACTTCGGGCTGGCGACGCCGTTGTTGGATTGGACGGTTTCACCCTACGTTGCACTGTATTTCGCCTTCGCCGAACCAGGAAACACGACACAGACAGAAAACCGGGTCGTTTACGCATTGCACCGACCAGAGGTCGCATCGTGCTCCAAAGAAATTGTGAAGGGATTTCCCGATCAAGCGCACGACACCATTCGCTTTTTTGAACCTGACAGCGACGAGAACGCCCGAGTCTTGAGTCAGCGTGGTTTGTTTTCAGTTGGCCCTGTCAGCTCCTCCATCGACGAATGGGTGCAAAAGCATTTGGGTGATGGAGCGGACGACATCATTGTTAGAATCCTTGTCCCGGATAATGACCGCGCCCAGTGCCTCAAAATGCTGAACAGGATGAACATAAATCATCTGACGTTGTTCCCCGATCTGATTGGTGCCGCTGAGTTCACCAACATCCACCTCGACGTGTTGAACTACTGAAACCATGTCGGACACCCGACTGATTGAACGCTGGCTGCCGATTGCGGAACTTGGCGAAGAAAGCGTCCGCGAACGCCGGTCGATGACGGCGCTGCCGCCCACCTATTACCTGCATGTTTGGTGGGCACGCCGTCCTTTGGTGGCGTCGCGCGCCGCAATCCTTGCTTCCCTACTGCCCGCCGATGCAGACCGAAGAAAATTCCTAAACATGCTAGGAATTCGCGGAGACCCGATCAAAGCAAAGCTGCGCATCGACGCAGCAAAGCGGACGGGCGAAGACCTCGGAGCGAACCCTTACGGATACGAAAGAGCATTCAAATATCTGCCATCCGACCAGGAGCGCACATGGTTCAAAGACGAGATGAAACGGGCTGGAATTGTCGAAGCCCAAGTTCTCGACCCTACCGCCGGTGGCGGCAGCATTCCATTCGAGGCTGCTCGTCTTGGGTTAAACACACTTGCCAACGATTTGAATCCCGTTGCGGCGACGCTGCTCCATGCAACTGTCGAGTATCCAATCGAATTCGGGAAAGAAGTGCTGGAGGAGTTTCAACGCCTAAAAAAAGAGTTTTTACGGCTTGCGGAACCGAAGTTCAAAGAGGTGTTTCCAGAAGAACCCGCAGACACTCAAGTGCTTGGCTATCTATGGGCACGGACGATTCGTTGTCCTTACTGCGACGGCCTTGTTCCGCTTTCACCAAACTGGCGACTGACCAGTGACGGCGATGGAATTCGTCTCCGTCCTAACAGCGAAACGGACCCGGCCAAGCGACGATGTGAGTTTGAAGTTGTTAGCACCCTAGCAGAACAATCTTCCGCCACCATTGCGGACGGGGATGCCACATGCCCATTCCCTGATTGCCAGCGCGTGATCAGTGGAGATGTCGTGAAGAATCAGGCGCAAACCGGTTTGATGGGGGAACAGTTGTATGCAGTAATTTTCAAACAAAAGCAACCTAGCGCCAAGGGAGGCCTTAAGTGGCAGCGAAGTTGTCGTGCAGCCCGAGCTTCGGACGACAACTTGAGCGATATTTCAGCTAGTGTTACCGCAAAAATGCCGGAGTGGGAGGCTCTTGACTGTGTTCCGAATGAGGCAATCTCCGACCCCACCAACTATGAGCGTGGTCATAGAATGTACGGCATGAATCGGTGGAAGGATTTCTTCAACCCTCGCCAACTGCTTTGTCACGTTTTGAATGTTGAGACATTCAATCAATTGCTCGACGAGGAACGCCGGAATGCTGACTTAGGAGCGCAAACCCGTGCTGCATTCGTTTATCTCGCCACCGCACTGGATAAACTCGTCGATTATAGTTCCCGCCAAGTGAGTTGGCATCCCGGACGTGAAGTTCTTGCTCACACTTTTTCGCAGCACTCCTTCGCTGTGAAATGGTCTTACGCTGAGATGACGCCGGCCATCACAGGAGGTGGATTGAAATGGGTTTTTCAGCAGACGGAGAAGTGTCTAAGGGAACTGATTGAACTCGCACGCCCTCAAGACAAGCAAAGTGCTGAAGTCAGCGAACTCGACTTTTCCTCCATCAAATGGACACCATCGGTCGTCACCATTTCGTGTAAATCTGGAGACACACTCGATCATATTCCAGACAACTCGATCTCATGCATAGTGATGGACCCCCCTTATTACGACAACGTCATGTATGCGGAGTTGTCCGATTTCTTTTACGTCTGGCTAAAGCGAACCGCGGGAAAGGTTTTGCCAGAGTTGTTCCGGCGTCAGTACACGGACAAAGAGAATGAAGCCGTCGCCAACGCTGCGAAGTTCCGAGGCGAGAAAGGGGCCAAGGCGCGGGCCGGGCGCGATTACCAGGAACGTATGGCCGCAATCTTTACTGAGTGTCGCCGCGTCTTGAAGCCAGACGGGATCATGACGCTCATGTTCACGCACAAGGCGACGGGTGCCTGGGATGCGTTGACGAAAGGCTTGATGCACGCCGGCTTCACCATCACGGCCAGTTGGCCCATTAACACCGAGGCGGAAGGCAGCTTGCACATCAAAGACAAGGCCGCAGCCAACAGCACCATCTTCCTCGCCTGCCGCCCGCGCGCCGTCCTGCCCAGCGAGGCCGAAACGCAATATTGGGAAGACGTGGAGCCGCTCGTCGCCGGTGCCGTCCGCAGACGGGTGGCAGAATTTCAAACCGCCGGCATTCGAGGGGTCGATCTTTACTTGGCGTGTTTCGGCCCAGCGCTGGAAGAATTTTCCAAACACTGGCCTCTGAAACGGGGCACACCTAATCCGCTTCCGCCGTCACTCAAGCGCACACAAAAAGATTTGTTCCCCGAAGAATGGGATCCCTACGCGGTTTCGCCAGAGGACGCGCTGAACGCTGCGCGTCGCGAAGTCAAAAGCTGGCGCTTGGAACAACTCACCCACAAGCGCGCCCGCACGGAACTCGATCCACGCACGTCGTGGTTCGTGCTCGCTTGGGATGCATTCCAAGCCCCCGTCTTCCCTTACGACGAAGCGTTGCGTCTCGCCCGTGCCGTCGGCGTGGACCTGGACAAAGACATCGCGGGCAGCCTCGCTGAAAAAAAAGGCTCCGATTTGACGATGTGGGACAGCGCGCAACGCGCGGCCAAAAGCGCGCTTGGATCGGCGGATGGTTCGAGCGGAATGATAGACGCGCTACACCACGCCGCGCACCAGTGCCGCACGCGCACGCTGGAAGCGGGCAAGGAATTGTTGGAACGCGCGGGCGTCGTGGGCGACGCGGCCTTCCCACCAAGCCTGCTCGCCATCTTGGAAGTGCTGCCCGTGGGCACGGCCTTCAGCGGCGTGGAATTGCCGACCGACGTAGCCGGCGCAGGCAGCGACTTCGAGGCGTTGGAAAAGTTGCGCCGCCTCGCGTTCAGCCAGCAGGTGGAAGCGCCACAGCAACTTGAACTGTGGAGTCAAACCGCAGGACGATAACCCATGCCCGTACCGGATTTTGACCATAACGGAGTTTTGCCAGCGCATGTCGGGAACCGCGCGGCGGACCGATCGCACATGTCGCCGTATCCATGCACCAGTACAGAGCTTTGCGCTAAACTCGGCATGACCGAGGAGCGGCGACGAATCTTGCATGGCTTTTTCGAGCTTCGTGACGCTCTCCGGCAGTTGGGCATCACAACGGGATTTCAATGGCTTGATGGCAGCTTTGCTGAGGACGCAGAGAAAACCCGAAAACGCCCGCCGAACGATATCGACGTGGTGACATTCTATGAGCCAGTCTCACCGCCTCTCACCCTGCCCGCGACCACGGCCGCACTTCTACCGGTCCTCAGAGACCGAGACGCCACAAAAAACCGCTTTCGTGTTGACCACATTCTGGTGCCGCTCACATCCACGCGCGACCGGGTGGCGGACGCCATGCGTCTGGTGGATGACGTGCGCTACTGGTTCGGCCTCTTTTCCCATCGTCGCAGCGATGACGTTTGGAAGGGTATGTTACAATTACGATTGGATACGGCCGCCGATGATGTACAGGCCGTCAATTTCATCAGAGCGAAGACAACATGAGCTATTTGCGTGAACTCGAACAACGGCAAGCCGAGATTGTCGGCTTGAAGATGCTACTCCAGGACATGCCGGATGATCCGCTGGCGAAGCCCCTTCTCGCCAGCCGCCTCCGCGGCATGGAAAAGGAACTGGCTGAGATGGAAAAGCAACCGCCCGCCCGCCCGGAGGCGGAGTTGCTTTTCGCAGGCGGTCCAGCGGTCGGTTCCGTAGGTCTCGACGCCAAGTTTGCCAGCAAGGTATTGGATGCCTACCAGGACATGGTGGCCAATCATTACTCGGCATCGCGCCATGGAGCCGTCGGCAGCCGTGGCCCGCGCACCGGAGAAGACGAAGCCCGGCTTTGCCTGACAGCCTTGCCTCGCGGTTCCTTCGGCTTGCTGTTGGCTCAACCGCAAGCGGACGATTTCATCGCGGCGGCGCAACTTTCCGATGCGATGGACCAGATCACCTCCCTCGTGGAAGCCGCCGCCAGCGGCGATGCGGCCTTCACCGACACAGTCGAGAAGTTTCATCCGCGCGTCTTGACACCGCTGGAGCGGTTCCTGAATGCACTGGAAACCCAGGAAGCAAGCGTCCACCTTCGTAGTGCCACACGCCAATGTGACCTGAACGGGGAGCAGGTAAAGGCAGCCAAATCACGCGTGGCTGAAACCAAGCCGGAGACACAGACGATTCGTCTTCGAGGTGTCTGCCGGGGCGTCTTGCTTGAGTCCTGGAGGTTCGATTTCAACCCTGACGGTCAGCCGCCCATTTCCGGCGTTCTCGCGGAGTCTGTCACCGAAGATTCCGCCAAGGCGATTCTGACTCTGGTGGACGAACCCGCCGAGGCCGAGTTGAAAGTGACCCGGATGCGGACACGCTCCGGGTTCGGGCGGCCGGCGTATGAACTTGTCAGCCTTCAGAGTCTAAATCAGGCCGCGGCCGCGCGATGAGCCTGCTTTGTGACAGGGAATGGCGACTGAAATACACTCCGGACGACGGTGACCTGATCACGCTTTTTTATGTCCCCGCACTGGAGTGCGCGGTGCGTTATGACCGGCTGACGGGCTACTTCAAGGCCAGAGCGTTGACCCTTGCGGCGCGCGGGCTCGAAGGATTGATTCGCAACAGCGGACGGATGCGCCTGCTCGTCGGATGCACACTGGACCAACCGGAGATCGACGCCATTGCGCGTGGCGCGGCGTGCCGCGACCAGGTGACCGCGCATCTGCTCGCCAATCCGCTCAAGCCCGGCAACCAGCGTGAAGTCGAGGCGGTGGAGTTGCTGGCCTGGATGGTGGCAAACCAGATTCTTGAAGTTCAAGTGGCGGTCCCGTGCAACGAGTATCGCCGCCCCATTCCCGCGCAAGGCATCTTCCACGAGAAGGCGGGCATCATCGAAGACAAGACAGGCGACCGGCTCGCGTTCAACGGCAGCTTGAACGAAACCGAGGCCGGATGGACGCAGAATTGGGAAAGCCTGAACATCTTCCGCTCGTGGCTGGGCGATGATCCGCGCGTCGCCGCCGAGGAAACCAACTTCACCAAGCTTTGGTCCGGCGAATCCAAGCATGTCATAACCATGTCTGTGCCGGACGCGATGCGCGAGGACTTACTCCGCTTCCTTCCTGAAACCGATTTACCCGCGCGACTCAACAAGAAGGATATTCCGACGGTCATAGCCCCACCCGAACCGAAGCCGGGACCGGAGCCACCCGTGCCGCCGCCCATTCCCGCCCTGGACGTGCGCCGCCTCGTGTGGGGCTACATCAAGCACGCCGCCAAGATGCCGAACGGTGGCGAGCTTGTCGGCGAGGCGACCGCGAACGTGACGCCGTGGCCGCATCAGGTGAAGGCATTCCAACGGCTCTACAACCATTGGCCGCCGCGCCTGCTCATCGCGGACGAAGTTGGCTTGGGCAAAACCATTGAGGCCGGCATGTTGCTTCGCCAAGCGTGGCTCGCGGAAAAGGCGAAGCGGATTCTGATTCTCGCGCCCGCCGGTGTCTGCAATCAGTGGCAGCTTGAACTGCGAGAGAAGTTCAACCTCAGTTGGCCGATTTACGACGGCGACTCGCTCCGCTGGTTGGCGTCCCCGGGACGAGGAGGCGAAACCGAAAAGGAAGTGTCTCGCGCCGAATGGCACAAGGAACCGGCAGTCATCGTGTCCAGCCAACTCATGCGCCGCGCAGAGCGCCAACCCGATTTGCTCGAATCCGCCGAACCGTGGGATTTGGTGATCCTGGACGAAGCGCACCATGCGCGGCGTAAGGCGCCCGGCCAACCGGGTGAGGGAGGCCCGAACGCGCTGCTTCGTCTCTTGCGCGGCTTGGAGAAGCGCACGGAAGGCTTGGTGTTGCTCACCGCGACACCGATGCAGGTGCATCCGGTCGAAGTGTGGGATTTGCTCTCGCTGCTTCGTCTGCCGGCTCAGTGGAATGAACCGACCTTTCTCAAGTTCTGCGCGACGGTCGAGAACCCTGCGCCCTCGCATGAGGAAATGGAATTTCTCGCCGCGATGTTCCAGAACGCCGAGCGGAGCTTCGGCCCAGCTACGGAGGACGACGCCAAACGATTTGGCGCGACCAGCGGCTTGCAGGCGAAGCGCATCCTGTCCGCGCTGCGCGACGCCGCGGCCATCCCGCGACGCCGCATGGAGGCCGCGCAGCGCACGGTCGCGTTGCGGCTCATACGCGCCCATTCCCCCGTCGGCAGATTGATTTCCCGTCACACGCGCGATCTACTTCGGCGCTACCACAATGCCGGCAAGCTAAGCACGCCCATCGCCACGCGCGCTGTCGAAGACGAGTTCATCAATCTCTCGACGGACGAGACGAGAATATACGAAGCAGTCGAAGACTACATCAGCACGACCTACAACCAGGCTGCGGCAAAAGAGAAGAACGCCGTCGGATTCGTGATGACGATTTACCGCCGCCGACTCGCCAGCAGCTTCGCCGCGCTCGCCAACACGCTCGCCGACCGGCTCGAATCCATGCAGGGCGCACGCCCGCGAGGAATTGAGCGCGCCAAAGAGGACGCTCAGGAAGAACAAACCGACCTGCAAGGAGAAGTCCTATCGCCGGAGGAAGTAGCGGAACTGGAGCGCAAGTCACTCGATCAGGAAGAAAAGCAGGACATCGCACGCCTCCTTGAGCGTATCCGCCAATTGCCGCCAGACTCAAAGGCGAAGCGTCTTGGCACTTTGCTCGCCGAGCTTCGCAGCACCGGTTACGCGCAAGTCATGGTCTTCACGCAGTACACCGACACGATGGATTTTCTTCGCGAGCAGTTGGCGCCAGAGCCAGACTTGCGCGTGATGTGCTTCTCCGGACGCGGCGGCGAAGTCCGGGACAAGGACGGAAGCTGGCGCGTGATTTCACGCGACGAAGCCAAGCGCCGCTTCCGCGAAGGCCAGGCGGACGTTCTGCTTTGCACCGACGCCGCCGCCGAAGGTCTAAACTTCCAGTTCTGCGGTGCGCTCATCAATTACGACATGCCGTGGAACCCGATGCGCGTTGAGCAGCGCATCGGCCGCATCGACCGTCTCGGACAGAAGCACGCGAAGATTCGTATTGCGAACCTGCACTACGCCGGCACAGTCGAAGCCGACGTGTATTGCGCGCTTCGCGGGCGCATCAAGTTGTTTGAAGCCGTGGTGGGCAAGTTGCAGCCGATTCTGGCGAAGCTGCCTGGCCTGATCGCCAGCAACATCCTCAGCGGGCGAGGCCGCGACGCGAACACACGCGCCGCGCTGACCGGAGACTTGGAACGCGACGCCGAGGCTGCAAAACAAGGCGGTTTCGACCTCGACGAAATCGTTCAGCCGGACTTGCAGGAGCCGCCGCGACCGAAGCCAACACTCGCGCTCGCGGATCTCGACTCACTCTTGCAACGTCCCGGCCTTCTTCCGTCCGGCCTCACCGTGAACGCACTCCAAGCGGGCGAATACAGTTATCAAGCGCCGGGTATGAACCGCCCCGTCCGCGTCACGACACGCGCGGAATACTACGACGAGCACGGCGAGAGCGTGGAGCTTTGGTCGCCCGGAAGTCCGGTGTTTCCTCAACCGGATGAGTCAGCAGCACAGCAGGAGCTGACCCACAATTCTCTGCGGGATTTGTTCCAAATCACTGCTATTACGGCTGCCGGGGTTGAGGAAATTCACGGACAAGAAATATAGTTGGCGCAGTAGCGCCGACTTGTAGAAGAATGAGCAAAGCCGTATTCCGGGGAACGCCTTGATCCTGCGGGAATTTGCCGGGATAACACCTTGCTACGCGACGGTGCCATTCTGCCGGCTCGTTCAGGGACCATTCTTTCTCGAAAGGTTCGCGGCTCCTGCACCAACCCGGTCTCCGCCTGGGTCTATTGGTCGCGCATTAGATTTCAACCTTTTTACCCAATGCGCTCCTTCTCAAAACAAAACTGCATGGATTCTTATCGCCAGACTGTTCGGGAGCCCCGAGCACTATCGCCGATCTTGCCTGGGAAGAGCCAACACCAGATGACCGCGCTGCGTGTGGGTTTAAGAAACGTGGGATTCCCGACCACTGCTTAGACACGCTCCGATATCGGCCACGTGAGCATGCAGACAAGGCCACGCTCGCCCGTGATAGCGCGTTGTGTTACGCTGTCCACGTCGTTCGTTGACCACGGCCAATTGATCGGCAAAGCCCAAATCGTTAAAGCGTTTCAAGAGTTCGCGAAACCAGCGCTCACAAAGGGAAAGTTCTCCCCGCTTTTAGCGGTATCGTTTCAACTTCGAGGGGATCATAGGCGGCACTTACGAGGTCGAAACATCCTTCGATTTGCAAGCATGGGTTCCACTGAAGAACGTTCGGCTCACGAATTCGGTGCTGCAAATCACCGACGATTCTGCTATAAATTTTCCCGTTCGCTTTTATCGAGCGATCGGAGTTCCTTAGCTATGGAAGATGAAGAAAACGGCTTTATTCTGCTTCCTTCAAACCTCCATTTGCCATTTCGAAGGCGGAAGCTCATCACGTCCGCGGAATGGCGAGTGATGCACGTGTTGTGGGAGGCCGATCGGCCCCTGGGTTCACGGGAAATTGCCAGTGCGTTAAAAGAGCGTTGGCACCGGCAGACGGTGACAACCTTGCTCTCGCGCCTCGAAAGGAAAGATCTGATAGGTTTCACCTTGCTCGGGCGAAACCGCTACCGTGGGGGCTTCCAGTATTTTGCCCTAAAATCCGCTTTCGAGTGCGCGCTGCTCGCCGGGGAGTCCCTCCTGTTCGATCTTGTGCTAGGGTTCCATGTCCGCTCGTTTTGGGAAATAATCGACGACTGCGGTGCTGACAGTCAGACTCGGCGCCGCTTGAAGAAATTGCTCGAAGAAGAAGAAGAACCACAAAAGCCGAAACGCAGGTCAGCCGCGGCTGGGGGCATTCACCCAAAAGAAGACTGAGCAGAAGATGTGACAGGGGTATGGAGCGGAGTTGCTTGCGATCGTGGTCTCGGCTCGAAGTCCTCACGCGTATTCACTCTCTGTGGCTAACTGACTCCAAATCAAGGTTGCGATTGAACGTAAAGCTAAATTAGGCGTACGAAAATGGCTTGTTTATCGGCCAAATGCGTTGGAAATGGTAAACTTCGCTCCTACAGTAACAGGTCGAAAATGGTTGTGATAACCGAAAGGTTGGCTCTCTGCGATCCAACCCCAGCCCAGTCCGAAACCTGTTCTATTGACGCATTGACAGCTTGGTTCTTATGTGGGCGCTCATTAAATGCCCGCTTCCCTGCGCTCCCTGCCTTTGGCGCAGCGTTTCGCTTTCGGTCGTGGTGCTGGGTTGGTCCGGTCTGCACTCGATGGCGCGCAGGCCATAATCCCTGCTCAACCTTTTCAGTTCCGCTCGGAGTCGCAAGATTGGCTCAGTGCGGCACGAGGCTGGCAGCGGTCGCAATCTCAAGAGGAAAGCGGGCTCAGGTTTGCTCATTTGTTTGTGCCGTTGAGTTGACCTGTTCCGGTATATTCCTCTCGATCGAAGAACCGGGTTATGTCGTGCCGGAATGTTAACGGAACGATTCCAAGCGGCCCGTTGCGATGTTTGTCAATACGAAGATTCACAGGTTGCGGTTTACAGTCTTCCCGTGCTTCGGTTGAGTGAAGGAATGCAACAATGTCGGCATCGTTTTCGATCATGCCAGAATCACGCAGATCTGATAACATCGGGGATCGATCCTCTTTTTCAACTGCGCGTGAAACTTGTGCCAGAGCTATAATTGGAATGCGTGTCGAGAGCGCGATATCTTTCAAAACGTTGCTGATCGTCGCAACTTGAAATTGCCTGCCCTCGCGTGACCCTGCTAACTGAATCCGCTGCAAATAATCGATAATGATCAGGCTAGTAGCTGGCAGGGACCGCAAGGTATTTTCAATTTGCCCAAGCTGAGAGACGTTAAAAACTCGCAATGGGAGCCTGCGTATACGAGCGGCTGCAAGGCCAACCGCATCGAAAAAATCACTGGTCATTTTTCCTGGCACCATCATTTCACTCGGAACCATTGCCTCGGCGTGGATGGCTCGATTTATTAAATCGCTTGGACTCATTTCCAAAGAAAAGAACGCCACGGCATGGCCAGCCTTGACGACATTGACCGCGACATTTAGGGCGAACGCTGTCTTGCCGCAACCGGGCCGGGCGGCAATCACTATCAATTGGCAAGGATGAATGCCCTTAGTGATGCGATCGAATCCAGCAAAGCCAGTTTTAAGTCCGAACATGCTTTCCGGATTGGTAAACTGCGATTCCATCTTGGCCAGGACGGCATCGACGGTTGACGCAATCCCGGTTTCCTCTTCGATGACAGATTTCGAAATTGATTCCATCTCCTTGGCCATCGGCGAGACAGAAATCGATTCGCCATTCCGCAGGGACGTTCTAACGGCGCTTGAAATTTTAGAAGACATCCCCTCCAGAGCCCGCGCCTTACGGTAATCATCGCAGATATCAAACCAATAGCTCCAGCCAGCAGGCGATGGGAGGTTGTTTAGTGATTCGACCGTTTTGTAAAACACATTTGACGCCGGATCCATAGACATCGGAACCGTTATCGCATTTACGTCTCGACCGCCACGACTTACGGCTTGAATTCGCTCGAACGCTTTCCTTGTTTCGTTTAGGTAAAAATGATCAAGGGTAACGACGCGAATGGTTTCCGGTTTTTCAATGCAGCACGCAATGAGCATCCATTCGGCTTGCTCGTTGTGCAGAGGCAGATTTTCCTCAAGGGTCATACGCTTTAAGTTTTTGTTTCACCTGTTCAATTTTGGACTTGATTACTTCGCCTTCAGATTCGTCGTGGGGGCACGCAAGATTGAACTTCAACTCATCCAGCTGATTTCTGAGGCGTTTCTGCTGCTCCCAGCTCGGCGCGGGATTGGCGTTCGTGTCGCGCGGTCCCCATGTTGCCGGATCGTCGGCATAGCGCTGTTGGCTGAACCATGTCGTCGGATGCGGACAGAACTGCAGCGAGGGTTGGCCCGCCCACTTTGCCGCGAAATCCTTCGTCCGGGCTAAAAGCTTCTCACACCCAAATTCCTTCGCCGCCTTCGCGATGGCCCGTAGCGCCGCAGGCCTGCCGACTTTCCGGGGATACACATCATAGATTTCGAGCGCGTTCGGCGAAGCGATTGGATGTACTTTATGGATGTCCTTAAGGGGAGAACCTTCGGGGGGTGCCGATTGGCCTAGGTGGGTAGAGTGGCTTTTGGCCTGGGTGGTGGGGTAAAGCGCCCCCTGGGGTGTCTTTTGGCCTAGGGGGTCTTTTGGCCCAGGTTGCCATCGTTCAATTGGGGTCAAGTTGAAAACAGATGTGCGGCCACGCCGTGGTTCCTTTTCAATGAGGGCAAGGCGGGTCAACTCTTTAATGCACCGCTTGGCGGTTTTGGGATCGATTCGACAGACTGCGGCGATCGTCCGAACTGAAGGGAAAGCGCCGTTGCCCCCGTCGCGCCGCGCCAGATGGGCGTAGACTCGGAATTCCGCTGTTGTCAGGCCGTAGTCATCGAGCGATGAATGGATAAAAATTGGGCGACTACTTGACTCGCCGTTCGCGTTTTGATAGGCATCGCTCATTGAGGTTCCATTCGGATGTGACCGGCTGTTTCCGCAGCCGGTTTTTTCTTAAAGGGGTTCTCAGAATTTCGGCAGCCCTCAACCGCCCTTCCGTTCCAATTGCCGATCGGGCGCTGCGCAGCCGGCAGGCGCTTGAGCGAATTCACCGGCAGCGGCCGCTCGCCGATCGACGGCGCTGGGTATTTTCGCGATGTAGGCACGGGCGCGATCGAAAGTAGTAGAATGCAGAAGCATGCCTGTCCTTATTTCGCAGAGGCTTCAATTTGTTCGATTTCCGCGAGACTATAGCGGAGAAGGCGCCGCCCTAGCCGTACCGGATGAAGGTCCTTCCGGCGGGCTACCGTGTGCTCACAGCAGGCCCATCGTTGAGCGACCTGTTTGCGAGTGAGAAGAAGACTGATTACAAATTGGTGGGGTTTCGGGTTCCCGGCCTCCTGATATTGTGATTTGCGCATAATTCGTGAGCCCAACTGTGGGCACACGCGAATTTACGCTCACACTTTGCTATGCCATCCGGGAGTTCTGAACTTTTGGGGAATTGTCCTAGTCGAAGGTGTCTGGCTGCCACTGAGTTCCTCGGTTTGTTCTCTCAGTTCCGCGGAAGGACTGTTTCCTATTGAGGATTTCCAACGATTTCAGAATCTTTTCCTGTTGACTGGTTCTGACGCTTCGATCGCCAGCTTTGGAACGAACGGAAAAGGTCGTAAGGTATCAACTTGTCTTTGAGAATCGTCTTAAGCCATTTCTCAGATTCTACGCGGCGCTGGTCGTCCGTTAAATCGACCTTGAGTTGATCTTTCCCCGGCGGGATCGGAGAGCGCGCGGCGAAAAATCTTTGAAGAGATTTCACCATCCCCTTTTCCGTTGTGACAGACCCAGGACTCTTGCCTTGGCGGCCTTTGCTCCCGAGGGGCTTTTTCAGCATCTTGTCCGCAATGATTTCGCGAAACGAAATTGGCTTGTTCGAGTAATGCTTGAAAAATGCGTCCTGACCAGGGCGACGAGTCGCTTGGTCTTTCGACTGGGCGACTTCTTCATTTTTGCGCTGACGTTCGATTAGGATGCGGGCGCTCTGCCAGAGTTCGTAGGCGTCCAAGAGAAAGTCCTTAGCGGGTTTATTGTTGGGCGTTCTTGCGAATTCGAGGGCGATTAGTGAAAGATCGGTTGGGTTCGGCTGATGCATAGTGAAGATGAACGTTCAAAGGTTTCGGGGACAGAACAGCTGCTTATCAGCTCTTCAATTGGCCGCCCGGGGAATTGCAGATTGTTGGACTGGGATCCTCCATCAGCTTTGTTACCGACAGAAACGCGGGCTGTTTCTTGTCCAGGTAATAGTCGCGGGTGAGAGTAATGCTGCTGTGACGCAAGGCGACGCTCGCGGCGTAAATTCCGGCTTGCGCGCAAATCTGAGAGCCGAATTCTTTCCGCAAGGAATGCAGGGCGTTTCGCGCCGTGAGTCCTTTGCCGCGCAGCCACTCGACCGTTTCCTTGAACAAACGATTGCAGCGGTAATGGTGGTTGCGGGTGGACTCTGGCCGTGGGTGAATAGGCGATTCAATGACGAAGGGCGAGCCTCTGCCGGGTTTAGGAACATGGCTTTTCAGGATTTCCAGCAGGCCAGGATCAACGTCAACGTCGGCTTCCGATTCAGCCGATTTGGTGCTACCGTGCTCTGTGGTTTCAACGCGGATAGCGTGCCTGTCCCATAGAATTTGCTTCCATTGTAGTTTGTCGATTTCGTCGCGTCGCAAACCCGCGCCCAGCGCCAGCAGCACGATCTTGAACAATTCGGGATGCGGATTGGCGGGCTGGCCCTCCGCTTGAATTCCATCAGCCAGTTCTCGCTTCGCCGCGGTTAGGATGAGAGCGGGATTGATTTCTGATTTGTATCGCGACCTTCCCGCTTCCGGGAGTGCGACGCCTTCAAAGGGAAGCGGCGAGGGCAACGGCAGCGTCAGATGCTTTCGGATGGCAGGAGTAAACAGCGCCTTGCTCGATAGCAGAATGCTGCGCAGTGTCACGCTCGCGCGCTTGAGTCGAAGCGGATTTCTGCTGGCGGTCTTCAATTGGCGCACCTTCCAGTCATTGATTCGCTCGGGCGTGAGTTTGTCCAAACGAACAGCGCGGACCTTGTCCAGCCATGCTTTGTAACCGCCGTTGACGTAATCGTGTTTGGCTTTGCCGCCGTCGATCTTGAACACGCCAGCCACAAGCGAGCGGAATTTCTTGGCGTAGATTTCGTAAGTGACAGGCTTCAACCCGCTGACCGCTTTAACTTGATCGAGGAATTCGCCCACAGTGGAACGGTCCTTCGTGTGTGCTTCCGGTTCCGACTTGAATTTGGCCAATGTCGCGTCCCACCCGTTGGCCTTGAGGAAAACGTAAATATCACGCGCCTTGACGGCAGCCGCAGCCTGGTTCGCCGTGTCGAGGTTGAACCAACCTTCGCGCCCCGCGTGGAACAATCGAACTTGCCAGGTTGGAATCTCAATTTCAGTTTTCCCGTCTCTGTCCCGGTAGCTCCGCTTGCGAAGTCTGGAAAGCCACAAGTCTTGATGCGTTTTGGGGAGTTTAGAGAGCTTTTGGCGCTTGTCTGTCCGGTTTGTCTGTCCGGTTTCTGTCCGGTTTTGGCTGTTCTGAAGAGTCATAATGAGTTCTTTCATGTTCTCACCGTTTGGCCGCAAATACTGCATCGAACCCGCGCCATTAGTGAATGAAAGCGAATTTGAGAGAACAATTGTGAACAGTCAAGAGAAGAACTGAAAATCCTTGTGTCGCCGGTTCAATTCCGGCTCTCGCCACCACTACTTAAATAGCCAATAAAATCAGGGCTTTGTTAGAGTTGTTTGGGGACGAAATTGATCTGGAATTTGGGTCCGAAAAATCTTCTCTGTTCCACTTCTGTTCCAGTTTTAGGCTTTTTGCGACTGGTTGTGGGTGCGAGCGGTTCCGAGAACTCAGTTCGTGCGCCTCGGGGCAGCTTTCCGTGTCAAGCGATCGTGCCGATCCGGTGTCGGGTGAGGCAGGACCTATCACCGTTGCACGGCTCGAGATAGAAGCGCTTCTCCGTTCCGCGAACAGAGTCCAAGAAGGTCTTTTGGTTTCCGTCCGTTTGAAACGGCTCACCAAGATCGAACCACACCTGCGACGGAACATTGGTCGAATACTGGATCTGAAAGTTTCCACCAGGTAAAGTTGCCGGAATCACAAGCTCGACTGCAGTGAAGATCTGCAACAGCGGGAGGCTTCCCGGAACCGTCACGGCCCCTCCGAAAAAGGTTCCATGGTTCTTGTAAAGGCTACCGTCCTTCGCTGTGCTATCGTTGAAATTCCAGTAGCCGACCAGATTGGGTTCCTGACCGCTCAAGACCGAATACATGTTCGCGCGGATTTCACTTTCGCTGAGAGCTCGATTCCAGATACGAACTTCGTCGATCTGTCCCAGGAAAGGCCGCGGGTCTCCAGGCAAAGCTTCTTGGCCAATAATGAGTGGCAACATGCTGTTGACTAGCGTCATCGTGACGGCGGCTTTCGCTTTTCTCACGCCGTTGGCGAAAACGGCTCCTTCCGCCCCGTCATAAGTCGCCGCGACGTGATACCAACTTCCCGGCTCAATCTCACGAGCCGAGGTGACTGCAAAATTGATTCCGAAGCCATCTCCCGTGTCGTTGTTCATTCCGAGCACGACGTATCCTTTTCCGATTCTGAGCGCGTAACTGGTCCCCCCAACCGAACGCCTTTTTGAAACAATCGCCTGATCCACTTCAGTTTCGATTGAGACATTGACCCAAGCTTCCAACGTGAACTGGTTCGTCAGATCGAGCGAATAATCATCCGGAACGGCCATATAATCGGTGGCGGTCGGAACGCTGAGGACAAGATTCGTGGCGGCTCCGATACCGGGTTGCGCAAAAAATACGAGCACGACCAGGAGTTTAGCTGAGAGTGATCTCATAGAGGGGTCCTTTGTTTTTGCATTCGCGAAGCTTCGAAGCAGTTGCCTCTGACTTTTCCCTTCAAAAGCCCACGTCCGGTGTGGACTTCACACGCATGCAACCTCTGGGCTTCCTAAAAGTCAAGCGTGCGAACTCCGCACGCGATGAAGAAGACCAGCAAAGCACGCGGACGAAACATGATCGGCCAACGAGTTCGAGAGGCAAGGCTCAAGATGAACCCGCCGTTGTCGCAGGAGGATTTGGCGGGCCGACTCGCGGCTCACGGAGTTTTGCTGGACCGGAGCGCCGTCTCTCGAATCGAGAGCTCAGAGCGCTACGTCATGGACTACGAAGCCGCGGCGCTGGCGAAGGCGCTGAAGGTCCCGGTGGGGTGGTTGTTTGGAGGAGATTAATTGCCCCTCCTCTCGATGTTAGCCAGTTTCCGCTTCGCCAAATTCTCCCTCGCCAATTTTTCGATAAAGGGTTGAAAGACTGATCTTTAATTCCTTCGCCGCTTGCTCCTTATCTGCATGATGCGGGCGACAGCCGCCAAAATGAATTCCGCCTCCTGGCTTCTTAAAAACTCGTCTAACGCCCGGTCACAGTTTCTCTGTAGCGTGCCCGCTTGTCCCTTTAAGACTTAGTTCTCCGTGACCGCAGTTCCGAAAAAGTTGCCGCCTCTTTCTTATCACCAAGCAAAAGCCTCGGGGTCGAGAAAACCTCGGGGTCGGTCCATACTATTCACCAATCTTCCACCTCTTCCGTCGGCCTGGCCTCAAATTGCGCAATAGTATGGACCGACCCCTGGACGCTCTCTAAAAAAGAAAGGAAACGTGGCGAGAATCCGGACGTGCCCGAGAACGCCCTGCCCGCGCCTTTGCGCCGCCTGCGGGTCGGCCTGGGCGATGTACGAGCAGGTGTCATGAAGGTCTGCAATTGCGGCGTCGGCCCAGATTATTTTGTAGTCCGTGCGCTCGCCCAGGACTCCACCAACTGTTCCGCCTCTTCGCGGTTCTTGGTCCGTCCGGCTGCGACATCATCCCGGCCTCGGCGGATTGCTGCCATCAAACGCAACTCTTGAACGATCTCATCGAGAGAAGCATTCTCTGGGAGCCTCTGGAGGGCGTCCATAACCGCTTCCTTGTCCGTCATAATGGAACTCTGCTTATCGGGGGCATGCAGAGCAAGCCGCGAACCGTCGTGTTTCGGGGTCGGACCTGAATAAGGATTTGTGGCTCAAGCCAGTTGCAATTTCGTTAGCGTTAAAAGAACGGCTTGCAAGCGAATTATGGGGCCATTTTTTGCCTCGCAATCTCCAGAAGAGTTTTTGCTGTGGGCGATCAGAGGATCGCCTCAAAGCCTCGGCGGCGGTCCCTACTATTCACCAATCTTTCACCTCTTCCGACGGCCTCACCTTGCGCAATAGTATAGACCAACCCCATGGACGACCGACCGTCCGCGTATTTCCTCTTGGTTGCTCCTGCGACTTTCATGGCGAGGCCGAACGGAGAGTTGCCAAGATTCGCCCGGCGAGTCTGCAAAAAATACGGCCGTGAAGGCATGTTTGGCGTGCGTTGTTTCATTTCTGCCACTGAAACGTTTGCAGACGGATTTCTCCTTTCCGCCAGAGTTGCACGCCGCCCGCGCTCACTCGCGCCACGATGCCCAAGCGCCTGGCTTGTGTGTTGAAGGCTGGGTGTTTGAGGAAGCGGCGAATGAATTCCGCTGTTTCGGTGTCGCTCACGTCGAGATAAACCAGTGCGTAATGAGGATGGCAGAGGAGGGCTTTGGAAAAATCCCCATCATGCGTGAAGAAAGTCGGCTGAGGCAATCGGTGCAAAAGAAGCGGTTTCGGGGTCGGACCTGGTCAAGATTTTCTGGCCCAAGTCAATCGCGATTTCGTTAGCGTTAAAAGAAGGGCTTGCAAGCGAATTGTGGGGCGAATTCTTGCTCGCAATCTCCAGAAAATTCTTAGCTGTGGGCTCAAGGGGTTTGCATCGCCACGCTCAAAAGATCGGGTCCGGAACAAGCGAGCCCTCCCGTTTTGGATATTTGTTTGGGCGTAACGCATTTCTTCGGGTCCAACCCCGAAAGTGGCTCCGGCCAGGCCAGCAATCAGCCGCTCACTTCTTTCCCGTGTCATTGCGCTTTTCTACAATCCTATCGCCGACCCGGATCGTGCCTTCGGTGAGTATCTGCGCCCTTAAACCGGCCTTATGCGCCAATCCCGGCAGCGTTTCTGGGAAAGTCGCTTTCGCCAGATAATTGCACGGTTCGCACAGGCGAATGCCGCGAATCAATACTTCTCCGATCATGAACTCTTTTCCCACCAATGCATTCAGATCGACACCCTCGGTCACAATATTTCGCCGGGCATCGCGCGACGTGAACGATCGGCCCGCTTCTGATGCGAAGGCGTCGATCTTCTCTTTTTCGATCAAGGTTAATTCATAGTCGGGTTTGTGCGGATGTGGCGTAAAAGTGCCGATTCCGGCGAAGTAGCGATCGCCCTTCAATCCCTTTCCTGGCACAGCCTGGGCGCTCTCGGTCGCTTCCATCGGATCGGCGGGCGACTTCGCGACTAGAATCTGGGAAACGCGGCTCATTCGCTTCCTTTCAGAATTGTTCGCGGCATCGTCACAACTGCAACTCCAGAAAAATTGTTTCGGCGTGCGGCGTGTTGTAATACGCGGAACGGCGCTCGAAACCAAGCGCTTTGTACAGCCGGATCGCCCGATCATGGAAGAGGTTTCGTATCACCGCGATCTGCTCTGCTGTGGTTGCTTGGGATATTCCCATAAGAGCGTGCGTTTTGGTTCCAATAAAGAAAATGCCGCAGACCTTCGATGACTCCGTCAGCCTCGGCATTGGATGCGCGGAAGACAGACCGCGCCAACGCGCCCCGGCTTAATTCCTCGTGGTGATTGGAAACGAGAATTCCACGCACATTCCGGAGCTCGAACAACGCGGCATCATTCGCGCTGTCGCCCGCCACGACGACAGAGCTCATGGAGATTTGCAGGTGATTGCAGAGCCAGCGCAGCGCAGCGCCTTTGTCAGCGCCGGCCGGCAACACATCCAAATCGCGCTTCGAGGAATACACGATTGAAACCCGCAGCCCCGCATTGTTGAACTCTTTTCGAATCGAATCGAGATGGGCCGGCGTCAGGTTCGGCCAGAACCAGCTGCTCTTAAATGTTGTTTGAAATGATTCCGGTTGCTGTTGGATGCCGTGTTTCCGGTTCAGGATGAATTCAACGGCGCGCACGTCCCAACCGCTGGCAAGCCACGATTCGTTCAATTGGGTTAAGAACCTTGAGCCAGCCATCTCGAAAATTTCGGTTCCGACCCCGCCGATCAGGAAATCCGGGCGAAGCAACTTTCCGGCAGCGATCAATTCCAGTTGGTCGGCGACGAGCCTGCCGCTGTTGTAACAGAGCCGCGGCCGGTGGTTGAGCGGCGCCGATTGCCAGAATTGGCCGAAACGTTTCGAGGCAGCATCGTTGCCGTAGATCGTTCCGTCGAGGTCCGTGCAAAAGAGTTGAATTCGTTTGCTCATTAAAAAAAGGCGCGCGCCAAATCACCTTTGTAAAAAATTTCGCACCCAGCCGTCAAACAGCATTGTCAATCGTGCGCCTCGTTTTCTATGGTCATCGAATGCAAAGCCAACTCTTGAATCCAAACTCATCGCTGCCACGGATCGCGATGGTTTCCACTCATGGATATGTCGCAAGCACCCCGCCATTGGGCGCAGCGGACACCGGCGGGCAAGTCGTTTATGTGATCGAGTTGTCCAAAAAGCTGGCCCAACTTGGATTCGAAGTGGACATCTGGACCCGTCGTTTTGAGAACCAGGATGAGATCGACCCGGTGAGTGATCGCGTGCGAATCATCCGGATCGGCTGCGGCGGAAGCGAATTCATTTCCAAGGAATATCTCTGCGAAGTGATTCCTGAATGGAGCGAGCAGGCCTTGCGGTTGATCGAACGGAACGGGTTGAAATATCAATTCATCAACAGCCATTATTGGGACGGTGGTTTAGCCGGCCAGCGATTGGCGGAGTCGCTCTCGATTCCTCATGTCCACACGCCCCACTCGCTTGGGCTTTGGAAACTCCGCCAGATGGAAACCGACTTTCCGCAGGACCGCGAAAAATTCAACAAGCTTTATAATTTCGACCGCCGCAACCGCGCGGAGCGGCTGCTTTATGTGGATTGCGATTTGGTGATTGCGACGACGCCGCCCCAAATCGATTTTCTTTCAGAGAATTACGAAGTCCCGCGCGAGAAGTGCCGCATGATTCCGCCCGGATACGACGACAACCGGTTTTATCCGGTGAGCGAGGCGAGCCGGAAAGCGATTCGGCAACGGCTCGGGTTTTCCGGAAAAGTCATTCTTGCGCTGGGCCGGCTTGCTCGAAACAAAGGGTACGACCTATTGATCCAAGCGTTCAAGCTCGTGGCGGAGCGCGAGCCGTTGGCGACGCTGAAACTGGCGATCGGCGGGACGAAGCTCGATCAACGCGAACAGCAACTGCTCGACGAATATCAAGCGCTTGCGGCTCGGCTCGATTTCTCCGAGCGGGTGAACTTTTTGGGTTATATTCCCGAGGAAGATCTGGCCGATTATTATCGCGCGGCCGATCAGTTCGTGCTTTCCAGCCGGTACGAACCGTTCGGGATGACGGCAATTGAAGCGATGGCGTGCGGAACGCCGGCCGTGGTGACGACGAACGGCGGCCTTTATCGCGCCCTGACTTTTGGCCGGCACGCGCTTTACGCCGATCCATTTGACAAAGAGGATTTCGGAATCACCATGCTCAAGATATTTCGCCATCCCCGGTTGCAAGTCCGCTTGGCGCGGATGGGCGCGCACAAAGCGCGGAGCCTGTTTACGTGGACTGGGGTCGCCCAACAACTGATCGCCGCGATCGAGCAGCGGCCAGGCAGCAAGTTAACTCTGGACGACAATGAATGGGATGAACCTTGGAATGACGGGGACTAATCGCCTCATGGGCGATGAGACGTTTCCGAGCGCCCTTTGTTAAAGATCCCCGGATGAAACCCTCGATCCGCCTTTTCTGTTCCGATCTGGACGGGACGCTCATCGGAAATCCGGAGGCGACGCGCCGGTTTAAAAACGCTTGGGAGAACCTCTCGAAAACGAAACGCCCGGTTCTGTGTTACAGCTCCGGCCGAACGGTCCAGGACACGATCGATTTCCTCTCGGGCGTGCCGCTCCCCTGGCCGGATTACATCATCGGCGGATTGGGCACGCAGATTTACGATACCCGCCGCAAACATCGCTTTGACCAATTCAACCAGCTGTTCGGAAAAGGCTGGGACATCAAAAAAGTCGAGGAGATCGTCCGCTCGTTTCCGGGCGTCAGCCTGCAGCCGCCGCAATTCCTGCACCCGTACAAATCCAGTTGGTACCTGCGGCAAGTCAAATCCGAGACGATTGATGCGCTGCGGCAAAAGCTGCAGGAAGCGGGCCTCGAGGTCAGCGTCGTTTATTCCGGGCTGCGCGATTTGGATGTGCTTCCCAAAAACGCGAGCAAAGGAAACGCGTTGCAATGGCTCTGCCAGGCGATTGCGGCGCCGCTCGAAAATGTGCTCGTCGCGGGCGATTCAGCCAATGACAGCAGCATGTTTCTGCTTCCAGGCGTCCATGGCATCGTGGTGGAAAATGCCCAGCCGGCGCTCTACGAGGCGGTCGTCGAGCTGCCGGTTTTTTGCGCGGATCTGATCATGGCGGATGGCGTGTTGGAGGGGCTGCAGCATTTCGCCGTGATTCCCGCGACGCCCACGCATGAGAGCTCAATCATTCCGCAGGAGGAAATGGATCCAACGCTGCGCATGCTGTTCGCCGCCGATGCACTCGGCTCGTTGAGCAGCGACGAACGGCACCTGATTTCCGAAGGATACAGCAAAGCACTGGTGGCCTTGCGCAAGAACATCACTCCTCTTGGATTTTCAGCCTGTTCTCTGGACGATAATGAAGTGACGGGCACGGATGTGAATTATCGCAGCGTCTGGGCCCGGGACGGCGGGATTACCATCGTTTCGACGATCGACTTGGATGACCCGGACGTTCGCCATGCACAAAAGATGACCCTGCGCACGTTGTTCGACCACATCAGCCCGAATGGACAAATCCCCGCCAACGTGAGGATCGACACGAACGAACCGGATTACGCCGGCGTGGGTGGGATCTGTTCGGTGGACAGCGGGCTCTGGGCCATCGTGGCGTTCTATCATTACGTGCGGAAGACGGAAGACTACAACTTCTTGGCCGAATACGCCGAACGGTTGCAGCAGGTCATGCGATGGTTGAGCGCGCTCGACAGCAATAACGATGGGCTTTTAGAAATTCCCGAGGCCGGCGATTGGACTGATTTGTTCGGGCGCAGTTATCAGGTTTTGTACGATGAAGTGCTTTGGTACCGCGCCAATGTCTGCTTCGGCCGCTTGCTGGAATTTCAGAAAGATTTCACCAACGCCTCCGAGCACCTGCGCCGGTCCCAGTTCATCCGCGGCAAGATCCTAAATTCATTCTGGCCCACCGCCAAAACACAGGAAACGCCCGTTCAAGTCACGTTTGCAGACCGGCAGTTTTCATTGGGCGAAGCGAGTTACCTCCTGGCGGAAATCACTCCCTTTAGTTTCAGCTGGCGGTGCGATGTCTACGCCAACCTGCTCGCCTTTTTAACGAACGTGCTCGATATCCAGCGGGCGCGGATTGCCTTCAAATTCATGTGGGGGGTCGGCGTAAATGAACCGTGGCCAGTGGCCAATCTCTACCCGCCGGTGCAGGCGGGCGACCCGGACTGGCGACCGTATTACACGGTGAACCTGCTGAATCTGCCCGGCCATTATCACAACGGCGGCATCTGGCCTTTTGTCGGCGGCATGTGGGTCCGGTTCATTCACCGGCTCGGCTTGCACGAGGTGGCCTGCCGCGAGTTGCTGCGCCTGGCCCAGCTGAATCGCCTCGGAAAAAACCAGGAATGGGAATTCAACGAATGGGCTCACGGCCGAACGGGCCGTCCCATCGGCAAATGCTTTCAAGCCTGGTCAGCGGCCTCTTTTATCCGCGCTTGCCAGGAATTGCAGATGAACGCCGACGCTTTGGTGACCGATTGAAAAGCAGGTTGAGGAAATGAAAAGAGCAGGTCCACGCCGCCGCGCGCCAAAAGCAACTGTTGCCCGCGGATTGCGGATCGATGCGACTAAATAAGGGTTGCGACGCCGAAAAGCTCTGGTATGTTGCCTCCCCTCTTGGCGCGGGCGAGCGCCAGAGGAAAACGGCAGTAATCTCCTCCGCCGCGTCGGCTGGAGGGCGCCAAAATAACATCAACACAATCCCGATTCCGCGGGATGGCCAAGCGCGGGCAAACCGACTTTGGCTCATAACAAAAGGAAGCATTGTGCTTAGTATTGGAGTAAAAGAGTTGCTCGAAGCTGGGGTTCATTTCGGTCACCAAACCAAACGGTGGAACCCCAAAATGAAGAAATACATCTTCGACGCGCGCAACGGCATCTACATCATTGACCTGAGCAAAACACTCGCTCAGCTCGAAGCGGCCACTGACTTTCTTGCCAAAGTTGCCCAGCGCGGAGGCCAGATCCTCTTCGTCGGCACGAAAAAGCAAGCTCAGGAAGCAATCAAAGAGGGCGCCAAATCTTGTGGCCAGCCTTATGTCACCGAGCGCTGGCTCGGCGGCACCCTGACCAATCTCAAAACCATCAAGCGTTCCCTCGGCCGGCTCAAACAAATCGAAAAGATGGAGGCCGACAACAACCTTTCCAATTACGTCAAACAGGAACAAGCCGCTCTCCGCCGCGAGGCCGCGCGCCTGTTCAAGAATTTGGATGGCATTCGCTCGATGGAAAAGCACCCCGACGCGTTGTTCATCGTCGACGTGAAGCGCGAACACAACGCTGTCGCCGAAGCTCGCCGGTTGAAAATTCCAATCGTCGCCATCGTCGACACCAACTGTGACCCGGACATTATCGATTATCCGGTCGCTGGGAACGACGACGCCATTCGCTCAGTCCGCCTCATTCTCGCGGTGCTCACGCAAACGGTCACTCAAGCTCGGGCCGAGTACGAAGCCAAGTACGGCCGCCAAAAGCAGGCCGAACAGCCGGTTCAACCTGAGCCCGCCGCGGCGACCGAACCGCCAGCGGCCCCCGCTGAAGCACCGGCCCAACCATCCCCTGCTCCGACCGAACCGGCGCCGTTTACCGCCTCCGCCTAACGGCAGCTGGCGGGGAAACTTAGGCGTCGGCGAAATCACTCCAACGTCTCCGAACTCTATTTATTTTTTATGGCTGAAATTACTGCAGCACTCGTCGGTCGTCTTCGTGAAATGACCAACGCGGGTTTGATGGATTGCAAAAAGGCGCTGACCGAATCGAACGGCGACCTCGATGCGGCCGTGGATATTCTGCGCAAGAAAGGAATCGCCACCGCCGCGAAGAAAGCCTCTCGGGAAGCCAAGGAAGGGGCCATCGCGAATTACGTGCAGGCGGGCGGGCGGCTCGGCGTGCTCGTGGAAATCAACTGCGAAACCGATTTCGTCGCGAAAAACGAAACGTTCCGCGCCTTTTGCGATGAGGTGGCGAAAACCCTGGCGAACGATCCCAAAACTGATTTGGAGCCGCTCCGAACCGCCCAGGTCGCGAAAATCGGCGAGAACATCAAAATCTCGCGGTTCGAACGGTACGAAGTCAAAGGCAAAGGAGCTGTCGCTGCTTACATTCACACCGGCGCGAAGGTCGGCGTGCTCGTGGAAGTCGGCGCGGGCAAAGATGAAACGGTGGCCAGTGAAACCTTCAAGCAACTCGTGCGCGATATCACACTGCAAATTGCTGCGGCGCATCCGATCGCGGTTGGCCGTGAACAGATCGATCCCAAATTGATCGAGAAAGAGCGCGAGATCGCGGCCGAGCAGATGAAAAACAAACCAGCCGCCGCGATCGCAAAGATCGTTGAGGGCAAACTCGAGAAGTACTATCAAACGGTTTGTTTGCTCGACCAAGGGTTCGTGAAACAGAATGCAGAGATCTCCGTGCGCGAACATATGGCCGCGATTTCCAAGCAGCTGAACGATCAAATTAACGTTCACCAGTTCGTTCGGTTTCAAGTGGGTGAAATGTTCGGAAGCTGATCGGTTCCATATTTCTTCAAACCGCCAGTTCAGATTGTTCTGAGCTGGCCTTTTTTTTGCACAGGCTCGACGGTGCGACGGTGCGACGGTGCGACGGTGCGACGGTGCGACGGTGCGACGGTGCGACGGTGCGACGGTGCGACGGTGCGACGGTGCGACGGTGCGACGGTGCGACG
>Ga0082335_1001386_pt1 | contig 51802 bp, 55 predicted proteins | sample Subgrocontami58m_FD_72375 | JGI IMG/M metagenome (GOLD analysis project Ga0082335, IMG submission 72375) | Subsurface groundwater microbial communities from S. Glens Falls, New York, USA - GMW37 contaminated, 5.8 m (SPADES assembly) (version 2) ... | reverse complement strand
CGCGCGGTCGATCTCGGGCCCGACGCCGTCGTCTTCGAGGTGGTCGGCACGCCGGAGGAGCTCGAGTCGTTCCAGGAGCTCTGCCGGCCGCACGGGATCAAGGAGCTCGTCCGCACCGGCCGGGTCGGCATCGGCCGCGCCTCCTCCCAGCCGGCGCCCCGCCGGCTCTCAGCCATCAACTAGAAGGGACAGCGTCGCCATGGCAACAATCCACCGCGAGGGCAACCTCGATCTCCTCTCCGGCAAGGTCGCGGTCCTCGGCTACGGCAGCCAGGGGCACGCGCACGCGCTCAACCTCGCGGACTCCGGCGTCGAGGTCGAGGTCGGGCTGCGCTCCGGGAGCGCCTCGCGCGAGGCCGCCGAAGCGGCAGGGCTCACCGTTCGCCCCGTCGCCGACGCCGTGCGGGGCGCACAGCTCGTCTCGATCCTCCTTCCCGACCAGGCCCAGCCGGCCGTGTACGCGGCCGAGGTGGCGCCGAATCTCGAGCCCGGCGCCGCGCTGCTCTTCGCGCACGGCTTCAACGTCCACTACGGGCGCATCGCGCCGGAGGCGAGCCACGACGTGATCATGGTCGCGCCGAAGGGCCCGGGCCACATCGTCCGGAGGCTCTACGAGCAGGGGCTCGGCACGCCGGCGATCGTCGCCGTCCACCAGGACGCGAGCGGCGGGGCCTTCGCCCTCGCCCTCGCCTACGGCGCCGGAATCGGCGCGGGCCGGGCGGGGATGATCGAGACGACGTTCCAGGAGGAGACCGAGACCGACCTCTTCGGCGAGCAGGCCGTCCTCTGCGGCGGCACCGCCGAGCTCATCCGTGCGGGCTTCGAGACGCTCGTCGAGGCCGGCTATCAGCCCGAGGTGGCCTACTACGAGTGCCTGCACGAGCTGAAGCTGATCGTCGACCTGATCTGGGAGGGCGGCCTCGCCGGGATGCGCTACTCCGTCTCGGACACCGCCGAGTTCGGCGACCTCACCCGCGGCCCGCGCGTGATCGACGAGCACGTGCGCGACACGATGCGCACGCTCCTGCGCGAGATCCAGGACGGCACGTTCGCGCGGGAGTGGATCGCCGACATGGACGCAGGCGAGCCGCGGCTCGAGGAGCTGCGCGCGCAGGCGGCGGGAGAGCGAATCGAGGTGGTCGGCAAGGAGCTGCGCGGGCTCATGAGCAAGGCGGAGGCCAAGGAGCGCAGTGGCGTCCGTTGACGTTCCCGTAGCGCTGCTGGGATATGGAACGGTCGGGTCGGCGGTCAACCGCCTCCTCGTCGAGCAGGGCGAGGAGATCGAGCGGGCGACCGGGCACCGGCTCCGCGTCGTGCGGGCGCTCGTCCGCGACTTCGACAAGGAGCGCGCCTTCGCGCCGGATCCGGGCGTGCTGACGACCGACATCGCGGCCATCCGCGACGACCCCTCGATCGCCGTCGTGGCCGAGGTGATGGGCGGGCTCGAGCCGGCCGGCGAGCACGTGCTCGACCTGCTCCGGGCCGGCAAGCCCGTGGTGACGGCAAACAAGCAGCTTGTGGCGCGCCGCGGCGACGAGCTCTTCGCGGCGGCGTCCGGCGCGGGCGTTCAGCTGCGCTTCGAGGCATCCGTCTGCGCGGCGATCCCGGTGATCAAGGTGCTGCGCGAGGCGCTCGTCGTCACGAACGTGCACCGCGTGCTCGGGATCGTCAACGGCACGACGAACTTCATGCTCACCGAGATGCACGCCGGGCGCGAGTACGCCGAGGCGCTGGCCGAGGCTCAGCGGCTCGGCTACGCCGAGGCCGACCCGACGGACGACGTCGCCGGCTACGACGCGCAGGCGAAGATGGCGATCCTCGCAACCGTCGCCTTCGGCTCGCGCGTCACGCCGGCGGACGTCGAGGTGGAGGGAATCGAAGGGATCACGCAGGAGCACGTCGCCGCCGCGGGAGCGCTGGGCATGGCCGTGAAGCTGATCGGCCAGGCCTCGCTCGTGGGGGGTCGCTACGACGTCCGCGTCAGCCCCGCCCTGGTCGACCGCCGCCACCCGCTCGCCGCCGTCGACGGAGCGTTCAACGCCGTCATGCTGCAGGGCGACGCGATTCGCGAGATCACGCTGGAGGGGCCCGGCGCCGGCGGCAGCGAGACCGCCTCCGCCGTCGTCGCCGACATGGTCAGCGTGATCGGCACCACCGGCACCGGCTTCCTCCAGAACGACGCGTGCTGGCGCGAGCTCGAGCGGCTGCCGCCCGGCGACCTGCGCTCACCGTTCTACCTCCACGTGGACGTCGTGGACCGCGCCGGCGTGCTCGCGAACATCGCGCTGCGCCTCGCCGGGCACGGGGTCTCGGTCGCCAGGCTCGTGCAGGATCCGACCGGGGACGGCGCCTCGCTCCACGTCGTGACGCACGAGGCGGCGAGCGGGCACATCCAGGCGGCGCTCGCCGACATCGAGGGTCTGCCGGAGACACGGGGCAGGCCGACCGCGCTGCGGGTCATCTCGGACCGGGGTGTCGCAGGCCTCGGCTGGGCGTAGAGTCGTACGATCTCGCAGATGGCCGCGCGCGCACCGCTGATCGAGCGCTACCGGGAGCGCCTGCCGGTCGGCGCCGCCACGCCCGTCGTCTCGCTGGGCGAGGGCTCGACGCCGCTGCTCGCAGCGCCACGCCTCTCCGCACGGCTCGGCTGCGAGATCTGGCTCAAGTGGGAGGGCTCGAACCCGACCGGCAGCTACAAGGACCGCGGCATGACGGTCGCCGTCTCGAAGGCACTCGAGGAGGGCGCCCGTGCGGTGATCTGCGCGTCGACCGGGAACACGGCCGCCTCCGCCGCGGCGTACGCGGCCCGCGCGGGCATCATCGCCGTCGTGCTGCAGCCGCGCGGCGCCGTGGCCGGCGGCAAGCTCGCCCAGACGCGCGCGCTCGGGGCGCGCCTGCTCGAGGTGGACGGCAGCTTCGACGACGCGCTCGCCGCGGCGCGCGAGCTGGCGTCCCGCGGCACGCACACGCTCGTCAACTCCCTCAACCCGTACCGGCGCGAGGGCCAGAAGACCGCCGTCTTCGAGATCCTCGAGGAGCTCGGCGGCACGCCGAACGCCTTCTACCTCCCGTACGGCGGCGGCGGCAACACCGCCTCGTACGCGCAGGGGCTCGCCGAGCTCGGCGTTTCGGCCCGGATCGTCTCCGCCCAGGCCGCGGACCGCAGGCACACCCTTGCGAGCGCGATCCGGATCGGCGAGCCCGCGCACGTCGCGGCCGTCACCGCAGCGGGCGCCGACGTGGCGACGGTGAGCGACGAGCAGATCGTCGCCGCCTGGAGGGCGCTCGCGCGCGAGGAGGGGGTCTTCTGCGAGCCGTCTTCGGCGGCCGGGCTCGCGGCTCTCGAGGCCGATCCGCCCCGCGGAGCCCGGGTCGTGCTCACGATCACGGGTCACGGGCTCAAGGATCCCGACGCCGCCGCGGCCTACGCGCCGCCGCCGGTCGTCGTCGCCGCCGACCCCGACGCGATCGCTGAGGCAGCGCGGTGATCGTCAGGGCGCCGGCCACGAGCGCGAACCTCGGTCCGGGGTTCGACTGCGCCGCGGTCGCGCTCGACCTCTGGAACGAGCTGGAGATCGAGGACGGCGATGGCGTCGCGGTCGAGGGCGAGGGCGCCGGCGAGCTGCCCGAGGACTGGTCGAACCTCGCCGTGCAGGCCTACTCGCTGCTCGCCAGCCCCGAGGGCAAGCGCTTCCGGTTCCTCAATCGGATCCCACTCGAACGCGGGCTCGGCTCGAGCGCCGCCGCGATCGCACTCGGCCTCGTGGCGGCCGGACCCGGCGAGCCTGCCGAACGGCTGCTCCAGCTCGGCGCCCTCCTCGAGAGCCACAGCGACAACCTCTGCGCCGCGCTCGTCGGCGGCGCGTGTCTCACCTCGGGCGGCCGAATCGCGAAGGTCGCGGAGACGCTGCCGGTCGTCCCGCTCGCGGTCGTGCCTGCGGGCCGCGTTTCGACCCGGGGAGCGCGGGCGGCGCTGCCCGAGACGATCTCGCACGCCGACGCCGCGTTCACCGCGGCCCATGCCGCGCTGCTCGGCGCCGGTCTCGCCTCCGGCCGCCTCGACGTGCTCGCAGGCGCCTTCGAGGACCGGCTGCACGAGCCGTACCGCGCCGCCGCCGCTCCCCTCCTGGGGCAGGTGCGCGCGGAGTGGCCGGCGGGCGCGATCGGCGTCACGCTGTCGGGCTCCGGCCCGTCGGTGATCGTCTGGGCGCGCCCGGAGCGCGCCGACGAGTGCGAGAACGTGCTCGCACGCCGTTTCCCGGCCGAGCGCATCCTGCGGCTCGCCGTCGCCCCGCGGGGGGCACTGTGAGCGTGCGCTTCGTGGACTGCCGCTTCGGCACTGGGCGCGTCGAGGGCGGCCGCGAGGGCTACCGGGCGGGCCACCTCCCGGGCGCCGCGTACGCAGACACCGAGCGCGACCTCACCGGCCCCGCGGGCGACGGCCGCCACCCGCTACCGTCCGCGGAGGCCTTCGCCGCGTGGGCCTCCGCCGCCGGCATCGGACCGGACACGCTCGTCGTCGCCTACGACGAGGGCTCGGGCTGGGCCGACCGGCTCTGGTGGCTGCTGCGGCACTTCGGCCACGACCCCTGCGCGACGATTCCGTTCGCGGCCTGGCGCGGCCCGCTTGCGTCCGGCGAGGAGCGCATCGAGCCCGGCGCGTTCGTCTCGCGGCCCCGCGCCGACGACACGGTCTCGGCCGAGGAGATCCTCGAGCGGCTCGACGACCCCCGCCTCGTCCTCTACGACGCGCGCTCGCCGGAGCGCTGGCGCGGCGAGGTCGAGCCGCTCGATCCGGTCGCCGGCCGCATTCCGGGCGCACGCAACGCCTACTACCTCGAGCCCCTCCCCGGGGCGGCGCTCGCGGCCGAGGAGCTCGTCTTCTACTGCGGCTCGGGCGTCTCGGCCTGCCGGCCGCTGCACGCAGCCGTCCTGGCCGGACGCGCGGACGCGCGGCTCTACCCCGGCTCCTGGAGCGATTGGATCTCCCGCGGCCTCCCCGTCGAGAAAGGCGAACCGTGAGCACCAACCCATACGACCGCCCGTCCGATCCCGCCAAGCGGCACAGCGCCGCCCTCACCGACGGCCCCGATCGGGCCGGCGCGCGCTCGATGCTGAAGGGCACGGGCTTCACCGACGAGGACCTCGCCCGCCCGCTGATCGGCGTCGCGACGACCTGGATCGAAACGATGCCGTGCAACCTCAACCAGCGGGAGCTCGCGCAGGACGTCAAGCGGGGCGTTCGCGAGGCCGGCGGCACGCCGCTCGAGTTCAACACGATCGCCGTCTCGGACGGCGTCTCGATGGGCACCCCCGGGATGCGCGCGTCGCTCGTCTCGCGCGAGGTGATCGCCGACTCGATCGAGCTCGTCGCACGCGGTCACCTGCTCGACGGGCTCGTCTGCCTCGTCGCCTGCGACAAGACGAATCCGGCGGCCGTGATGGCGCTCGGCCGGCTCGACATCCCGGGGATCGTCCTCTACACCGGCTCGATCGTGCCGGGCGTCTTCCACGGTCGAGAGGTGACGATCGCCGACGTCTACGAGGGAATCGGCGCCTACGCCGCCGGAAAGCTGAGCGCCGAGGAGCTGCACGAGCTCGAGTCGGTCGCCTGCCCGTCCGCGGGCGCCTGCGGCGGCCAGTTCACCGCCAACACGATGTCCACGCTGCTCGAGTTCATCGGGCTCAGCCCCGCAGGGCTGAACGGCATCCCCGCGCTCTCCAAGAAGAAGGCCGAAGCGGCGGCCCAGTGCGGGCGGCTGGTGATGAAGCTCGTACGCGCGGACGTCCGCCCCTCGCACATCGTGTCGCGTGCGGCGCTCGAGAATGCCGCCGCCTCGATCGCAGCCATGGGCGGCTCGACGAACGGCGTGCTGCACCTGCTCGCGATCGCACGCGAGTTCGGCATCCCGTTCACGATCGACGACTTCGACGAGATCTCGGCGCGCACACCGGTGCTCGCCGACATGAAGCCGTGGGGTCGCTTCCATGCCACCGACGTCCACCGCGCCGGCGGCGTCGCGCTCGTCGCGCGCGAGCTCGCGAAGCAGGGCCTCATCCACGGCGACGCCCCGACGGTGGACGGGCGGCCGCTCGGCGAGATCGCCGCCGCCGCCCAGGAGACCGCGGGGCAGGAGGTCGTGACGACGATCGAGCGCCCGCTCAAGCCGCGCGGCGGGATTGCGGTCCTGCGCGGCAATCTCGCCCCCGGCGGCTGCGTCGTCAAGCTCGCCGGCCACGAGCGCACGCTCCACCGCGGCCCGGCGCGCATCTTCGACTGCGAGGAGGACTGCTTCGCCGCTGTCAAGGCCGGGCGCATCGGCGAGGGCGACGTCGTCGTGATCCGCTACGAGGGCCCTGCGGGCGGGCCCGGGATGCGCGAGATGCTGCACGTGACCGCCGCGATCGTCGGCGAGGGGCTCTCCGACTCCGTGGCGCTCGTCACCGACGGCCGCTTCTCCGGGGCGACGCACGGTTTCATGGTCGGCCACGTGTGCCCCGAGGCCTTCCACGGCGGGCCCCTGGCCGCGCTGGAGGAGGGCGACACGGTGGTCCTGGACGTGGCCGCGCGCGAGCTGCGCGTCGAGCTCTCCGACGACGAGCTGGAGGCCCGGCTCGACGCGTGGCGGCCGCCGGCGCCCCGCTACACGACCGGTGTCTTCGCCAAGTACGCGGCGGACGTGCTGCCGGCGTCGGAGGGCGCCATCACGCGCCCTGGCGGGGCATGACTAACTTCGCTACAGTCGGAACTGGAAGCGGGCACCGTCCCGCTCCGCATCGAGAGAGGCTGAGGGACCGGCCCTGTGAAGCCTCGGCAACCTGCCCAGACGGGCGTGGTGCCAAACCCGGACGGATGTCGAGCGAGACGAGAGGAGCAACCGTAGTGCCCGTCCATACCCTTCGCTGTCGCGCCTGCCGCACCGAGCACCCCGCCGAGGCCATCGGCGCCTGCCACCGCTGCTTCGGGCCGCTGGAGCCCGTGTACACCGTCACGTCCCTGACCCGCGAGGAGATCGAGGCAGGCCCTCGCTCGCTCTGGCGCTACGCGGCGCTGCTCCCCGTTGCGCCGCCCGCCGAGCAGCGGCTGGCGCCCGGCCTGACCCCGCTCGTCGCGGCGCCCCGCCTCGCGGCGGCGCTCGGTATCCGCGAGCTGTGGCTGAAGCTCGACACGGCCAACCCGACCCACTCCTTCAAGGACCGCGTCGTCGCGATCGCCGCGGCGAAGGCGCAGGAGCTCGGATTGACGACGCTCGCCTGCTCGTCAACGGGCAACCTCGCCGGAGCGGTCGCCGCCCGCGCGGCCGCAGAGGGGCTCGAGGCCGTGGTCTTCTGCCCAGCGGACCTCGAGCCGGAGAAGCTCGCCGCCGCGGCCGTCTACGGCCCCACGATCTACGCTGTGAGCGGCAACTACGACCACTGCGCGCGGCTCTGCGTCGAGCTCTCGCTCGAGCTGTCCTGGGGCTTCGTCAACGTCAACCTGCGCACGTACTACGCGGAGGGCTCGAAGACGCTTGCCTACGAGATCGCCGAACAGCTCGGGTGGGAGTTCCCGGGCGCCGTCGTCGGCCCGATCGCCTCCGGCTCGCTCTTCCACAAGGTCGGCCTGGGGTTCGCCGACTTCCGCCGGCTCGGGCTCGTGCGCGGCGTCGTGCCCCGCCTCTTCGGCGGCCAGGCCGAGGGCTGCTCGCCGGTCGAGGCCGCGTTCCGAACGGGCACGCGCGTGACGCCGGTGCGCCCGGACACGATCGCGCGCTCGCTCGCGATCGGCAACCCGGCCGACGGCGACGACGCCGTGGCGGCCGCACGGGAGACGGGCGGTGCGATCTACGCCGTTCCCGAGGAGGAGATCGGCGAGAACATGGCCCTCCTCGCCGAGACGACGGGCGTCTTCGGCGAGACGGCCGCCGGGGTCACGCTCGGCGCGCTGCGCGAGGCCGTCCGCCGGGGCGAGATCGAGCCGCACGAGCGCGTCGTCCTGCTCGTCACCGGCGACGGCCTGAAGACCCCGGGAGCGGTGGCCCACACGTTCGCGCCGGTCGCGATCGAGGCCGACGCGGATGCCCTGCTCGACCGGCTGGCGGCCGCCTGAGCGATGGGAAAGACGCTCTTCGAGAAGATCTGGGAAGCGCACGTCGTGCGCGAGCCGCCGGGCGAGCCCGCGCTGCTCTGGGTCGACCTCCACCTCGTGCACGAGGTCACCTCGCCCCAGGCGTTCGAGGGGCTCCGGCTTGCGGGGCGGCGTGTGCGCCGCCCCGACCTCACGCTCGCCACGATGGACCACAACGTCCCGACGCTGCCCGGCCCGATCACCGATCCGCTCGCCCGCGCCCAGCTCGACGCGCTGCGCTCCAACTGCGAGGAGTTCGGCGTCCCGCTCTACGCCACCGGCTCGGGCCGCGAGGGGATCGTGCACGTGATCGGGCCCGAGCTGGGGCTGACCCAGCCGGGGCTGACGATCGTCTGCGGCGACTCCCACACCTCGACGCACGGCGCCTTCGGCGCGCTGGCGTTCGGCATCGGCACCTCCGAGGTCGAGCACGTGCTCGCGACCCAGACCCTCGGCCAGCGGCGGCCAAAGAGCATGCTCGTCCGCTTCGAGGGCGAGGCGGCGCGGGGCGTGACCGCCAAGGATCTCATCCTCGGCGCGATCGGGCAGCTCGGCGTCGCCGGCGGAGTCGGCCACGTGCTCGAGTACGCGGGCGCGGCGATCCGCGGCTTCTCGCTGGAGAGCCGGATGACGATCTGCAACATGTCTATCGAGGCGGGTGCCCGCGCGGGCCTCGTGGCCCCCGACGAGACGACCTTCGCCTACCTCGAGGGCCGCCCCGGCTCTCCAACGGGCGCAGCGTGGGAGCGGGCGCTCGACCGCTGGCGCGCCCTCCCCTCCGACCCCGCTGCGGTGTACGACAGCGAGGTGGAGATCGACGTCGCCTCGCTGGCGCCCCAGGTCACCTGGGGGACGAACCCCGGCATGGTCGTCCCGGTCACGGGGCGCGTGCCCGACCCGGCGGAGTCCGCCGATCCGGACGACCGCGCGGCCGCCGAGCGCGCGCTCGACTACATGGGCCTGCGGCCGGGAACGCCGATCCAGGAGATCCGGATCGACCGTGTCTTCATCGGCTCCTGCACGAACGCACGGATCGAGGACCTGCGGATCGCGGCTGAGATCGTCGCGGGCAAGAAGGTCGCCCCGGGCGTGAAGGCACTCGTCGTCCCCGGCTCGGCGCAGGTGAAGGCGCACGCGGAGGCCGACGGGCTCGACCGGCTCTTCACCGACGCCGGCTTCGAGTGGCGCAATGCCGGCTGCTCGATGTGCCTCGGCATGAACCCCGACGTGCTCGCGCCGGGAGAGCGCTGCGCCTCGACGTCGAACCGCAACTTCGAGGGGCGCCAGGGCCCCGGCGGGCGGACGCACCTCGTCAGCCCGGCGATGGCCGCCGCCGCCGCGCTCGCAGGGCACTTTGTGGACGTGCGGGAGCTGGACGCATGAAGGCGGTGCGCAGAGTCACCGGGCGGGTCGCGATCCTCGACCGGCCCGACGTGGACACCGACCAGATCGTCCCGAAGCAGTTCCTCAAGCGGATCGGGCGCACGGGCTACGGCGACGTGCTCTTCTTCGACTGGCGCTACGACGAGCAGGGGCAGCCGCGGCAGGGCTTTGCGCTCAACGACCCCGCCTTCGCCGGGGCGAAAGTGCTGCTCGCGGGGCGCAACTTCGGCTGCGGCTCCTCGCGCGAGCACGCCGCCTGGGCGCTCTCGGACTACGGCTTCGACGTCGTGATCGCACCCTCTTTCGGCGACATCTTCCGCACGAACGCCGGGAAGACGGGGCTCGTCGCGATCGTGCTCCCCGAGCGCGAGGTGAAGGGCCTGATGGAGTCGGTCGACCTCGACCGGGGCTCCGAGCTGACCGTGGACCTCGAGGCGCGCACCGTCACGGCACCGGACGGGCGCGTGCTCGGCTTCGAGTTCGACGAGACCACCCGCCATCGTCTCCTCCACGGCCTCGACGACATCGACCTCACGCTCGAGCACGCCGACGAGATCGCAGCGTACGAGGCTGCGCACCCGTCGCCGGTCGACACGGCCGCGCTGTGACGATCGCCTGCCTCCCGGGCGACGGCATCGGGCCGGAGGTGATGGCCCAGGCCGTGCGCGTGCTCGACCACTTCGGGATCGCGCACGAGGAGCACCCCTTCGGCGGCGCGGCGATCAAGGCGCTCGGAATGCCCCTCCCCGCCCAGACGCTGCATGCCTGCACGACGGCCGACGCCGTCCTGCTCGGCGCCGTCGGCCTGCCGGAGCTGGAGGGCCTCCCGGTCCGGCCCGAGCAGGGGCTGATCGCGCTGCGCAAGGAGCTCGACGTCTACGCGAACCTCCGCCCGGCGCGCCGGGGCGGCGTCGACCTGATCATCGTCCGCGAGCTCGTCGGCGGCCTCTACTACGGCGCGCGCGGCACCCGGACCGACGGCACGGTCTTCGACACGTGCGAGTACACGCCCGCGCAGGTCGAGCGGATCGCCCGCCGCGCGTTCGAGATCGCGCGGACGCGGCACGGGCGCCTGACCTCCGTGGACAAGGTGAACGTGCTCGCCACTTCGCGGCTGTGGCGCGACGTCGTGATCGCGGTCGCGGCCGACTACGCCGACGTCCCGCTCGATCACGCGCTCGTGGACTCGTTCGCGATGACGATCGTGCAGACGCCCGAGACGATCGACGTCGTCGTCACCGAGAACACGTTCGGCGACATCCTGTCGGACGTGGCCGCGGCGGTGACGGGCGGGCTCGGGCTCGCGGCGTCCGCAAGTCTCGGCGACGAGGGGCCGGGAATCTTCGAGCCGGTCCACGGCTCGGCGCCCCTGATCGCCGGCAGGGGAATCGCCAACCCCGCCGCGATGCTGCGCTCGGTTGCGCTCATGCTCGCCCACGGGCTCGGCCGGCCCGCCGAGGCGGCGGCGCTCGAGGCGGCGGTCGATGCCGCGCTCGCGTCTGCGCCGACGCCGGACCTCGGGGGCACCGCGACGACAGCCCGGTTCGGGGACGTGGTCTTGCGCGGGCTCGCGACTTCCCCTACCGTGTAGACCCTGATGCTGCGCCTCCGCGAGAACGCCGAGCAGAACCTCTTCCTCGCGGTCTTTGCGCGCTCCTTTACGCGCTAGCCGGCGGCCCGTCTCTTCCGCCCTCGCCGGCTAGCTGACAGCCCCCTCGGCGGCGTTTCCATTCCCGTTCCCAGAGAGGAGAACGCGATGCCAACCCATTCCCACCTGACCGAGAGCCCGAGGCCGGCGCACACCGGCGACACCTGCGCCTGCGAGAACCCCGTCCGGCGCGAGCGCGGGCTGCACAAGGGCATCTCCGAGACGTGGTGCGGCCGCTGCGGCAAGCCCGTGCCGCTGACCCTGGCCAAGCGCAACGCATGAGCGTGACGGTCGCCTACCCGGGCCGCGAGGGCGCTCACAGCGCCGCAGCGTGCGACCGCCTCTTCCCCGACGCCGCAGAGCTCGTCGCGCTGCCGAGCTTCACCGACGTCGCGGAGGCGGCCGCCGCGGGCGCGGTGGACTTCGGCGTGCTGCCGATCGAGAGCTCCCTCGTCGGCCCGGTGGCGGAGACGCACGACCTGCTCTACCTCTCCTCGTCCCTCTCGATCGTCGGCGAGGCGGTGCTGCCGATCCGGCACTGCCTCGTCGGGCCCGCGCTCGTTCCGGTCGAGGAGGTGCGCGAGGTGCACTCCCATCCTGTCGCGCTCGACCAGTGCCGGACCCTGCTCGCCTCGATGCGCTGGGCGACGGCGATCGCGGCCGGCACCACCGCCGACGCGGCCGCCAAGGTGGCCGAGCTCGGGGATCCGTCCGTCGCGGCGATCGCGAGCGAGCGGGCCGCGCGCATGTACGGCCTCGCGGTGCTCGCCGACAACGTCGGCGACCACCCGGAGGCCTACACGCGGTTCGTCTCGATCGCGACGTACACGCGCCTCGACACGAACGGCGGCGCGCCGTGGCGCACCGCCTTCTCCTTCGTCACCGACCATGCCCCGGGGGCGCTCGTGCGGGCGATCGAGCCGTTCGCGCGCCACAAGATCGACCTCGTCCAGCTCGTCTCGCGGCCGATTCCCCAGACGCCCTGGCGCTACCGCTTCGACGCTGTTCTCGGCGGCCACCCGCTCGACCCGATCGTCGCCGAGACGCTCGCCGAGGTGCGCTCGCTGACGCGGAAGCTGAAGCTCTTCGGCTCCTACCCCGCGGAGACGGCGCCGATCGCCTACGCGGCGAAGGTCGCGGCCGGCTCGAGCCCGAGGTAGGTCAGCCAGCGCTGCGGGATCTCGGGTGCGGCGAGCCGGATGAAGAGCACCGGCGCGGGCGGCCGCGGCGGCCTGGGCAGCGTCATCGCGGCCTCCTCCAGCAGGCGGTCGCCCTTGTGCAGGTTGCACGGCGCGCACGAGGTGACGACGTTCTCCCAGGACGACTCGCCCCCGCGCGAGCGCGGGACGACGTGGTCGAGCGTCAGCCGTCCCCCCGCCGTGCCGCAGTAGACGCACTGCCAGCCGTCACGGGCGAAGAGGACGCGGCGCGAGATCGTGCGCTTGAGGGCCCGCGGGACACGGACGTAGTGGACGAGCCGGATCACGTGCGGCCACGGGTACGTGTCGCTCGCGGCGTGCAGCCGGCGCGGGAGCTCCTCGACGAGCTCCGCCTTCCCCTTCCAGACGAGCACGTGCGCACGGCGCACCGAGCACACGTTCAGCGGCTCGTAGCTCGCGTTGAGAACGAGAACCTGCTGCATCCTGCGGGCAAGCGTACCAGCGGCCCGGGTAGCGACTCTCAGCGCGCCATCGCCCGCTCGACGGCCTCCTGCTCCTCCGGCGAGAGCGGGCTCGACGAGCGGCCGCGGTCGAGATCCTTGACGTAGATCCGAGCGTAGTCGCGGCCCTGGATCGCCGTCACGACCGTTCCCGTCCGGTTCGCGTCGAGGAAGGCGATCGATGCCGACTGGTGACCGCCGGCGCCCGCGATCGCGTCGTAGCGGACAACAGCAGTGTTCGTGACCGCGCCGTCCACGCGCCGGTCGACGCGCGAGAGCGCCACGGCGAGCTCGTCGAGGGCGCCGTGCAGGTCGTCGATCCGCCCCTGCAGGGAGACGGCGAAGTCCACGAGATCCGACTTGCCGCCGCCGAGCAGGACGGACTGCGCCGCCCGTAGCCGCCTCAGCTTCACCCAGACCCAGGAGAAGAGGACGAGCGACAGGCACGCGACGGCCGCTGCCGCGATCCCGAGCGCGAGCGCCGCGCTCATCTACGCGGCCGACGCCATCTAGCCGAGCGAGAAGATGACCGGGTACTCGGCCGAGTTGTTCGTCGTGTTCTTCTCGGCGGGCACCGGATCGACGGCGACGAGCAGGGAGAGCTTCTCGCCGAACTGCACCTGCGGGAAGTCAGCGAACGACACGCTCTTCGTCTCGCCCGGGTTGATCAGGTCGATCGTCGCCTTCTTGACGATCGGGGTCGGGCTCTGCTTGATCGTCAGCGTGACGACGAGCTTGACCTCCTGGTTGTCGCCCGTGTCCTGGACGCCGACGACGAACGTGAGATCCGTCGAGGCCTCGACGGTGTTCTCCGCCGTGGGCGAGAGCTGCGCCCCGGCGGGGAGCACCTTGACGTAGGCGATGCCCGTTCCGTGCAGGCCGGTCGGCGTGCCACCGGTCGAGGCGCCGTGGATCCGCTGCCAGATCGGCACCATCGAGCGGTTCGAGGCGAGATCGGCGGTCTGGACGAAGTTCGAGTCGGGCACCTCGATCCCGCTGATCTGCTGCCGCTTAAGCTCGGCGACCGCGCTCTCCTTGAAGAGGTCGTCCCAGATGACGTCTCCCGCGACAAGCCGCTGCGCCTGTGCCGCGAGCATCGCGCCCGCGGCGGCCGCGTCGCTCGAGCCCTTCGTCTGCTCGAACGCGCGCGCGAGCCCCTGGAGGCCGCTGACGCGGAACTGAAGCGCCTCGACGAGGCTGCGCTGTGCCGGGCGGAGCGGCCCCGGCGGATCGAGCTTCTGCGCCTGGGCGACGCCGAGCTCCTGCTGCTGGACGAGCCCGTTCAGCTTCGTCTGCAGCTCGGACTGCTTGAGACCGGGTGTCGTCAGGAGGTCGTTGAGACCGCGCCCGACCGTCTCGGAGTCCTTGGCCACCGCGGCGACGTCGCCGAGGTAGTCCCGGTACGAGTTGCGCTTCTTGTCGTCCTGGCAGCCCTGCACCCAGAGGACGAGCAGGACGACGACGAGGATCGCGAACGCGATCAGGCCGACGAGGCGGAGGAGCGGCGTCAGGCCCGCCGCGGGGCGCAGCGGTGCCCTCGGGGGGCGGCCACGTGGCGCGCGGCGCTCTGCGCGCTGCTGCGCGGCAGCCTCACGAGTCTCCGGCTCTTCGAAGAAGTCGAACTCGATGTTGTCGTCGTCGCGCTCGCTCACGGTGTCACGGTGGTGCCTCGTCGGACAGCGCAACTGTAACCGGTTCGGTCAGCCGGCGAAGGAGTTCCTCCTGCACTGTCCAAACCCCATGCAGCCGTGTCACCCGCCGCTGCAGTCACCTCGACCGAGCTCGTCCTCGATCGGTACCGCCCGCTGCGGCCCCTCGGCAGCGGCGGCTCGGGCTCCGTCTGGCTCGCGCGCGACGAGGACACCGGCCTGGAGATCGCGCTCAAGATCGTCCCCCGGGAGGGAAAGGCGGGCTGGCGCGCCGAGCGCGAGGCGGAGGCGGCGGCGCGTCTGCGCCACAAGCGCTGCCTGCGCGCGTACGGCTTCGGGAGCGACGCGGGTCACGTCTACATCGCCTACGAGTACGTCCGCGGGCGGACCCTGCGCGAGGCGATGCGGTCCGGCTCGCTGCGCGACCGCGACACGGTCGAGGCGGCGGCGCAGATCCTCGACGGCCTCGCACACGCGCACGCCCGGGGAATCGTCCATCGCGACGTGAAGCCGGCGAACGTGCTGCTCGCCGACGGCCCGGAGCTGAACGTGCGGCTCTGCGACTTCGGGCTCGCCCAGTTCGAGGACGCCGACACCCTCACGGCGGTCGGCGACGTCCCGGGCACGCTGGCCTACATCGCGCCCGAGCGCCTGCACGGCGAGGAGGCGACACCCGCGAGCGACGTCTGGGGGGTCGGCGTTCTCCTCTGGGAGGGGCTCGCGGGCGCGCACCCGTTCTGGGGCTCGCCGCTGCACGAGCTGCCCGCGGCGATCGGCGCGGGCGCGCCGCCACTCGCCGAGCTCCGGCCCGACCTGCCGAAGCGCCTGCTGGCCGCCGTCGAGCGGGCACTCGACCCGGCAGCGGCAAAACGGCCGTCGGCCGTCTCGCTCGCCGAGGAGCTCCGCCTGTCACTTCGGCGAAGACCCGAGCCGCGCAAGCGGGCGCACGCAGCGCCGATCCGCGTCGTGAAGCCGTCGGCAGCGTCAGTCGCAGCCCGCGCGCTGCCCGCGCTCACGGCAGGGGTCGCCGCGGCCGCCGGTGCCGCCCTGCTCCCGTTCTGGCCGCCCGCGCTCGCCGGTGCCCTGGCGCTCACGGCCGCCGTCGCGGCGTTCCGGAGCCCGCGCGCCGGCCTTGCGATCGCCCTGTTCGTTCCGCTCTTCCCGCTCGGCAACCTCGGCCTCGGGCCTGCGCTCCTCTACGCCGCCGTCGCGCTCGGCTGGCTCGCGCTGTGCTGGCGCGACGCCCGCGCCGGGCTCGCCTTCGCAGCCGGGCCCCTGCTCGCGCCGCTGTCGCTGCTCGCGCTCGCGCCGCTCGCCGCGCAGGCGGCCCGCGGCGCTCACCGGCGGGCGGCCCACGCCGGAGCGGCCGTGCTGGTCGCCGCCCTGGCGGCGGGCCTGCGGGGAGCGGAGCTGCCGCTGGTCGGCACCCCTGCTCCCGCGAACCTTGGCCTCACCGGCAGCGAGAGCCCCGGCGCGACCGCGCACGCACTCTGGGGCGTGCTCGCCGCCCAGCCCGGCCTCCTCGTCGCGGCGGGCGCGCTCGCCGCAGCGGCCGCGGCCCTCCCGCTCGCCCGCAGGCGCGGGCCGTGGGGGATCGCGCTCCTCGGTGGCGGCCTGCTGGCGGGCGTGCTGCTCGCCGCTCCTGACATCGCCGCCCTGCCCGTCGTGCTCGGCACGTGGGCCCTCTGTGCCTGCCTCGCCTGGCGGGCAGGCCGCTAGACTCGGGCAGGGACCTCGCCCCGCCCATGAGCGTTCTCCGGACGATCGAGCAGAAGATCGAGGGCCTCTTCGAGGGGGTCTTCGGTCGCGCGTTCCGGACCCATGTGCAGCCGGTCGAGCTGGCGCGCAAGCTGGCGAAGGAGATGGACGACCACCGCTCCGTCTCCGTCTCGCGGATCTACGTCCCGAACGAGTACACCGTCTTCCTCAGCGGCGCCGACCGGGGCGAGTTCGAAAGCTACGAGGAATCGCTGCTCGGCGAGCTCCAGGACTACCTCGCCGAGCATGGCCGCCGTGAGGGCTACGCCCTCCTGTCGCCGCCGCGCGTCCTCCTGAAGACCGACGACGACCTTTCCGTCGGGGAGTTCGGAATCGCCACGCGGATGGTGCAGCCGGAAGACCGCTCCGTCAGGCGACCGCCGGCAGCCGCTCCGCCCCCCGTCGAGCTGGAGGCGTCGGCGACGATCGTCTACAAAGCGCGCGCTCCCAAGGCCGAGGTGGAGCCGCCCGTCGAGCGAGACATCGTCACGCTCGAGGTGGAAGGCCGCCAGATCGCGGTCACGGAGCGCCATGTGGTGCTCGGCCGCGCACAGGAGTGCGAGATCCGGCTCACCGACGCCAACGTCTCGCGCCGCCACGCAGAGGTGCGCCAGGAGGACGCCACGTACTGGCTCGTGGATCTCGGCTCGACGAACGGCACGCTTCTCAACGGTGTGCGCGTGGAGCGCGCGCGGCTCTCCGATGGAGACCGGATCACCGTCGGCGAGACCGTCGCCGTCTTCCGCCGAGCGCTGCCGTGACGGGCTCGATCGCGGTGGACGAGGCGCTGCTCGTCCTCAAGCTCGCCTTCCTCGCCCTCCTCTACGTCTTCATCTGGCGGATCGTGGCGAGCGCGGGCCACGACCTGCGCGCAGGGCAGCCGGCGTCCGGGGCGCAGGAGAGCGTCATCCTCTCGCCGGCCGACATCGCGGAGTTCCGGAGCGCGCGGCCGCAGCCGCGGCTCGTGGTCGTCGCGAGCCCCGCTCTCGCCGCGGGCCGCGTGTTCGTCGTCGACACGGCTCCGGTGTCCTTCGGGCGGGCGGCCGGAAACGACATCCGGCTGGAGCAGGACACGTTCGCGTCAGGGCAGCATGCACGCTTCGAGGTTCGCGACGACGGGCTCTGGGTCGTGGACGCCGGCTCGACGAACGGCACCTTCGTCAACGGCGAGCGCGTGGGGGCGCCGCAGCGGCTCGAGCGCGGCGACGTCGTCCGGCTCGGCGAGACCGAGCTCGAGGTGGAGCTGTGAGGATCGCGGCGGCGGCCGGCTTGACGGACACGGGGCGCAAGCGCCGCCGCAACGAGGACGCCTTCGTCTGCCGCGCGCCGCTCTTCGCCGTCGCCGACGGGATGGGCGGCGCGCAGGCCGGCGAGGTCGCCTCCCGGCTGGCTGCGGCGGCCGTCAGCGAAGCGGCGCCGGAGAGCTCGGGCGAGGCCGCCGTCGCCGCACTCGTCGCCGAGGCGAACCGGCGCGTCTGGCAGCGCTCGCTGGAGGACATGTCGCACTCCGGCATGGGGACGACGATCACCGTCGCGCTCGCCGACCTCGCCTCCGGGACGATCGCGATCGGCCACGTCGGCGACTCGCGCGCCTACCGGATCCGGGACGGCGCGCTGGAGCAGCTCACCCAGGACCACTCGCTCGTCGCCGAGCTCGTGCGGCGCGGGCGGCTCTCGCCGGAGGAGGCCGAGACGCACCCGCAGCGCTCGGTGATCACCCGTGCGCTCGGCACCGAAGAGGAGGTGCAGGTCGACCTCTTCACCGTCGAGGCGCTGCCTGGAGATCTCTTCCTGCTCTGCTCCGACGGCCTGACGACGATGGTGCCCGACGAGGAGATCCTCAGCCTCGCCGTGGGGTCGCACGGCGCCCTCGACGCGGCGGCGCAGGCTCTCGTGGTGGCGGCCAACGCCGCCGGCGGGGAGGACAACGTCACCGTCGTCGCCTTCGAGGTCGAGGAGGGAGAGGCGCCCGGCGAGGAGGAGGTCACGACCGTCGCCGAGCCCGCTCCGGCGCCCGAGGAACAGACCGTCGAGATGCGCCGCCATGGCGCGCTGCCCGGCAGCCGCCTCGGCGCGTTCGCCGCGATCGCAGGCACGGGCATCGCCGCGGTGCTGCTCGTCTGGGGGCTGAAGCACTGACCGCACGGACCCGCGAGCTCCTGAACCTGCTCGCCGTCGGAGCGCTCACGGCGATCGGCTTCGCGAGCGTCTACATCGCCCGGCAGGAGGAGATCTCGAGCGGCTCGCTCACGTACGGCGGGATCTTCTTCGCGCTCTACGTCGCCGCCCATCTGGTCGCACGGCGGGTGGTGCCCCACGCAGACCCGTACCTGCTGCCCCTGGCGGCGCTGCTGACCGCGTTCGGCGTGATCGAGATCTACCGACTCGACCCGGGCGACGCCTCGCGGCAGGGGCTCTGGGTCGGGATCGGGGTCGCCCTCTTCGCGGCGACGCTCGTCGTCTTCCGCCGCGACTACCGGGTGCTCGAGAACTACAAGTACCTCTTCGGGCTCGGCTCCGTCTGCCTGCTCGCCCTGCCGGCGCTGCCCGGAGTCGGGCACACCGTCAACGGCGCCCGCCTCTGGGTGCAGGTCGGCTCGTTCCAGTTCCAGCCGGGAGAGCTGGCGAAGGTGATGTTGATCGTCTTCCTCGCCGGCTACCTGCGCGAGAAGCGCGAGGTGCTCGCGCAGGGGCGGCTGAAGGACTTCGGGCCGCTGCTCGCGATCTGGGGCGCGGCGATGCTCGTCCTCGTGCAGACGAACGATCTCGGCAGCGCCCTCCTCCAGTTCGGGATCTTCCTTGCGATGCTCTATGCGGCGACGGGTCGCGCCGCCTTCGTCGCCGCAGGGACGGCGCTCTTCCTCGCCGGCTCCGCCTTCGTCTACCAGACCGTCTCGCACGTGCACGAGCGGGTCACGATCTGGCTCCACCCCTGGACGGACGACAAGGTCTACTGCGCGCTCAACGGCGAGCTCATGCTCCGCCAGGACTGTGGCAGCCTCCAGCTCGTCAAGAGCCTCTACTCGATCGGCAACGGGGGCTTCGGCGGCACCGGGCTCGGCCGGGGAACGTTCACCTCGACCACCGGCGACCAGCTGATCCCGTACCTCAACACGGACTTCATCTACTCGGCGCTCGCGCAAGAGCTCGGCCTGATCGGAGCCGCCGGGCTGCTGCTCGTCTACATGGTCTTCGTCGTGCGCGGGATGCGGGTCGCGCTGCACGCGGGGGACGGCTTCTCGAAGCTCCTCGCGACCGGGCTCACCTTCGGCTTCGCGCTGCAGACGTTCATCATCGTCGGCGGTGTGCTGCGCGTGATCCCCCTGACCGGGATCACGCTCCCGTTCGTCTCCTACGGCGGCTCGAGCATCGTCGCCAACTTCGTCCTCCTCGCGGGCCTCCTGCTGATCTCCAACCGCGCCGCGCTGAAGCGATGAACCGCCAGATCGCACGCCTCGCCTTCGTCTCGCTCGGGCTCCTCGCGAGCCTCGTCGTGGCGACGACCTACTGGCAGGCGTGGGCGGCCGGTGGGCTCGCGGACAGGCAGGACAACGCGATCCAGCGGGTCGCCCAGTTCGCGATCGAGCGCGGGGAGTTCCTCGCGGGCGACGGGAAGACGGTGCTCGCGCGCAGCGTGCCGCAGGAGGTCGGCGGCCGGACGCTCTGGTTCCGGCGCTACCCGCTGGGCGGCCTCGCCGCGCACACGGTCGGCTACTCGACCCAGTCCCGGGCGCGAGCCGGGCTCGAACGCTCCCTCAACGTCTACCTGACCGCCTCGAACGCCAATCTCTCGACGGTGGTCGAGCGCACGCTCGACCGGCTGCAGGGGCAGACCGTGCAGGGGAACGACGTCGTCCTTACGCTGGACGCGAAGGCGCAGCAGGTCGCGCTCGAGGCGCTCGGCAGCCGCTGCGGGTCGGTCGTCGCGCTCGAACCGGCGACCGGCAGGGTGCTCGTGCTCGCCTCCGCCCCGACGTACAACCCGAACCTCGTCGAAGGCAAGTTCGGCCTCATCTCGAGGATCGAGGCCGACTGCACGCGCCCCTCTCCGCTCGTCAACCGGGCGACGGCGGGCCTCTACGCGCCGGGCTCGACCTTCAAGGTGGTGACCGCCGCAGCCGCGCTCGACAGCGGCCGCTACACGCCGGAATCCGCGTTCGTGGACAAGGGGTACTGCGTCGAGTACGGCAAGAAGGTCTCCAACTTCGCCGACCAGAGCGGCCCCGAGGTGTTCGGCCGGGTGACCTTCGCCTACGCGCTCACGCACTCGATCAACTCGGTCTTCTGCGAGATCGGGAAGGAGCTCGGGGCCGGCGTCGTGCTCGACTACGCGAAGCGCTTCGGCTTCTACTCGACGCCGCCGCTCGAAACGCCGGCTGCGGAACGGCGGCCGAGCGGCCTCTACCGCCGGGGCGAGCTCTTCGACCCGAAGGATCCCGGCTCCGAGGTGGATCCTGGCAGGCTCGCGTTCGGGCAGGAGCGGCTGGGCGTGACGCCGCTGCAGATGGCGATGGTGACGGCCGCGATCGCGAACGACGGGATCGTGATGAAGCCGTACGTCGTCGACCGGATTTTCTCCCCGGGCGGCTCGATCGTCGCCCGCTCGAAGCCCGGCGAGCTCCGAAGCGCGATCTCGCCCGAGACCGCTGCGACGCTCGCGCGCATGATGGAAGCCGTCGTGACGAGCGGCACAGGCGGCGGCGCGCGCATCTCCGGGCTCACGGTTGGCGGCAAGACCGGCACCGCCGAGACCGGCGTCCCCGGCCTCAACACGACGTGGTTCATCGCCTTTGCCGGCCGCGATCGCCCGGAGGTCGCCGTCGCGGTCGTGCTCGAGGAGCAGCGGGGAACCGGAGGCGTGACGGCGGCCCCCATCGCGCGCGCCGTGCTGCAGTCCCTCCTTCCGCCCCCCGCTAACCCCTAACCTCTAGCCAGGCATGTCCATTCCCGACCCACTCATCAACGCCCTCTTCGACAATCGCTACCTGATCGTCGGCAAGCTCGGCGCAGGCGGGATGGCGAACGTGTACCTCGCCGAAGACCAGGAGCTCGGGCGCCGGGTCGCGATCAAGATCCTCAACGACCGCCATGCGGGCGACCAGCAGTTCATCGACCGCTTCCGGCGCGAGGCGCAGAACGCAGCCGGGCTCTCGCACCGGAACATCGTCTCGATCTACGACCGCGGCGAGGCCGAAGGGACGTACTACATCGCGATGGAGTACGTCGAGGGACGGACGCTGAAGGAGCTGATCGTCACGCGCGGCCCGTCGCCGGTGCGGATCGCGATCGAGTACACGCGTCAGATCCTGTCGGCGCTCCGCTTCGCGCACCGCAACGGGATCGTGCACCGGGACATCAAGCCGCACAACGTGATCGTGGACGCCGAGGGTCACGTCCGGGTGATGGACTTCGGCATCGCCCGCGCCGGCGCGAGCCAGATGACGGAGACCGGCTCGATCATCGGCACGGCGCAGTACCTCTCGCCGGAACAGGCCCGCGGCGCTCCGGTGGACCAGACCTCCGACATCTACTCGACGGGGATCGTCCTCTACGAGCTCCTCACCGGCACGACGCCGTTCACGGGCGACACGCCGGTCGAGATCGCGATGAAGCACCTCTCGCAAATACCGGAGCCGCCGTCGGCGAAGCGACCGGAGGTGCCGCGCGACCTCGACTACGTCGTCCTGCGGGCGCTCGCAAAGGATCCCGCGGAGCGCTACCGCAACGCCGAGGAGATGGACGCCGACCTCGACCGGATCGCGCGCGGCAGCGTCGTCAGCGCGGAGACCGCGGAAGCAGCCACCTCCGTGCTCTCGCGCCCCTCCGGCTTCGACGAGCCGACGACGGTGCAGCCGCCCGTCCGCACGCCCTCGGGCCGTCCGTACGAGCCTACGCCGCGGCGGCGCTCGCGCTGGCCCCGGCTGCTGCTGCTGCTCGGGCTGATCGCCGCGCTCGGCGCCGGTGGCTACTACACCTACGACCGCGTCTCCGCAGAGCTGGCCTCGGCCAAGCCCGTCGCGGTCCCCGACGTCGAAGGGCTCCAGGAGTCGCTCGCGCGGAAGCAGATCGTCGACGCGGGGCTCGTGCCGGCGGTGCGCCGCGTCACGAACGACACAGTCGAGAAGGGCCTCGTGATCAAGCAGGAGCCGAAGGCGGGAGAGCGCATCGACAAGGGCAATGCCGTCACGCTGATCATCTCGCAGGGCAAGCGGAAGACACGGATCCCGGAGGTGCGCGGCAAGGGCCGCGACGACGCGGTGCAGGCGATCGCCGACGCGGGCCTGAAGGCAAGGGTGGTCGAGGTCAGCTCCGACAAGGAGGAGGGGACCGTGACCGCCCAGGAGCCGCGCGCGGGCGAGTCCGTCGAGGAGGGCACGGTCGTGCGGATCAACGTCTCGAAGGGCCCGAAGCAGGTCGAGGTGCCGAACGTCGTCGGCCTGCCGTACGACTCGGCCGTGACGGTGCTCGGGGCGGCCGGGTTCGGCGTTTCCAGGAACGACGTGTCGTCGAACGACGCCGCCGCCGGTGTCGTCGTCGGGCAGGATCCCGGCGGCAGGGTGCCGGCCCCGAAGGGTTCGATCGTGACGCTGCAGGTGTCCACCGGGCCATCGTCCTCCGCGGTGCCCGACGTGTCGAACCTCGACGAGACGAGCGCTTCCGGCACCTTGGAGGCCGCCGGCTTCAAGGTCAGGGTCGCCATGCAGGACACCGCCGACCCGGCCTTGGACGGCAAGGTGGTCTCGCAGGATCCGCCTGCGGGCGAGGTGGTCAAGCCACGCAGTCGCGTCACGATCTTCGTCGGGCGCTTCGTCTCGGGCACGTCCGGCCCACCGGTCGAGACGATTCCGTGAGCCGGCGCCTCCGGGTCGCCGTCCTCGCCGGCGGACGCTCGAGCGAGCACGAGATCTCCCTGGCGTCGGCCCGCTCCGTGATCGCAGCGCTCGATCCGGTGCGCTACGACGCGGTCGCACTCGAGATCGGCAAGGACGGCCGCTGGGCGCTCCCCGCTGCCGCGAGCGGAGACGCCGGCTCGATCGTCGAGACACTGCCCATGCCCTCGGTCTCGGCTCCCGCAACCCTCGGAGCGGTGGACGTCGTGCTGCCGATCCTGCACGGCCCCTTCGGCGAGGACGGCACGGTGCAGGGCCTGCTCGAGCTGGCGGGCGTGCCCTACGTCGGCGCCGGCGTCGCGGCCTCGGCCCTCTGCATGGACAAGGACCTCTTCAAAGCGGTGCTGCGCGATCGTGGCGTCCCGGTCGCGCGCAACGTGACGCTGCGATCCGGCGACGGGATCACGAACCCCTTCGGCTACCCCGTCTTCGTCAAGCCGGCGCGCCTCGGCTCGTCGGTCGGGATCTCGAAGGCGCGGACGCCGGAGGAGCTGGAAACGGCGGTCGCCCTCGCCCGCCGTCACGACGACAAGGTGCTGATCGAGGAGTTCGTCGCCGGAGTCGAGGTCGAGTGCGGCGTGCTCGGCAACCTGCGCCCGCTGCCGGTCGCCTCGCTTCCCGGTGAGATCGTGCTGCCCGAAGCCGACTGGTACGACTACTCGGCGAAGTACGACGCGGGCGGGATGGATCTGATCGTTCCCGCGCGGCTCCCCGACGAGACGAACCGCCGCGTGCAGGAGCTTGCGGTCGAGTCGTTCGTCGCGACCGAGTGCGAGGGCATGGCCCGCGTGGACTTCTTCGTGCGCGAGAACGGCGAGGTGGTGGTGAACGAGCTCAACACGATCCCCGGCTTCACCGCGACGTCGGTCTACGCGAAGCTCTTCGAGGCGTCGGGAATCCCGTACGCGGAGCTGCTCGACCGCCTGATCGAGCTCGCTCTGGAGCGCCACGAGCGACGCTCCGGGCTCGAGTACTGAGCTCGCGGCCGGGCGCTAGTCGAGCACGGCGGCCAGGGACTCCTCCCAGACCGCGAGCGCCTCGTCCAGCTCGGAATCGGTGATCACGAGCGGGCAGAGGACGCGGATGCAGTTCGAGTAGAAGCCGGCCTTCAGCAGCAACAGGCCACGCTGCGCCGCCTCCTCGATCACCGCGCTCGCGATGTCGCCGGCCGGCGCCTTCGTCGCCCGGTCGCTCACGAACTCGAGCGCCAGCATCGCGCCGAGGCCACGGACGTCGCCGATCGCGGGGAACCGCTCCTGCCAGCCGAGCATGCGCGCACGCATCGCCTCGCCGATGGCCGCGGAGCGCCCGATCAGCCCCTCCTCCTCGATCACGTCGAGCACGGCGAGCGCAGCGGCGATCGCCACGGGGTTGCCGACGTAGGTACCGCCGACGGCGCCCTCGTGCCCGGCGTCCATGATGTGCGCCCGGCCGATGACGCCGGAGAGCGGCAGCCCTGCCGCGATCGACTTGGCGACGCACATCAGGTCCGGCTCGATGCCGTAGTGCTCGGTCGCGAAGAGCTTCCCGGTGCGCGCAAAGCCCGTCTGCACCTCGTCCACGATGAGAACGATCGCGTGCTCGTCGCAGATCTCCCGCAGCCCGCGCAGGAACGCAGGCGGCGCCGGGAGGAACCCGGCTTCCCCCTGCACCGGCTCGACGACGATGGCGGCGACCTGCTCGGCCGCGACCTGCGTCGCGAACAGCTGCCGCAGAGCGGAAAGCGCCGATTCGGCGTCCGGCCCCCGGTAGTCCTGAGCGAAGGGCGCGCGGTAGACCTCGGGCGCATACGGCCCCATGCCGGTCTTGTACGGATGCGGCTTGGAGGTCAGCGTCATCGAGAGGAGCGTGCGGCCGTGGAAGCCACCCTCGAAGGCGATCACGGCAGGGCGGCGCGTGTAGAGGCGTGCCAGCTTGACCGCGTTCTCGACGGCCTCGGTGCCGGCGTTGAAGAACACCGCCTTGGTCGGGCCGTGGAAGGGCGCGAGCGCCGTCAGCCGCTCGGCGAGGGCGACGTACGACTCGTACGGGATGACCGCGAAGTCGGTGTGCGCGAAGCGGGAGAGCTGCTCCTGGGCAGCCTCGACGACCCGGGTGTGGGAGTGGCCGACGTTGAGGCAGCCGACGCCACCGATGAAGTCGATGAAGGTGTTGCCGTCCACGTCGGTGAGGGCGGCGCCCCGGCCCTCCCACGCGACCACCGGCAGGTAGATGGCGAGCGGGTCGGCGACCACGTTCGCCTTGCGGGCGAGGATCTCCTTCGAGCGCGGCCCCGGGATCTCGGTGCGCAGGCTGATTGTGCGCGTCGTTGCCATCGTTCGCAGCCTACCCAAGCGGGCGGCGGCCCCGGATGGCCACCTTTGCATAGGTGAGGCCACGTCCAGGGGTCTGACCCTTCGACGGCGCCGTGGCGCCGCGAGCGCCCGAGCCGTGCGGGCGTCGTTCCAGCGCCTCGCTCGCCACGACACGTCCAGGGGTCTGTCCCTCGGACGTGTCCTGAGGTGACAGTGGCGGACCTCCGTAAGCTACGCGCGATGCTCGACGAGCACACCGTCGATCCCGATCCGCTCCGCCAGTTCGTGGCCTGGTTCGACGAGGCCCGGGCAGCCGGCGTCGTCTACCCCGAAACGATGACCCTGGCGACGGCGGGCGCAGACGGATCACCCTCCGCGCGGATGGTGCTGCTGAAGGGCACCGACGACCGGGGGTTCGTCTTCTTCACGAATACCGGCAGCCGCAAGGGCGCGGAGCTCGCCGAGAACCCGCGGGCGGCGCTCGTGCTCTACTGGCGCGAGCTCGGCCGCCAGGTTCGCGTCGAGGGACGGGTCGAGGCGGTCGAGCCACACGAGTCGGCGGCGTACTTCGGCACCCGCCCACGCGCAAGCCGGCTCTCGGCCTGGGCCTCACCCCAGAGCGAGCCCGTCGAAGGCAGGGCCGACCTCGACCGCCGCTTCGCGCAGGCTGCGGCGCGGTTCCCCGGCGACGACGTACCGCTGCCGCCGCACTGGGGTGGCTACCGCGTCGTGCCCGAGACGATCGAGCTGTGGGAGCATCGCGACAGCCGTCTCCACGACCGAGTCCTCTACAGGCGTGTGAGCACCGGCTGGCGGCGCGAGCGGCTTGCGCCCTAGCAGCTAGCCGGGCGGTGCCAGAGCACCCGGCGTGTAGACGCCGAGCGGGTTCCAGAGCAGGTAGCCCTTGACATCGTGCAGGCGCGCCGACTCGATCTGGGCCTTCACTTCGCCGAGCGTGTAGGGGCGGCCGAGCGAGAAGTCCTGGAGCCACGGGATGATCTTCGCGTTCCGGCCACGCAGCTCCCTGCGGAAGTGCGCAAGCGACATGAAGACCGTCTCGCCCGGAGCGGCGTTCGGGTTGTCGATCCCGTACTCGCCCGAGCCGTAGTGCGACGGATAGGTCATCGGATAGATCGCGTCCACGTAGCGCGCGAGGCGGCGCGGCACCTGCCCGATGCCGAGGTCGCGTGTGGCCGAGAGGCCGAAGACGTCGACCGAGACCCGGACGCCGAGCGGCTTGAGGCGCTTCGACGCGTACTGGACGAACTGCGCGATCACCCAGCCCGGAGCCGTGGCCGTCTTGCCCGGGTACACCGCGTCGCCGATCGACCCGTCACTCGGGAAGCGGACATAGTCGAACTGGATCTCGTCGAAGCCCATCCGCGCCGCCACCTCGGCGATCGAGACGTTGTACTCCCAGACCCGCTTGTCGTACGGGTTCGACCAGCCCAGACCCCCGCTGGTCGCCCAGACCGAGCCGTCGGAGCGTTGAATCGCGAGGTCGGGCCGCGCGCGCGTGAGCTTCGGATCCTCGAAGACGACCACCCGGCCGATCAGGTACGCGCCGGCCGCGTGAACGGACGCCACGGCCTCGCGCGGCTTGTAGTAGGGCCTCGCGGCGCCGATCTTGATCGCGAGCGGAACGGCGGAGGGGATGAAGCCGATCTCGCCGTTCTCGTCCTTGACGTCGAGCTGGATGGTGTTCAGGCCCTCCGAGGTGAGCGTGAGGTAGTCGTCGAGCTTGCCACGGATGGAGGCGAGCGCCATCGTCACGTGGACGCCGCGCACCTCCGCCGGTAGCGCCCGGGGCTTCGGAACCGCCCATTTCTGCGTCTGCGCCGCGGGGCGCTGCTTCCCCGCGGGCGCGGTCAGGCCGCCGCTCTGGAAGCGCTGTGCACCGAGGGCGAGCGCGGCGACCGCACCGAGGGCAAGCAGCGCGAGCGCGGCCTTGCGCCGCCGCCGCCGCCGCCTGGCGGCCTCCCTGCGCTCCCTGAACCGCTCGGTAGGATCCGGCTGCTCGAAGAGCATGGACATGGGCGGCACACGGTATGTGGAAAAGGCCCGTTTCGCAAGCGTTTGCGACTACTCGCCGAAGCCGCCAGGCACGTTTTCGAGCACCGTCACCTGCTCGTAGTCGGCGGGCATGCCGGGCAGGAGCGTGCCGAGCGGCACGTAGTGGTTGAGGCCGCTGTTGGCAATCGAGAGCTGCCGGGCGACGATCGGCCCCCAGACGGTGGCGTTGTTCGACTCGGAGAAGTCGTTGACCACGTACGCGGCGCCCTGCAGCTTCGCGTTGTTCGACATCACAAACCCTGCCGCGTTCGGCGACCCGGCGACGAGCGCGAGCAGGTTCGAGCTCGCATCCCAGGTCGCGTCGCACGCCGCAACGCCGCACAGGCGCGCGTTGTTCGACATGGTGACAGCGCCCGACGCGTAGATCGTCGCCCGGCCCTGGTAGACGGCGTAGTCGTTGTTCGACATGTCGAGCGTGCCGTCGAAGAAGAGCGTGCCCGCGACGAGCAGCGTCCCGGGGCTCACTCCGAGGCCCGGCGTCCAGGTGATGCGGCCGATGAGCGCCCCGCTGACGGGGTCGGTGACGCGGCAGTCGTAGGGCGAAGCTGGCAGGAGGTCGATCGTTCCCCTGCTGCGGTTGAGCACACCGTCGTTGTCGAAGCCGCCGGGGAAGCTGCCGCTCGTGCATGCGTGACTCGGGCCGGGCGCGGCGTTCGCATACCAGCCGGCGAGATCCACGGTGGGCTTGACGAGGGTGCCCGGCGAGTTTCCGATGGTCGTTGCGTACACGCGTTGGGCGGCCGAGCACGGGCTCTGGAGGGAGCCGCCGCTGAGCCGGCAGCCGCCGGCGATCTCCGCCTCGGCGATCGGCGTGCCCGCGCTGCCGACCGACGCCGAGTTGCTGAGGGTCACCGTGCCCCCGACCTTGACGTACTGCCCGGTGATGCGCGCGCTGTTGGACAGGCACAGGTCGCCGCGGACGTAGAGCGGGATGTCGATGACGACGCTGTTCGAGAGCTGCATGCAGCCGCCGCCCGGGGCCGCGTCGGAGTAGAGGTAGTTCCAGACGGCGTTGTTCGGGCTCGACTGCTGCCCGCTCGAAACCGCGACTTGGCTCGATGCGGTGCGCGTGACGGGCGCCCCGCCGGTCGGATTGCGGACGCTCCCGATGCCCCGCAGCGTCCACGTCGAGCCTGCGAGCGTGCCGGAGTGCGTGGCCGTGCCGGTCTGGTAGGTCACCGTTTGCTGGGGCACAGCCGACGGGCTGAGCGGGTTCGGCGAGGCGAAGAGGACGGAACGGGCGTTGTTCACTCCCGCCTCGGCGAGCGCAAGGGCCTGCTGGTCGGCGAGCGACCGCGACGCCGTGCGCGAGTTCTGCGCCGTGTACAGGGCCACGCTCGTGGCCGACACGCTCAGGGCGAGCAGCACGCCGAGCGCCAGCACCAGCGCGAAGCCGCCCTCGTCCCGCCGGAGCCGTGCAAGCAGCCGCATGTAGTGCTCCTATCGGCGACCCGGGGCTGCGCATGGATTCCCCGACCGAGCGTCACTCGGTCGGCGTCCCTCGTTCGGGCCCGGGGGCGTACGATCCGTCTGTGGTCCTCTCCGATCGCACGATCCGCCGCCTCCTCGCCGAGGGCCGTATCGGCATCGACCCCTACGATGAGTCGCTGATGCAACCGGCGAGCGTCGACGTGCGCGCCGACCGCCTCTTCCGCGTCTTCCGCAACTCGCGCTACCCGTACATCGACGTCAAGGCCGAACAGGAGGGCCTCACAGAGCTCGTCGAGGTGACGGGCGACGAGCCGTTCATCCTCCACCCGGGCGAGTTCGTGCTCGGCTCGACGCTCGAGCGCGTGACGCTGCCCGACGACCTCGTCGCGCGGCTCGAAGGGAAGAGCTCGCTCGGACGGCTCGGGCTGCTGATCCACTCCACTGCCGGCTTCATCGACCCCGGCTGGGACGGCCACGTCACGCTCGAGCTGTCGAACGTCGCGAACCTGCCGATCACGATCTACCCGGGGATGAAGATCGGCCAGCTCTCGTTCGTGCAACTGACCGAGCCCGCCGAGCGCCCGTACGGCTCGGGTGGGCTGGGATCGAAGTACCAGGGACAACGGGGCCCGACACCCAGCCGCTACTGGCAGAACTTTTCGTGAAGGTTCTCGTCACCGGAGGCACCGGCTTCGTCGGCCCGAAGATCGTGGCGGCGCTGCGCGAGGCGGGGCACGACGTGCGCGCGCTCGTCCGCGCCCCGGCCCGCGGAGCGGCGCTCGGCTGCGAGCTGGCCGTCGGGGACATGGCCGACCCGGAGAGCCTCCGCGACGCGACGACCGGTTGCGCCGCGATCGTCCACCTCGTCGCGATCATCACCGGGCGGCCCGGCGACTTCGAGCGCGTGATGACCCGGGGGACGACCGACCTCGCCGCCGCCGCCCGCGTGGCCGGCGTGACCCGCTTCGTGCTGATGAGCGCCCTCGGGACGAGCGAGGAGACGAAGGACCTCGTTCCCTACTACCGCGCCAAGTGGGAGATGGAGCAGGTGGTCATGGGCTCCGGCATCCCGTACACGATCTTCCGCCCGAGCTTCGTCTTCGGAGCCGGCGGCGGCGCGCTGCAGCAGTTCCTGCGCATCGCGCGGCTCGCGCCGGTGACGCCGATCGTCGGGCCGGGCACGCAGCGACTGCAACCGATCTGGGTGGACGACGTCGCCGCCCACTTCGCCGCTGCGGTCGACCGCGACTCGGCGGCCGGCCGCACGTTCGAGCTGGGCGGCCCCGACGTCGTCGACTGGAACGAGTTCTGGGCCCGCGCGAAGCGGGCGCTCGGCACACGGCGCCCCTCGGTCCACGTGCCGTTCTGGCTGATGCGGCAGCAGGCGCGCGTCTTCGAGCTGCTCCCACACCCGCCGGTGACGCGCGACCAGCTGACGATGCTCGCCGCCGGCGACAACGTCGTAACCGACCCGGGCGCGGGCGAGGTCTTCGGGCTGCCGCTCGTGCCGCTCGACGAGCAGCTCCGCCGCGCGGTCGCCTAGCGCGGGCAGCTATCGCCGCCGGCGAGCGGCAGGCGCCCGAGCAGCTCGCCGAGCGTCACGATCTCCTCGGGCAGGAAGCTGTCTGCGAAGAGCGCCCGGATCGCCTGCACGTGCGTCCGGCGCGCCTCCTCGAAGCGGCGGCGGCCCGCCTCGGTCAGCTCGGCGTAGACGACCCGCCGGTCGGAGTCGCACTCGGCCCGGGCGACGAGCCCCGCCCGCTCGATCCCGTCGAGCAGGCGCGTGATCCCGGACGGCGTGAGCAGGATGCGCTCGGCAAGATCGACCCGTCGCAGGCGCCCGCCCGGTGCGCCGGCGAGGTGGAGCAGAACCTCGAAATCGTGAAGCGTGAGGCCGTGTTGCTCCAGCAGCTCGGCGCTCAAGCGTCGCGTCATCGCCGCGTGGGCGCGCAGCAGGCGGGAGAAGGTCGCCGCCGCCGAATCTTGTTCCCTCAATACTTGACTAGACAAGATACTCCCTGTAAGATCGTTGCGTACTCAATAGTAACTGACGCAAAGGAGCTGTGTGCATGTCCGCTATCGAGAAGACCGAGACTACCGTCCCGACCGGCGAGTGGAAGATAGACCCGGCGCACACGTCCGTCGAGTTCGCCGTCAAGCACATGGGCCTCGCGACCGTGAAGGGCTACGCTCGCACGCTGGAGGGCCTCGTCGTCGGCGGATCCGACCCGCGGCTCGAGGGAACACTCGACGTCGCGAGCCTCACGACCTTCGACGAGCAGCGCGACGGCCACCTGCTGGCGCCTGACTTCTTCGACGCCGAGCGTCACCCGCAGCTGCGGCTCGTCTCGACGGCGGTCACAGCCGAGGGCGAGCAGCTCACGGTCAAGGCCGACCTCACGATCAAGGGCGTGACGCGGCCGATCGAGCTGCGCGGCAGCCTCACCGGCACCGGCACCGACCCCTGGGGCGGCGAGCGCCTCGGCCTCGACCTCGCAGGGACGCTCGACCGCAGCGACTTCGGCCTGAGCTGGAATGCACCGCTTCCGGGCGGCGGCTTCCTGCTCGCCGACGAGGTTCGGATCGCGCTCAGCATCTCGGCCGTGAAGGCTGCGTAGCGATGCGCGTGCTCGCTCTCTCCGGCAGCCTCCGCCGGGACTCGTACAACACCGCCCTCCTGCGCGCGGCCGCCGAGGTCGCGCCGCAGGGGATGGTGGTGGAGCTCTACGAGGGACTCGCCACGCTGCCTCATTACGACGCGGACTCCGACGTGGGCGCCGGCCCGGAGCCCGTGCGCGACCTGCGCGAGCGGATCGCGGCTGCCGACGCGCTGCTCGTCGCGACGCCCGAGTACAACGGCTCGATCCCCGGGCTGCTGAAGAACGCGGTGGACTGGGCCTCGCGCCCGTTCCCCGGCGGCGCCCTCGGCGGCAAGACGGTCGCCGTGATCGGGGCGAGCACGGGCCAGTACGGTGGCATGTGGGCTCAGGCGGAGCTACGCAAGTCGCTCGGCGTCGCCGGCGCCCGCGCCCTCGCGGACGGTGTCGCGGTGCCGAAGGCCCAGGAGCGGTTCGATGCCGAGGGGCGCCTGATCGACGAGGCGCTCCGCGACCGGCTCGCCGCGCTGCTCGCCGCACTCGCCGCAGAGACCGAAGCGCTCGTCGTAGCCGCCTAGAACGATCGAGGGCCGCAGACGCGGCCCTCGATCGTTCACGGTAACCAGCGCGGATTGGTAGAGGCGCTTCCTGCCTGCCGAGGTGGCCGGCGGCGCGAAAACGCGAGTCCCCAACGCGTGGCTATGGCGATTCCCCGTAGGTCCCGGGGACACGCCTCTACCCGCTGGTACCTCCACTGCCCGTACACGAAGATTCCATCAGCCGGACCACCTCCTTTCCGTGGTGAGCGAACTATAGAGCGTCGCTCAGGACGACACTCAACTCGAGGCCCCGATCGAGGGGCACCGTGACGCTCACGAGCGTCGGATCGGATTGCCGGGCGGCCGAGTACGCGCCCAGGGTCTCGGCGTGCGAGAGGACGTTGTCGGCGATCACGACCGCCCCCGGCTCAAGCAAGCGGCGAACGAGCCCGAAGTACGTCTCGTAGTCGTTCTTCTCGGCGTCGAGGAAGACGACGTCGAAGGGCTCGTCGAGCCGCGTGACGGTCTCGTGCGCGTCGCCCTCGACCAGCTCGGCCCACTCCTCGAGCCCGGCCTCGGCGATGTTGCGCCGCCAGGCCTCGCACTTGACGGAGTCGCCCTCGAGCGAGACGACGCGGCCGCCGAGGATGCGCGCCCCGGCCGCGAGCCAGATCGTCGAGCCGCCGCGCGAGCCCCCGATCTCGAGCACCTCGCAGCCGGCGTTGCCCGCGACGAAGGCGAACAGGAACTGGCCGGTCGAGCGTTGGACCTGGCGGGCCCGCCGCTCGCGCGGGACACCCTGGACGCGCTCGGCGGCGTCCTCGGCGCAGAGGCGGTCGAGCACAGCGCGCACGCGGCCGTCGAGCATCAGAGTGTCAGCCTGACGACCCCGTCCTCGACCCGGACGGCATACGTCGCCACCGGCTCGAAGGCGGGCAGCGTCAGCGGGCGGCCGCTCGTGAGGTCGAAGCGCGCCCCGTGGCGAGGGCAGGTGACGACGCACTCGTCCTCCTCCCAGTCGCCCTCACAGAGCGGGCCATCGTCGTGGGAGCAGCGATCCTCGAGCGCGTACAGCGTGCCGCCGCAGTTGTAGACGCCCACCTGGAGCAGGCCGGCCGGGACGAGCCGCATCGAGCCCGGCGGCAGCTCCTCGAGCCTGCAGACCTCGATCTCGGTCACGTGATCGTCAGGTCGTCGCCGCCTGCCCACTCCTCCGGGAGCGGCGTTCCTTTCGCCTTGTGCAGGGCCACCTTGAGCACGCCGAGGCCGAGGATCGCGCACTTCAGCCGTACCGGCGTGAGGGGGATGCCGATCTCCTCGAGCAGCTCCTCCTTCGGCATCACCGCGAGCTCGTGGACCGAGCGGCCGCGGATCATCTCCGTCAGCATCGACGTCGCGGCCTGGCTGATCGCGCAGCCGCGGCCCTCAAAGCCGACGTCGGCGACCGTATCGCCGTCGAGCGTGAGCGACATCGCGATCTCGTCGCCGCAGAGCGGGTTCTGGCCCTCGGCGAAGGCGTCGCGCGGATCCAGCAGCCCGTGCGAGCGCGGGCTCTTGTAGTGGTCGAGAATCACCTCTCGATAGAGCTGCTCGAACTCGCCGCTCACGAAAAGCTCTTATGCACCTTGTGGAGCCCGTCCACGAGCCGGTCGACATCGTCGCGGATCGTGTAGAGGTAGAAGCTCGCGCGCGTCGTCGCGGAGACCCCGAGGCGCGTCATCAGCGGCTGCGTGCAGTGGTGCCCGGCACGCACGGCCACGCCCTCCCAGTCCAGCACCTGGGCGACGTCGTGCGGGTGGATGCCCTCGATGTTGAAGGAGACGATGCCGGCACGGCGCTCGGCCGGCGGCCCGTAGGCCTGCACCCACGGCAGCTCCGCCAGGCGGCCGAGCGCATAGACGGTCAGGTCGCGCTCGTGCTGCTCGATCGCCTCGAGCCCCACGGCGCTGATGTAGTCGAGCGCGACGCCGAAGCCGTACGCCTCTGCGATCGCGGGCGTGCCGGCCTCGAACTTGTACGGCAGCTCGTTCCAGCTCGTCCGGTCGAGCGCGACCGAGCGGATCATCTCGCCGCCGAGGTTGAACGGAGACATCCGCTCGAGCAGCTCCCGGCGCCCCCAGAGCGCACCGGAGCCGGTCGGACCGCAGAGCTTGTGCGAGGAGAAGGCGAGGAAGTCGCAACCGAGGGCCTGGACGTCGAGCGACCGGTGGGGCGCAGCCTGCGCCGCGTCGACGACCATGATCGCGCCCTGCTCGTGGGCCCAGGCGGCGAGCTGCTCGACGGGGTTGATCGTGCCGAGCGAGTTGGAGACAAGGTTGTTGGCGACGACCTTGACCCGGCCCTCGCCGGCGATCCGATCGAGCGCGTCGAGCTGGAGCTCGCCGTTGTCGTCGATCGGGATGTGCCTGAAGCCCGCCCCCTGCCGCTGCGCGATGTATTGCCAGGGGACGAAGTTCGAGTGGTGCTCGAGCTCGGTGACGACGACGAGGTCGCCGGGGCCGAGGTTGTCGAGGCCCCAGCTGTACGCGACAAGGTTGAGCGCCTCTGTCGCACCACGCGTGAAGACGATCTCCCGCGTCGAGGACGCGTTGACGAAGGCACGCACCTTCTCGCGGGCCCCCTCGTAGCCCTCCGTCGCCCGCTCGGCGAGGCGGTAGACGCCGCGATGGACGTTCGCGTACGAGTGCTCGTAGAACTCGCGCATCGCGTCGAGCACCTGGCGCGGCTTCTGCGTCGAGGCGGCCGAGTCGAGGTACGCGAGCGGCTTGCCGTTCACGAGCTCGTCGAAGACGGCGAAATCGGCCCGCAGGGCCTGCGCGTCGAGCTTCTGCCGGGCGGTGACGGCCACGACCGCATCGTAGCCGCCGTGGGGTGCTCTCCCGCCCGGCGTCTTCCCCCAAGGGTGCGCGAAGCCAAGGCATCGTGGCGTAGCGAGAGTGGGGATGGCGCCCGCCGGTTCCGGGGAAGCGACAGCGGGCCCGAATCGGCCGATCATGTGGGGGACAGAGCTCCACCCGTCATCTGCAACCTGCGGCGACCGCATGCTGCTCCGGCAGCTTCGGGTGACGGTCTCCCGGGGCGGCGCGACGGTCTACACAGGGTCCGCTCGACTCGCTCGACTGTCTAGCCCCGCCCCCCGCGGCCCGGCACGAAGCGCTCGTCCGTCAGCCAGAGGAAGCCGACGGCCAGCCCGGCGCCGAACAGCGCCATGACGACGGCGCCGGGTCCCGGGACAGCGAGCTCGAAGAAGCCGCGCAGCCCCGGGAGCGCGAGCACGACGCCGTAGACCGCAAACAGGACGCCGCAGAGGATCCCCACGCCGGCACTGCGCTTCCCCCCGGTCGCCTCGAGCGCGAGGATCAGCCAGAGCCCGACAGCGATCAGCACCGTCGTCGCCACCGTGCGCGCCTCGACGAGGCCGAGGTCGAACACGTTGAGCGCGAGCAGATAGGCCGCGAGCACGCCGAGCCCGGCCGCAACGCCCGCCGGCACGGCGAACCGCGCCATCTCACGCAGGAACCGCTCGGTCTTCCACGGCCCCTCGCTGGGCGCGAGCGCGAGGAAGAAGGCGGGAATGCCGATCGCGAGCGAGGCGGCGAGCGTCAGGTGGCGGGGCAGCAGCGGGTACTCCTGCGGCGTCACGCCGATCGAGAGGATGAGGAAGACGGCGAAGACCGACTTCGTCACGAAGAGCTTGGTCACGCGCTGGATGTTGCGCAGGATCTTGCGACCTTCGGCGACCATCTTTGGCACCGCGCCGAACTCGCCGTTGACGAGCACGACGTCGGCGACGGACTTGGCCATCTGCGCGCCGGTTCCCTGGGCGATCGCGAGCCGCGCCGCCTTGAGGGCCGGCACGTCGTTGACGCCGTCACCGACCATCGCGACGTAGCGCCCGGCGTCGCGGAGCGCCTCGACGACCCGCCGCTTGTCCTCCGGCGAGATCCGGCCGATCACGCTAGCGCCGAGCACGACGCGACGTAACTCGTGCGGGTCCTCGGGCAGCTCGCGGCCGTCGAGCACCGGCCCTGCAAGCGGGATCCCGGCGTCCGCCGCGATCGAGGCGACCGTGGCCGCGGCGTCGCCGGACAGGACCTTCAGCTCCACGCCCTCGGCGAGGAAGAACGCAACCGTCTCGCGCGCCTCGGGTCGCAGCTCCTCGGCAAGGACGGCGAGCCCGAGCGGAACGGTGGGCGGCGGCCCGCCGTCCACCGTTCCGCGATCGAAGGCCTGCGTCGTCGTCCCGAGGGCGAGCACACGGCGGCCGGCCCGCTGCTCGGCGCTCGCCTCCTCGGCGAGCGGCCCGAGCGGGAAGAGCTCCGGCGCACCGAGCACGTAGCCCGCATCGTCGAGCCGGAGCGCGCTCCAGCGTGTGCGTGACGAGAAGGGAACGACCTCGAGCGGCTCCTCGGCCGGCGCCGGATAGGCTGCCGCGAGCGCCTCGAGCGTGAGATTACGGCTCGGCGCGCTCGCGGCAAAGCGGCCGAGGGCGGCTGCGAGCTCGTCCGGCGAGGCGCCGTCCGCCGGCACGAGCGAGAGCACGCGCAGGTTCGCGTCGGTGAGCGTGCCGGTCTTGTCGAGACACAGGACGTCCACGGACGCGAGCGACTCGATCGCGTTCAGCTGCTGGGCGAGCGCGCCGCGGCGCGCCAGCTGCAGCGCGGCCGCCGCGTATGTGAGCGAGGCGAGCAGGATCAGGCCCTCCGGGACGAGCGTGACGATGCCGGCGACCGCGGTCGTGACCGAGTCGCGTACGCTCTCGTTGCGCTCCCAGAGCGCGAAGACGAGCACTGCGCCGAGCGGCACCATCACGCCGACGAGGACGAACAGCAGCCGGTTGAGCGCCCGCTCGAGCGGCGAGCGGGGATGGCGGAACTCGCGCGCCTCGCCGGCCAGCCGCTCCGCGTAGCTCTCGGCGCCGACCGCCGCGATCTCGTACAGGCCGTCGCCCTCGATTGCGAACGAGCCCGAGCGCACCTCCTCGCCCGCGCCGCGCACGACCGCCTGCGACTCGCCCGTGAGGATCGACTCGTCGAGCGCGAGGGCCGTCGCGGCGACGAGCGGCCCGTCCGCGACGATCTGGTCGCCGGCCTGCACCCGGACGAGATCGCCGGGCACGAGCTCCTCGACGTGGAGGAGCCGCTCCGTGCCGTCACGAACGACGCGCCCGTGCGGGGCAACGAGAGCGGCCAGCCGGTCGAGCGCGCGCTTGGCGCGCAGCTCCTGGGTGATCCCGATCGCCGCGTTCGAGACGACGATGCCGAGGAAGAGCGCGTCGCGCCAGTCACCGAAGGCGAGCGTCAGCCCGCCCAGCGCGAGCAGGATCACGTTGAAGACCGTGAAGACGTTGGCGCGGACGATCGAGCGGGTCGAGCGGCTCGTCGCGGGTGCCTCGACGAGGCCGCGCGCCTCGAGGCGCCGGGCGGCCTCGGCCTCGCTCAGCCCGGATCGCGCGGTCACGCCTCGCGGGGCTCGACCTTGCCGTTGCGCGAGGCGCGCGCTGCGATCTCCCGCTCGAGCGCGACGGCGTCGGCGGCCCGCCCCAGCAGCTCGCACACCCGCTTCAGGCGGGCGCGCTCCGAGATCCCCTCGAGCAGCTCCTGCTTCAGCTCCGGCGCGAGCGCGACGCGGGCCGCGAGCTCGAACGAGAGCTGCTCCGAATCGGGCGCCGGAGGGTCGATCTCGGTTCCCGTCAGCTCGGCGAGCGTGCGGAAGAGGTCGAGCGCCCGCTCGATGTCCGTCTCGGCCGAGGGGTCCGGCTCGTCGTCTAGCGGCTCGACCTCACCCGTCTGGAACGAGCGTCCTTCCGTGAGCGAGACGAGCCGGAAGCGCTCGCCCCCTTCCAGCACGACGTTCAATCGGCCGTCCTCGAAGGTGTGCAGCACCTCGGTCACGGCCGCGCGCGTGCCGACCGCACGCAGGCCGTCGTCGTCGGCGAGCACGATGCCGAGGTCGCGCCCCTCGGCGAGGCACTCTCCGACGAGCTCCTTGTAGCGCGGCTCGAAGACGTGCAGCGGCACCTGCTCGGTCGGCAGCAGGACGATCCCGAGGGGAAAGAGGCCGAGCTCGCTCACAGCCGGAAGGTTACGCGCGCGGCCGCGCCAGAGACGCGGCGTGAGCTCGATCCGCGCCGCCCGCGGTCACCCCCGGGCAAAGGCTGCCACCTGCCAGACACGGCCCTTGTGCTCGAGGGCGAGGTGCATTCCCTGCGCCGCAGCGGCGGCTGCGAGCGCTGCGGGCGGGTGGATGAAGACGCGGAAGCGCCGGCGGAGGAGACGGAAGTAGAGGTTCTGGAGGCCGACGACGACCGTTGCGGGAAACGACGGGCGCGGGAACACGAGCACGAGCCGGCGCCTGGCGAGCGAGGCGGCGATCCCGGCCAGCTCGACACCGTCCGGGGTGCAGCAGACGACCCGGTTCATGACGACGACGTCCGCCGGCTCGCCGGCGGCCGGGTCTGCGACGAGATCGGCGGTGCGGAAGGACACGCGCCCGGCGAGGCCCGCCTCCGCGGCGAGCGCGCGGGTGTGCTCCTCGTAGCCCGGCAGCAGCTCGACCACCTCGCCCCGCGCCGCGCCCGCCTTCAGCAGCTCGAGCATGACCTGGCCGACGCCGCCACCGATGTCGGCGACCGTCGCGCCGCCCAGGCCCCCGGCCGAGGCGAGCTCGACGAGCAGCTGCGACGTCGTGCCGAGCCCCTTCTTGCGGTACCGCCGCGCCGCCCGCCGCGCGAAGCGGGCGTTGAAGAACTCATCCTGCCCGTGCCGGGCGCAGCAGCTGCTCATCGCCCGACACGGTCGCACCGTCGTCCCCGCAGGTCAACCCGCCGCTATCGTCGGGGGCCGATGAGCGACTACGTCTTCACTATGTACCGGGCCGACAAGTTCTACGGCCACAACCGGCAGGTGCTCGCCAACATCTCGCTCTCGTTCCTGCCGGGAGCGAAGATCGGCGTGCTCGGGCCGAACGGCGCGGGCAAGTCGACGCTGCTGCGGATCATGGCCGGGCTCGAGGAGCCGTCGAGCGGGATCGCCGAGCTCGCGCCGGGCGCGTCGGTCGGCTTCCTGCAGCAGGAGCCCGAGCTCGACCCGGGCAAGGACGTGCGCGGCAACGTCGAGGATGGCGTGCGCCCGCTGCGCGACCTCCTCGACCGCTTCAACGAGATCTCCGCCGCGTTCGCGGAGCCGGACGCGGACTTCGACGCGCTCCTCGCCGAGCAGGGGAAGGTGCAGGAGCTGATCGACCGGCACGACGCCTGGAGCCTCGACGCGACCCTCGACCAGGCGATGGACGCACTGCGCGTGCCCGACGGCGACCGCGACGTGACCACACTCTCGGGCGGCGAGCGGCGGCGCGTGGCGCTCTGCCGGCAGCTTCTCTCGTCCCCCGATCTGCTCCTGCTCGACGAGCCGACGAACCACCTCGACGCCGAGTCCGTGGCGTGGCTCGAGCGCTTCCTCGAGGCCTACAGGGGCACCGTGGTCGCCGTCACCCACGACCGCTACTTCCTCGACAACGTCGCCGGCTGGATCCTCGAGCTCGACCGCGGCAAGGGCATCCCCTACCAGGGCAACTACTCGTCCTGGCTCGAGCAGAAGCAGGCCCGGCTCGCGGTCGAGGAGAAGCAGGAGTCGGCGCACCGGCGCACGCTCGCGCGCGAGCTCGAGTGGGTGCGGATGAGCCCGAAGGCCCGGCACGACAAGTCGAAGGCACGGCTCGGCGCCTACGAGCAAATGCTGGCCGCGGAGGCCGACGTGAAGCTCGACAAGGTCGAGATCCACATCCCGCCCGGGCCGCGGCTCGGCGACATCGTCGTCGAGGCCGAGGGCGTGGCGAAGGGCTTCGGCGACCGGCTCCTGTTCGAGAACCTGACCTTCACGCTGCCGCCGAACGGGATCGTCGGCGTGATCGGCGCGAACGGCGCCGGCAAGACGACCCTGTTCCGCCTGATCGCGGGCGAGGAGCAGCCGGACGCGGGCGCGCTGCGCGTCGGCGACACCGTGCAGCTCGCCTACGTCGACCAGAGCCGCGAATCGCTCGACCCAGCGAGCACCGTCTGGAAGGAGATCTCCGGCGGCCTCGACACGATCGTGCTCGGCACGCGGGAGCTGAACTCGCGCCAGTACGTCTCCTGGTTCAACTTCCGCGGGCCGGACCAGCAGAAGCGCGTCAAGGACCTCTCCGGCGGCGAGCGCAACCGCGTCCATCTCGCCAAGGTGCTGCGGAGCGGCGGCAACGTGCTCCTGCTCGACGAGCCGACGAACGACCTCGACGTGGACACGCTGCGCGCGCTCGAAGACGGGCTGCTCGACTTCGCCGGCTGCGCGGTCGTGATCTCGCACGACCGCTGGTTCCTCGACCGGATCGCGACCCACATCCTCGCCTTCGAAGGCGACTCGCAGGCGGCGTGGTTCGAGGGGTCGTATGCGGAGTACGCGGAGTGGGTGAAGGAGACCCGCGGCCCGGAGGCCCTGGAGCCGCACCGGATCAAGTACAAGCCGCTCGTGCGGGCGTAGGCGCCCTCAGGCGACGTCGGCGAGCCGCTCGATCCAGGCCGCGAAGAGCGGGTCGACGAGTCGGTACTTCCGCTCGACGAGCTCGACCTCGGCCTGAGCGGCGAGATTCTTCAGAGCCTCCTGCGCGCTCGGCTTGTTCAGGTCGAGCCGTTCGAGGACGCGCGTGCGGTACGGCGAGCCGCCCCCGGCGATGACGGCCCGCAGCGTCTTCTGCTCGGTCACCGAGAAGCGCTGCCAGTGTGCGTCGAGCTCGGGGTACAGCTCGGCGAGGGCCCGCTCGAAGGCTCGCCGCCAATGCGCGAGTGTCGCGGCCTCGCCGACCGGCACGACCTCCCAGAGCCGGTGGGCGAGCAGCATCGCGCGTTGCGGGTGCCCCTCGGCTGCCTCGAGCAGGGGCCCGAGCGCCTCACCGACCTCGCGCTCCGTGCCCCGGAAGCGCTCGGCGACGTACGCGGCGATGTCCGCAGCCGGCAGCCGGCCGAGCCGCAGCGGGACTGCCTGCCCGTAGAGCGGGCGCTCCTTCTCCTCGAAGAGCCGCCGCATCAGAGTCGGCTCGGATCCCGAGAAGACGTAGGAGGCGACCTCGCCCTGGAACTGGATGTGCCCGCGCAGGATGGCGTCCAGCTCCCTGACCTTCGTGATGTCCTGGAACTCGTCGAGCACGATCAGCGCCCGCCGCCCACCGCCCGCCTCGAGGCGCAACGGCAGGTCGAGGAGCGCGTGCAGTGCCGGCAGGGGATCGACCCTCGGGTCGATCTGGAGCCTGGCGCCGATCCCCAGGGCGCTCAGCGAGAGGCCGAGGCCGGTGCTCTGCAGGAACTCGTCGACGCGGGCGCGTACCCTGCCCTTGAGCTGGTGCGCGTAGGCTCGCTCGAAGCGTACGGCGACGTCTGCGAGCGACAGCACGCCGTAGAGGTCGACGAGGATCGGCACCATGCCCTCCTCGCGCTCGGCATCCCGGAGCACGCGCCGCAGCAGGCTCGTCTTGCCGAACTTCCGCGGCGCGTAGAGGCGCACGAAGTGACCGCCGGCGGCGAAGGCGAGCAGCTTCGTCGTCTCCTCGTCCCGGTCGAGCACGTCCTCGGGCGCGACCGGGTGGGAGTAGACGAACGGATTCAGATCGGTCAGCATGTATGGCTTCAGCATACCTCACGGTATGTCATTGCTATACCTTGTTGGCGGACACGCACGTTCGAGAGAGAGCGAGGAGTGCAGATATGCCAATGACATACCGAACGGTATGTCAGCAGAGTATTCGCGGCCGTCGCTGGGGGTCTACGCGGTCGCGACGATCGTGATCCCGCCACGAGCCTTCTGCTCGAGCGTCACCGTGACCGCCTCCGGCCCGAGCGCGAGCGCGGCGGCGACGTCGTCGCGAATCCTGACGGCGAGCGCCTCGCAGAAGTGCCCTTCGTTCCGGAACCCGGCGAGGTAGAGCTTCAGCGACTTCGACTCGAGGCAGAGATCCTGCGGCTCGTACTCGATCGTCGCGAGGTAGAGGTCGGGCTGGCCCGTAACCGGGCAGATCGCGGCGAGCTCGTCGCTTTCCAACTCGACGCTCACGACGCCCGGGTTGGGAAACGTCTCCAGCCCGGCGTAGTGCTCCGACCCGGCGTGGCCGAGGGCGACGAACTCCGGCAGCGGCTCCGTGCTCATAGCTCGTACTGTACGCCCCATGAGGCGCGTCTACCTCGCCGGGCCGCCCTACGCCGAGGAGTACCGCCGGCGCGCGGCGGCGCTGCTGCGGGAGGCAGGCTGCGAGCCCGTCGACCCGATGCGGCGGGACTTCCGCGGCAAGACGGTGGGCCACGAGGCCGAGATCGTCGAGGGCGACCTCGCCGAGATCGACTCCTGCGACGCCGTGCTGGCGGACTTCACCCGGCCCGACGAGGGGACGGCGATGGAGGCCTGGTACGCGCACGAGCGCGGGAAGCTCGTCGTCGCCTACACCGGCGGCACCCCCGCGCACCCGTGGACGGTGTACGTCGCGGACGTGGTCTGCGCCGAGCTCGAGGAGGCCGTTGCGGCACTCGTCGGGCTCGGCCTCGAGCCGTAACCGCTACGCCTGCGGGATGCGCGCTTCGAGCGCGGCGCCGAGCGCTTCGCGCACCGGCTGGAGCTCGATCCGGTCGAGCACGTCCTGGAAGAAGCCGCGGACGATCAGGCGCTCGGCCTCGCTGCGCGGCAGGCCGCGCGCCATCAGGTAGAAGAGCTGCTCGCGATCGACCTGGCCGAGCGTCGCGCCGTGGGTGCAGCGCACGTCGTTGGCCAGGATCTCGAGGCCCGGGATCGAGTCGGCGTGGGCGGTCTTCGAGAGCAGCAGGCTGCGGTTCTCCTGGTAGGCGTTCGTCTTCTGCGCGTCCTTCTCCACCCGGATCATCCCGCGCCAGACGGCGCTCGAGTCGTCGCGGAGGGCGCCCTTGAAGGCGAAGTCGGAGGTCGTGTTCGGGGCGATGTGCTCCTGGAAGGTGTCGTAGTCGAGGTGCTGGGTCCCGTCGGCGAAGTAGGCGCCGGTGACGCGCGAGGTGGCACCGGGGCCGGCGAGGTCGTTCTGGATGCGGATCTTCCCCTTCTTCGAGCCGAAGCCGCCGGCGACCCAGTCGAGCTCGGCGTCGCGGCCGACGCGCGCGTGGTGCGAGGCGAAGTGCCACGTCTCGCGCGAGAGGCTCTGCACCGAGACGTACTCGACCTTCGCGCCCTCCTCGACGAAGATCTCGACCGCCGCGTTCGAGTAGCCGGCGAGCGACGGGTCGGCCGAGGCGTACTCCTCGATCACCGTGAAGCGGCTCTGCGGCTCGGCGACGATCAGCAGCCGCCAGAAGAGCGAGCCGCCCTCCACCGCGTTCGCGACACGGACGTAGAGGGGCTTCTCCAGCACGACGCCCCTGGGCATGTGCACGAGCAATCCGTTCACCCAGCGGGCCGCGTTGTGGGCCGCGAACTTCTCGCCCGTGCCGACGAGCTCGCCGAGCAGCGGGTGGTCGGCCAGCGCCTCGAAGCGAACGCCCTCGGGGGCCGAGACGATCTCGAGGCCACCCTCGGAGACGTGCGCGACCCCGGCGGCGTCGAGCGCGAGCAGCGCCGGCGCGTCGGCCACCGTCGTCGCCCCGTTGGCCGAGAAGGACTCCGGGTCGAAGCCCTTGAGGTCGGTGAAGCGCCAGGCCTCTTCCGTCGTGTCGGGAACCGGCAGCGCCCGGTAGCGCTCGAGCGCCTGCTGCCTAGTCATGCGGCGCGTATCGCCGGTGCAACATGAGCGCGTTCCCGTCAGGGTCGTGGAAGACCGCCATGTGGCAGACGCCGGTGTCGAAGACCTCCCCGGCGAAGACCACGCCCTTCGCCTCGAGCGCGCGCTGCGCCTCGGCCACGTCCGGCACGCGCAGCGCGATCGACGACGTGTGCGGCCCGCCGAACTCCTGGCCGATGTTCGTCGGGTCGAGCAGATAGAGGCTCACGTTCTCGCCGAGCTGGAACTCGGGCCAGGCGCCGTGGCCGATCTGCGGCAGGCCGAGCGTCTCCGCGTAGAACCGCGTCGAGCGCTCGAGATCCGTGACCGGCACCGACACGAAGTCGGTGCGCTCGACCTCGATCACCCGACGGAGCCTTCCATCTGGAGCAGGATCAGCCGGTTCATCTCGACGGCGTACTCGAGCGGCAGCTCCTTCGTGATCGGCTCGACGAAGCCGGAGACGATCATCGCGCTCGCCTCGGCCTCCGAGAGGCCGCGGCTCATCAGGTAGAAGAGCTGCTCCTCGCCGATCTTCGAGACGGTCGCCTCGTGGCCGATGTTGACGTCGCTCTCGTCGATCCGGATGTACGGGTAGGTGTCGGAGCGCGACTCCTCGTCGAGGATCAGCGCGTCACAGACGACCTTCGAGCGCGCGCCGTGCGCGCCCTTGGCCACCTCGAGCAGTCCGCGGTAGCCGGCGCGGCCGCCGTCCTTCGAGATCGACTTCGACGTGATCACCGACGTCGTGTTCGGCGCGACGTGGACGCACTTGCCACCGGCGTCCTGGTGCTGGCCCTTGCCCGCGAACGCGATCGAGAGCACCTCGCCGTGAGCGCGGTCGCCCATCAGCCAGATCGCCGGGTACTTCATCGTCAGCTTCGAGCCCAGATTGCCGTCGACCCACTCCATCGTCGCGTCCTCGTAGGCGATCGCGCGCTTGGTGACGAGGTTGTAGACGTTGTTCGACCAGTTCTGAATCGTCGTGTAGCGGCAGCGGCCGCGCGGTTTGACGATGATCTCGACGACCGCCGAGTGCAGCGAGTCGGAGGAGTAGATCGGCGCCGTGCAGCCCTCGACGTAGTGCACGTAGGCGTCCTCGTCCACGATGATCAGCGTCCGCTCGAACTGGCCCATGTTCTCCGCGTTGATGCGGAAGTAGGCCTGGAGCGGCATCTCGATGCGCACGCCCGGCGGCACGTAGATGAACGAGCCGCCCGACCAGACTGCCGAGTTGAGCGCCGCGAACTTGTTGTCGTTCTGCGGGATGATCGTGCCCATGTGCTGCTTGACGATGTCCTCGTGGTCGCGCAGGGCCGAGTCCATGTCGAGGAAGATGACGCCCTTCGCCTCGAGGTCGGCCTGGAGCTTGTGGTAGACGACCTCCGACTCGTACTGGGCGCCGACACCGGCGAGGTACTTCTTCTCCGCCTCCGGGATGCCGAGCTTGTCCCACGTGTCGAGGATGTCGGCGGGCAGGTCCTCCCATTTGTCCGCCTGCTTCTCGGTCGGCTTGATGTAGTAGAAGATGTTGTCGAAGTCGATCTCGGCGACGTTGCCGCCCCAGGCCGGGAGCGGGCGCGCGTTGAAGTAGTCGAGCGACTTGAGCCGGAACTTGAGCATCCACTCGGGCTCGTTCTTGTGCGCCGAGATCGCCGCGACGAGCTCGGGCGAGAGCCCGCGCCCGGACTTGAAGAAGTAGTCCTTCGCCTCGTCCGGGTTCGAGAAGCCGTACTTGTACTCGCTGCGGATCTCCTTGACGGTGTCGGTCTCGTGCTGAGTGCTCATACGGCCTCCGCCGCCGGGATGAACGCCTCGTAGCCGTCGGCCTCGAGCGTGTGCGCGAGCTCGGGGCCGCCCTCGGCGACGATACGGCCGTCCACGAAGACGTGCACGAAGTCCGGCTTCACGTAGTCGAGGATCCGCTGGTAGTGCGTGATCACGAGCGCGCCCATCTCGGGGCCGACGAGGTCGTTGACGCCGCCGGCGACGATCTTCAGCGCGTCGATGTCGAGGCCCGAGTCGGTCTCGTCGAGGACGGCGATGCGCGGCTTCAGCAAAGCCATCTGCAGGATCTCGACGCGCTTTTTCTCGCCGCCCGAGAAGCCGTCGTTCAGGTACCGGGACGCGAGCTCGCGCGGCACCTTCAGCCGCTCCATCGCGCCGAGCAGCTCCTTGCGGAACTCGGGGATCGGGATCGGGTTGTCCGTGCCGCCCGCGCGCGCCTTGCGGATCGCGTTGAGCGCGCTGCGCAGGAAGCTCGTGACGGTCACGCCCGGAACGGCGTGCGGGTACTGGAAGGCGAGGAAGAGGCCGCGCTGGGCGCGCTCGTCCGCGCCCATGTCGACGATGTCCACGCCGTCGAGGAGGATCTCGCCCTCGGTGATCACGTACGCCGGGTGGCCCATCAGCGCGTAGGCGAGCGTGGACTTGCCCGAGCCGTTCGGGCCCATGATCGCGTGCTTCTCGTTCAGGCCGACGGAGAGGTCGACACCCTTGACGATCTCGGTGCCGTCCTCGAGCGCGACGTGCAGGTTCTTGATCTCGAGCAGTGCCACTTCGTGCGCCTCTATTCCTCGACAGTACAGGGACCTGGGGGGCAGCTTGTGACTCATGGTAGCCGATGCTGCCCAGCGGCTAGGCAATTCCGATCAGACCGGAGACGGCGCCCTCGGAGGTAGTGGTATTCTCGCGCCATGCCCTTTGGGATCGGCGTCTGGGAGCTGCTCATCCTGCTGCTCGTTCTGCTGCTCGTCTTCGGTCCGAAGCGGCTGCCGGAGATGGGCCGCTCGCTCGGCAAGGGCATGCGCGAGTTCAAGGACTCGATCTCGGGCAAGGACGACGAGCCCGTCCACACCACCCAGGCCTCCGAGCTGCCGCCCGCGCAGCCGAGCGATTCCGCCACGGCCGAGTCGCGCGAGCGCGACACGGTCGGCTAGCCCAGCCGGGTCATGCGGCGAAGCCTGCTGCCGCGGCGTCTTCGCCACGGCGAGGAGGCGACACTCGTCGAGCACCTGGGCGAGCTGCGCACACGGCTCCTCATCTGCATCCTCGCGATCGTCCCCGCCTTCGCGCTCGCCTTCGGCTTCCACGCCAGGTTGATCGAGTGGCTCAGCGCGCCGCTCCCCGACGACAAGCGGCTCGTCACCTTCGGGGTCACCGAGCCCTTCTTCACGTCGGTCAAGGTGAGCTTCTACGCGGCGCTCGCGGTCGCCCTGCCGGTGCTCCTCTACCAGGTGTGGAGCTTCCTCGCGCCCGCGTTCGAAGAGAAGACGCAGCGCGTGGTCACGGTCTTCGTCGCGATCGCGACCGCCCTCTTCGCGGGCGGCGTGGCGTTCTCGTACTACGTCGCGCTGCCGCGGGCGGTCGAGTTCCTGACCACCTACGACGAGAACCTCTACGACATCCAGGTCCGGGCGAGCTACTACTACTCGTTCGCCGCGCTCGTGCTGCTCGCGATGGGGATGGTCTTCGAGCTGCCGATCTGGATCCTCGCGCTCGTGCGCCTGCGCGTGCTGACCGCCGACAAGCTGCGGCGGAACCGTCGCATCGGCTTCGTGCTCGTCGTCGTGCTCGCGATCCTGCTGCCCACCGTCGACCCCGTCTCGCTCGTCTTCGAGGCACTCCCGCTCCTGGTGCTGTTCGAGGCCTCGATCTGGCTCGCGGTGCTGATGGAGCGGCGCTGGGAACGGGCCGACGAGCGGTTCTGGGCCGAGCCCGAACAGCCGTAGTGGATCTGCTCTCCGCGGACTGGGTGCTGCCGGTCGAGGGGCCGCAGATCGAGCAGGGAGCGGTCGCGATCGAGCACGGCCGCATCGCGGCCGTCGGCACGATCGCCGAGCTCGGCCGGGGCCGCCACTTCCCAGAGGCGGTGATCGTCCCAGGCTTCGTCAACGCCCATTCGCATCTCGAGTACGCGGTCTATGCCGGCTTCGGCGACGGGCTCCCGTTCGCGCCGTGGCTGCTCACCCACATCGAGCGCAAGGCGCGGATCGGCCTGCCGGAGATGGAGACGATCGCACGCCTCGGGGCCGCCGAATGTCTCCGCTCCGGGATCACGACCGTCGCCGACGCCAGCTTCAGCGGTGCGGCCGCGCCGGCGTGCGCCGAGCTGGGCCTGCGCGCGATCGTCTACCTCGAGGTGTTCGGGGAGACGGCCGAGCAGCTCTCCACACGCTTTGAGACGAACCTCGAGCGGATCCGGGGGTCTCTCTCGGACCAAGTGCGGCTCGGCGTCTCGCCGCACGCGCCCTACAGCTGTGGCGTGGAGCTCTATGCCGCGTGCCTCGGCCTCGGCCTGCCGGTCGCGACGCACCTCGCCGAGAGCGACGACGAGCACGAGTGGCTGACGGCGGGCACGGGCCCGTGGGAGCAGTTCGGCGAGACGCTGCCGCCGCCGCCGGGCACGAGCGGCATCCGGCTGCTCGCCGAGCACGGCCTCCTCGACTCCCGCATCGTGGCTGCGCACTGCGTCACCGTCGACGACGAGGAGATCGCGCTGCTCGCGGCCCACGACGTCGCCGTGGCCCACTGCCCACGCTCGAACGCGTACCTCGGCTGCGGGATCGCGCCGGTCGCCGCCCTGCGCGAGGCGGGCGTTCGTGTCGGGCTCGGGACCGACAGCCCGGCCTCGACCCCGTCGTTCGACATGTTCGACGAGCTGCGCGCCGCCGTCTTCGCCGCGCGCTCCCGGGAGCGGCGCCCCGACGCGCTTCAGGCCCCCGCGGCGCTCGAGCTGGCGACCCTCGGCTCGGCGCGGGCGCTCGGCCTCGACACCGAGATCGGATCTCTCACACCCGGCAAGCAGGCCGACCTGGCGGTCGTCTCTCTCGCCGCATCGCCGTTCCTGCCGTGGGAAGATCCGGCCGCCGCTGTCGTGTTCGGCGGCTCCCCCGAGCGAGTCCTCGCTACGCTCGTGGCTGGCGAGACCCGATACGAGAGAGGAGGGATGGCATGGCACGAGCTGACAGACGCCGCGCGCAACGCACGAAGGCGCCTGCTCCCGTAAGCCGCGCGGGCGGCGGCAGCAGCCGCAAGGGCGGCACGCCGTCGATCGAAGACACCATGTTCTTCCCCAAGCTCCGGCGGCACGCGAAGTGGATGTTCGTGCTGCTCGCACTCGTCTTCGGGCTCGGCTTCGTCGTCTTCGGCGTCGGGGCCGGCGGGATCGGGATCGGCGACGTCCTCCGTGGAGGAGGCGGCGCGAGCGGCTCCGACACGCCGTCCGTCAAGGAGGCGCGCGCGAAGATCGCCGCCAACAAGCAGGACGCGCAGGGCTACCGCGACCTCGCGACGGCGCTCCAGGCCGACGGCAAGGGCGACGCGTCGATCGAGCCGCTCGAGCAGTATGTCGCGCTCAAGCCGAAGGACACCGACGTGCTGCGCGAGCTCGCCGGCCTCTACCTGGCAAAGGCGAGCCGGCTCCAGCAGGACGCGCAGATCGCCCAGCTCCGCGCCCAGTACCTGACCGGCGGCTCGAATGTCGGCGAAACGCTCAAGCTCGGAGACGGCCAGACGGCAGTGCAGGACCCGGTCCGGCAGGCGGTTGAAGCGGTGCTGGGAGCGCAGCTCACCAAGGCCTACACCGCCGCGCAGGAGGCGTACGCCAGCGCGAGGAGCACGTACGAGCGCCTCGGCAAGGCGGCACCCGACGACGCGAACATCCAGATTGAGCTGGCGCAGGTCGCCGAGCAGACCGGTGACAGGAAGGGCGCGATCGCAGCCTACGAGCGATTCCTCAAGCTCGCTCCCGACGACCCGAGCGCGCCGATCGTGAAACAGCAGATCAAGCAGCTCAAGGCCGCAGAGTCGGGTTAGACTCACCGGGCTCCGGGCAGCAATGGACTTCGACGTCACAACAGAGCGGCTGGGCGACGCGCAGGCGGTGATCTCGCCGGTGGGTGAGCTCGATCTCTACACCGCGCCCGAGCTGAAGCAGGAGCTGCTCGAGGCGATCGGGAGCGGTGCGACGGAGATCGTCGTCGACCTGACGCGAACGACGTTCATCGACTCGGCGACGCTCGGCGTCCTCGTCGGTGCGGTGCGCCGGCTGCGTGAGCACGACGGGAAGCTCTCCATCGTCTGCGGCGATCGCAGCATCCGCAAGATCTTCGAGATCACCGGGCTCGACCGCGTGCTGACGATCTACGCCGACCGCGACGAGGCCCTTGTGGCCGCCGGGTCGGCCGACTAGCGTGCGCGGACTCGCCGGCCTGTTCGTCCTGGGAGCCGCGGCGCTCGTCCTGGCCGGCTGCGGCTCGGTCGGCTACACGAAGGCCGGTGGCGACCGCACCAACGGCAAGGAGCTCTTCACGCAGAAGTGCGGCTCCTGTCATACGCTCGCCGACGCGGGCACCTCGGGCAAGGTTGGCCCGAATCTCGACGATGGGTTCCGCCGCGCCCGTGGGGACGGGATGACGGAGGCGACGGTGCGCCAGGTCGTGCGCGGCCAGATCGCCTACCCGGTCACGAACCCCGTCACCGGGACGCCCGGCATGCCCGCCGACATCGTCACGGGCCAGGACGCGAACGACGTCGCCGCCTACGTCGCGGCAGTCGCGGGCCAGACGCCCGCCAAGTAGCGCCGCGCGCAACGTCCGGGGTGCCCCGGCCCGTGAGCTGCTCCTTCTCTAGCCCTCGGGCTCGGCGTCGATGACCAGATGCGTGATCGGCGCGTCGAAGCGCTCCCGGGCGTGGGAGACGACCCCGCGCTCGAGCCAGTGCGAATGGCCCTCCGGGTGCGTCGAGATCACGATCTCGTCCGCGCCGAACGTGCGCAGGGCATCCTCGATCGCCTGCAGAGGATCGGCGTCGCCGGTCTCTCCGCGCGCCTCCACGCCCGCGGCCGCCAGCGCCGCCAGGCAGTCGTCGAGTCGAGCCTGCGCGCCGGCGCGGGCGGCATCCTCGTCCGAGGCCCAGTGGCGCACGGGTGAGTTCAGCGCGGGGCAGACGACGAGCACCTGCTCGCGCACGCCTTCGGCGCGCTCACGGATGAGCGCCTGCAGCTCGTCGCCACCGAGCGTCTCGTTCGCGATCACGAGGATCCGGCGCTCGTCTTCGGGACCGACGTGCTCGACGTGGGCCCGCGGCGGCGGCTCGGCACGCTGGCGGAAGTAGAACTGCACCGCAGCGGCGCTGACGACGAGCCAGACGGCGACACCCAGCCACCGGTTCACGAACGCGCCGGCGACGATCAGCGTGAACGCCCCCACGGTCATCAGCAGGAAGCGATACGCCTCTGCCTCGCTGCGAAACGGGTTGCGCACGACTAGTTCATAGCAGGTAGATCGTCGCGTAGACGACGATCCACATGATGTCGACGAAGTGCCAGTAGATGCCGGGGAGCTCGACGCCGTGGTGATGCTCCGCGGTGAAGTGCCCGCGGAACGCCCGCACCGTCGCCATCCCGAGCAGCGTCAGCCCGACGAAGACGTGGGCGCCGTGCAGGCCCGTGAGGCCGAAGAACACTCCGGCGAAGGCGTGATCGCCCGTGTTGAAGCCGACGTGCGCGTACTCGATCATCTGCGTCAGCAGGAAGACCAGGCCCATCGCGAAGGTGAGCACGAGCCCGGCCTTCATCCCCGCCCGGTTGCCGCGCTTGATGGACTGGAGGGCCCAGTGCATCGTGAAGCTCGACGTCAGCAGGATCGCCGTGTTGACGCCCGCGACGAACACCGGCAGGTGGAAGGGCTCCGGCGGCCACGACTCGGCGGTCGGGCTGACGACGCGGACGAAGAAGTACGCCGTGAAGAACGAGCCGAAGAGCATCGCCTCCGACGCGATGAAGAGGAACATGCCGAGCACGGTCGGGCTGACCCGCGAGCTCTGGTTCGCCACCGGCGGCCCGTGGTGCTGCTCGGCCGCCTCCACATGCGCGCTCATGCCTGCACGCCCTCCTGGAGCGCGCCGGTCGCGGCTCCGGTCATGACCGCGTGGCGGGCGCCGGGCACGCCGTATTCGTACGGCCCGCCGACGACCTGCGGGATCTCGTCGAAGTTGAAGATCGGCGGCGGCGAGCTGACCTGCCACTCGAGC
>Ga0082335_1001384_pt1 | contig 51867 bp, 33 predicted proteins | sample Subgrocontami58m_FD_72375 | JGI IMG/M metagenome (GOLD analysis project Ga0082335, IMG submission 72375) | Subsurface groundwater microbial communities from S. Glens Falls, New York, USA - GMW37 contaminated, 5.8 m (SPADES assembly) (version 2) ... | reverse complement strand
ATCGGTCTCCGTCTTAAATCGATCAATATACTCGGAAACTTCATTCTCAATGGCTGCCTGCAGCATCCGCCGCGCACCCTCACGGATTATCATCTCCAACACATCCTTCGGACCTTCTTTTACTTGCTTTTCTAAATATTCTCGTTCATCATTCTTCACGGGCGTATCCTGCTTTCTCCCCTCTTGCCAAGGGGGCTTTAAGTTAGACAACACTTATAGGATACGCCTTCTTTTTTCTCTGTCCACAACTTTGGGTTATATCTCGTTTCCTTCAAGTCTTGATGCTAATGGAGTGTCTATCATTTAAGCAACCTTTAATGAATGGAATCTCGATGTGTGGACTTTATTTGCCACCTTAACTTAAAGGATTTTTATTGTGTAATATATAGTCGCAATGTTTCATAACAATTGAGAATTGTCAATGTCACGATTCAGTCAATAATGAATACGCTTCGAAAGAAAGTATGCCTATTAATATCCATGAATAAGAGCTGATACGATTCTGTCGCAGCCGTCTTTTGGTAATTAACGACCAAAGTAACTCCGCCAAACCTGAGTGAAGAGGTGAAAAAATCAAAAAACTATACCATCATTGACTTATCACGGGGAATATTATAGGAATTCGCTCTTGTTGCGATGGAGGCAGGGGGTGGACAGACTTTCAGAACGGCGAACATAAAGACTATATTCGACCGCCAGAATAGACATGCGCTGACTGGTGGTTTTGTTTTTTATCTGCTGGAGTCGTACCTTTTACTGAAAGGTTGGTATGAATGAACGTATTCCAGACCCACGCCAATATCATTGATGATTACTCTTCATACATCCGCAGCTTTATTTCCATTGCTGATCCGGAGATCCGCAATGTTGTCAACCTGGAGTTAAGTCGCGGCAAGCTCTGGCCTGAACCGCTTCTGCAGTTCAACCCTTCCTTCGAGATGTCCGACAGCCTTGATGAGCTGGTGAAAGCCGGCACCCTTCATCCGGATATTCGCGACATCTTCAAAGGCTACAAGCTCTACCATCACCAGGTTGAGGCGATCCGTCTCGGGACTTCCGGGCAGGATTTCATTGTCACCTCAGGGACCGGTTCCGGCAAGTCGCTCACCTATATCGGCTCAATTTTCCACCATCTGCTTTCCAATCCAGGTGCAAAGGGGGTAACCGCGGTTGTGGTCTATCCCATGAATGCCCTCATCAACTCGCAGTATGAGGAATTCACCCGCTACAAGAAGAACTACGAAGATTCTAACGGCAAGGAGTTCCCGATCACGTTCGGCCAATACACCGGCCAGGAAGGCGAGGATGCCCGCGCAAAGATGCGGGAGAATCCGCCGCAGATCCTCCTCACCAACTATATGATGCTGGAGCTGCTGTTCACCAGAACCCGGGAACGCTCCATCCGGAATGGTATCTACGAGAATCTTCGCTTCCTGGTTTTCGACGAACTCCATACCTATCGTGGTCGCCAGGGAGCAGACGTTGCCATCCTGATCCGTCGAATCCGCGCCAACTGTTCCCAACAGACGATCAGCATCGGTACCTCGGCTACCATGGTTTCTGATGCGGCCGGCAATCTTGTGGACCAGCGGGCGGAAGTCGCCGGCATTGCCTCCAAGCTGTTCGGACGCACCTTTTCTCCAGAGCAGGTGATAAATGAAAAGCTGACCCGTTCTCTCTCCTCCGATGGATCAATACCACCGAAAAATAAACTGACCGATGCGATTGCCGCCGGCATCAATCAGGATGACGGGATGGAAAAGCTCAAAGCTCATCAGATCGCCATCTGGCTGGAAAACAAGGTTGCCCTTAATGTCCGCGAAGGCATACTTGTCCGTGGCAAACCGAAACAGCTGCCAGAGATTGCCGAGGAATTGGCTGCCGACTCAGGGATGCCCCCTGAATCCTGCCGGCCTTTTATCCAGGAACTCCTTCAGTGGATCAGTATCGCCAATGTACGGCTGCAACAGTCCGGGGAGCGGTACACACTGCTTCCATTCAAACTACATCAGTTCATTTCCCAGACTGGCTCGGTCTACACGACCCTCGACCAGGATGATAATCGTTTCATCACTCTTGAGCCCGGCATGTACAAAGAGGATGAAGCTGACAAAAAGCCGATCTTCCCCAACGTCTTCAGCCGGGCGAGCGGTTACCCATTCATGTGCGTTGCACGGATGGGCGATCGACTGGAACCTCGGGAGTTTCGGGAAACCACTGATGATGAAGAGACCAATGATGGTTACCTGTTTGTTGGCGATGATCTCTGGGATCTCGCCGAAGATGCGGAGATGCTGCCGGAATCATGGTTCCGTTTTACAAAATCCGGCATGGTGCCGGACAGTAAGAAAAAATCCTTCTTCCCGGTAAAGCTTTGGTTCGATGAGTACGGCAACTGTTCCGAGACGCAGGAGAAAACGTGGTGGGGCTGGTTCATGAAGGCGCCTCTTCTATTCGATCCGACCGCCGGAGTATTCTTCGACACCAAGACCAATGAAGGAACCAAGCTGACCAAACTGGGCAGTGAAGGGCGCAGTACCTCCACCACCATCACCGCTTTTTCCATCCTCAATAGGCTGAACGATGCCGGCTACCCCATCAAGGATCAAAAGCTCCTAAGTTTTACCGACAACAGGCAGGATGCCGCCCTGCAGGCAGGCCATTTCAACGATTTCGTCCAGGTGGTCAGACTCCGTGCCGGGATTCATAAAGCGCTGGAGCAGGCGACAGGCGGCACGCTTACCTTTGCCACTATCGGCGAGGCAGTCTTCAAGGCGCTTCGGCTTCCGTTCCTCGAATTTGCCAATATGAACCAGGAACCACCTCTGGCGCCGATCCGCCGCAAATATGAGCAGGCCCTGCAGGATTTCCTCTTCTACCGCTCCGTTGCCGATCTGCGGCGCAGTTGGCGGGTTGTTCTGCCTAACCTGGAGCAGTGCTCTCTGCTGGCCATCGAATATCAAGACATGGACGAAATAGCTGCTTCCGATGAATTCTGGGCGGCCTCGCCTTTATTCGGAGTTCTGAATCAGGCCGACCGCAAGGAATTGCTATGCACTATCCTCGATTTCTTTCGCCTCGAGTACGCCATCCACAGCGAGAACTTTCTCACCCAGTCCCGGCTCAAGGAATATGAGAGACTCTTTGGTGAATTGCTTAAACAGCCCTGGTCACTGGATCGCAATGAGAAGCTCCGGGAGCCCTATTACATACGCTATGAGCGACTTAACAAGACCGCCCGGCTTTATAACAAGAGCATGGGACCGGCCAGTTCTCTGGGGAAATACATCAAGCAATACGTGAAGAGTCACGACATTGATATAGATCTCAAGAAAGACGGCTACCGCGAGTTAATCCTCCAGACTATGGGCATGCTGGAGCAGGCCGATTACCTGAAGTCCTTCCCGGCGCGCAGTGAGCAGAATGAGGAGGTAAGGATTTACCGGCTCAGGTTGGAGAGTATCCTCTGGAAGATTGGCGATGGCGTCACGGTAAAGGCCGATGTCATAAAGCGCCGCTCCTACAAGGACCAGACCCCGAAGCCCAACGAGTTCTTCCAGACCCTCTACCGGCGCGATTTTTCCACCATGAAGCGGTTCCGCGGTGAGGACCACACCGGCCAGCTGAATACCGAGACCCGCCTGGATCGCGAGGACCGCTTCCGGGCCGAGTGGTATCTGGACGAAGCCCGGACGAGACTTGATGATACAAAGATCCGTTCCCAGTCGGTAAGCGCACTTTTTTGTTCACCTACCATGGAACTGGGGGTCGATATCGGCACCCTAAGTGTGGTCCACCTGCGCAATGCTCCCCCCAACCCGTCCAACTATGCTCAGCGTTCCGGGCGTGCCGGCCGGAGTGGCCAGGGGGCGCTGATCTTCACTTACTGCTCCAGCTATGCTCCTCACGATCGCCACTACTTCAAGGAACAGCGGGAATTGGTGGCAGGTACTGTTATGGCGTCTAGTCTCGACCTTTGTAACCGGGAACTGCTGCTGTCCCATCTTAACGCTCTCGTCGCCTCCGAAATCGGTCTGCCCGGGATTGACGATACCGGCGGAGCCAAACCCTCCATCATGCGCATGGTCACCGATGACAACGATGCCATGCCACTGGCAGCCAGTGTCAAGGCCGGACTGGCCATCTCGCCATCCCAGTTCGACCGTCTGAAGGCAACCTTCAAGCGGGTCATCCACGATTTTGATTCTGCGCTGGCAAAAAACGCTTCTACCTGGTACTCAGAGCAGTGGATTGAGCAGAACCTGTCGAAGATCGTCGACAACCTCGATGATTCACTGAACCGCTGGCGGCGTCTCTATCGCTCGGCACGGACAATTCTGACCAGGGCAACACAAAAAATTGAGAGCGGTACCTTGAATCTTGGCAGTGACGAGTATCGCAAGTACAAGCGCCACCAGGATCAGGCAACCCGGCAACTTGATCTCCTCCGCAATGACCTTAAAGGCAGATCGTCCGAACTTTCGGAATTCTACCCCTACCGCTACCTGGCCTCTGAAGGGTTCTTGCCGGGATATAACTTTACCCGGCTCCCGCTGCGGGTCTTTCTGCCAACGGGGGATTCTCAGGGTGAGTTCGTTTCCCGTCCGCGCTCCATTGCCCTGCGAGAGTTCGGACCAATGAACATCATCTACCATAACGGTCGTAAATATCAGATTCGCCAGTTGATCATCCAGGATGCCGAATCAGCCCTTACCGAAGCAAGGATCAGTACAAAAGCAGGATACTTTCTGCCCGCTGAACAGAAAGACTTGGAATTTTGCCCCTTCTCTGGCCTTTCCCTTGGTGATAACGCCAATAAGCAACATCTCCACGATCTGCTGGAGATGGCCGAATCCCGTGCCGAGGAGATCGACCGTATCTCCTGCGAAGAGGAGGAACGGGTATCCAAAGGATTCGATATCCACACTTATTTTTCCATCGATGGCGGGCAGATTGAACGGATACGGAAAGCAGTTGTTCGATCCAGTGAGAACCATCTGCTTAACATTCGCTACATCCCGGCGGCCCGACTTGTCCACATCAACTTCAAGTGGCGGGCGCAGGAGGCGGAAGGCTTCCCCATCGGCATGGTTTCCGGCGATTGGCGCAGTTCACCTCCTGAACCGGGCAGCCCGATCACCGAGCCGTTCCGCCGGGTAAAGCTGATGACCTCAAATCTGGCCGATGCCCTTTACATCGAGCCTATCCAACCGCTGGGACTGAAGCCCGAAGGGGTGATCACCCTCCAGCACGCCCTGAAGCGGGCCATTGAGACCGTTTTTCAGATGGAGCCGAGCGAAATCGGTGTGGTCACGGTGGGAGATCCCGAATCGCCTAATATCCTGCTTTACGAGGCAGCCGAAGGGAGCCTTGGCATCCTTTCCCAGTTTGTCGAGAACATCCACGCCTTCCGCAAGGTGGTGGAGAAGGCCATTGCCATCTGCCGTTATGATGATCCGGAGTACAAAGGACCGGCATCCTACGACGATCTGCTCAGTTATTACAACCAACGGGACCACAAGATCATCGACCGGCACCTGATCAAGGATGCTCTGGAGAAGCTGCGGCTCTGCACTATCGAGATCCAGGCCAATCAGAGCTTCGGCAGTTACGATGACCACTACCAGACCCTCTTACGGGGGATCGATCCCAACTCGTCAACAGAGCGACGGTTTATCGATTATCTCTACGAGAACGGTCTCCGCCTGCCCGATGCTGCCCAGAAGCGGGTAGACGGCCTCTATGTCCAGCCTGATTTCTACTACGAACCGCGCTTCTGGGTTTTCTGTGACGGCACCCCCCACGATGATCCGGCGGTCCGGGAAGACGATACAGAAAAACGCCAGGCAATCATGGCCAGGGGCGACGAAGTGTGGGTTTACCACTACCGGGATAAACTGGCCGAGATCGTGGCCGCACGTCCCGATGTTTTCCGGAAGGTGCGATGAATACTGCCTATCAACCTGGTAAACTGGTTTCCCTGCGGGGACGTGACTGGATTGTCCTTCCCTCGAACGATCCCGACCTCCTGGTTATTAAACCCCTTGGCGGTTCCGATGACGAAATTGCCGGCATCTATCTGCCTCTAAATATCCCCGCAGACAAACCGATGGAGACTGTTTTCCAGCGACCGACCAAGGATGATCTGGGAGATATCAGCACCGCCAGATTGCTCTACGATTCGGCCCGGCTTGCCTTCCGCAACGGCGCCGGTCCATTTCGTTCCCTGGCCAAGCTCTCCTTTCGACCGCGCTCTTATCAGATGGTGCCACTCATCATGGCCCTGCGTCAGGAATCGGTCCGCCTGCTGGTGGCCGATGACGTTGGTGTCGGCAAGACCATCGAAGCCCTGCTGGTTGCGAAGGAACTGCTGGAGCGCCGCAAGATAGAACGCTTCGCCGTCATCTGCCTACCGCATCTCTGCGAGCAGTGGCAAAACGAGATCCGGGACAAGCTTGACCTGGAAGCGGTTATCATCCGCTCCAACACCCAGGCCCGACTCGACCGCCAGATCCAGGGGGACACCAGCGTCTATGACTACTACCCCTATCAGGTCATCAGCATCGACTTCATCAAGTCCGATAACCGCCACGACGTCTTTATCGAACAGTGTCCGGAGTTGGTGATCATCGATGAGGTCCATACCTGCGCCCGGCCGGCCGGGGCTTCCGCCAGCCAGCAGCAGCGCTATCACCTGATCAGTCGCTTGGCCAGGAAAGCCAACCAGCAGATGATCCTGCTTACCGCCACCCCCCACAGCGGCAAATCGGAGGAGTTTCACTCTCTCCTTGGCCTTCTGAAGCCGGAATTCGAAACTCTTGACCTGCCTTCCTCCAACCAGCAGCAACGCCGTGATCTGGCCCGTTTCTTTGTCCAGCGTAAGCGTGGCGACGTGGAAAAGTGGATGGGCGAAGATACACCCTTCCCGACTCGTGATGCTTTCGAAGCTGACTATTCCCTGTCGCTGGGTTATCGGTTTTTCTTTGACGAGATGCTCGATTTCGCCAAGCAGTTGATATCTGCTGATCCGGCAAAGGTAGGTCGGCGCAAGGTGCAGTATTGGACTGCCCTAGCCCTGCTGCGAGGGGTCATGTCCAGCCCGGCCGCCGGGGTTGAGATGCTGAACACCCGCCTTTCCGGCTTGGCCAAGGTCGCCGCTGACGAAACTTCCTGGAGCGGTGAGCCGCTTGAGGAAAACCCGGTACGGGACACCGAGTTCGGTTTCGAGGGAGACAACACCCCCACTCAGGTGATTGAGCAAAATGACTGGAGCGTCACACAGCGCCAAAAGCTGCGTGCCTTCTCCCAGCAGCTCGCCGCGTTGTCGGGGATACAGGACGACAAGAAACTTGCCACTGCCGAAGCCCTCCTCCAGCAATGGCTGGCATCCGGTTTTAATCCGGTCATCTTTTGCCGCTACATCACCACCGCCAAATATGTCGGTGAAATGCTCGCCCCGGCGTTGAAGAAGAAATTCCCCAAGCTCGATATCCGGGTCATCACGAGTGAACTACCGGATGAACTGCGCAAGCAGAAGATCGAGGAGATGGGCAAATCAAAACTCCGGGTGCTGGTGGCCACTGACTGTTTGAGCGAAGGGATCAACTTGCAGGATCAGTTCACGGCCGTCCTTCACTACGACCTCCCCTGGAATCCGAACCGGCTGGAGCAACGCGAAGGCCGTGTTGACCGTTTCGGGCAGCTTGCCCCCGAGGTTAAAGCATGCCTGCTTTATGGCGCCGATAATCCCATTGACGGCATCGTGCTGGATGTTCTGCTGCGCAAGGTCCGTGAGATCAAGCGTTCCACCGGCATCAATGTACCCTTTCCGGAAGATTCCCAGAGCATCATCGACACCATTACCCAGGCGCTCCTCATCAATCCTGACCGGAAGATTACGAAGCATCGCGACCGTCACCAGCTCGCCTTCGACTTCGGCCAGTTCAATGAGGCGGAAGAAGCCAAGATCAACGTAACCCGCAAGGTGGATGAAGCGGCCGAGCGGGAGAAGGCATCCCGCAGCATTTTTGCCCAGCATGCCATCAAGGCGCAGGAAATCGAGGCCGATCTGAAAGAGGTGGATGAGGCGATCGGCGATCCCCATGCCGTGGAGGAATTTGTTACTACTGCCCTGAACAATCTCTTTGGCGTCCAGGTGATACCGGATGCCAAGGGATACCGCATTGTCACCGCCAACCTGCCGGATCAGTTGCGCGGCATCCTGCCTGCCGGAGAGATGGTTGCGGTCTGCTTCACTTCGCCAACACCCGAAAGGTATCACTACATCGGCCGGAATCATCGCTTTGTTGAGCAATTGTGTCAGCTGGTCATGGCCAATACGGTGAATCGTGTGGACAAGCGTGCCGCCCGTACCGCCGTCATCCGCACCCGACAGGTTGCTGTCAAGACCACTATCCTCCTTTTTCGCTGCCGGAACGTCATCGAGGATCGCAAGGGTAACCAGCAGGTGGTCGCTGAAGAAATGATCCTTTGGGGTTGGCGGGGCACGCCGCAGCAGAAGGAATACCTTGACCATGCACAAGCCAGGGAACTATTGTCATTGGCCCGGGCAAGCTCCGATCTGTCGGCACCGGCCAGGCTGAACTTTCTTGACAACGAACTGAAGCTGCTCCAGAGTTTTACAAAAGAGTTTGATGGCGTAGCCGAACAGCAGTCGCAGAAGCTGGTGGAAGCCCATGAGCGATTCAGTGCGCTGATGGACGGAAAGCGTTTTCAGGTGGTGTACCCGGTGTTGCCGATGGACCTGCTCGGAGTATATGTACTGTTGCCTGAATGAAGGTGCCTGAACAAGGATGAATGATGAATAATGCACTGCCGATCAATATAAAGGATCTCCTCAAAGGAAAACCCGTGGAATGGGAACGCCTTGAGTTCAAGGAAGGCTGGAATCCTCTTGATACCCTCCACACCATCTGCGCCTTTGCCAATGATTTTCACAACCTGGGTGGCGGCTACATTTTCATCGGCATCAAGGAGGAAAACGGTCGCCCCTTGTTGCCGCCGGTTGGCCTTAAGCCCAGTCAGATTGATGCCATCCAGAAAGAAATCCTCAATCTCGGTTTTAACACGATCCAGCCTTACTATCACCCCATAGTCGTTCCTGTCGAAATTGACGGGCGACAAATATTGGTGCTCTGGGTACTGGGTGGGCAGACCCGCCCCTATAAGGCAAAACTCACTCTTGGCAAGGAGAGCAAAGACTACGGTTACTTCATTCGCAAGGGTTCCAGCACGGTCCGGGCCAGGGGTGCCGACGAAACCGAACTAATTTCGCTGGCAGCTACTGTTCCATTTGATGACCGGTTCAATCAGCAGGCAAAAGTTGAGGATCTCTCCCGTGGACTGATGCAGGAATATCTGACCCAGGTCGGTAGTGATCTGCTCAAACAGGCATCGGGTCTGTCACTGGAGGAGCTTGGGCGGCAGATGGGTGTCATCGGTGGCCCGGACGAAGCGCCTTTTCCGCTTAATGTCGGCTTGATGATGTTCAACCCGGAACCCTGGCGTTTCTTTCCGGTCATGCAGATTGACGTGGTCTGGTTTCCCAAGGAAGGGCCGGGGGGCGACACGTTCTCTGAAAAGATTTTCAAGGGGCCGCTGCCACGCATGACCCGCGATGCCCTGGACTACATCAAGCGCAACTTCATCAGCGAAACGGTCATCAAACACCGGGATCGTGCAGAGGCTACCAGGGTTCAAAATATCCCCTACCGGGCCATTGAAGAAGCAGTGGTTAATGCGGTTTACCACCGGGGCTACGATACCCGCGAGCCGGTGGAAATCCGCATCATGCACGACGAACTGGTAGTGCTAAGCTATCCAGGCCCGGATCGCTCCGTCCGCCTGGAACAGCTCCGTATCGGCAAGGCCATGCCCCGCCGCTACCGCAACCGACGCATCGGCGAGTTTCTGAAAGAGCTGGAGTTCACCGAGGGGCGCTCCACCGGTATCCCTAAGATAATGGAAGCCATGGGAAAAAATGGTTCGCCACCCGCCGAATTTGAGTTCGATGAAGACCACAGTTATTTCACGGTTCGGCTGCCGGTTCATCCTGCAGCATTGGAAGTTGCGGAAACATCAATGGGAGATGAGTTAGGGTCAGAGTCGAGGTCAGAGTCGAGGTCAGAGTCAGAATATGAATGGCGGATCAGGCCAGAGTGGAGGCCAGAGTGGGGGCCAGAGTCAGTTTGCAACCGCATCATGGCGGCAATTAGCAGTACACCACGGAGTCGTTCGGAGCTTGCGGAGAGCTTGGGGCACAAGTCGATTACCGGAGCCCTCAGGCAGGCGCTTGTTGATCTGATGGCAGCGGGACTGGTGGAATATACCATCCCCGGCAAACCGAACAGTCGTATGCAAAAATACCGCATGCCCCCCGGGGGGCAGTCATGAACTACCCCTCCATCCGCATCGAAGGTTCGATCCTCTCACCGGACATCCTCGAAAAACTCGACGACGTAAGCGGTCAGCGACCGGCTGATTTCGGTCTGGAGACGTCAACCAAGGTAAAGGATGAGATCGCCCGGGCCTGGGCCGATGCCCAGGACTATTGGCGCATCTTCAACCGCAAACTGGAAACCCTCAAGGGGGACTCCCCGGCCACCACCGAGACTCGCAACCTCTGGATCGTGCCGCTTTTGGGGCTGCTGGGTTACCAGCTTGAATTTGAGGCCAAGAGCATCGAGCTGAACGGCAAGCTCTACCCCATCTCCCACCGCATCACGAACCGGGGGGATGCTGCCATTCACATTATCGGCAGTCGGGAGCTTGCCGGGCTGGACCGCAAACCCGAAAAGGTCGCCCTGCGCATGTCGGCCCACGCCATGATGCAGGAGTACCTGAACCTTACCGAGCAGCTTTACGGCATCGTTACAAACGGCCGGCTGCTGCGGCTGTTGCGCGACAGCTCGCGCCTGGTGAAGCTCACCTATCTGGAATTCGACCTTGACCGGATCTTCAGCGATGGTCTTTTTGCCGATTTCGCCATCCTCTATCGGCTGCTGCACGTTACCCGTCTGCCCGCCACCCAAGACACCTCGGCGGACAGCATCATCGAGCGCTACCACCAGGATTCCCTCGACTCCGGGGCGCGTATCCGCGACGGCCTGAGTAAAGCCGTGGAAACCGCCATCCGCACTTTTGCCAACGGTTTCCTGTCGAACGCTGACAATAATGAATTGCTGGCAGAGATCAGTTCCGAGAGGTTGCAACCGGGGGAATTCTATCACTATCTGCTCCGCCTGATCTATCGTATCCTCTTTGTCATGGTTATCGAGGAACGCAACTTGGTCTACCCGCTCTCGCCATCCCCAACCAAGCGCAGCATCTACGACCGTTACTACAGTTTGATGCGCCTGCGCCGCCTCTCGGAAAAGCGCTACCTGGCCGATCGGCGCCACAATGACCACTGGCTGGCCCTGCTGGCCTGCTTTCGTCTTTTTGAAGATGGCGGCCCCGGCAGCAAGCTTGGCATTGCCCCGCTGGCGGGTGATCTGTTCCGCCCCGACGCCATCGGCACCTTGTGCCGCTGTACACTCGATAACGAGACCCTGCTGCACTGTCTCCGCGCCCTGAACATGTACGAAAACCCCAACAACGGCCAGGTTATTCGGGTCAATTACGCCGCCCTCAACGTGGAGGAGTTCGGCTCCGTCTACGAAGGGTTGCTGGAGTATGAGCCAGTTTTTATCCGTACTGACAAAACTGTCGAGTTTGCCTTTGCTCTTGGCGATGAACGGGCTGCCACGGGTTCCCACTATACGCCGGATGATTTGGTGCAGCCGCTCATTAGGCATTCGCTGGACTATCTGATTGGCGAGAAGCTCAAACAGCCCAACCCGGAGCAAGGGCTTCTATCCTTGCGCGTGGCAGACATTTCCTGCGGCTCCGGCCATATCTTGCTGGCTGCGGCTCGGCGGATCGCCACCGAACTGGCCATTGTCCGCACTGGTGAGGAGCAGCCGTCGCCTGGTGCCTTCCGCACCGCCGTGCGCGACGTGATCTGCAACTGCATCTATGGCGTTGACCTCAACCCCTTGGCGGTGGAGCTGTGCAAGGTCGCCCTATGGCTGGAAGCCCACATACCCGGCCAGCCGCTAAACTTCCTCGACCACCACATCAAGTGCGGCAATGCCATAGTCGGATTTTCCCGGCGGGATGAGCTGGAGCGCGGCGTGCCTGACGAGGCGTATGTCACCATGCCGGGGGATGATAAGGAGGTTGCCGCCAGTTTCCGCAAGCGGAACAAAGAAGAACGACTCCGCCATAGCCAACAGTTGCCAAAACAGGAGCACCTTGCCTTTTCCCCCGAAGTTGAGAAGCACCTGTCGGAAATCCTGAAGGGCTGGCGCACTATCGCTGCCCTGCCGGAACGCAACCCAGCCGAGATAGAGGCTAAAAAGAATCGTTACCAGGAGTTTGCCAGTGGGCAGGATGCCTGGCTTCTCAGCCAGATTGCAGCAATCCCCGTTGCCCAGTTCTACATCGAGAAGACCCAGGAAAACTCCGCCAAACTCATTACCGACGAGGAGTACCGTCGCTATCTTGCCGGCCAACGCACCCCGCAGGGTCAGGGCACCGCCATGGCGTGGTCGCTGGTGGACCACAAGCGCATCTTTCATTGGTTCTTGGAGTTCCCCGAGATCATTGAGCAGGGGGGCTTTGACTGTATACTCGGAAATCCACCTTTCTTGGGTGGACAAAAGTTGAGTCGGTCTTATGGCCATGGATTTCTCAATTGGTTGAAGTACTACTATGGCATAGTTGGCAGTTGTGACTTGGTGACCTATTTTTACCGTAGAACTTTCAATCTTCTTCGCCCAAATGGGTATATGAGCCTCATTTCAACAAACTCGATATCTCAGGGCGTGGCTAGAGAAGGTGGTTTGGAGATTATTTTACAGGGAGGGGGAACAATAATTTTTGCTGTACCTTCCCAAAGATGGCCGGGCAGAGCTGCTGTTGAAGTCAGCATAATCTCGATTTATAATGGAGTATGGAAGAAAGCTATATTTCTCAATCACAAAGAAGTGCCAACGATTAGTTCGTATTTGGATGATACTTCAGATGACGAATCTCCTTCCAAGCTTATCGGCAATAAGGATAAATGCTTCATGGGATCTACGGTTGTTGGTGCAGGCTTTATATTGACTCCGAATGAGGCAAAGGCACTTATATCTAATGATAAGAGTCATGCAACGCTTGTACTTCCTTACCTTAACGGTAATGACCTGAACTCGGATCCTGCACAGCATGCATCCCGCTACATCATCACTTTCGGCGAGATGCCCTTACGGAGATGCGAAACAAAGGAATGGGACGAGTTAAATGCTGAATTACGCAATAAATCACGAAAGTTTGGGATTGTTGAACCGGATTATAAAAATACGGTTGCTTCTGACTGCCAGCAACTGATTCAACTTGTAGAGAGCAGGGTGCGTGCTTCCAGAGAAAAAGAAAAGCTAAGCGACAAGGCAGTTGCAAAGTGGTGGCAATTTTACCGTCCTACAGTTGAGCTTTATAAGACAATTGCCAAGTTAAGCCGAGTGATTGTGACAGCTCAGGTTAGCAAAACTGCCGCTTTCGACTTCGTGAATATTAATCAGGTCTTTGACGCAAAATTGATTGTCTTCGCATTCGAAGATTATGCTTCATTTGCGATTCTACAGTCTTGTTTTCATATAAATTGGGCTTGGAAGTATTGCACTACAATGAAAACGGACCTCAGCTATGGACCAGAACGTTTGTTTCTCACTTACCCATTTCCAGAAATGTATCAAAACTCCTTAGACATCGCACAAATTGGCCACCGAAACCATGAGCATCGTCGTCAATTAATGCTGAAACTTCAATTGGGCCTTACAAAAACTTATAAACTGTTCCATTCCCCTAACTTGTCCGCCAGCGTTATAGCCAAGGAATCCAAACAATCAGTTTCGGTGTCAGAATCCGCCTACACCGCTTTTTTGCAATACCGGGAGTTACAAATTCAGATGGACCTAGCCGTCCTCGCTGCATATGGGTGGCATCAAGCATGCCCTGCTGGTCCAGCTCTCAACCTCCACCACGATTTTTATGAAGTTGATTACCTTCCCGAAAACGACCGTGTCCGCTACACCATCTCCCCCGACGCCCGCAAGGAACTCCTGAAACGCCTCCTCGCCCTCAACCACCAGCAAGCCGCAGAGGAAAGGGCCAAGGCACCGGTGAAGGCTGTGAAAGTGGACAAAGTAAAAGCGGCAAAGGGCAAGAAGGCCGCGCCGGAAGTGCCGGAGTTGTTTGACCTCACTCCGCTCGCATTACTATCGTTCCCTTCGACTCCGAGAGAAAAGATTATTACCGCCGCTGCGCTGGCCATAATTGAGAAAGCTGGAGAAGTTTCCAGTATGGATCATCTGGATGTATTGCTTTTAGCCACGCATCCAGAGTGGTGCAAGGCATTCCTGAATACCTCTGACCGAAAACTTCTTAATTCCGCAGTGGCAGAGCTACCCTTGGAGTTCTCATTAGAAGACCATGAACCGATCAAGTGGAAAGATTGCCGTGACTATCTCGAAAAGCGCCAAGCTCTTCAGATAGACCGCACTTCTCAGGATCAGATTATTCAACCTGGGCAAAACATTGTTGCGGTAAAAGCCTCACTCCCTCCTGGCACTGAAAGCATTGTTGCCGTTGCACTGGAGGCCCTAAAAGAAGTTCAGAGACTCCGCGAAAGAACTGATTCGGCATTGGAAGATCAAAAACTGGTATTACAAATATTTGAACAGCGACATCAGGAGTATCGGCGCGTCGCATAGGAGGATCTCACGGTGGACCTCTATAAGGAACTGAGGCTTGACCCGATTCGTAAAGAACCGACGGTATGGGTTCGCAGGCTCGTGATTTATGAACGAATTTTACCCGAGCCGCTGCTTATTCGTGAGGTTAAGCTCCAGAAGGGGCTGAATATCATCTGGGCTGAGGAACCAGAAGACGAAAACGCAAGCGCTGAGATCAACGGTCACAGCGCCGGCAAAACCACTTTCTGCCGTTTTATGCGCTACGTACTCGGAGAGAAGACCTATGGTACGAAAGCGAATATGGATCTTATCCGTAAATCTCTTCCTCATGCCTATATTGCGGCGGAACTGTTCATCCGTCAGCGGCAGTGGGCAGTGATGCGTCCGATTGGCACTGGCCACAATTCCTACATCCTACCGGACGCCACAATAGAAGAACTGTTGAAAAGCCGTGGCCAGATAGCACACCATAACGATTACCAACAAAAGATAGGGTTAGATGCATTACTGAATGATTTTGAGACAGGAGCGATTGTCCGCACTGGTCAAGCAATTGAATGGGGGCATATTCTTGCTTGGTGTGCGAGAGATCAGGAATCTCGTTTCCAGAACATCTACGACTGGCGGTCACCGCGTAGCGAGTCAGGATATCCGGCCTTCCGTTCTTCTAAGGCGGATCCACTTTTTGTCATGCGGGCAACACTGGGGCTTTTTCTCCCAGATGAATTGAAAGGCGAGGAGAAGCTAGGCGAATTGCTCAAAGAGCAAAAGGATCTTGAAAAAGAGCTTGAGGAGCATAAGCAGGAATCACAATTCAGAATAAATCTTTACGACCGAGAAGTACGCCGACGGTTGCAGAGAATCCTTGCGAATGAGCCAACCATTGATACTGCACCTTTCCACTCAGAAAACCTCTTCTTTCCCGGACTGGATAAACTTACTGATATGGCCAGGGAAGAGATTGGAAAAAAGGTCACCGATTTAGAAAAGAACCAGCAAGAAGCTCAGGAATTGGTTGATGACCTAGGGGCGCAAATCGGTGATCTGGAGAAAACTCTGAGACAGTTCGAGCGGTATTTCCAAATTGGAACGGCTGAAATAAATGAATTGGAAGTTGGTATTCATCGAAGGAAGGAAGTAGATAACTATGTCGAAGAACATAGAGACGAGATTTGTCGTCTAGGTGACGTTTTATACTCGGAGTGTACGCATGTGAAAGAGCGGCAGTGTGTCCGGCAATTCGCCCAACTACAAGACACGCGTGTAATGCAGCAAATTCAGTCGGAAAAGGCCCAAAAACAGGAAAAACTTAATGATCAAAGGGACAAAATTTTAAAGGAAATAAAAGCCCTCGGGGAAGGCCGGGACGCAGCAAAAAGAAAGCGGGAGGCTATCCAAGCCGATATCCGCGCAAATCGTGAAAATTTGCGGGACTTGGACCGTGCTTTTCAGGAGTTGAAAAGTTGGTCGGAAAAAGCAGACACCCAAAACGCATATCCTCGATTAGTGGAATGCCCAAAAAAGCATGAAAATACTACGGGAAATATTGAGACACTGGAAAAGGATCTTGGGAAACTTCTCACCGATCACGACTCAAACCGGAAGCTTTTGGCTTCGATTTTTTCGGGCTCTGTCCGATCAGTGCTCCAATCGGGAACATATGATGGGCGGGTCAACTTCAATAACCGCGAGCTGGCTTTTTTGATAACGCACGGACCTGCAATGAGCGGAGAAGCGGTGGAGACACTTTCAGTCCTGCTGGCGGATGTTGCCTCTCTGGTTTTTACGACTGTTTCGGAAAAGTCACACTTTCCTGGTTTTCTCCTCCACGACAGCCCGCGTGAAGCAGACCTCGGTGGCAGAATTTACCGAAGTTTTATCCGCTTCATCGCGTCACTTCAGGAGTCCTGCGGTGGAGCAGCCAACTGTTCCTTTCAGTATATACTGACGACCACGACAGCTCCACCGAAGGAGCTTCAAGCTGAAGAGACGGTAAAAATGAAGCTTGATGCTTCTAAGACAAATGGATTGTTTCTCCGGCGAAATCTTGGCCTGGGAGAGGAAAGCAAACAGGCGACATTGTTTTGATAGAGGGTGGTAAAGAAGTCAACCTCGGATGAGCTGGAGTTGTTTGGATGATAACTTCGGCAAAGGAAATGCTATTCTAAGTATGGTCTACAGAACAAAAATAACCAGCCTGTCATCCCCGATCGCTCAATTTGTGGTCGATCTCAAAGCCAATAACAACGAATGAATCCTTTTCTCGATACCCGTGGCAGCGGATTTTTTCAGATGCCCTGAACTTGTATGTTTTAATACCTTGGTAGCGCATACCAATATTATTTTGATATTCTTTGTAGTCAAGCCCTCTGTCTGTAAGGATCTGATCCCAGGCCAATTCTTCGAATTTCCTGAACGTGTCAACAAAAAGAGATTGCTCCGCAGATTGAATCCCATAAAACCCCATTTTCTCCTCGACTTTTGAAAAATCGAGTTTGCCTCGGGAAAACCGTGCTTTTAGATATGCTTCAAAAGAGATTTGATTATTAGCCCAAAGAAGTTCCGTAAGTTTCCCTGAAAAAGTTAGATTCAATAAAGGAACACTTATTCCATCCCGAATGATATCCAACGGGTCCGAAGACGCCGATGATGAAACAAAGGAAACAACAACCTTGTCTCGCTCGCAGGCTTCGGCGGGCGAACTGCCCCAGATATCAGCCCCATCAAGAAGGTATGTGAGGTTTGGATCCTGTTTGGTGTCGTAATCCCAGAACGGCTCTTTGGTAAGGTCGGCGACTGCTGATTTCAAACGACGAACTTCGTCGGATTTTCGAAATGTATTATTGATAAGAAACGAATGCAGGGTTTTAGACGGTGTGATCTTATTGTTCCACACATCGCTTTTCTTGAGCAAAAGCGTCGAAAATCCTTGCATTTCTTTCAGTACTCCAAGAAACGGAAGAAGTCCGTTACTGACAAAAGCATCTTGGTCGGAGAATTGGCCTGTCAATGAAAGTTCGTTGAAAAGTACCTGCATGTCACAGCCCCAGAATCTGGTCGAGGTCATCGTCAAACTGGTCAAACAGACCCTTGGGGTGCATCATGACGCGGCCATGCTCATTAATGGCAATGGTCGTGTTTTTAGAGAGCGCATTTTCGTCAAGCTGGAAAAAGTGCACAGCCACTTCAGTGTGAGCGATTTCTTTTTTTACAATGGATTTTCGGATACCATTGAAGACATGGTCGCTATGTGTTTCAAGTATAACCTGAATTCCCGCATTGGCGGCGAAACAAAGAAACTCTGTAAGGTCGGATTGGGCCTTGGGGTGCAGATGGATTTCCGGATTTTCAATGACAACGATATCGTCAGGTTTTGCGCTTAGGCATGAGACAAGCACTCCGATGGCGAAGCTGACTCCGGAACCCATGTGATAGGGGCGGACGGGCTTGCCATTTCCAAGAGATAATTCCACCGAAAGGCTATTGCTGAGTCCCAGATCTCGGATTGTATTGTTGATTCCGAACAGCTTCCCCAGCCAGTAATTGACTTGGTACTCAAGCGTTACGCTTGCTGTGTCGGCAATGAGCGATTGTGCAACTTCTTCCTTGCGGTTTTTGTACAGAAAATCGACAATGAATTCTGCTTTGTTTCCAAGAAAGTTTACTCTATCGAAATTTTTTGGATATGAATCCTCCGGGCCTATCCGGTTTGCAGGCAGATAATATACATGTCGTTTCTCAAAGCTTAGGAGTTTTTGTATTGAATCAGATTCCTCAGGAAATGCAACGGTGACATCGTTACTATCGTCGTCGGCTGAGCAAAACTCTGCTTGAAAAATTTCTTTTCCACTTACGGCCCCTACTCGGAAGGTGCGTGCATTGGTTCGATGATTGCGGCATTCATCAAAAGTGCCCAGGCGCAACCACATTCCATTAAGCGGCGATGACGAATTTTTGACAGCATTATTGCAAAGCAGTAGAAATGCCTGGATCGCTGAGGACTTTCCCGATGAATTCGTTCCCGAAAAAATATTGATCCGCCGTAAAGTTATTTCGACCATGTCGAAGCATTTGAATCCTTGAATCTGAAGGGCTTCAAGCATTTCGTATCTCCTGAATGATTGTTTCTACAATCTTAAATCTTCCGTTGACACTGATGTTGCTATCGACAATATACGTAGTATTTTGTATGAAATTATTGTCAGAAAGAAGTTTCACTAACGCGCCTTTTAAACTTTCATTTTTATCTTGTGGCAGATCAATCAATTCAATTATCAGATAACTTACCGTTTCAAATAGTGCCATGCTGATTGGCCGACGCGGTCCGTCGCCTTTTTTCGGTAATCGGAAACACCCAGAACCCAAAACTGTTGCACACGTTTTCATGGTTTTATCGAACAGTGCCGGGAATTGTGCACAAAATGGGCTACCTGCTTGATCGTTTAGAAACATCATCGTTTTACCGAGAAAATCCTCAAGGTCACTGCGATATTCAACAAGGGGAAATCCCTTTTCTTTGACAGACAAAAGCTGTCTTTTGCGCCAAAGATAAAAACCGATCAATCGGAGAACAAGATATTTATCCTTCATACGGTCCGGTTTGACCGCGTTTTCAGTTGCCTTTCTGAAACTGTCAAATGCTACCAGCATATTCAACAGCTTTGTTGCAGCGCCCTGATAAATGGCGTTTCTCATTTCTTGATTATTCAGCCGTGTACCGCCGCGATTGACTCGATCAAACAAGTCGAAGGTAACGCGATCCTGAGTTGGCGGCTTGATTACATGCAGTGTGAGCGGACAATCTTCGATCTTGCTCTGCTGCGCCTGGGTCAGGTACTTATCATATTTAGTTCCGTTCTTTGTAGTTTCGCTAAAGTATGCGCCATTTAAGTCTTTCAATACATTGAGTTTCTCGAGCGGAAACTCATGGCTCATGAACTGGAAAAGAGTCGTCAGGCGTTGGCGTCCGTCTACAATTATATACACACCCTTGTCGTCCTCTTTAACATAAATAAGAGGAAGGGGAATTCCCATGAGAATTGATTCGATCAATTCACTTTTCTGCTTTGGTGACCAAACCGCGTGCCGTTGAAAATCAGGGTCCAGTTTGATGAGAGGCGGTATTTTATCAAGCTTGCGCTTGAGCTGAAAAACCGAAGCGCTTTCTGGGGCAATGTTGACAATGGCATCGGGGTATATACTTGTCGTATTGTCTTCCGGCGAAGGAAAGTTTTCCCTCAATTCCGCGCCGAGCGTTTCCTCTCCCTCGAAGGTATCCTCAGGGTCAAGTGGCTGTGTTCCGGGTAACATTTTATTTATGGCTCCTTGGTGGCTCAAAAATACCTTATAGTTGAAAATGTTTGCATAGATTCGTCAAGTTCAGATACCGTAAGTCAAAGTTAATCTCGATATTTGCCAACTGATTTCCCGACGGTAGACACAATGTTTCAACCATGATCCGTTTATCCCAGCACCTCACAGAACCGAGAATCAGATAATTAAGTCCATATCATAATTTTTGAGGAAGTAAAATCAATGATTACCCTCTAAAAGTCCGGCATCTTTGCCAACCCTGCCGATTTGTTACTTTTAAGAAGAAAGCGGTGAGCAGGCGCCGCGCCAGGGCATTCCTCTGCTCCAGCCCTGTCACGGCGCCTGCATTTTCCCATGCCGTGCACAGGCAAGCGCCACGCCGGCCAATTCCTCTGCTCCATGGACCGGCATGTCGCTTGCTTTTCTGCGCACGGCATTCATCCCCCCTTAATCCCCCCCTGACCATGTCCCACATTTTTTGCTGAACACCGTGGAGTAGTTGTGGTAATGGGGGGTCATGGTCGTATGTGGAGCGGATTTTACCGCAGACATCATAGCCCGGATACAGGCGGCAGTGGAATCGGAGCCGACGATTTCGCGTCGCGCCCTTTCGCGTCGTGTTTGCACATGGCTGGGTTGGGAAGACGCGAGAGGCAATCCCAAGTCCATGAGTTGTCGGGTGGGCATTGCTGAGATTGCACCGTCGCGGCGTACTTGCCCTTCCGGAAGTTACTGTCAAAAAACCAGGTGGTCAGAGACGCAGAGGCGAGGGAGTTCCCGAAGCCGAACCCACCGTGATCGACTGCTGCCTGGAGGAGTTGGGCTGCATTGATCTTGTTGCCATAGAGAATGGCAATTGCAGTGCTTCCCGTGTATGGAACCTGCTTATGGACGGATATCATTATTTGGGCGCCGGACCGCTGTGCGGGGCGCAGATTCGCTACTTGATCAGGAGTTCTCGTTACGGATGGCTGGGCGGTTTCTCGTTCAGTGCGGCAGCCTGGCGCGTTGGGGCAAGGGATCAGTGGATTGGGTGGGATGACCCGACTCGGGAGAAGCATCTGCATAAGGTGGTCTGCAACAGCCGTTTTTTGATCCTGCCCCAGGTGAAGGTCAAGAATCTCGCGTCGCACGTGCTTTCACTGTGCGCGAGGCGCATGCCAGAGGACTGGTTTCATCGGTATGGCTACCGGCCGGCCTTGCTGGAGACATACGTGCAGCGGGACAGATTCAAGGGGACCTGTTACCGCGCAGCGAACTGGGAGCATGTGGGAACAACAACGGGAAGAGGCAGGCAAGATCGGCGGCGCAGCCATACCGTTCCCATCAAAGATGTGTACGTCTATCCGTTGTGCGAAAATGTGAAAAAAGAACTACATAGTGAAACAATGCTGTCTGTGGTAAAAAGAGAAACTCTCGTGCCCGAAGGGCCACAGGATTGGGCAGAAGAAGAGTTTGGCCGGACAGAGTTTGGCGATCAGCGCCTTACCAATCGTCTTGTTGATATTGCCCGTGATTTTTACGCGCGTCCTCAGGCCAGCGTTCCACAAGCCTGTCAGACCCGCGCGAAGACGAAAGCAGCCTATCGTTTCTTTGAGCATCCCGCAACGAGCATGGATAGAGTTCTTCACCAACATTATGAAACGACGCTGGCCCGGCTGAGCCGGGAGAAGGTCGTGTTGGCCGTTCAGGACACGACAAGTCTGAATTACAGCTCTCATCCGGCAACAGAGCGACTGGGACCTATTGGCAATCTACCCGGTGGTCTTATGGGACTGTTGGTCCACGACACGATGTCGTTTACTCCGGACGGCACGCCGCTGGGTTTGCTGGACGTCCAGTGTTGGGCGCGAGATCGCGGCGATTTTGGGAAAAGTGTGCGCCGGCATGATGTTCCCATTGAGCAGAAGGAAAGCAATAAATGGCTGAGAAGTTTTCGGAAGGCGGTTGAGGCGCAGAAGCGCTGTCCCGAGACGACTATTGTCAGTGTTGGGGATCGTGAAGCGGACATTTACGAACTCTTTGAATTGGGATTGTACGATTCTTCGGGCGTGGGACTTTTAGTGCGTGCTATGCATGATCGTCCTCTTGCCGCGGATCACGGTTACTTGTGGGAAGAAGTGGGCCGGCATGAATTTTGTGGCATTCAGGAAGTGCGCGTACCGCGGCAGGGAAATCGTCCGGCGCGAACGGCGCGTCTGGAAGTCCGTTTTACTGAAATCAGCTTAAAGCCGCCCAAACGGAAGCAGGAACTTCGGAATTTAACCATCTGGGCAGTTTTGGCTCGGGAGGCGGATGTGCCGGCTGGTACAGAGCCCTTAGAGTGGATGCTTTTGACCACTTGCAAGGTTACAACCTTTGATGAAGCCGTCGAGAAGCTGAGATGGTACACGGTGCGTTGGGGAATCGAAGTTTATCACCGTACGCTCAAAAGCGGTTGCCGGATAGAAGAAAGGCAGCTCGGCCATGCAGATCGGATAGAAGCCTGCCTGGGCATTGATATGGTAGTGGCGTGGCGCATTCATCATCTGACCAAACTGGGTCGTGAAACGCCGGACGTACCCTGCACCGTTTATTTTGAAGAAGCCGAGTGGAAGGCTCTGGCGGCATATGTTAGCCGAAACCCCGTGCCTCCTGCCCAGGTGCCGACGCTCCGCGAGGCCACGCGCATGGTTGCGAGTCTCGGTGGCTTTCTGGGCCGCAAATGCGACGGAGAACCTGGCACGGAAAGCCTCTGGCTCGGATTGCAGCGGCTTGACGATCTCACGTCAATGTGGAAGCTCATGACCGACTCCTATGTCCCACTTCCCCAAATACCCCCGGTGTCCAGCAACCCAAGATATGGGTAAAGATCAGACGTTTTCCTGGGGAAGTCGGGTAAGGGCAGAATCATCGACATAAGAGGATCATGGGAAGCGGCTTGCGAAAAGGCCGGCATCGGGGAAAGGTTGTTTCACGATCTGCGCAGGACAGCGGTGAGAAACATGGTCCGTGCCGGGATACCGGAACGGGTTGCCATGATGGTGTCGGGTCACAAAACCAGGAGCGTCTTTGAGCGGTACAACATCGTTTCAGATACCGACTTGAAACTTGCCGCACATAGACAAGAAAGCTACCTCCAGGCCCAGACGGGCGCAATTACGGGCACAGTGACCAAAATTGAAGAATTTAAGCAGGACCAAGCAAATGGCTAATATCTTTTATAATCAATTGGTTAAGTGGTGCCTGGGGCGGGAATCGAACCCGCACAGCCTCAAGGACCGAGGGATTTTAAGTCCCAATAACATGGAATAGGCAAGACAGCAAGATTATTAATATTCTTTTTATTATCAGCAAATTGGGTGCGTTTTTACCTGTCCCGATACGTCCCGATTTATACCCCAAAATACCCCTATTTTTCGGCAAATTACTTCATTATTACTTCACGCTTACTTCAGGAAAGCAGATTTCTTCCGTCGCGATTATGCAGCTTTCCGTTAATTCTCCTCCATAAAAAAATGCCATAAATTACTTCAGAATGTACCATCTGACGTCTTCGTGGTCAATAAACGTCGGCAGACTTGACATTTTGCCGACGTTTTTGTACCATGCGTCCCATGGATACTGCACGAGAAAAAGCCATCACCGCCATCCGCAACCGTGGTGGGATCATTCGCACCCACGAGGCCTTTCGTCAGGGGATACACAGAAGAATCCTCTACGGGCTCCGTGATGACGGTGCGCTGGTTTCACTTTCCCGGGGTGTCTATCAGCTTGCCGAAATGGACAATATCCCGACGGAAATAGATCTCGTCAACGTTGCCAAGGTAGCGCCCCATGGTGTCATCTGCCTTATTTCCGCCCTCTCCTTCCACGGGTTGACCACGCAGATACCCCATGAAATCTGGCTTGCCGTGGAGCGGAAGGCGCGCAAACCAAAGATAAGCTACCCACCCGTCAGAGCTATTTTTTTTACCGGGCCATGCTTTCATGAGGGCATAGAAGTCCATCGCATCATGGAGCAGGATATCCGCATTTACAACGCGCCCAAGACCGTGATCGATTGTTTTCACTGGCGCAATACGGTGGGGCTTGACGTTGCCCTGGAGGCGGCCCGGTCATATCTGAAACAACGCGGGGCGAGTCCATCCAGATTGATGGAATACGCGAAGCTCTGCAAGGTGGAAAAGCTGGTCACCCCCTATCTGGAGGCCATGGTTTCATGAGCAGTGAGCAAGGAAAAAACGTTGCAGCCTCGGTAAAAAACCGACTTTTGTCCCTGGCCCGCCACAGCGGCAAACCGTTCCAGTCGTTATTGACCCACTATGGTCTGGAGCGCTTCCTTTGCCGCTTATCCCAGTCACCGATGAAAGAGAAATTCATTCTGAAGGGCGGCCTCCTGCTGGTGGGCATGGGCCTCCCCCTGGCCAGGACAACGAGGGATATCGATTTCCTTGGTCTCATGCCGGGAGATATTGAGTCGGTCGGCAGATTTATCCGGGAGATCGGCAGTGTAACGCTTAATGACGGACTGGTCTATGAATTCGATGATTTGAGCATCGAATCCATGTCCGATGATGCAGAGTATCCCGGTATCAGGCTCAAGTTTGACGCCTGGCTCGGCAAGGCAAGAATCCCTATGCAGATCGATGTCGGGTTTGGCGATGTCATGGTTCCTGCTGCTCACGAGATGACGTTTCCTACGCTGCTTGATATGGAGCCGCCCATTGTAATGGCTTACAGTGTCGAAACGATTGTGGCAGAGAAGTTCGAAGCCGCTTTGGACCTGGCGGATCTGAACAGCCGTATGAAGGACTTCTATGACATCTGGATGTTATGCCACGCATATCCGTTTCACGGCGCAACACTCCAGGAAGCCGTCATTGCCACCTGTCAACGGAGGGGCACACCCTTAAATTCCCAAGCGCAAATCTTTTCCAAGGAATTTTCCGACAGGTCCGAGAAGCGGACTCAATGGACAACGTTTCTTCGGAAAGCTCGAATTCCAGACATCACAGATGACTTCTCGATTATTATGGAAGGTATCCGAACATTTTTACATCCCATCAGTGAAGCGAGTGAAAAGCAGAAGCGTTTTGAAAAGGAATGGCCGGCCGGAGGAGAATGGCAATAGTAGAGCGGAAGGGAAAACCATCGGAACATTAAAAAAGGCATCTCAGGTATTTTCCCGGGATGCCTTTTTCATATGCGAAAAACTTACTTGGTGGTAGGAATTTCAGAACGGAATATCATCGTCCTCCGCGCCAGCGGGGACGTCTTCTTCCGACGCGGCAGGATTGCCGTTCTTCCCGCTCAGTAATTAGAGTTCTTTCGCCATGTCTGTTTTAAGTAAAGTGAACCATGCCGGAGGGCGTGTCAGGTGCCTGCGCAGCAGGCGTCTGTCACGGCCCGGAGGCATGAGAGGGAGCCCCTGGGGGCGGAAGGGAGCGGAAACGTAAGGCAAGGCGCGGTGACGTACAACGTGACCGCATATTGCCGAAGTGCCCGCTTCTGGGAGGGCGGGGGAAAGAGGCCGGTAGGACGTATGCTCACAGCACGGGATATGACGGCGAACGCCGGCATTTTCGGTGCTGTATCATGGCATGCGGCATGACGGCCGGAAAATCTGCGAAGACTACCCCTGCGTCGGAATGCCGTCACAGAGCGATGCCAAAACAATCAAAGTTGATTTTGAGTGAGTATTTTAGCGACGATGGTGCCGCGCAAAGCGCGGCAAGTGGGGAGGCGGGCGACCGAGGAGCCAAGACGGGGAGCCCCTGGGGGCAGATGGGATGGGTGGCGGGGGAATAATGCTTTTCAGAATAAGAGGGTTTTTAGTTTCTTCTGGAAGTTTTTTATACCCATCGGCACGAACTTGGCAAGTAGAGAGCGGAGCTGGCGACTTCGACGGCGGAGCGGGGAACGAACATGCGAAGGGTTGTTGGTTAATTCCCCCTCGGGGGTTGGGGGAATAATTGCGGGCGCATCTTTTAAAAAAGTGGCCTGTAAAATAGTGAGCGCATTTTTTTGGCAGGCCGTTTGCTAACGACGAAACTTGCAAACTGATCGGGAAATATTATGCAAACGGAATGACAAAAAAACCTGCCGCATAACGCCTATTATGTAAGAAGCGGGCTTTTCGGCGCGATTACATAATATAGCGTTATGAGGCGGGGCGAATAGAAAGCAGGCCATAAAATAGCGCGCCCATCTGATTAGTCTTTTAATTGGCATCAGCACCCCCCGAACAATCGAAGGGTTGTTGGTTTGTTTAGGAAGTTTCTTCTGGAAGTTTGTTTTTCTTTTCTATTATTAATGAGCTGCTGCTTAGCGTCGGGGATTCCTGACGTAGTCTCCATCGCGGCAGGAATCCCCGATGTTTAGCAGCTTCTGATTGTCTTTTAGAATGCTTTTGGAATAAGGCCGGATAGGGTGAAATCAGGGCGAGTATGCGCTGTTTGCATTCTCGTCCTGATTTTATCCTGGCCGGTTTCGGGTGTGGATTGTGACCCTTTCACCTTGACGGCTCTTTGTCCAGGTGAAGGGGTGACAAGCCACCGCTAACATGATGTTGTCTTTCTGAGCAAAATGGCATCCGCGCCCCCACTCCCCGAGGCTCCTTTCGGGGTGTGGGGGGAGCTGGGCACGTTGTTTCCTGTGGCGTCGCCGAGGACTTAGCCCCTCGCGGAGGACAGCAAGGCGGTAGTTTGTCTTGCTGTGCGGAGTCGTGGGGCGGGCATGGGGGGCTGTGCGCGTCGGCACTCGCTTAGGCTCTCGGCGGGGCTGTATCCGCTGAGAGCCGGGGGGCTTGCGGTCTTGTGGCGCTTGCACCGCGTGAAGCCCCTCGCGTAGGTCTGCCAGCGCACCACCAGCAGGCCGGAGTCGTGGGGCGGGGGTTTAGGGATGCTCTTGGCGCTTGCACCGCGCGTAGGCACTCCCCGTGGTTCTTTACGGGGTGTGCCGGGGGAACGGGATGCCCTGAAGCTACTCGGTAAAAGCCCCCGAAGGTATGCGGAGCAGGTTTCGTGGTAGCGTGAAGCGGCCTTCCGCTGTATTTCTGGAGCAAAGCGGAAGAACCAATCAATAATAAATGGCTTGCGCATGAGTCGCTTTCTGGCGAATTCAAAACACCGATCAGATGGCCGCAGCCCATGAGCACAGTGCCCGCGGGACGCGAGTCTTAAGCGGAGCGAATTGGCGAGGGCGAGGCAACCATTTTCCGCTTGGTTGCCGACCCGGAATGAGGCGGAGGCCGAATGGAGGAAGGGATTTCCCCCCCGGGGGATGCAAGGGGGGAATGGGACATTGCAGGGGGCGTGACAGGCATCCGTCAGGTGACTGGCGCGATCCCCTGCTTACCTCCAGTAGGGGTGGGCGGTCGGGATTGTCCCCCTGGGGGGTGCGGGGGGAGAAGAATGCCGTGCGCGCAAAAGCAAGCGACATGCCGTTCCACGGGGCAGAGGAAGTGGACGGCGTGGCGCTTGCCTGTGCACGGCATGGAGAAATGCAGGCGCCGTGACAGGGCTGGAGCAGAGGAATGCCCCGGCGCGGGGCCTGCTTCCGCTTAGTCTTTTTATAATACTTCCTGAGGTACGATTACCTTCGTCTTTTATTGCTTGAATGACAACTGCTGCTTATTTCACAATGATATTGACCTGCTCGCAGATATACGTGCCGACCATTCCCAAGATAATGACATTCGATCACGCTTAGTATGTAACTGTGCGACAAGTAACATTTGCTATATTGCCAATGCTTCAACTGCATCAGCACCAAACCACGTATGCACAGTTTGCATCGCCCTGTCTGACAGCTTCTGCGTAAACAGGATTGCCAAGCGCCTCTTTGGTCGTGAGCAAGCAACATAAAAGAGGTTGCGGTTCCGATCGAACGTTTCCTCCTTATTAGCTGGAATCCTGCCGACATCCTGTGCAAGCTCAAGCATTTCGTTAAAATTATAGCGGTTCCAACCCCGTCCCACGATAACAATCACGTTATCGAACTCGGCGCCCTTGACACCGTGCTTCGTCTCGAACGGCGAATGTCCATCGTGATAACGTGTCAAGGCGACAATTTCCTGATAAGGCACTGCGTGAAGCGCCTCCATCTCGCTCAATGCGGGCGGCATGTCCTCATCTGCGGTCCTATCGAAGTGCTCTAGTTCTCGTTCACGCTGCTCCAAAGAGTCAGGAAGTCGCGGTCGCCGGGCCTCGCGCAAATGCGCAATTACGTCACCGACTGTGCCGTTGGTTCTGAGGTTGATCAGTCTCTCCATCGCTGCCGACCATTTCGCTTTGTCGTCTTGGTTTATTATCGCCGGGAGGTTGCCGCCCAGCGCTGTGAACATCTTGCCATACTGCCGCGCAATGAAGGCGTCGCAGGCCGGTTCGAGATTATCGACGAAGAAAGCGATGTGCCCATGCTCCTTCTTAGTAAACGCTTCATTAAACCGGAATATACTGGGCAGGCTGCTGTAGCCCTGTTCGCTTGCCAGAACGCGGTGGGTCAACATAAGAATCTTGGCCTTCGCCGATGACAGGTCCCAACCCTCCTGTATGAGGCGATCCATCACTAATGTAAGGGCTGCGTGGGAAACCTCGCCTGGTAGGTCACCGCCCCAATGGTTACCGGTCTGGCGGGTGCCAAGCCAATTGTTAGTGTGAAACACTTGGACACTCCCGGCTTCGTGAGGGTCCACAACAAATTGTGGTAGTTCCGGTCGCATGCGGTTCAGGCAATCCACGATAGTTGAAACTGACCGGAAATTAGCTCCCTTGCCGATTAAGTTTAGACAAGGGTGTTCGATTTTTCCGCACCCATCACCGTAAATTTTCTGCCAGTGGTCTCCAAAGAAGCCGAATTGAGGTGATCCGGGTTGTCCGAGAAAATGAGCCTTGATTGAATTGATCCAGCCGGCATTGGTGTCCTGATACTCGTCAATCAGTATCACCGGATATTTGTCGGTAATGATCCGCCTGAACTTTACATTCTCCATGAGCCCGATCGTCAATAGCAACACATCGTCATGATGGATAGACACAAGGTCGTCTTTGATGCCCCGGTAACCAAGCGTATACTCGACAACACGCTCGCCTATTCCACCGGCCTCCACGATCCGCTCCGGCCAGTGATCCATGCTTTGCAGCCTATCCCTGAGCTGCTTTTGAAATCCGCTGATTAAGGACCAACAGAAAGCATGAATCGTATCACAATGTATCAAGGGGCTTCTGTCGGTTCGGGCCTCGATCTCGTTCTTGGCGACATTGGTAAACGTGATGCATGCTATCTTCTGGTGACGTTTCGGGAGCTTTACCTGGTCGCGCTTTATCAGAAATTGTAGAGCTTTCACGAGGGAATAGGTTTTACCCGCGCCGGCACCCGCTTCTAACAAGAAGCTTTCACCACGTTCAAGGCTGGCGAACACTGCCGCAAGCGCTCGTTCGCTGGCTTCTTCGGCCGGGTTCAGAGGCGCCGCGACATCAACCATTGTTTGCACCATCCACTAATTCCGGTTTGGCTGTCGCTGTTGCGCTCAGAGCCAAGTCGGGATCACAACTCGGCATATCACCCTCGGCCAGCCATTTTACGCCGTCAACAATGTAGCCAGGCGTTTCCCAGCCCGTTTCGTCGATCGCATATTTCAACGCGAATTCTGATTTCTTGACCTTCGCAGATTGGTCCCGGGCACTCAGCTCCTGTTCGGCCGAAGTGCCGCTCACCGTGGCAAATAACGTCGGATTTGCCAGCATGAATGCATCCTCAAACGTCCGGCCACAAGGACCGCCGTTAACTTCAGGCCGCTGGAACGCGATGCGCTGCCGGTTCTTCACCTTCTCCATGTCAGTCTTGGCCAAAATACCGGTAAGGGAGCAATTGCCACCCGCAAACCATGCCTTCAGACAGGCGTTGCTCGTTGCCGTTCCTAGGTGCACCGCGCAGGCAACACCGCCTGCCGCGACAACAGAGTCGAGGTCTGTAATGATGAGGCATCGAAGTTCCAGAAAATCAAGCAGTTCAAAGAAGATGTGTGCATATGCACCGCCCACTTCCATGACAGTCATATACTGGCTGGACAGCTTCGGCGCAGCAGGCTCAGCCTCCTCCAATTTTCTGATGATGACGGGCAGCAGCAGACGCTCACTTGTACCTTCCACCAATACTGCTTTGTCGGCAAAGAAAAGATCGCATCGCGTCAGGGTCAGGTACTGATGGAGGAAGTTTTTGTGTTCCCGAGGTGTTGCGCACAAACCTGCCCGAAGGTCCTTGATCTTGGCCTGTCGGATACCGCTGGCATCATACGCTGATGTGGCGAGGAAGTACCGGATTGCCTCGAACCCGGCTTCGTTTGCGATATGCGACGAGTGCGTCGAGACGATGAACTGCACTGGCCACGGTGCTTCTTCCGCCTGCTGGGCATTGAGCTGGATAGCGAGTTTCGTAAGTTGGCGAATAAAAACCTCCTGCATCTGTGGATGCAGGTGAGCCTCCGGTTCCTCGATGAAAATAAGGTGCACGCCAGGCGCTTGCGCCTCTGCGCGGAAAGCCTTATAGAACCTCACAAGTTGGAGAAGGATGAAGATCAAATTGCGTACGCCGAGCCCATTGTAGGATTCAGGCAGATACACACCACTGTAACCCGCATATCTGACTTTCGTATGGTTCGAGAGGAGTCTCTTGACGTCGAGCGTTGTCTCAGTTTCGAGTTCCGGTCCTCCAAGACCTGGATAGCCAAAAGTCTCAAAAGTTGGAATTAACGTTTTCAGCTTGACGTTAAAGTCCTGGTCGATCTTTTGCTGGATCTCCTCCACCGCTTCCGTCAAAGCATCGGCAATCTCCCGGTCATCTGCATTGGCTGTCGGTGACAGAGCGGTCGTGAAGAGTCCTTCGAGAATCTTTGCGAGAATATCGTTTTCTCTTGATGTATTATCATCCAAACCGCGCTGGGCATTAACAAAGCCTGTTTTCAGAAGGGGGCGCAGGGTGCCCTGCGACATCTGCTTGCAGTTGGATGGATCGTTTGGATCCTGAGCCCAAACCTTGGCAGTGAATAGGACCGGTATCCGTTCCCGCAGAACACGGAAAAAGCTTATTCGGGTATCAAGAGTCAAATCGTCAACAGGCTGCCCCTCGAAAAGACTATCGATTGCACCATCACGCAGCTCATATCGAGTGACGACCAGTGCTTCGTTGCAGTCAGGATCTAGATCAATGACGAAATCACTCAGTGGGCCGAGCTGGGGCTGCGCAGGATCGTAGTGAAAAAATATTTTGAGTTCGATATACGGTATCAGTGCCCGCACTTCATCTTCTGCCAACCCATCATTTTTGGCCTTCAGCGCGGCACAAAAACCGTCATAAGAGGCGTTTGAAAAATCTTCAATCTGGAACGTGGGATTGGACTCGATCAGAAAGCGCCGCATCACTTCCGAAAGCGAAGTTTTTCCACTGTTATTGCGACCGACCACAACAGTCGTTTGATCCTCCAAGACCAACTCCACATCGGCAAGAAGCCGGAAATTTCTGATTTTTACTTTGTGTATGCGCATACACTCTCCACTGGTGTCTTCATATTGTTTCAACCATCTGCCCCGTTGGCAACGACACCCCGAATAATGACTCTCCCATATCATAACTATCGAGGAAACAACATTAATTATTAGGATCTTGCATCTTCGGCGGGACAGATATTTTGTGGATGAGAAGAATTATGCTGCGTGGGAGGCGGCAGAATTGAACAGGATTGTCCTTTCTCTTCCTTCACATTTGACATATCCCATAGCAAAGTGTAGGTATCACCGCTCAATTGCCATGGGCATTGAAGCCTTTGAAGGCCTTTTTATGCCGATGCTGCAATAAATCTATGGGTTAGGCGGTTCACGTGAAAAAATATCTTTCCATATCGATATTCCTGTTTTTGATTCTGGTCATAGGCGTTCAAACAGGAAATGCCATGGATCTGACGCTTTCAAAAGATTCTTCGGTCCAGGTTTATTTCAGTCCCAGGGGAGAATGCACCGATGCCATTGTCAGCGAGATCGATCATTCCAAGACAGAGATTCTTGTTCAGGCTTACTCCTTCACGTCATCACCAATTGCTCATGCCCTGGCAAGCGCCAATAAAAGGGGCGTGAAAGTTCTGGCCATTCTCGATAAAAGCCAACGCTCGGAAAGATACACATCGGCTACGTTCCTGACCAATACCAGCATTCCTACCTTTATTGATGATAAACACGCCATCGCCCACAACAAGATTATGATTATCGACAAAGCCAAGGTAATCACCGGCTCATTCAATTTCACCAAAGCCGCGGAAGAAAAGAACGCGGAGAACCTGCTGGTAATTTCGTCGAAGGAACTGGCAGGTTATTATCTTGATAACTGGCAAAAGCATAGAGAGCATTCCGTGCCTTATGGGAGATTGTAAAAGTCTGTCTGCAAGGGCAATATAGTCAGCATTGCATGAAACTGAGGTAAGTATGTGCGGGCGTTTTACCTTGATAATCGATCTATCCGTCATCGAAGAATCATTTCATGTTCAGGAAGTGGGCTCGGAATATCGGCCCAGCAATGATTTCTCCCCCGGCCAGCAGATACCCGTTATTATTCGCGATGATAAAACCAGATTAGTCACCTTCCTCTGGGGGCTCATTCCCTCCTGGGCTAAAGACCCTTCCATGGGAAGCAGGATGTTCAATGCCCGTGCTGAAACCATTGCGGAAAAGCCGAGTTTCAAGGATGCTTTCAAGAGCCGCCGCTGTCTGATTATCGCCGATGGATTTTACGAATGGGTGAAACTTGATAAGAAAAAGGTCCCCTACCACTTTTCCCTCAAGTCTGGTGCGGCTTTCGGCTTTGCCGGACTTTATGAAACCTGGATGACGCCGGAGAGTAAACCCGTCAGGACCTGCACGATTATCACTACCAATCCCAATGATCTGGTAAGACCGATCCATGACCGCATGCCCGTCATCGTGCCGAAGGATAAAGAATCACTGTGGATTGATCCCGGTGTGACGGACCAAAAAGAACTGGCGACTATCTTAAAGCCCTACCCTGCCCAGGAAATGAAGATGACCGAAGTCTTCCTGTCGGCGCCATAACTAAACTTTAATGTGAAGAAGCGGCAGGCCCAGGTGCTTCCGCTTTGTCTCGCCGAAAAGCCTTGTATCTTCTCTTACCGTCGGTACCCCTCTTTTGCCTTGGCCACTTGTTTCGAGCGCATGTGACCCGCCCAGATGCAGGATGTGCTTGCCGTATTTGCCGCTGAGTTCGTCCATGGCGTCATAAGCCGTCCTGATCTTTTCCGCCCTTACGGGATCCTCAAAGAGGGAATATTGTCTGACGTTATCAGGAACCAGATCCAAAAGGACAATCCCCTACATATTTGTCGTCCATAATCCTCTTGACACGTAAAATCATTCTTCATATACTCGCGTTACTAAAATAGTCTTATCAATCCGCCGAGGGGGTGATGGCCACGCCGCTTGCAGAGTGTTCTAGTTCCAGGGATTGTCTGAACAGCGAATAGCGACTGGGATAACGAAAGTTGGCAGTGTACTTCAGCGAGTCGAATGGTTGGCTGCAAATTGTTGACGACGTATCTCGGCGAATTGCCTGAGTGGATATCCAGAAGCAACAAGTGAGCGACGCGGGGATGAAAAAAGCCCAAATGATTGATATCGCTCCCTTTTCTCTTCCATATCAATCGAGGGATCAATATGCGCAAATTTGCCGAAGCAGACAATGCTTGGCTCGACGAGCTTATGAGAACACTTCGCATAGACCCACGAGTTGCGCATCCTTCTCCGGTAAAATCTGTAGCCAGCTTTCCACGGCTTGAAGATGTAACGATCATAGACTTGCGGCACATTGCCTTCATTTCGATTTTTGATCTTATTACACTGTACCTCATTGCTGACTTTTCTCAAGCATGCAAGGGCACAACGCATCTACGATTTTCCGGACTAGGCCCGCATGAGCTTCCTATTCTAAACATTGACCATTACAATGACATTAGAGGTGGACGTCGATCTCGTGACAGCGTCCCTTATGGAGAGGCACAATATGTAGAAGCTAATAGGATTTACAGGTTCATCTCCTTTCTCCACCACTTCGGCCTTATTAATGCACTATCTCTCCAACGAGACACGGGCCGCATTGTTTTCGAAGGAATTGACCAGGAACTTCTTTCCAAGTTGCACCAATATTCTGGATTAGGCAGTAGAATTCTTTCCCTTTATCCGTTACGAGATGCCTCACAACTCGATGTGTTTATGATGCAGCAGGCTATTTCGGCTTGGCTTGAGGGGCTACCACAGCACATCAGAGAAGCCCCCATCTTTTCAGATGGTGAATTCTCCCGTGTGTTGGGATATCAACTTGCATTGAACGTCATTGAGCATTCAGGACACGACTTTGCAGGAGAATACGGTGCATTAGGTGTCGTAGCCATGCGAGTAATTGAAGCTGAAAGATTCGCTGACTTGAGACAGTCTTTTTCTCCCTCAATGCAGAATGTTTTCGACGTATCTGGCAATACTCGCGGTGTGCTTGAATTGTGTATTGGGGACCGGGGGGCGGGGATCACTGCCACGTTATTCGAAAACTATGCCTCGCTATTAAGTAAAGCTGGAATAAGGAAGCGCGCAGAACCGCAAGACATAGTCGCGTTTGCATTTGACGAGGTGGGTAGCAGTAAACCTGTTGATGCACGACTTGGCGGGGTACATGCTCTTCACCGCATACTGCGATGTGTAATCAAGTACCACGGCATCGTAAGAATCCGCACTTCCGGATATGAAGCTATCTATGATGCCACTGCGTCAGGTCATTTCCGAAGAGGCAAGAATGGTTTGGGCGTACAACCAACCCATTTGACCGAGGCACTCCACCCTTGGGGGACTCAAATTCAAATCGCACTTCCTCTGTGCAGACCCAATGCGCCTATTGGCAGAATTTCCCCAAGGGGTTACGAAAAAGAGGTGCAAAGGTCCGGCATTTTGAAACCACGGGTCGTCCCGGTGGAGGCGCACTTACTTCCAATTACGCAATGTCCCGTAGGCGAAACACAACCTCCCGCTCAGCTTGCCCGTCTTTCCACTTCCCTGATGATTGAACCGACCGATCGTACGATCATATTCGACTTCAGCGGAAGGATATGGAAAGAAGATGAAGTGGTTGCGTTCCTAATCTCTCAGAAGAGTGTTCTCCATACGCATATCTGTGTTGGTGTTAATTGCTATAAGGGTCTTCCACGTTTTCTACGTGAACGTGAACAGGTCGAGTCGGTCGATTGGCCGGAGTGGCGGGGCCACCCCAAAGAACTTTTCGAAATACTTTCAACAAAGCACCGGTTATTCCCACTATTAGACAGCGACAGAGCTTTAACATGGCTGGGGTTAGGTCGGTACGAGTTCGATGATGTACTACGCTACATAGACGATACTGGTATGCCTCAGACGATGGAAAATTTGTCTTACATTAATCCTTCGCTTGCGGACGCGAGGAATCAAGAGTTACTGACACTTTACCTTGACTCGAACGAAGGCTTTTTCACGAAAGCTTTCTCAGATGGGGGATGTTCTTGGAAGCGGCGGTTCGGACCACGGCTGTGGGCCGAGTGTATCGAGGCATCAGTAAGAGAAGGCTTCGGCAAGTTCTTGAATTCCCTACAGTGCGTGCATGACAGTGGTTTGTACAAACTGCCTTCTCGGTCTGGCTTTACGAAGATGTTCTATCAATCCGCCCCGCTTTTCCAGGATCCTGTAGCATCCCAACAGCTCGCTGACTGGATGTCTTCCGCTGTAAGGAGCAGGCTACAGCCCACCGACAAAGCCATACTATTGGTATGCACAACAGCGCCAGTGGAGCTGGCTGCTATTTACTTGGCGAATACGATGCTGGAATTGGATGTATTCGTTCTCAACTTGGGTCACTATTCAGATCTGGACAAAGAGAATCTACTGAATGAACATGACTGGATGCTGCCAACATTTGTGCTGACAGATATTGTCGATACTCAGAGGACCCTCAATGAGATGCTCAGCTTATTAGCGCAAATGTCAATTGACGTGAGGGCAGTGCTTGCGTTAATTCGCTTTAACGATGTCGGTGAAGATCGTGTCTTTGGTGAATGCATGTTTTGGGATCCGCCGCCTGATAGAGTTAAAGAGGGAGAAATTCCGACGTTCTACGTAGCGGAGACAAAGCGTCCCGAAAGTGTTACCGACGCAGAGGCATGGGAACGGAGTGAGGCAACTTTATACTTCGTCGAGCCGTTCAGTCTCGAGCCATTTGACTACGAATCACTGTCTCGGCGGAATCCGGACAAGGGGCGTCGTACCAGTACAAACGTCAAGAATCTTTCCCTGCTAGAGGAGCTTCGCGCCTTACGATGGGGACATTTCATTTACGGAACGCATCATTTCCCGATATCTGTTGCCATGCCGCTCCTTCTCGGTTCAGACGCGATCGCGGGCCCCATCGTTTCGAAAGTATTATCGCTGTGTAAGGCCAAGGAAGTGACTCATATCCTTTATCCGTTACATTCCAATATCGGACGCATTATTCCAAGGATTAAGAGCAGTATTATGCTACATCTTGGGACAGATGTCGAATCAATCTTCTGCATATCCACTCGGGCACTGACTGCGCGCCCATTCTACTTGTTGCCGACCCGCCTCAAGGACGCGATTCTCGGAACCGGGGTAGCTGTTTCGGGGAATCGCAGGGGCCTTCGTATTTTGATTCTAGATGACGCAGTTGCATCCGGGAGGACCCTTGAGACCATTCTCCGTGCCTTAGTACTTCAATGCAGGAGCGCAATTGTCGCTTCCAAAACGACGAGATGTCCAATTGAGAGCGTGGATGCCATTTCCATCTTGGATAGACAACCTCTGGCGCGGGGTACGCTTCTAAAAGGAATTCAACGAATTCTTATAGACATGCAAAATGACACAGAGGGAAGAACAAATGAGTATGGGTTTAGTTTCTCATACAGCAGTTGGTTGGCCATGGACATGCTTGTTTCAGAGGAGGGCGCCTGCGAGCTTTGTGACGAACGAGCCTTCCTGCAGCAACTCCAGACCGCAGGAGCATTGCCTTCCAACCATAGCCTCCGCCATACGCTGTGTGAAAGACTTGAAGAACTTGCACCAAAGTCCACTGAAAGTCCCGCCTTCTTGAAGACGCCCGTACTGGAGCTTCCAAGGGCAATGGACGTCGGAAGAGTCGAAGCTCACACATTTGAATTGGCTTACCTTGAATTCGCAGGGCAAATGCAAAGCGGCTATCCGATGAATGCGCTGGTTCAGCAATATCAGGCCATGATGCGAGAATATTCTCAAGATGATTTCCTCAAATCGGTTGGTCTTCGTACGCTTCAACGAGAAATGGTTCGCGCCTTCCTTCGATCGTGGCCAATGGTCACGAGCCAATGGTCAGGTGTCAGTGTGCAGCAGGCTCTGATGCCGATGATTACAAACGGATCACGTTGTGCCATAACTATCCTCGCGGAGGCGGGGTGGGCCTTGTCGGGACGAAATGCAAAGACAAGCCCCCTTAGAGCACTCTTCTCTGATGCAATTGCAGCGTTTGCTAAGATAACCGATGACTCGGATAGTTCTCTCGAAAAGAGAGAAAACCTCTACATCGGATGCTGCCTCTACTGCGTTATCTACCTGGAAAGATCTTTAAGCCAAGGAGGAGTACGCGAGGGGAGGAAATACCGTGTGATTGTCGATACTGCTCTTAACGCGGTGATAGCTGCTTTGGACGCCCAGCCAGTAACTCTCTATGCCGATCTGGCTCTTCGAAATATCCGTCTACTGCTGGAACAGGGGGGAACTAAAGCTGATTTCCTCCCGGCGCTATTCAACGTGCTGGATCATACGGTGAGAGCAAGGCGCAGTTTGAAACATGCACATCTAATTCCTGCCTTACTGACGCGACTTATTAAAGCGCAGCATGCGAGACCGCGGGAACTTAGTCTATTGAGAGATACGGTGAGTCATTTTATGAATTGTTTGGAAACAGTGGTGGATAGCTTTCCAGCACTATTGAGCAGTGAAAGAGCCTCTGCTTATGCGGCTTTCCAGCATTATGGAAAAAGACTGCTCACTCATCTTGAGAAACATTTGGATGACTCATCGGTGGCTGAGGGATTGAGAGATGCGGCTAGTAAACTATTGAATGCACACCCTTACCACGACACTAATGCATTGTCGAGTTGTCTAATGGATATGCAGGTATCCGTCGATGCACTTTTGTTATGGCTCGAGCGTGAAGCAGCAAAACGAAATATCACAATATTCAAAGATATGCCCTGTGAGGAATTGTATGTTCTATGTCAAAACACAACCCTGCTGCGCAGTATTTTTGAAAATTACACGTTTGGTGCGAGGCCGGACAAGGAAAGAGGACATGTATTGATCCAGGTGGCCCCGAATGCCGGAGTCAGCAGTATCAAGAGGATAACAATCAAAATACGCACGAATTTTGGAGGTAGCGGTGCAACTGGGCAGGTGCAAATCGGCCCCGGAATGGTGGAATTTGGTGCACGAGATGTTGCACTATTTGGAATTAAGTCATCATGCAGAGCGGAAAAGTTTACTATGGACCAGAACGAGTACGACAGTGTAATTGAACTGGAATTGTGCCAGGGGTTACCTGTGCCACAGATCGTGGGGGAAGGTGAAAGCAATGAGTGACATTCTCTATCTTGAGCATAGCAAAGAGAGACATGGTTTTGAAAGTGCGATGAAGAGGGTCCCTGCATCCGTGACACTGATAACCGATCCAACCAAGGAACGTCTTGAGAGTGAACTTAGCCGTCGGAGATATGACTTAGTTGTAACAGACGCCTATTTCTTAAAGGAGGACGAGGACCACGAAGGGGGAACATCGGATGATACTTATAGATTGGGAGATATTGTCCGACAAGTAAGAGCTGTCGACAATAAAAGAGTACAAATTGCGGTGCTTACAGATTTCTCGCCGTCCCTGCTCGAAAGACATCGGTACGATCTAGAACTCGTGGATTATATCTGGGATAAGAGGGCCGGACCAGATTTTGTGTATTGGCAAGCAAAAAGAATATTGCAAGAGAACAGAAAAGCGTGTCCAAACCACGTCCTTGTGGATGAATTATTGACGATACTCACGTTTGGTGAGGAATCGAGGGTAATGCCATGGCGTAACGAGATGAAGGGAATGCTTGAAGCGTACCGAAAGAGTAACCTGGAAGCGCAGCAAGTGGCAGATGTAAAGAGTTCCTTGCGTAGTATAGCATCTATTATGGGTGTCGACAGTAGCTTCGACATGGTATTTAAGAGGATAGAGTCGGCTGAGATTTTGAACATAGCAGCGGACCCACTTAGCTGGGGGCACCTGAGGCACGTATTAAATGTCTTCTGGCTGGGTTACTATTTATTGAACACGGGCCTATTTGACTTAGAGATAGTTGCAAAACAGATTTTCCGGCATGTCATAGGTTACGATACGAGCAAAAGTACCGAACAAGTAAATGGTGCGTGGTTTCTGGCAGCCATATTCCACGATGTAGGACTGCTTGGGGAGCGAGCAGAAGCAGTTGTTAAGAGGTGTAATGACGTGGTCGATATATATGGCATTCGAGCATTCAAAGTGTCATTGGCTAATGTGTGTACTGAATTCGGGCAAAGTGAAAAAGGGCAGAAAGTAGCTGGTGATCTGCAGACGATGATCCTACGGAACCTGACCGAATTGTATTCGTGGGCAAACAAAAAGAACTTTCAACATTTCGATCACGGATTTCTTTCCGGATTAACGCTCCTGGAATTGTTTGCAAGCGAAGGAAAGAGCAAAATCTGTGGAGAGGCGGCGGCGATCGCAGCCACGATGCATAATGTTTTCAATGTGGGAATTGAGGAAGAGAGGACATTACCATTTAAATTCCCGCGAATTGATTTCGAGGAATATCCGCTCATAGCACTGCTTGTGATGTGTGACCAGTTGGAAATATGGGATCGGACAACAGGCGTCGAGAGCGAGTATAGTGGGACGGCCTTGGAATGTTGCGAATTAGCTGATATTAAAACCACGACTGATCCACAAAGTGGACACCGCCAAGTATCAATAACTCTGAATTACGTACCTTTCAGAAGCGTTGTTCCCGGAGATACGATGGAGAAGGCTAGTAAAGAAAGGATAAGGAGTGTACTCTCCGGAAAAGTCAAGCCCGTTCTATGCAGGATTTTATTCAAACCAGAGTTGAAGTTCGGGATTGAGGTCAAATTCCGGTACAATGGGAGAGATGATTTGGATGTTTGGTGCGCCAGCCATGAACCAGAATAAATAAACTTGTTACTCTTGGTGGTAGTTATCATAATCAGATAAATATTGGTTTCTGGAAGGAGGTCTCGCTCTCAAAAAATTGCAGCGTTCGAATAGGGTGTCATTATGAAAAAGAGCCATCATAAAGTTGATTTCCATTTCGTATCCTTATCGTAAATTCTGGTAATCAGAAAAATAATTAAAAAAATCAATACTGGTATTATGAAGCGATGTAACTACATGTAAATATGACGCCATTGCTCGCCTAAAAAAACCCTAGACTCACAAGAGTCACTGTCCATAAAAAACCGCCGGTATAGGCAAAAAATGCGAATTTATGGTACGGCATGAGAGAGGTGCCAGCAAAGATTGCAGTTAAATGTCTTACACCTGGGATAAAGTAACCAATTTTTCCAGTTCAGTAAGCTGTTCATGTTTTAAATGAAAGAGTTTTTCTGCTTTATCAAGTATCTTCTGATCCACGTTTTGCCCTCTGCGTTATTCCGGGGGTTCTTCCGGGATATACCCCGGAAGATACCGACGGAAGTTATGATACTGGGGCCTGAGCTTTATGCGGCAGGCAGACTCCTGTGAAAAAGCGTTCCAGCATCAGTTGGGGATCACGGCCGGTGGAGCGCAAAGCGAGGTCCATGTCAGCGAGACTCTCCAGATGGTTGACAAGTTCCTCATAGGGAAAAGGAGCGGCAGATTTTAGAATGCGATAGATGATATAGGGGTGCTGTCCGGCCAGGCTGCCTGGCCCTTCCCTTTCCTTGCCGCCCCAGGCCTTAATGGTGGGGTAAACACTCGCCTGAAAGCGGCTGAAATCCATATTCGCGTTGTATGACTTCAACTTCCCCGACTTTAAAAGCAGCTTGGCATAAAGAAGCAGGCGAATCTCCCTGGTAAGCATCTTCATGATGACCAGGTGATGCACACCCTGCCTGAGGAGATCCTTAAGAACAAGCAGCGCCCTGGGCAACCGCTTCTCCACCAGGGCCGCCGTCAGTTCAAAGACCGAATCTTCTTTAGTTTTTCCAACAACCGCCGCCACATCCGCCGCGTCGATCGTCGTTGCCGCGCCGGTATAAACCGCAAGCATTTCCAGGGCTAACATGGAGTCCCGAAGGGAAAAACCCGTCTTGCCGCCGATAGCCTCCCAGGCCGCAGCGGTCATTTTTTTCCCCTTTTGGGCCAAAAATTCCTGCGCCACCTCCAAAAGCAGAACCTTTTGCTTGGCTTCATTCTTGGCTGGGGTAAAGTAAAGCACCTTGCCCAAGGCTGATATCTGCTTAAAAAGCTGTTTTCTCTTGTCCACGGCCGCCGCCGTTAATATGAGGTGATTACCTTCCGGCAACCCTCCAGCCAGAACCTTGCTCAGCCCTTCGAGATCATCGCCGGCGGACTTTGCCTCCAACCCCTCGGCAACACAGAACTCAAGCATCTGCGGCAGCCACTTCTCCCGATCATCGCCGCCATCATCCTCCACCGCCTTACGCCACTCCTCAGAGGAAATCCTTTTCCACCCATCATCGCGTAAGTCGGCGAGCTGCCAGCCTGTGAGCTTGAGAAGTTGTAGAAAATCGTTCGCCGCCTGACGTGGGTTGTTTTCCTCCCGTTCACGGATGCGCTGGATCAAAGCAGGCAAGTTCTTTTTGGATTGGAAAAGGGTGGTATTACGGACGACAACAATCTTGCGGCCTGGCAGCAGCGGCACACTGAGGAGAGACAGGCAGAGGGCATCCATATTTTCCTGCCCGCCCTCTATGTAAAAAAGATTAAGTTCCCGATCCGCCGGAGGCAGGATGAGGTCAATGATCCTTTTCAGGGCATCCTGAACGAGATATTCTTCTTCCCCGTAAAGCAGATAGCAGGGAGCGACGTTACCCTGCTGGAGAGCGTTTAAGGTATTCGACAGGGTTTCGGTACTATCGCCCGGTTGATTTTCCATCAGCTGCGCACATGTTTTTCCGCAATGTCAGACGATAACGTATTTTTTAATATAAGTTACAACCTCTTCAGGATCGTCGATAATGGTAAAAATCGCCATATCGCTTGCCGATATTTTGCTGTCCCGCAGCATTGTTTCCCTAATCCAACTGACCAAACCGCTCCAGAATTCAGTGCCCATCAGGATAACGGGAAAGCTTTTAATGCGCCTGGTCTGGATCAGGGTGAGCGCCTCGAACAGTTCGTCCATAGTGCCGAAACCGCCTGGCATGACGATATAGGCCATGGAACACTTGACAAACATGACCTTGCGCACAAAGAAATATTTGTAATCAAAGCTGATGTTGGCATAGTTATTAGGCTTCTGCTCAAAAGGGAGCTGAATATTCAAGCCCACGGATTTGCCGCCGGCCTCCGCAGCGCCCCGGTTGCCGGCCTCCATGATGCCTGGTCCACCGCCGGTGATGACGGTGAATCCCTCTTCGGCAAGCCGATGGGCTACATATTCCGCCTTCTTGTAATAAGGGTCATCCGGTTTGACACGGGCCGAACCAAAAATAGAAACGGCGCTGCCCAGTTCGGAAAGGGAATCAATTCCTTCTACGAACTCAGCCATGATACGAAAAATGCGCCACGACTCTTTGACGGACAGAGCATCTACCAAATATTGCTTTTCACCCAAAATCATCACCTCGCTGATACACTCCCGGAAACGACAACATCAGTCCGGGGAAGCGACTAAAAAGTTCTTCTTCTCTGGACCTTGGCGAGTCTGCGCCGCGCCTCAATCGCTTTGCGCTTTTTCTTCACCGAAGGTTTTTCATAAGCCCGCCGCACCTTCAGTTCCTTGAAGATGCCGCTTTTCGACAATTTATTTTTCAAGATCTTTAAGGCTTTTTCGACGTCATTATCAAACACTTTTACTTCCAAATCAATTACTCCTTTCTTGTTTTTTAGTAAGTTAGAAATTGCTTCCCTGTGGAAAGCAATTTCGTTAACGCACCCATACCCCTCAAGGGGGTACTGAAAAAAGTCCCGTTTACCGGAACGAGAAAATCTCTCGCAGCATTCAGGGCACAAAAAAAGGGCAGTACAGCCGTCTTACCCTGAAAACGAGCCGTATCCTACCCTTGCTATAACAAATATGTTAAATCACGCTCCTAACTTGGCGATAACTCGCTCCAAAACTCCCAGGAAGAGTTCATTTTCTCTTTTACTTCCAACTGTTACCCGCATGCAATTTTTTAGATGGCCGACGGCAGGGAAGTTTTTAACCATGATGCCCTGAGTACACAGCGCTGCATATACTTGGTTCGTATTAAAAAGGCAACTAAAAAATATAAAATTAGCATCGGAAGGGTATGGCCGGATACCTGGTATTTGCTCCATGGCTTGAAACAGTTGTTCTCTTTCCTTCACAATCTCCGCCGCCTGCAATAAAAATGTATCTTCGTGGTCCAGGTAAAAACCGGCGGCCGTTTGGGATAATGAATTGATATTGTAGGGGAGCCTTACCTTATTAAGCTCATGCACCAAAGAGGCGGCGCCAATCAGAAAACCGATGCGCAGCGCCGCCAAACCGATCTTCGACAGGGTTTTCAGGATAACCAGATGCTCATGCCTGCTGAGCAGGGGTAAAAAACTACGACCGGAAAAGTTGCCATATGCCTCATCCACCACAACCAACCCCGGCGCTTTCGCCAACAATGTTTCCATCTTTTCCTGGGAAAAACAGTTACCCGTCGGGTTATTGGGATAACTCAGAAAGACCAGGGCGGGCTGATGTGTTTCCAACAGTTCCAGCATGGTTGTTAAGTCAAGGTCAAATCCCTCATCAAGCGGAGCTTCCAAAACTTTATGCCCGCTGTTTAAAGCACTTATGCGGTACATGACAAAGGTGGGGACCGGCGTCAGGATACAGGAAGCCGTCAGGGCGGTGCAAAGTATCTGAATCAGCTCATCAGAACCGTTACCGACCATGATCATGTCTGGGGAAATGCCGTATTTTTTGGCAAAACCGGCACGCAGCGCCGGAGAGCCGGGAGCGGGATAACGATTTAACGCAAGACGACCAAGGGCCGCCATGAATTCAGTATGGAGCTGCTCGGGGAGGGGAAAGGGGTTTTCATTGGCATCCAGCCTGATCGGCGCGATGGACGGACCGGCGGCATAGGCTTGCTGGCCCCGGACCTCGCTCTTGATCAATTCAAACAGATGCGTCTGCAATTTGCCTTTTTCTTTAACTGATGCCACTATCCGCTTCCGCTTCTTCCGTCAGAAATTCATTATATTCGCTCAATGACATAAGATCATCCAACTCTTCGAGATATTCCATCTCCACAACGATCATCCACCCTGTTTCATGGGGATCGCTGTTGACAACGCCAACATCATCTACAAGATCTTCATTAACACTCACCACCTCGCCGCTTACGGGACTGATCAAATCAGTAACCCCCTTGGCGATGGTCTCGATAGTGCCGAAAGGTTCATCCCTTTCCAGGTAAGCCTCAACCTCCGGCAATTCGATGGAAAGAGCCTCCCCTAACTTGTCCTGGGCAGCATCGGTGATGCCGATAGTGGCAATGTGACCATCGACGTTTACCCAAACGTGTTCGCGACTGTACAATAGATCATCAAGAAATATTTTCATAGATTCAACTTCCCGTATTTTCTAATATTTTACTATTTTTCATAATATGGTCAATTCTTTTGGCGCCTTAGTTAAAATCTCGCAATCCTTCTCCCGCACCAACACGGTATCCTCAATCCTGATCCCCCATTGGCCGGGCAGGTAAACGCCCGGTTCGATATTCACCACCATCCCCGCTTCCAGTAGCATCTGCGTCGTAGCGGCTAACCGGGGCGGCTCATGCACATCCAGACCTACACCATGCCCAGTTGTGTGAACAAAAAACCTTCCCAACCCGGCTGCCTCAATGCAGTCCCTGGCAATCCTGTCGATCTCGGCGCAAGACACTCCCGCTTGGACCGCCCCTAGCGCACGATCATGGGCCTCCTTGACAACTTCATAGGCATCTGCGAAGGCCGGTGAAGCCTGCCCCAGCACGAAAGTACAGGTTTCGTCGGAATGGTAACCATCCAGAACGAGGCCATAATCAACGACCAGGGCGTCTCCCGCAGCTAATTTTCTCACTCCGGGCGTGGCATGCGGCAACGCCGAGTTTTTACCTGCCGCTACGATTGTGGGAAACGATATGCCGGCGGCACCATTGCGTCTCATACGATATTCCAACTCCAGGGCAACATCGCTCTCCCTGAGGCCGGGTCGAATGTCCTCCAGCATCTCAACGAGGGACCGGGAAGCCAAGGCCGCCGCCGCACGCAACCGACTGATTTCCAACTCGTCCTTGACAGCCCGGATGCTTACCAGCTCACTTGCCAACGGGCGCAGACGAAGGGAAGGCAGCTTCGACGCAAGCTTACCGTAAGTTTCAAAACTAATCGCCGCCGACTCGAAGCCAACTGTGGCGAGGGCCCTGTCCAACAGGATATCCGCAATCCCTGCCACTTTCTCGTGGTATTGGTAAACAGCATCTGCGCTGCCAACCTCTTCCCCCGCTTGGGTGGTATAACGTCCATCTACCAGCAAAAGCGACCGGCCGCGCTCGAGTAAAAAAGCTCCGTCACTGCCGGTAAATCCCGTCAGATAGCGGATATTGTTCATATCGAGAAAGAGCAGCGCTTCCAAGTCTTCCGCCAATAATGACTGGCGGATCCGGGCAAGGCGCTCCGGAAACCGTGCGGCCTCAGGCGGCATGGTTTCTCATCCTGCCAATATTCTGCAGCCAGCGATTCAGTTCCCCGATGATGGCTTCCTGCACGTGCAATAGCTTTTCATCCTCACTTGGGGGAACGCTTTCACCAGTAATTTGCCGCAGGAGGACCAACGCCCGCTGATTATTCCGGTCCTTCCTGACAATCCCCTCAAGAATGTCCCTCGCCATCTCCCGGTGCCCCTGTCTCAAGTAAAGTTCCGCCATAGTTACCGTTTGCAGAACCGGCATCTTTTGTTGAAACTCCTCCTGCTCTTCCGGAGCATCGGGCTGTTCCTGGCCCGCAGCCGCCAGGACAACGAGCTGCTCTTCCACATCCTTGGCCATCGCCGTATGGGGGTTCAGAGCCACAAATTTCCGGTAGAAAGAGACCGCCTCCCCGTTAAGTCCCGAACGCTGGCAAACATCACCCATCCGGGCATAAATAAGCGACATGCCCAGGATTTCCTCGTCCACCTGCTGCAGCAGTTGTTTTACCTTGTTCAATTTCCCCAAACGCGTCCAGGCTTGGCAGAGGATCGCCCGCGACTCGGCATCAGCAGGAAACCTGTCCAGCCACTGCAAGGCAAAGTCCTGCGCCTCTTGATAACATTCCCTGGCCAACAGAGACTCTGCATTGGCCATAAATAATTCCTTTTCGTGGCGCTCATCTGCATTCATAATTTCATTAAGCAGTAACTTACGCAGGACGCTCTCTAGAATCGAGCAACTTCAGAAAGCGGCCGAACGCTAACACAGCATTTTGGAGCGTGTCAAGAAACATTTCGGAGAGATTTTGGAGAAGCTAAGTAACAAGATGTTAGTGCCAGACAAGCTTAAAATGCTCTTGCATTTTTTTAAAAAACCTGTTTAGAGTCGCGCCGTCCATCAAATGTGGTGAGTGAAGTCATAATAATTGGAGGAACATTATAATGAAGCGGCCCGCTTGCCTGGGGAAACTAGTCCCTGGATTTATTATTCTCCTCTTTCTCAGTACGATGTCCTCACCGGCTTGCGCCGACAATGGCAAAGAATGCGTCGATATTACCAAAGACAAAATCACCAGCACTTTGAAAAAAATGAACGCCCCGACGGCTGAAATAGTTGCCATCAAGAAAAGTCCTCTCGATGGTATTTGCGAAATACGGGTCAATATCAAGGGCTCAGCGGTTGTTTTTTATGCCGACCCTGCCTTCAATCACGTGATAATCGGGAACATGCATGACACAAGGACCATGGCCAATCTCACTGCGGCAAGTGTTCTGGAGCTACGGGATCAAAAAAGGATTGATCTAGCCAAAATTACCGTAAATGAGGCAATGGCCATCGGGCAAAAGGGCGCAACCAAAAAAGTTATCGTCTTTAGCGACCCCGACTGACCGCACTGCGGCCGACTTCATCAGGTGATGAAGCAAATTGTCAACAAGCGTAATGATATCGTATTTTACATAGAGTTATTCCCTTTGAGCATGCATAAAGACGCCTACTGGAAGTCTAAGAGCATTCTTTGCAGTAAAAATTCCATAAAATTGCTGGAAGATTGTTACGAGGGCAAAAAAATCGAAAAAACGGAGTGTGCCACGACAGAAGTTGATGAGACGATGAAACTGGCCGGGTCCTTAGGAATCAATGTAACCCCATCCATTATCCTCCCCGACGGCCGGTGGCGCTCGGGTGCGCTGCCAGAAAGTGAACTGCTTGATTTAATCGACGGCAAAAAATAACTGAAAAAAGCGCTCTTTGTCCTGATAGCAAACGATACCCCATATCTTCACGATTTCAAATCAATGGTTTACCATTATTAAGTTTTTCATAAATTCTGATATAAGCAGCGATCATTTTGCCCAAGTCGTATTCCTCCCGTGCCTCCTTCATGATTCTCCTCATTTGCGCTTCTCTTAGTTCCGGCGGGCGCTGGTGGAAGGACAGGCTCTTCTCCAAGGCATAAAGGAGGCCTCCGGCATCATAATCACGAAACAGAAAACCGTTGCCCACATCCTGGGGAGCACCGTCTATTTTCAGCTTTAATTCCCTTATCTTGTCATGATACCCGCCAGTATCGCGATTGGTGGCAGTGGCGCCATAAATGTTTCCCAATTGATCAATCTGGCCGCAGGGCTCGTAAAGCGAGGCCCCGAAGACGTCATGGGCGGCGGCGTAACCTAAAAGCGACAATTCCTCACTAAATGGTTGATAAGTGATTCTTCCCTGCGATGCCAGCGCGATTTCTACCAGGGCGTTTCGATGGAAAGGGCTGTCGCCAACGCCATCGGCCACGATAGCCATTTGTACCTCCGGATGGGCCAGAACAAAAGGCAGCGCCACCTGTTGCAGTATTTCCACGCCTTTCTGAATTGGATCCAGACGCGACGGCCAATAGAAGAAGATGGCGTCGGGATTTGCCCAAAGACCGGTGCGCTGCTGAAAGGCCAGAAGATTGTCTCTTTTGGCGGCCAGGAAATCATCATCGGGGCCGTAATTCTTTGTCAGGTGGGCACAGCGCTCCGGAAAAATCAAGGTCGAGGGAGCGTTGATGATCGACCAGGCGGCGCCGGCATAGAATTTTGCTTTTACCTCTTGCCTAACACTCGCCGGCACAATCTTGCGATCCAGAAAATAGTCGTCAACCACCTCTCTGAGAAAACTGCGCCCCACAAAATTAATGATCGAGGCATTTTTAATGGCTGTCGCCTGACAATCCAGGCAATCATTACCATTGGCTTTTGTCAGGTAAAGGTAATCATTAAGCCCCTGACGATCCACGCCCGTTAGATAGTCGAGAGGCAGGTCGGCAGTAAAAACATTATGTACGGTGTGCAGGACAGGAAAACCTCTCGCCTTGGCGTAAGCGGTAATAACTCCGCCCGCCATCCAATCATGGCTGTGGATTATAACTCCTTCATGACGGGCCCGGATATTCCTGATAATGTTGTTGACGATCTCTTTCTGAAATTCTGCCGCAGTTATCAGGGCATCGCCGGAGTAAGCGCTCAATTTATCGGCAAATAGCGAGGAGCTGACAAGGTGGATATTTTGCGGATCTATGGTGTCGCGCAACTCCCGCCATTGCTGTTCCGTCAAGTTGGCCTCCTTGCGGAAGCGGCTTTTGAGATTGAGCGTGATCAAATGCACGTCAATGCCTCTTTCGGTGAGACCCTCACAAAGCGCCGAAACCACTTCGCCCTGGCCACCCGTCTTCCCGAAGATGTACTTAGCCAAGTCACCCATGCCAGCGGGGAGAAGGCCCGTCTCCGGGCTGATCATCACCACCGCCGTCTTTTCTTTCTTACGGAGAACGGAAAACCGCTTGAGCGCCATCTCCAGATAATCAATTTTCCTTGTTAAAATGTGAGCCGGTTGCGTGATGGAACCATAGGGATTGAAATATTTATGTAAGTAATTATTTTCTCCCCCATCTTCCCTGAGTAAATAGTAATGGTCCGACGTGGTTAAATATCGCCAATGATCGAGTAGTTCCCCGCCCGTGCGCCTCGCCTCGCCTTCCATATTTTCGATGTTCTGATAGAGTTCATTTATGGCGCCCGACCCCAACCACGCCAAGGAATTGCCCTCTGCCTCAACATCGGAAAGCACGGAAATAATCGGCTTATCTTCTTCATGATAAACGGTATCGCCGGATGTTCTGGCGATCTCTGCAGGCGTTGCCGCCGTTATCTCGATAAAGTCATTCAGCGCGGCGGGCAGGGCACGCCAAAAATTAAAGGCCGGTTTTGCCTTGCCAAATGGGTTGCCCATTAGTTCCAGATCGTAACTGAGCAACAAAACTTTGCCGGGAAAGTGGGCAAGGTGGGAGGCAAAATCCCGGGGAGAGGAAGAACGCATGATCGATCTTTTGGCAAGTTCGGCGCTAAGCCCACGATTACGGGGAATGATGACAAGTCTGCGACCTTGCGCCTGAAAGGCCTCATCCGGCGAAGGGAGACACCTCTTGCAATCATACTTATTGAGGGGGATATCGCATAGCATGGTCTGGTAGCCCATGTCAGCGACCATTGACCTGATATGTTCGTTGCAGATCAGATCGGTATTCCTGAAAGAGACCGGCGCCACGCCAAAAAAAGAGCGCAGCTTATCCCGGTGCAGCGACACCTGGTCGCGAAATTCCCGCTTTTGGGGGTCGGCAAAGAGGCTTGTCAGGGAATGGTAGTAGGATTCATCCAGACATTCCACCTGCTCCCCTGCCCTGCCGGAAGTGATTAATTCATGCAGCGCCTTGATAACATCCGGGCTATAAAGTTTCGCCAACTCCAGGAAAGTGCCTGACATTCCCAATGAAAATTTGAAGTTCCGGTGTTCAGCGATCAGCTCGGACAGCAACTGGATGGCAGGCAGGTAGCATTCTGCGGCTGCTTTTTGAAAAAGAGTGAGGTTTTTTTCTTCCCAAAAGAACTTGTCCTTGTCGGGATGAAGCCAAAAAGGCTGATGCATTTGAAAATAAAACGCGATAAGGGACATAGGGGTATGGACCTGTCAGTTGAAAATTTCAGCACGCACTGCTTTGCCTGTGTTGCTCAGTTTCGGGGTTCAGTGTATATTCAGCGGCTGACAAAGTCAACAGGGCTGTATTTTAAATCATTATTCGGCAGACCCGAAAATGACAATGGGAATTGATTGCCATGGTACATAACGTGCGGAGCGCTACCGCAAGAAGAGTGCGAAAAAGCGACGCTTTACGCCTGCAGGAGTTACGCGATAAAATTTGCTATCCGCAACATCTGCCGATTTCCGGGCGACAAGACGACATTGTCAAGGCGATCATTGAAAATCAGGTAGTCATTATCACCGGCGAAACTGGCTCCGGCAAGACTACCCAGATTCCCAAGATGTGCCTGGCGGCCGGTCGGGGAAAACATGGCATGATCGGTTGCACTCAACCAAGGCGGGTGGCAGCGATTGCCACGGCCAGCCGTATCGCGGAAGAGCTAGGCGAAACACTCGGGTTTTCCGTGGGCTACAAGATACGTTTTGATCGTACGACTGGACCCCGGCCTCTTATCAAGATTATGACCGACGGCATCCTCCTGATGGAGGCCCAGTCTGACCCCTCCTTGTCTGCCTATGACACCATTATCCTGGATGAGGCGCATGAACGCAGCCTTAATATTGATTTTATCCTGGGTATTCTCCTTACCTTAATCAAAAAAAGAAAAAACCTGAAAGTGATCATCACGTCAGCGACCATTGACAGCGAAAAATTCTCTCTTGCCTTCCACGGCGCGCCGATTATCGACGTTTCCGGCAGCACCTACCCCGTCGATGTCCTTTATTGGCCTATGGAAAAAGCTGGCGATGATCAGGCCGACTTAAGCGACCCGGAAGCGGCGGCCTGGGCGGTAGATAGATTGTATGGCGGCGGCTACTCGGGAGACATCCTGATCTTCATGGCCACGGAACGCGACATCCGGGAAACATGCGAAATTCTGCAAGGCAAGGTGGGACGGGCAACAGAGATCCTGCCACTTTTTGCGCGTTTGCCATGGCCGGAACAACGTCGGGTATTTCAGACCGGGACAGGGTCGCGTATTATCGTAGCCACCAATATCGCGGAAACATCGCTCACCATACCGGGGGTGCGTTGTGTAATTGACACCGGAACGGCTCGCCTATCGCAATACAATCCACGCCTCCGCACTAACAGCCTGCCGATCCGGGCCATTTCCCGCAGCAGCGCTTAACAGCGCAAGGGAAGGGGCGGCCGGGGGGGCCAGGGGGTCTGTGTT
>Ga0082335_1001383_pt1 | contig 51874 bp, 51 predicted proteins | sample Subgrocontami58m_FD_72375 | JGI IMG/M metagenome (GOLD analysis project Ga0082335, IMG submission 72375) | Subsurface groundwater microbial communities from S. Glens Falls, New York, USA - GMW37 contaminated, 5.8 m (SPADES assembly) (version 2) ... | reverse complement strand
ATATTATTGCATTGCTATTTGAAATTTTGAAGGTTCTATGCCAAGATAAAGAAGTGATCGTCTAATAATTTCCCTGACAACGGGAGCCGCTACGGTACCGCCATAATATGCGCCATTTTGTGGTTCATTAATCATGACTAACACACAGACACGAGGATATTCTGCCGGTGCGTAAGCGATAAAAGAGCCCACAAATTTTTCGTGAGAGAACCGGCCGCCACTGGTTTTTTGTGATGTGCCCGTCTTTCCCGCAACATCGTATTCCAGCAGGTTTGCATTTTTCCCTGTGCCTTCTGTAACAACTTTCATCAATATAGGGTTCATTATATTACGTGCAATGTTTGAATTAATTACCCGTCTCACAGGTTGCAGACTTTGAAATTCTTCTTTTGTTTTGCCGTCGTTATTTATCGGTGATTTTATTATTGTTGGTCTGAGCAAGAGCCCCCCATTTGGTATACAACAAAAAGCAGTAGTAAATTGAAGCGGAGTAACGGCTATCTCGTGTCCTATTGAAATAGAGATGAGAGAGTATTTTTTTGACCACTGTCTTAAAGGACGAAAGATACCTCCAATTTCTCCCGGCAACTCAATCCCCGTTCTTTCCCCAAAATTGAATTGCTCAAGGTATCGATGCATCTTTTCGTTTCCCATAAGCATACCTAACTTTGCCATCCCTATATTACTGGAGTAAGCCACAATTTCAGAAACAGTAAGATTGCCATGACCTCCATGAGTATCGTGCAGAATCCTGCCTTCTAGTTCACAAACGCCATTATTACAGAAAAGGACATCGTCAGGTTTTACTAAACCTTGTTCGAAGATACCTGAAATTACAATGGGCTTCATTATCGATCCGGGCTCATAACAATCAGTGATAGCCAGATTCCTTCTGCTGCCAGGAAGATACTTCTTAAAATGATTAGGATCATACGTAGGATAATTGCACATAGCCAGCACTTCACCCGTCATGGGGTCCATTACAATGGCTGTTGCAGAGGTTGGTGTCCATTTTTTATAGGCAATTTCCAATTCTTCTTCAGTAAAACGCTGAATATTTGCGTCAATCGCCAGCATCACATGATCCCCATGCTTTGGCATTTGCACCTCTGCATCCGGTGTAATGATTTGCCGCTGTAGCGCATCCCTGTTAATTAACTTGTAGCCTGGTTCCCCGGATAATACACTATCAAACGACAGTTCGACACCTTCAAGCCCCTTCTCGTCAACGTCGGTAAACCCAAGGATATGACTGGCTAATTGCTGATTGGGATAGAATCGGTGATACTCGTATTTAACATAAACACCTTTTAAAGACAATTTCGCGACTGCGTTAAGTTCTTCATCGCTAACCATCCGCTTAATCCAAATAAATCGCTTGTTTTTATTAAGCAGTTTTACTAATTTTGATGAATTAAGTTTTAAGAGCTTACTTAACTGATATGCAACAATAGAAATGTCTTCAATTTCTGAAGGATCTACATAAACAGATCCTACCTGTAAAGACTCGGCAAGTTTAATTCCATTTCGATCCAGGATTGAACCTCTTCTGGCGGGTAATTCGATCTTTTTGCATTGTTGCGCTTTTGCGAGTTTAACGTATTTCTCATGATCCGTAAGTTGAATACGACCCAGATGAACAGCGAGGGTGATAAAAGCCATAATGAGCAAAACGCCAATAATATTTGCCCAAAATTTATGTTTCTTTAAAGGTAGCATGTTGGCAATTCCGTAAAATTACATCGAGCTAAAACAGACGCATACAATCAAATATTACGAACGCTTTCGAGATGAAACAACCTTACCCCGAAAGCGTTCGGGAGGAGGGCACAACAGAAACTACTCTTAATACATATTAATTAATTTGAGTTTTAATTGTGTAATGAACAACAATTTAAAATTTGGTCTTTTTGCGTGTATAGGTCTTTATTCAAGCTCGTTTTCAGAGATTTTGCCACAGTCTCTTGGAGCTTTGCCTGTCCCAACATGATAATTCCTGACGTTGCATCTTGTGGAACAAGGGGCATTTTCAGTGATTGTATTTTATAGACAATAATTTGTGGTGATTTAAGCCGATCAACATGATAGTTTAATTTTCTGTTTTTTTCTGATAATTCAGTGCAATTTTTCTGGAGTTTGGCTACCTGGTATCCTAATTCTATAATCTTATTTCTTTCCCATACCAGAAGCATTGCCATAATGATAGCAATAGCGAACACTAACAACATTCGTGATACACCCATATCAAATCCTTTCCGCTGCCCTGAGTTTTGCACTCCTACTTCTTATATTTTCCCTTATTTCAGCCTCACAAGGAGTTATTGGTTTTTTCGTAATGATTCTGAATACGTTTTGTTTTACCATTTCAATAAATTTGTTCTTTACAATCCTGTCCTCTAGGGAATGAAAACTTATAATTACAATGCGTGCGCCTACTGCCAGGTAGTTATAGATTTTGTCTAAGAAGATTTCTAAATTTTCCAGTTCTTTATTTACTTCAATCCTCAGCGCCTGGAATACTCTTGTTGCAGGATGGATCTTACTTTTGCCTCTTGGTACCACTCGTTCAACGACAGCAGCCAACTGTCTTGTGGTGACAATACCCACTTCCTTTTCTTCTTTTAGTATGGCCCTTGCAATCCTTCTTGACCATCGTTCTTCTCCGTATTTCCACAGTAATTCTCCTAACTCAGCCTCAGAAAGTCTCTGGATTAACTTTTGTGCAGTAATGCCGCGCGAACGATCCATTCTCATATCCAACGGAGCTTCTTTCGCGAAGCTGAAACCGCGGTCTTCCTGATCAAACTGCAGTGAAGATACTCCCAAATCAAGTAATACACCGTTAACCTTATCAACTTTTGCCTGACGCAATACTTCATCAATATCAGAATAATCTGCATGATAAAGCTTAAATTTACCCGTTGTTTTCGTTAGAGACTGTTTAGCAGTTTGCAATATTTCCATATCCTTATCGATACCAATCAAAAATCCATCGGGTTTAATTTTGTCCAGTATTTTGATTGCATGTCCACCGCCTCCTACAGTACAATCTAGGATAATTTGTCCTGGTTGAGGTTGCAGATAATACAGTACTTCCTCAACCAATGTGGGTATATGAACGATATCGTCTGCCTTGTCATACATTCTGTAACTGTTAAATAAAAGGGTAAGTAAATAGTTGTTTCACTGGAATTCTACGGAATTAGAAAAGTCCTTCTGCAATTTCTTCAAATGCTTTTCCATGTTCTATGTTAAAGTCTTTCCAGTTTTTTTCATCCCATATTTCAATGCGATTACTTACCCCTACGATCACAACGTTTTTTTTTATCTTTGCATAATCCTTTAACAACTGAGAGATAAGTATGCGTCCCTGCGGATCGCATTCAGGAATTTTCTGTATCGTGGAAAAAAAAAGGCGCTGGAAGTTGCGCGCCTTTGCATTAGAAAGCGGAAGTTGTTCAATTTTTGCTTCGATATTTTGCCATGTAGTCTGGGTAAACATAAACAGGCACCGGTCAAGCCCCTGGGTTAAAACAAACCCCCTTCCCTCTTTTGTAACGTCAATGCTGTCACGGAGAGAAGCTGGAATAGCAAGCCTGTTCTTGTCGTCAATTGTATGCTGGTATTGTCCGGTGAACATTTTCTAGTTCCCCACTTTGTACCACTAAGCACCATTTTGCCCCACCAATGGCTATGACAATATACTTTTTTATTTATTTGTCAAGAAGTATTTTTTCTGTCATTTTAAGCACAACTTGGTTGGATTTTTTGCTACCACAATCGTTGTACTATTTATTTTTATAAATACAATATATTGTGTTTTTCTTTATCATGATTTTTTTCAAATAATATTTGAATAATATTTTTACATTCACAAATAACATAAATTTTATATAAATGCAGTATAACTGAAACTACGCTTGTGGAAATTTATACCAAACTATCCGATTACGACTATCATCTTCCAAAGGAGTTGATTGCCCAACAACCGCCTGGAAATCGTGATGATTCCAGGTTATTGGTACTCTATCGAAATACGGGCAAGATTGAGCACCGGAAATTTTATGAAATTACCGATTATTTTTCGCCAGGGGATTTTTTGGTCTTGAATGATACAAAGGTGCTCCCTGCCCGTTTAACGGGGAATAGAATTGGCGGCGCTTCAATTGAATTATTATTCATTGAGGAGAGAGGCGAAAATCGCTGGAAGGTATTAATAAAATCAAATGCAAAACTGAAAACGGGCGAGGAAATCTATATCAGCGACAACAGTATCTCTGCACGGCTGCTCGACAGGACGGAAGCAGGCGCATGGCTTATTGAATTTAATAAAAACAATACTGCGGTAAAAGAACTCCTTCATCGAATCGGGGGAATGCCTCTGCCTCCCTATATAAAGCGCACCAAAAACAAAGACGCATTATTTTCCTTAGATAGAGAAAGATATCAGACCGTATTTGCTCAAAAAGAAGGAGCAATCGCTGCCCCAACGGCAGGCTTGCACTTCACTACAGATATACTTGATAAGATACAGAAACGTGGCGTAGAAATCGGGTTTGTTACATTACATGTTGGTTTGGGTACTTTTTTACCCATCAAAACAGATGATATCAGGGACCATCTCATGCATAAAGAATATTACGAATGCCCGGAAGAGATTATCCAAGGAATAAAGAGGGCAAAAGAACAGAATCGACGCGTAATCGCAACAGGAAGCACTTCCTGCCGTGTTCTTGAGACGATTGCCAGAAATAGCAACTCATCGCAACTATGTGGTTGGACAAACTTATTTATATATCCTCCTTATAATTTTCAGTATGTTGATGTCTTGCTTACAAATTTTCATCTTCCCAAAACCACTCTACTCGTAATGGCCTCTGCCTTTGCTGGCAGAGAGAACATCCTGAATGCTTATGAAATAGCAAAAAATGAAGGCTATCGATTTTTCAGTTACGGCGATTGCATGATGATTATTTAGAAAACAATTATCTTTATGAGTAGAAAATCTAAGGCGGAAAACACCATGTCTTTAACACCGAATGCGAGATTAGTACTTGGGAAAAGGTATTTAAAGAAAGACGCTGCGGGCAATCCTATTGAAACGCCTGAAGATATGTTCCGGCGAATAGCCAAGAATATTGCATCGGCAGATTCAATTTACGATAAGAAGGCGGATATTGTATCCCTTGAAGAACAATTTTACGATCTTTTCATTAACCTTCTTTTTATGCCGAACTCTCCTACACTCATGAATGCGGGCAGAGACCTTCAACAATTATTTGGGTGTTTTGTACTTCCTGTAGAAGATTCTATTGAGAATATTTTTGAAACGGTAAAACAAGCCGCTATCATCCATAAAAGTGGCGGGGGCACAGGTTTCTCCTTCTCCCGAATAAGGCCTAAAAACGACAGCGTAAGCACCTCCGGTGGCTTTGCTAGCGGTCCTATATCCTTTATAAAGGTCTTTAATGAGGCCACAGAGGCCATCAACCAGGGAGGATTCAGGCGGGGTGCAAACATGGCCGTGTTGCGCGTAGATCATCCCGACATCTTTGATTTTATCCATTCCAAACAAATCGAAGGTATCTTGACAAATTTTAATATATCCATTGGGATTACCGATGCATTTATGCAAGCTGTTGAGAAAAATCAGCATTTTCCACTTATCAATCCTCGAACAAGAGCGGTGGTAAAAACCATAAATGCAAAACAGCTTTTTGATCAAATTATACATTCCGCCTGGGAGAATGGTGAGCCAGGCGTCTTATTCCTGGACACCATTAACGCCGCCAATCCCACTCCGCTTCTTGGAGAAATAGAAGGAACGAATCCCTGCGGAGAACAACCACTGTTACCCTTCGAAGCGTGTGTTCTCGGGTCTATCAATCTTTCGAAAATGGTTAAGCTAACTCATGGGAAATATGAAATTGATTGGAACCGCCTGGAAACAGTAATACAACGTGCCGTACACTTCCTTGACAATGTTATCGATATGAATAAATATCCGTTACCCCAGATCGAGCATCTGACACGGGGAAATCGGAAAATAGGCTTAGGTGCCATGGGACTTGCCGATTTATTAATAAAATTTGGTATTTCATACAATTCCGAGGAAGCAATTCATTTTACAGATAAACTTATGTGTTTCTTTTCTCAAAAGGCAAATGAGGCATCAGTCAAACTTGCCGCCAAACGTGGTGTCTTCCCGAATTATCAGAAAAGCATGTATGCTCAAAAGAACGAACCGAGATATAGAAATGCAACACGGACGACGGTCGCTCCAACAGGTACTATCAGTATCATCGCAGATTGTTCCAGTGGTATTGAACCCTTATTTGCGATTGCATACAAACGCCATGTTTTGGTAGAGGAGGGACTACCAGAAATAAACTCATTCTTTTTGGAAATCGCAAAAAAACGTGGTTTTTATGCAGAAAGACTTATTGAAAAAGTTTCAAAGGAAGGATCGATACAAAACATTATTGATATCCCTGAAGACGTTAAAAAGGTATTTATTACTGCTAGAGATGTCTCACCGGAACAGCATGTAAAGATACAGGCAGCCTGTCAGAAATACATTGATAATGGTGTTTCGAAGACTATCAATTTCCCCAAAAATGCTACCATCGATGATGTTGAAAAGGTCTTTTTATTAGCTTATAAAAGTGGTTGTAAGGGCATTACTGTATATAGAGATAAAAGCCGCATATCACAAGTTCTTTCAATAGAATGCACCTGTGCAAAACAGCTTATAGACAACACTATCTTTGAACCACAGCCTTAAGGCAGTATTGCAAATATTTCTTGTGATTCTATCGGTTCAACAATAAAATTGTCCGCACCGTTTACTAAAAAATCACAGCGTGCCTGAAGGTTTTGAGAAATTACAATAGTCTCGATATGGGGAAAATCCTTTTTTATATTCATGAGAAGTTGACATCCCTCAGGGCCCGTAATTTCTGAATCCACAATAATAAAGTCAATTTTATGTCCCTTTAAAACAGTACGCACACTTGTAGTATCATCCACAAAAAACAATTTTAATCCCTTTTCGTTTGCAGCGCTACCTAAGAGCTTTTTAATGACCTCTTTTTTACTCAGTACTAATATATTGAGGCCTTCTAACCGACTCTTTTTGAAGTCGACACCAAACATACTTTTGTACAATAATTTCTTTTGTACTGATTCTAAAATAATATTAAACTCTTCGTCATTAAAGTTTTTTGTAAGATAATTATCTACTTCCCATGATAAAATATTTTTCCAATCTACCATAGTATCTATCTCGACTATCACTCCCACGTTTGGAAATTCCATTTTAATGTCTTTTAACAACTCAAATTCATTAATTTTGGCAGTATCTATGTCTGAAACAACGATGTCAAATTTGTTCTTCCGTAATAATGCAATTGCTTGTTGTTTTTGACTAACTTTGTGAACAACGTATCCCTGTTTTAATAAGAATTCTTCCAAACGTTTCGCTTGTGTCTCTTTAATCGATGCAATCAAAATCCTCGTGTCTCCCTTTAGAGCAAGCCGTTTGTTTACTTGCGCCCGATTTTCCTCTTCCTTCAGTAATTCTATTACCCTCTCACTTTCAATTGATTGAGCACCAACATCATACTTGATGCCCTCAGGCGTTGGAAACTCACGTATCCTTCTTATTTCAACATAAACTTTCTTTTGAGGGTTTTTATAAATAGCTCCAGCCACTATTGTGGCTGGCAATTGAAATGTCACTACCAATACGTCAGAAGGCATTAATGATTGACTGGTTACAAACCGCAAACCTCGTTTAGAGATATCTCTTATGATTACCGGCGACTCCTTCGACACTTCGGATTCTTGTTTTTTTACAAGGGAACAAACTCCTTCAATTTCCATATCAAATCGTTTATCCCGACGCCGTTCCTCAATTTTCAGAGGGTCCTCTGGTGGAAATATTACAATCGATCCTTCAGTCTTGGTATGCAGTGTTGCCAGGGTTTGAATCAAGTCCGTTACGAAGCATTGCGCCTTTTTAAGTTCGTCAAGGGGTAATTTCAGAAGCGGTTCTTTCCAGGATTCGACTTGCATGATGATTCCCGTAATAAAACTATGTTTATGTAATTGTTTGTTTAGAATTTTTTACTTCGGCCATTCAGGTTGTATCAACTTGTTAGTTTTTCCTTCAAATACATTTGAACCTTTTTCCCATCTATTACACCACCGTATTTGCCCATAATGAGTTTCATTGCCGCCCCCATTTCCCTGGCAGTAAATTTATTTGTTTCGATGACCTCATGAACAATTCTTTTTATTTCATCATCTGACAGTTGCTTGGGTAGATATTCCTCAACAATTGCAACCTCGTCATTCAGCTCTTTTACTTTATCAGGCAAATTGAGCCTTTCATATTCTTCACGTGTCTTGTTCAGTTTCTTGTAATATCCACGAACAACCTCAACGTAATCTATCTGATCCTTGGGCTTCCCAGAGGTGTCTGCAATCTTAATGTCAGCAAGTATCATGCGCAACACGGACGTCCTTAATTTGTTCTGCGCCTTCATGGAAACCTTCAGATCTTCCGTTATCCGTTCTTTCATGTCCATAGCTTACTCCTCTTTAAATGAATATCCGCCCACCTTGTGACCACAGTTAGGACAATACAAAGGTGTCTCCTGGTAATACTTCCCACAATACTTACAAGATGTTAAGATTTCTACCGGCTTCGCCTTCTTTGCCCTTACAAACAAATAAAGGGGCAAGAATACAATCATCAGTAAAAACACGCCCAGCATCCACCCAACGGCTGGAAGGGTTTTGTACCCTTTATTCCTTGCATCTATATATACCCAAACAGCTACTGCCGCTGCAATAAGTAATCCAATAAATCTCATGGAAAATAACCTCTCTAAATTTTAAAGAATATAACACATACGATGTATTCAGTCAATCAATTATCCTAACACAAACAAATTTGAAAGGTTTCAATCCACGCTCCCGCGCGGGGAGCGACCTTAGCTGGCAGTGGATTAACGTATTTATTGCTGTTTCAATCCACGCTCCCGCGCGGGGAGCGACGCTTGAAAAGTCTATCGAGTTAAATAAGAAATTTGGTTTCAATCCACGCTCCCGCGCGGGGAGCGACTGAGTCAATCCTTATCTCGTTTTCGATCTTCACGAGTTTCAATCCACGCTCCCGCGCGGGGAGCGACTAATGATGTTTCTTCTCATTGAACTCCAATTCTGTTTCAATCCACGCTCCCGCGCGGGGAGCGACCTTTACTTCAATCAGTTCCTTTGGCATTAATCCTCCGTTTCAATCCACGCTCCCGCGCGGGGAGCGACGCTGTTTTACCACTTATGTATTCTGCAAGTATTGTTTCAATCCACGCTCCCGCGCGGGGAGCGACCCTCGTCAATCTTAAATCCACCATTCATGCGCCCGTTTCAATCCACGCTCCCGCGCGGGGAGCGACGTCCCGGGGTTGACTGCTGGTGCGGCTGATACGCTGTTTCAATCCACGCTCCCGCGCGGGGAGCGACCTGCAACCGCAACTACCAACTTTGTGAATGTATCGGTTTCAATCCACGCTCCCGCGCGGGGAGCGACGCTGTATACATTTTAATTGCCGTTCTTATGCCACTTGGTTTCAATCCACGCTCCCGCGCGGGGAGCGACGTTGCATGTGATATGCGTGGCATACACAGAGCAGCGTTTCAATCCACGCTCCCGCGCGGGGAGCGACACTTGGATTCCCGGAAGGTGAATCGTTTCCTCTCGTTTCAATCCACGCTCCCGCGCGGGGAGCGACGCTGCGCCTAAACTCATAATTTACTCCGGTATTTGTTTCAATCCACGCTCCCGCGCGGGGAGCGACTTTTTGTCAAATTCGATATCTCCTTCTGTTTTTGTTTCAATCCACGCTCCCGCGCGGGGAGCGACGGGTCTCCTTGTAAAGTTTCTATTGTTTTACAGTGTTTCAATCCACGCTCCCGCGCGGGGAGCGACGAATACTATTCTTTTGAATCTTCAGTTGGAATGGGGTTTCAATCCACGCTCCCGCGCGGGGAGCGACCACGCCTTGTATGCGTCCTTCCACGCCTTGGGTGTTTCAATCCACGCTCCCGCGCGGGGAGCGACGGATCACCGTTGACGGGATAGAATATAATTGTCGTGTTTCAATCCACGCTCCCGCGCGGGGAGCGACCGGGTCTCCTTGTAAAGTTTCTATTGTTTTACAGTGTTTCAATCCACGCTCCCGCGCGGGGAGCGACAGAATCAAGAGTAAAACTATTATTTGATGCATTCGTTTCAATCCACGCTCCCGCGCGGGGAGCGACTCCTTACTCATAACTTACTGAATATAAACAACTTCCTTGCTATTTTGTGCGGATCCATCATTTTTCATCTTAAAAAATCTTCGGTTGTCAAAGGACATTTTGCTAACATCGCTATTTATAACATCTTTTAAGCACTGCGAACCATGCATGAAAATCATGTGAACTTCAGGTTCGCAGCAGTATTTTAGACAATCAACGGGCCCTCCTGATCAACGGACGCCTTTGCGCCGACATGCTCTACGCGATGCTTCCAGTTAGAACCAAGATAATAAAATCTCAGGCTGTCTTTCTTTGGATCAATTTCCGAAATTAACCTATCTTTCAGCATCGCCCATTGCGCCGGATCAACAATACATTCAAATACAGAGTATTGCACCCTCTGCCCGAAATCCTTACAGGCGCGCGCCACCCTCCGCAAACGGCGCTGTCCGGTATCATCAGATGCAACATCATAACTTATCAGCACAAGCATATTTCACCTTCTAATCTCCTATTCATCCTTCGACAGGCTCAGGATGACAGGCTCAGGATGACAATGTCATGGTGAGCTTGTCGAACCATCACTTCCATATAAAAGGCGGATAATTGTCCATATCCCCGCGCAGATAACGCGCCATCAGCAATGCCTGCACATAAAAAAGAATTCCAATAGAAACCTTCTCCTTTAAAAACGGATGCTCTATCTCCTCCTGTTTACGCTTCTGATATGCAACCAGAACGGTTTTCCTCGTGTCATCATCCATCCATACGGCGCCTGATTCTTTTTTCTGAAATCCCTTGTCCTGCACCTGACAAAGGTTGATAAGTGAAAGAGCCAGGCGGTCAGCAAAGAAAGGACGAAATTCCTCCATCAGGTCAAGCGCAAGTCCGTATCTGCCGGGACGGTCTCTGTGCAGGAAACCGACAGCAGGGTCAAGCCCTACGGTCTCAAGCGCTGAGCGCACATCATGCATCACAATGGTATAGAGAAATGACAGCAGGCAGTTTACATTATCCAGCGGAGGTCTCCGGTTCCGTTCATGGAAACTGAAACTGTCCTTCTGCGAGGTAATAAGATGATCAAAGACACTAAAGTACGTATATGCCGACTCTCCCTCTATCCCCCGCAATACATCCAGCGTCAATTCAGAACTCAACCTCTTCATGTAATGAGCGAGTCTTTGCGAGGCCTGAGAAATCGCATCTGCATCAATCTTATCTGAGTGGTCTCTCAGGGCGCGCTGAAGCACTGTGCGGCAGTTGGCTATCTTGCCTGTCAATACTGCCTGCGCTATCAAGGCGGAAGTTTTCAAATCATCTGCCCTGCGATATTGTTCACGCCTCAGGAGGACATTGCCGGACACGGGACCCTGAACCTTTGCAAGAAAGTCTCCGTTCTCTGTGAGAAAACTAACAGCAACACCGCTCTCAGCACAGAATCCCATGAGGTATGGGCTGCAGGATACTTGCCCGAAGCAGACAATCCCGCCGAGAGTATGAACGGGCAACCGCAATCGTATTTCATCATCTGCTTTTATTACAACAGTTTCGCCTTCTTTAAATAAATACGAACCCTGCGTTGTTACAAATAGAGTATTAAGAAGTTTTTTCATTTCTTGTCCTCGGTGTCATTCCGCACCCCGCATCAAGTACGGGGCAGGCTCATGCGGAATCCAGTAGTTCCCCGTTTCCATGAGGACAGCGTCTGGACTCCCGCCTGCGCGGGACGAAATATTGAAATTATTCCTCTCTGACCTTCAAAAGATAATTACTCGCCTTACTGCTTACCTTCGGCAGGCAGCGGTCAACCAGCGAACAACGCTCGCACTTTTTAGAATATTCGGCTTTCGGTGTAATGCCCGGTGCAATTAGCTCATGCAGCCGTCTCGCAGCTTCCTCCGTCTCTTTCCGCAATGGGCTGTCGAATTTAACATCCTCTCTCCGCCGCGTCTGTCCGTAAAAAAGTGCCCCTTCCGGTATCTCGACATTGAGCATTTCCTCAAGGCAAATTGCCTGGGCGCAAAGTTGCACCCTGTCGCAGTTGTCCAACTTTGATTTGCCGCGCTTATATTCAACCGGAAACGGAATCCATTTCTCACCATTCCCGTTTAAATACATAACGGGACAAGGTTTGTGAAACTCCACCGCATCCGCCTTGCCGATGAGTCCAAGCCGGAGAGACCGCATCGGCACGCCGTATTCAATGCGGATATTTCCGCGCGATTCCCGATCCGCCGTATCAACCTTGTTGTGCATGATTTTGCCTTCTGCGGTAAGCACATTTTCAGACCACAGCTGCTCAATGTGTATCAAAGCGCACTGCCGTTCGCAGAATACAAGGTGCTGCAAGGCTGAAAGTTGAATCAAATCGTCCTCAGTGTAAAAATATGTCCTATTAGTCATATATGTCTTATTCTTTTTTTTTGCGCGCTTTTGAGCGCGCATTATAGAGTCTTTCCGTAAAGCCGCCCTCTTTCAGGAAATCCTTTTCCAATGCCCGCAATTGTTGATCAAGCAGGTAGTTTGTCTGGTGAATCAGGCAGGACATGGTGTTTGCGGCAACCTCTGGAGGCGAAGCCTCCACATAAGTCTTATAAGTCATATAAGACCTATCTTTCGCGTAAGCGAGCTTTCTGACTTTTTGGGCTTCAGGGTGATCCTTTCCCCAAGGGGGCAGCCCCCGTTGTCGCAAAAAGTCCTGAAAATCCAAAAGAAGTTCTTCAAGGCTTGCCCGCGCCACGCCAACGAGTTTCAGTTCGGTCTTTTTGGAAGTGCCTGATGCCATACTCCCCTCTGCGATGTTCTGCTTACCACTCCGCGCCGCCTGCACCATCTGGTCGTGGGTGCGGGAGCGGCGATCAATGAAACGGTCGCAGAATACTGCCGTAGCGTCAAAAACAATTTCCGACATCTTGTAAGACTGTAGCTCTCGATACCCGCCGTGCGGCGGTATGAGCTGAGAAAAGTCTTTTGGGTCAGTCATTTAAATACTTTCAATGACAACATTGTTCGGATTAAATATTTTCGGCGTTAATCCAGCAAGACTTTTAAGTTTGATCGAATAATTCTCAATCTTCTTCGGGTCAGTAACTTCTTTTTTAAGATCAACGTCTAATGACCGATGAACTTCAGCAGAAGAATATTGACCATGCTTGACGTTGTGCTGCCACCAGAACACTGCGACTACCTCCATACTGCCCGCAGGCCGAGCCGAAGACTCATCGTTGTCGAACAGATGTTCAAGTGCGTTTTTTATGGCTTTAGCATCTTCATCTTTGAACCAAGTCTTTGAAGCAAGCTGTGGGTTAATGGCACCGTATGTCACATATACTCCATGATCAACCCGATGTTTCATTCCCATAGTATCTGACGCTTTCTTTGTGCCATCTCCCTCACCGCTAACGCTTTTTGTAATCTGTATGCTGCTAATACGACCGCTAACTGGCGCAACGCTGAATGCTGAATGAATTGAAACCGGTCCACGAATTCCGATAGAAACACCAGAATCATCACCCTTTTCCTGTTCGCCTTCCTCTTTTGCTTTTTTATTCTTTTTATTCCCTTTAGCTTTATAGGCAAACACCTGTCCGAAAGCCCGCACATCAAGCCATTTATCACAAGCCGCTTTTCTAAATTTTTTGTCGTCGTCCATGGGGATATCTTTTAATTCACCCTCCGCCCTTGAACGCAAACTTCTATACTCATCTCCATCCTTCCGATTGTCATCGGATTGGACAAAAATGTTATGCCCTGCTTCCATCAAACGGTTCCTAATTTTTCGCTTAATACATACATCAGACACCTCACCTATATCATCGTAATTAGTCCGCGGACGATTGCCGTTTAACGGATCACCATTGGGATTGGCCCCGTTTACGCTGAATACGACCGCAAAATCAATTTTGTTTTGTAATGTTTCTTCTTCCTTTTTTGACGTTTCCATAAAATCCTCCTTTTAGTTGGGTTATTCTTCCACTAAATTGTCATCTTCAATACTCTTTGGTTCGTCTTTTTTGGGCTTTAATGCTTCTCGCTGACAATGATAGCCCAATAAAAATTCTCCGCTCAATTTCTTATCGCTGGTGTAATCTTCAGGCGGATCAAACATGCTGTGCACATTATCAATCACATCTTGATACTTCTTAGCCCTTCCGCCAAGCCGCGCTTTGTAGGGAATCAGCGAAAGTTCGATTGTCTTCCATGTGCTGCATGGCCGGTCAGCAAAACGCTGCATCAACCGCGCAGCATTAGTGTCTCTCTTTTTTTCTGATGTAACCAATGCGAACCGCTCCATACAATCTGCGGCTGCCAACAATCTGCCGTAAAGATAATCCCTCGCTTTTCTTTCCGCATCTAATGCCATACTATATCCCTCCTTTTCATTTAGTTTTCTAAAAAGTGAACAGGCTATGCTGAGCGTTTTATTCCAATCTTCATTTTTTTTAAAGCCAACTCTATTTGTTGCCCTTCGAGTTACTGACTCAACAAGGTCGCGTGGAATTTGTTGATTATCAATTATGCATGGCATAAGTCTTTCCACTGTGGACTTTTTAATCTTGTCATCCACAACAAGCCTATCATTTTCATAATGACCAAAAGCCGCTTCAGCGATATCTTTTGGCGCCGGTGCTCCGACAAAACAAATGCGTTTTTTTGTTTCGGGATTGTATCCATAGTCATGAAGCCAAGCACAGCTATCATGCCATTTTTCTAAACGATCAAGAAATTCCGAACCCGTCAGTTCACGGTAGAAGGTAATAGCCATTCGTCCAGGCGTTGCTGAATCAATTCCCATCACCACAACACCGCTCGTATCTCCCAATTCGGCTTTGTATCCTGCTATTTTATGTCTTAATTTTATAGAAATATTCTGTGCGACTGAGACGTTATCTGAATCATCACTTTGAAGATTATCTTCTCCTAAAATACCAAGAGGATCGGCAAGGGGATCAGGAATTTCTACCCCTGAAGTAGCCCATGCAACAACGACCGCCTGATCTCCAATACAAGAACCTTGACGACTGATAAGCCAACGTAATGCGCTGTGCGATTTTTGAGTTATCTCAAAGCCAACTCCGCAGGCTTGACCGGCATCCGTAAATCGTCCACGAAATGTAAACCCTGATGTGTCATTTGATGAAATCAGTTTTGCCTTATCGCCATCATGACGCAACTTAGCTGGGTGTTGCTCCGCTCCCAAGAGTTCTTTGCCTGTAACATAACAAAGAGACTTATCCGTTTTAATGTTTGAGTAATACCCTATCCAATTGTCCCAAAGCGTCTTATCTTCCCATACTTTTGAACATGGGTCGTTAGGACTTTCGACCTCCCAACGGATAAATGCATCTGCCTGCCAATTTTCAAGCTCGCCTTTCTTATTTAATCTTCCTGGTAGCAAATCAAATATGTCTTTTGTCTTACTATCCTGCTTTTTTTCTGCCCGTTTCTCTAATAGCTTTCCATCTTTATCTACAAAAAGTATTTTGCTATTTACTAAATCTTCAATAACTCTGCCTTTTTTAACATACTCAAGTACTGCACATACCTTCTCGTTTCTGAATTTTGATTCGCACCAATCCGATAGAAGCTTGCTATAAGACTGATTGTTTTTAATGAGCAGAATTTTATAAATTTGTTCTTTTTTCTTATTCCATTTTAAATCTAAAACCATACCTGTAAAATCATTCAACCCTGCAAATTTCGATTGAATTATGGCAGATTTATCAATGTAGCCTTGCCGACATAATTCTTCAATCAACCCCTTTTTATCCACTTTGTCGCCAAGTTTTTTGAAGTCCTTTTCTGCAATAATGGGGAAATAATATGAATCATTGTCTCCACTATATTTTGAATAATCCACCGCCACGTACTGCAACTTATCACACAAAGGATGCGGGGCTTCTCCGCTTGTCCGGCCACCAGAACTCTCTGTACATGGAATAATCGTTCTTGCATCGTCTTTAGTTACAACTCTGGCTCTCTTAAAATTTCCTTGATGGTCAATGACTATCTCAATTTGCGCCTTATTAGTCGTGTGACAAATCGGGAGAAGCGGGGCTTCTTTTTCAGAGGCAACCTTGCCAATCATTGACTGACAACTCTCATAGGTTTCATATAGTTTTTGTATCCAGCTCATTTATGACCCTCCCATTCTTCAAAACCTTCCAGCAACTCATCCTCTTCTAAGCCAACCGACTCCGGTGGATTGGCTTTCATAGACCTGACGAATTTCCGTATTGTACACGCTTCAGGCCGAACAAAATCAATCTTGCCGTCAACCATCTTAGGACGCCAGAACCGGGCATGAAGCTCATCTTTTCCAAGCTCGTCAGGATAATCAAATCCGTGAAACATCAGATCAAACGCTATTTCGCCATAATTATCGTAGTCGCTTTTTTCTTCTCCAAACCTGCATGGTTCAACATATCCCTGACATTCCCGTGCACCTAAGAATATATCTCTCCTCCCGCCTTTTTCTATCATTCGTTTAGCAACAAAGAAATGTTTGTTTTCATTCCTATCCCTAGCCATATCCTCACGGTGAAAACTCCATTCAAAGTGAGCCTGAACCTGATACTCAACATCGGCAAGATAGGTATAGATTGCAAGATCATTGCTTCCGCCCCTGCCATACTTAACAGGTTTTGCGCTCCGGGTCTGCGTCCGTATGCGGTTCATCACTCTGACACGATCAATAAACCAAATAATAGTCGGCTTCCAATAAACCGAGCTTAATACACCCTTCAACGCTTCATAGGTTGGAATGTGATAAGAACATTTCTCTCCACCGATCTTTGTCAGCGGATCAGTAAAGAGGGCGTATTTCCCGGAAACTTTAAATTCTACTTTGTTTTCTTTTTCCATAAACACCTCCCTTTTCTTAAGCACCTAAAAATCCCATATCTTTCACTGGCGCCTCGCTTAACCCGAATTCATCGCTATAATACCGTTCATCAAGACACAAAATCCCTGATCCCTTCTGCACTTCATGAACGGCTTGCTCCTGCAACCTTTTCAACACGTCCGGAAATACATTTACCGAATAACGCTGCGCCTGCCTAATTAATTTATATTGCTTTTCTAATTCCTGAACTGAGCAAAGTTTATTGATAATATTTTTCCCCTCTTCCCCATACGGCACAATGATGCCGCGCGCTACAGATTCAATGGCTTGAAAAGACTTCGCGGCTGTCATAAAAGCCTGTCTGAAAGGAATCGCAGGATTCTTATTCTTGATTCGCTTATACTCCTCTACTGACAAGGAATTAACGGACAGGAGATTAAACAAATTATCTGCCCGCCCAACAGAAGAATCAGCGGTAACGGGATAATTCATTTCACTCGCCCTTTGATAGAAATAATACTTATAATACTGCTCCATTGCCTCTGGGCTTAAAATGTTATTTCCAAATCCTTCCGGGTTGTTTTTAAATTCATCCAGCAGCCGCTCTGACTTCTCTTTGCCGATTCTGATATCCTCAATCGCATCTATATTTTCTTCCGCCGGATTGATTATGTAAACCTCGCCCAACGCCGGATATTTTTCGTTATGGCGATTACATCTACCCGCTGCCTGCACGATTGAATCAAGCCCTGCTAAAAAGCGAATAACCGAACCAAAAGAAATATCAACACCCGCCTCAATAAGCTGTGTACTAACACAAATAATCGGCTTCTTATCATGCAAACAGGCTTTAACCTGATCCAGCACTGCCATACGGTGAGATGGACACATATACGTGCTCAAGTGATACGTTTCCACATTGCTTATCTGGGTACATTGTTCATAAATCTTATGCGCCGATGTTTTCGTATTCACGACCACCAGAACGCTACCTGATTCAATAACCCGTTGACCTGCAAGCTCCTTTATTTCACCGTTGCTCCAGCCGCCAGGTTTTGTTTTGTCATAAACTTCAACGCGCTTTAGATCATCGAATAACTGTCTCGCATTAGGAACCATTTGTTGTTCTGCGGTAACAGGCAATGCTCTTGACTTCGGTTCGATCTTATCCAAAAGCGGCTGGGTCGCCGTACAAAGCACAACTGTCGAACCGCAATTGTTTACCAAAAAAGTTATAGCAGTATTGAACAACTGCACACATTTTACCGGCAAGGTCTGGACTTCATCAAAAATAATAACGGCGTTTGCAAGCTGATGCATTCTTCGCGCCCCACGAGTCCCGGAACCAAATAAAGCCTCCAAAACCTGCACATTGGTCGTCAGCACAACAGGCGCATCCCAGTTTTCAGAAAGCACTTTTTGTCTTGCCGTCTCTTTATCGGGCATTAGATTAGAGTGGTGTTCCAATACAACACGATTAAGATATTTGCCTTTCTTGTCCTTTTCTTCTAAAACTTTGCGTATCTCATCGGCGTTCTGGTCAATAATAGTAGTATATGGCAGCACATAGATAATTCTGTCCATCTTGTACTTGTCAGCATGATGCAAAGCAAATCTCAGACTGGCAAATGTTTTTCCGCCGCCGGTAGGGACAGTCAGTTGATACAGACCTTTTGGTTTATCAGAAAAGTCGTAACACGCTTGTGATATTTTTTGTCGCACTGTGTTAATACCTTCTGGCTCGAAGGCGGCTAACTTCTCATTCAACCTGTTTATCAAGATAGGCCAATCCGCATAAGTACCATGATTTCGCAGCTTTGCGGCACCCGGCAATTCAAAATCAGCCGTATTCAATCTGTCAGCATCGATAAGGCAACTGTATAGAAACCGTAGCATCAATCCATATTTAAAAAACAACGTTTCTTGAGAATCAAGCGGAGTTCTCAACGCCTTAAATCGACTCACAACATTTTGCAACAACTCTTTTGATTGGAGCAAAGTCGTTATTTTCGCTTTCGCTTCATCGCTAATCTTACCAATCACTTCATTGATGTGTGTTTTTTCTTCTATCTTAGCCATGCGTTTGGAATACGCATCTACCCCGTCAGGCGAAATACAGTCTAATAACCCCGAGTGATGGGAGGCAATGCAAAGCGATAAAACCTGAGCAACAAGCAAACCTTCAGGATTTTTGTCCGCAAGATTTCGATAAATCAATTGCGCGCCTGCGGTAGAATGATCAACTTTCCCTTTCTTCAAGGCAGCGTCAACATAATCGTCCTCGTCAGGGTTAATAAGACCTACGGCTGATTTAATGTATTGCTCAAATTCCCTACTTGCTTTTCCGATATCATGCAAAAGTCCAATTAGCTCCCCTTGCTCTTTCAGCCCGATCTTTGAAGCAAACTCACCTGTTTTCCTTGAAACTTCCTCAAGGTGATCAAGCAGATTTTGTATTTCCCCATCTTTTTCTCTACGATGAGCAATATAATCAGCATTTAAAAACATATTTAAAACCCTTTCGGGATAATTTCATTTCGAGCTTATGCCACTCCTCAACAGACTTCCCCTCAACGCTATGCGCATAAAAAATTGGTGCCATACGGCCTCTATCTCTTTTTATTTATGTAATTTGCTTTCGCTTCGTTATTTCCTGAAAGTATCTTGAATACTTCCCCAAATCACGCCACAACCCTACCCAATAGGCCAATTCCCCTGCGCCAAATTTATCGGCGAATTTTTTGGAAAGTGCGGCAACTTCTTTTAGATGATCACTAAGCCTGTGTCTCTGACCGTGTGAATTAGCGGAGTGGGCATACAGTTCTTTCACATTGTTCCCTATATATTGCCTTCTTATAAATTCCACCACATAATCACTTCAAGCCAAGCCTTTGTGGTGGAAAATTAATTTCTTCACATGAAGCTCGAAGCGTTTTCATTACTTTTTTGCTAAGTTTTAATGAACCGATAACTATATTTAGGCGGTCAATATCAAGCTGACGGGCGATGACCGAGCACTGCTCAAGGTCTTTGTCTTTCTTGCTCTCACCGGGTCTTCTCTGGGCTATAATCAGTTTATGAACAAAGAAGGCTTCAGGCAGCGGCGCCCTCACTTTGAATTTTCCGAAGTCTGCTGTAAAAGGAAAGCTCAGAAGAATCTCAACAAAAGGAAGGGGAAAGGCTGTGATATTCCATTTCCTGATCGGTATAACTTCCTCGTCTCTCCCGCCTTTGCGTTGAACAACGAATTCGATCGTGAAATTTTCACGGGTAAACCTGCGAATGCCTGACTGCATCATCACAGGAATATACCCCATATCAGTAATGACTTTCTCAAGGTCTATTTTTTTATTCTTGTCGGGATGAACAAACTTAACTGCAAAATCAATATCCAGCGTACGAAGGGTATAGTTTATGCCAAACTCTTCTTGATACAAAGGCATTACCCAGCTACCGATGAGCATGGATTCCTCAAAGAAGCCCGCTGAGTAGAGGGCATGTAGAAGCTCCCGAACCGCGACCGGGAAAATGTCTTTATTTTTGACTGCGATTTGCATGACCCTGTCTTTTGTTATCGCCTACAATCTTGTTCAAATAGGCAATTTTATTCTTATAAGACTGTATTTCCTTTTCGTATTTCTTCCTTATTACAAGCTTCTTTGATATCTCATGCACTTCCTTATTCGGTATGTGCTTGTTTATGACCTTGCCACCTTCGCGATATTTCAGGTAGTAATAGGAATACACCCTGTCCTTATATCGCTTTTTTCGTTCGTTCATCACACCTTTTGGAAGCTTAGATACGGACTTCGCAAGGCTGTCGAGCATCTCCTGACAACGCTTCAGTTCGTCGCGAAGCATACCGCTGATGACTTTATCTTTTTCCACCACTTTCATGTTCTCATTATCTCTTTTGTGGTGGAAATATACAAGGCTTTCTTCTGCAAACTCCCAAATCGTGCCAAAGCCCAGCTAACCATCCCCACCCTGAACAGCCGAATTCTTTAGCCATATTAGCCGACCTTTCAGCCGTACCTTATTAGATGATTATCTAGCCTGTGTCTCTGGCCTTGTGAATTAACGGAGTGGGCATACAATTCTTTCATGACGGGAAGATCCTTTACTGCACGACCAAACAATGGAATCCTCCCCCTGTCCCCCTCCAGAGGGGGAGAAAGGGGGAGGTAAGTTGGAACCTACACACCCCTTTATCGTTCGACTGAGCGCTCACGACGAAGTCCCCTCTTTTTAGAGGGGAATCAAAAAAGATGGAAATTCCTATACCTCAAGGATACTTCAGCCTGACTTTAATCGGGATTTTACTCCAAATGAAATGCTTCCGCAACCAAAATAACCTTCATCCTTACAGGCAAGGATACGTACTTTGTCTTTAAAATTATGTTTGATGTGAGTCCGGAGTTTTTTGAAAAGCGCCAATAGTTGAAAACGCTTTGTGACAGAACGTAGGGGCAATTCATGAATTGCCCCTACATTGCGTGATAACACCGTCATTACAGGAATTTTCAAAAACCTAAACTGTTACAAAAATTTGTTCTTGAAAGAATCTTTCCTTTTTGTAGAATAGCTGAGCTAAAATTTTAGATTTACGATTTCGGATTTACGATTTTTCTATCTAAAGGGGGAGACTTATCATGAAATACATATATACTGCCGAAAACTGCCCAAAATGCGAGATTTTAAAGAAAAAATACAAAGCTGAAGGTGTACGATTTGTTGAAAGAAATGCAGATCGGATTAAGCAGCCAGAAGATGAAATAGACCGGGAGGCTTTAGTGCAGGCTTCCATGCAAAATATGGAATTACCCGTAGAGGTAGATATGTAATGTTAGTGTAATGCACCTCAAAGGGCGCAATGTACGCGGAGAAAACGGATCAAACGGGAAACAATTTTTACCTGCTTACTCCCTAACCTGAGAAACAAAAGATTCTTCACTTCGTTCAGACGTCGTCCTGAACCTTAAGATTCTTCGGCTTTGCCTCAGAATGACACAAGGCGAAGGAATGACAAATACGAAGGGGGCGAAATGACAATTACAGGTAAAAATCGTAATTCGTAAATTTTACCCCTTGACCAGCCCCCAACGTTCACGTATACGTTGTTCTACCTTTACAAAAAATAGCCTATCGACCAGAATACCGATTATGATAATTACAATCATCACGGCTATGACTTGGCTCATGTCATTGAGCTCCCGCCCAATCATCATAAGATGTCCTAATCCCAAACATACAATTAATAATTCGCCCGCCATGAGCGAACGCCAGGCAAAAGACCAGCCTTGTTTCATCCCCGTAATGATATGCGGAAGGGCAGCAGGAATAATTACTTCAAGATACAGCCTCCATCCCTTTGCTCCCATAGTTTTTGCAGCACGAATATAGAGTGACGGTACACTTTTCACGCCGGCATCCGTTGCAATCGTAATTGAAAGGACTGCACCCATAAAAACCAGGAATATGATAGCCCTGTCATTCAGACCAAACCAGAGCAATGAAAGGGGTAACCAGCAAATTGTCGGCAATGTCTGCAAGCCGGTAAAGAACGAACCCAGCGTTTCTTCGAAGAGACGAACCCTGCCTATGAGCAAACCCAGAAAAATGCCAACAACAATAGAGATTCCATAACCGATGGCAATTCTTTTCATACTGATCGCGATTCCAATGAGAAAGGTATGATTTTTAAAACCGTAAATCAAGGTTTTAAAAACTGAAACGGGAGAAGGCAGGACGTATTCCGGCCATATGCATAACCGAAACAACCCTTCCCAAATTCCTATAAAAAGGATATAAAATATTGTTCTTTTAAGTATGCTTTGCATTTTCTCAGATTCCTCCTCCAATGTCTGTTTTTGCAGGTCCTTCAGTTGTACATTTTATGTCACATTCTACACATGAATCTGCATCCATCTCACACTTCATAACCTTATTAATCTCGGCTTTCAATTCTTTCATAATCATGGTGGAATATCCTGCGACATTCACATCATTGTCATCCCTTGGTCTTGGCAATTCGACCAGAAACTCTTTCTTGATTTTTCCCGGTGTTGTTGAAAGGATTATTATCCGATCTGCCAGACATACTGCCTCACGAATATTGTGAGTAACGAATAAGATTGTCTTCTTGGTTTTCAGCCAGATATTCTGTAATTCATAATGGAGTATCCACCGTGTCTGGGCATCCAATGCGGAAAAAGGCTCATCCATCAGGAGCATCTCCGGATTCATAGCAAGAGCCCTGGCTATGGCTACGCGTTGTTTCATTCCGCCGGATAGTTCATGCACCTGGGCATGTTGAAATTTTGACAAATGTACCATTTTGAGATACTCAATAGCTATATTTCGTCTTTCCTTGCCATTAAATCCTTTTAATTTTAAACCAAATTCAACATTTTTTACCACATTCAGCCAGGGGAAAAGAGCCGCTTCCTGAAATATAACAACACGGTCACTGCCAGCCCCGTTAATTTTATGATCATCCGCCCACACATCGCCTGAATCGGCCTTTTCCAGTCCTGCAACAATGTTCAAAAGAGTAGTCTTCCCACACCCTGAAGGTCCAACAATACAGACAAATTCTCCTTGTTGTATCTCAAGGTTTATATCTTCCAATACATAAGCTCTTCCGTTTTTTGATTGAAATGATTTAGATATGTGTTGAACACGCAGTTTTGGCCACACCCCATTCACTTTATGAGATTTCTGCTGTTCATTATCGGCTTTAACATGATCTATATCTACGAGATTTTCAATTCCCGCGCTTTCCGACACCTTCAATACCTCCAATCAGCTTTGTTTTATTTTTCGTTTTCACTCTTTTATTCACTCGTGGCAATGCCCTCTCTCTGAGGATACTGTTGAGTAATCTTAAGTCAATCATTCCGGCTATATCAGGCTTTCGCTCGCCTAAAAAACTAGCATTATAGGCCATCTCTGCATAAGAAAACAGTGACGAAACAATAGGGTCGTAGGTGATTTCTAATCGTGAGAAGGCATCGTCAATAATATCTTTTGGAAGGGAAATCCCTGAAATAGCCTTTATCTGGTCACCCATAACAGTCTTTGCTTCTTCCGGATGTTGATTAATCCACTGGGTTATTTCAACATGAGCCGTCAGCCATTTTTTGACCAAATCGCGATTTTTTTTAAAAAAATTCGCACCCACAATCATCAGCGTTGAACAAAACCGACCGTCCTCCCATAAGGTTCTTTCATCAAGAAAAACCTCTCCGCCTGCTTCCTTGAGGAGTCTTGAAGCCCAGGGTTCTGGCACCCATGCCCCATCAATCTGTTTTTGCATAAAAAGGTTTAGAATATCCGGATTTCGCAGGGGAAGAATATTAACCGTCCCACCCCTTTCTGTTGGCTTTAAACCACAGGTTTTAATATACTCACGAAGGGCAATATCCTGCGTGTTTCCAAGTTGTGGAGAAGCGATTCTTTTTCCGGAGAGATCTATGGCTTTTTTTATATTGGAATCAGGCCTTACGATAAATAATGACCCGCCGCTCGATACGCCGGAAATTACCTTTAACGCCCTGCCGCCAGAACGCACATATCCATTTATGGCAGGACTAGGGCCAACGTAAGCAATATCAATGTCCTCAGAAAACACTGCCTCAATAATAGATGGCCCTGCATTAAAAAGAGTCGATTTTATTTTAACCCCAGTTCCCAAATATTTCTCAAAGGTGCCGTTGCTCAGCCCAATAACAGCCTGTGCATGGGTAATATTCGGAAAATACCCTACGCGAATAGTAGAGTTGTCAACCTTCCGCGAACAGGCAATACTCGTTACAATTGCAAAGAACAAGAGACAAAAAACAACTCTGTTTTGTAAAATCTTCACCCTATTTATAAACCATTAAGAAAATAACAAATTCTACCATGTTGATAGACTTTTAATAAAAATGTTATATTGCATATGTAAGTACTTCTCGTTCACTTTTTTCTAATGAATCAGCGGCACGTTTACACATGTCGGCAAAAGTCATTTTGTCTAATACATCTGTTATGGCGTTTCGGATATCCATCATCACACTCCGTATTACACAGGTAACTTCTTCTGAACACGGCTTGTAAGACATCTGACTCACGCAGTCCACAGGCGCAATTGCCCCATCCAGCGCACGAATTACCTGTCCTAAGGTAATCAAGTCGGGCGAGCGAGCCAGTTCATAACCACCCCTAATGCCCATCTTGCTATTCAGGATACCTACTTTTCTAAGGGTAAGAAGGATATTTTCCAGGAATTTTTGCGGAATCTTTTCCTTTGCAGAGATTTCCTTAATCTGGACTGCCCCCTTTTTATAATTCGCCGAGAGATATATCATTGCACGGAGGGCGTAGTCACTTTTCTTGGATAGTTTCATAACAATTATCCACCAAAAACATAATATATATAACAAGTAGACATTTTAATGAAAATTTAAAAAATGTCAACCAATTTCAATTTTACATTGTTTTTGCTGCGTTGATGATGGCTTTATCCAAGGCATTGAATTTTTCTATATATGCAACACGTTCACAGCGTAGTTCAGATACCTGCTTTATGATATTGTCTACATCATAGAATTTTTCTACATCATATTTGGATAAATCCATACCTTGCACGGAAGTGGGCACTTCAAGGTTCCAGTATTTATCTTTACCCCATGTGTTAGTACCACGTACAATTCCACGGATAATAGAAGACATCTCCGGGATTTCTACTCGTTGCACCTTGCGCTTCATTACCTTTGCACCATTAGATTGCTTTTCAATGATCTCTCCCAGTCCTCCGGTATTCAACTGATAGCAATGAACCTTACCCTCATTTCGTTTGACAAAATCATAGAACCAGTTTCCTTCGTACGATTTATCACCAATAATAAAAGGATTCGTGCCGACTTCCCGGATTGATTCTCCTGCACGTTTCGGGTCGCCAGCGGACGTTTCGATAGATTCGCCTATCATGAAGACAGCCGCAGCCTGCTCAGGGGTAAGTTTAGCGGCAAGCGGAACAACCGTGTGGCGGCGGGTAATAAATACAACGATCATCCCGTCCATATTATCAATGGATGGCAAATTGATGGTGTTTGAAATGTACGGACTGAGGTCATCGCGCATCATGATTCCACGTCCATTGCTGGTTAGCGTATCATCCTCGAAATAGAGATTTCCTTCATAATCGATCATAACATTTTCAAAGATAGCGTCACGGGAGATTGCTGCTTTATAAATGATAGGTTGAGTAACTTGATCGAGTCCCTCGGTTTTTAAGTAGAATCCACGCTCAGAACCGTACGCCGAACCGTCTTTCTTGAGAAAGACTACGTCATCTTGTAATATCTCAATCCCTTCATCCTTCTCATTTAAACCGTGTGTATGACAGGTATGCGTCGTTTTCCCTGTACCGCTCATTCCAAAGATAAGCATGCCATATTTTCTGATACGACCATCGCTCCCTTTTGCCTTTAAAATCTTTGAGCCAGCATGGAGACCCAGCATACCCTTCTGTTTGGCATTCCACATGGCCATTCTTAAAAAACCCTTCTTGGACTCGCCATAATAGTCGCTTCCCAATACAATGGTAGTGCTAATCTCCGGAAAAACCAGGATTTGCCGGTCAGTTTCCTGCCATTCCGGAATGTAAACAATATGTTGTTTCAGTTCTCCATCCGCTTTGGCCGGGAAGAGCGTAGCCCATGTCATATAGGCAAGCCGAATCATCTCGGGTCTCTGGATGGAAACGAGGAAATTGCAATTCGGTGAAAATTCATTATTGCTTCCCATTGATCGATTGATTCTTACAAAGGGCGCTCGTTTGATGTACTCTTCAACCAGAGACAACGTATTGGGGAGATTGTTCATAATCTCGGTTTGTTGAGGATTGAGTGTTTTGAGACGAACTGCATCGCTTCCTACATACACAGTCACCTTGGCGCTGCGGTTCTTGACGGTGGAATGAACGGCGACATTCCCGAATTTTGTAAATGAGGCAAATCTCTCAGCGCTGCGTCGCAATGTCCAGTCCGCAGAATTTATGACATTTGGAGCGCCGCTAAAGTATTTTACAATCCGGTTTACTACCTCAAATTCCTGAGTAGTTGAAGATGTTGTTAATGACATATGCGACCCCTTCGCTGATTATAATGAGTACGAGAATTTTTCCTCATGGCAAGGCATTTATCTAAGTATAAAATTACCGCATTATAGTAAATAAAATAATTTATGCAAATGAAAATTTGTTCAGCAGTCTCATGCAACTATGATACCTCCAGTCGGTCTTCATGTAACATTTTCATGAATACTTTCACAACCTCTGGGTCGTAGTGTTTGCCTGTGCCAGAACTGATTTCATCAACTATCTCCTCTTTAGAAAGGCCCTTGCGATATGGCCTGTCATACAGCATTGCATCATATGCATCTACAATCGAGAAGATACGTGCAGCCAGCGGTATCTGATTTTCCCTTAATCCTCGCGGGTAACCAGCGCCATCCCACCTTTCGTGGTGGCAGTAAGGAATGTCCATGGCCTGTTTCAGATACGCAATAGAAGAAAGCATCTCGTACGCATATACCGGATGCTTGCGCATAATCACCCATTCTTCTTCGGTAAGCGGGGAGGGTTTTAACAGAATATTATCAGGAATACCCAGTTTCCCGATATCGTGCAGTAAAGCGCCCCTGTACACATGAGCAATTTCTTCTTCGTCCATACCCAGGTGTTGTGCAATTTGAACAGTCATCAGCGTCACCCTCCGTGAATGTCCTTCTGTTTCTTTATCACGCAGATCAAGGGCGTATGACCATCCTTCAATCGTGTTATTATATGCCTGCAATAATTCTGATTGAGTACGTTGTGACTTTTCGTATAACAGGGCATTGTCTACGGCAATAGCCAGTTGCAGAGAAAAGGACTTTGCAAAATCAACCCATGCTGATTCTGGCTTGAATTGCCTCCGGAAAAAAAACTCAACTACGCCAATTAAACGCCCCTTTGCGGTAATTGGTATCCCATAGTAAGATACAAACCCTTCTTCTTGCGCGAGCTGGGAGCGAGCACAGATTATACCCTCGTCATGGAGATTTGGTATAAAAAGGGGTTCATCCTTCAACAGTATTTTACCACACAAATCAGTGGAAGAATTAAGGACAAGTTGCTTTTCCTTTTGCTTAAGGAATCCTGATCCATACATAAAGGAAAACTTTTGCGCATACTGATTATACAATAATATGTCGATGGCATCTGCCTGCAGATGTTTAATTGTTTTCTCGGCAAATATATTACCGATAACCTCCAAATCAAGACTGCTCGCAATAGCCCTGTCAATCTCCATGAGGACAGAAATATGATTCAGTTGTTTTTCCATTTGTTCATACATCTGTTGTCTTGCTAAAAACATTCCTATCTGATGACCCAAGGCATCCATCATGTCTAGCATATCATTATCAAAAGGTCTTATGGAGCGGCTGAAGAAGTCCATAACGCCGATTACGTTATTCTCATATACAATGGGGAAACCGCATGCCCCATGCAATCCATCCTTCAATGCATATTTGAACCGTGGAAAATTTTTATCCTCGACAAAATCCATAATCCACAGAGGCTTACCGTTAGCCCATACACGGCCTGGCAGTCCTGTCCCTGACTTGAAGGTGATTTTTTGGGTGATTGATTCAAACGCAGACAAATCCAGCATTGGTCTTTGCCAGTTTATTTTGCTTCGTAGCACATTCTCCTGCCTGTCTACTATCCATAAAGTGCCAAAGTCCCACCCAAAGCATTCACAAAGGGTTTGTATAACCTTTGAAGCGATTTCTTCAGCGCTTTTAGCTTGTACCAATATCGCTGCAATGGCATATTGCGCTTGATTTCGTTGCTCGATCTCTACTTTGCGAGTCATATCTTCGTTGATAGCTATAAAGTTGACGATTTTCCCGTCATTATTTTTAACAGGAGAAATGAGTATGTCCTCCCAGTACAGTTCACCATTTTTCTTCTTATTATGAAATCTTCCACTCCAATCATTGCCGGAGGTAATCGTATCCCATAATCTTTTATATTCTTCGGGGGTCGTTTCTCCTGATTTTAATATGCACGGGTTCTTCCCCATAACTTCTTCCATCGTATAACCCGTCAACTGTCGAAATTTTGGATTTGTATATTCGATGTTACCCCTACTATCGGTAATAATAATTGAAACAGGGCTTTGTTCCACAGCAAAAGACACCCTCTTGTAATTGTCCTCAGTGCGGTCAATTTTGTTCCCCAATCTCCTGGCTATTTTTGAAATACTGTAGCTGGATAAGACCAAAAAAACAATACATAATAACGCTGACATAAATGCGGGGTTTAATGGGAAAACCCTGTTTACATTGGCAACCAGCCAGCCATTTACCAGAACGATTGTAATTATAATCGGCATAAATGAGCGTATTATGCGAATACATGTCGTAGGGGCTACTACCAGATAAAACGGCCAGTATTGCGCACCGACACTCACCATCAACCCGGTTCCCAAAAACACGAAGGCGATTGCGGTAGTAAGCGCCATGGGCACCGTCGTCCCGCCGTAAAGTAAGGGTGTTCCATACAGGTATCCAAGTATAACCACAAATCCAATAATCATTACTATTGCAGAGAGTATAGATGCGGCGGTTTTGATATGTCTTCTGTGAACGGGAAATAATGTAAACAGATATGAAACGCCAGCCAGCAGAAATGCTGATGCCGTTACTGGTGACATAACGCCGGTTGGAACCATACCCAAAAAATCTTTTTTGCCAAATACCAGGCATTCGTAACAGAAAATACTGCCTGTCGAAAATCGAAAAAGCATGAAGAAACCGATGAGAATAGTAAATACCGCAGTTAATAAAGCAAACAATTTGAAATGACGATATTTATGCCAAAAGACAAGGAAGACTGCGCTGGTCCCGAACACGGTAAATGCTATTGCAGTGCTCTGGGCCATTGGAATGTAGTCTGAGCGAAAACTGGCAATCAGTTTAAAATTACATGCCCATCCAGACAGTGCCATGATGCCGAGACCAATTTGTGTTCCAAAGCAAACATAAGCGATACGGCAGAAAACAATTGTTTTGTGGTTATTGGATTCCGCAGAAACGGTCCCGCTTCGATTTCGAGGCAATCCATTTTCATCTTTCATAATCCTTCTCCCCATGTTTCGTCAGGGAAAAATACGGTTCTTAGAATCAAAGGATGTAAGAAAAAAGCATGAGATTTGATTTGCTTATTCAAAAATTGCCCTCCTCAAATATCTGTATTCAAATAGAATCTTAAAGGTGGTTTGGTTTGGTTTGGTTTGGTTTGGTTTGGTTTGGAAAATATAAAAAACGCCGTCAAAATCGAAAGATTCAGGAAAACCCGGCATACTGCACCATCCTTGTAAAATTGTTTAAAGGAGGCTTATCTTCGTGACCAGCGGCGAATTATACTTCTTTTATACCTATTCGTCCAGTTAATACCTGAATGTTGCACAAGTGCAAGGAAAGGATAGCGCTAAAAAGCGGGGAAATCAAGGGAAAGCAGAGTGCCTGGCAAAGGCTGGTAAAATAGGGCATTCTACACCATATAGTTATTGCAGTGAGCGGTTAAGCCCATTTGGAGGGTTATTGGGGTTGGTAAAGTATTTTCCATATTACCTAAAAAATTGAACATCCTGGCAGGTTTTAATCCGGTCGAGTTGATTTGTAACAGCAGACCTTGTTTCGGCCAGTCTTTTTTGCCGTGTACAATGCTTCATCTGCCCTTTTTATGAGGTCTTCTGCGTTATCAGCATCTGCAGGTAAGCAGGCAATTCCGATACTCACCGATAATTGAGATTTTACTCCATCGTGCTTAAATGGATATGCGTAAACGCTGGAACATATACGTTCTGCCAGTATAAGAGGCTGAGGCGTAACACGGTCTCTTGATATTACGGCAAATTCTTCTCCTCCATAACGAGCACATATATCAATGACCCTGATTTGCGATTTTATTACGTCCGCAATAATCTTTAATACTTGGTCTCCAACCTGATGGCCGTAAGTATCGTTGAACTGCTTAAAATGGTCAATATCGATCAACAAAAGTGAAATTGTATAATTGTAACGTTTCAAAACTTTGATATTCTCATCCAATTTCTTGTGAAATTCCTTATGATTTAATAAACCGGTAAGTCCATCAGTAATTGCAAGCTGTTGTACCTGTTCATACAGTCTTGCATTTTCTATAGCAACAGATGCCTGGTAAGTTATGGTTAAGAGGATTTCCTCATCTTCAAGAGTAAATTGTTCGTTATTGGCTTTGTTGGCGAGTAATATTTCACCGCATACTATCCCTTCATTAACTACAAGCGGCACACCCAGAAGTGTTTGGATTGGTGGCTGATTTGGCGGCAATCCAATAGAACGCGGGTCTTCCATTATATTATTTAATCGAAGCGTTTTACCTTTCCTTGCTACCACACTCAAGAGAAGGCCTTTTCCCTTTGGCAGATCATGAATTTCGCGGGGTTCAAATAAATTTGGAATTGAAACCTTAAAATATTTAATTTTTTTCAGATTCTCATCTAATATGGCCAAAACTCCCATTTCAGCATTAACAATCCTTCGTGAAATGTTAATAAGGTCTTGGAGAAGGCGTTCAATCTCAATGTGAGAGTGTATTTCTACGGCCACATCGTTGAGGTACTTGAGCTGTTCAATCTTTTGTCTGATCGATGCGGCCATCACATTAAAGGCCTTTCCTAACTGTCCAATCTCATCACCGTTAGTAAATGGGACTTCCTTTGTAAAATTACCTCTGGCAATTTCTTTGGATATCGAAGCAAAGATCTGAATGCGCTTTGTGCTCAACCGTCCTATGACAATAGATGACACGACGACTATACAGGCTATAATACTGCTGATAATGCTTATATAAAATATACTGGTGCGAACAGGTTTAAGAAAGGTCGATTCTGGTATAGTACTCATAATTCGCCAGCCGTTATCCATCACCTTGATTACCGAATGATAGGTTCCTTTTCCTATAACCAGTTCATGTTTGAAATATTGAGGTGGTAACGCCCTGGTTACAGCATCCATTACCTCTGGTTTATCTGTAGGTGTTATCTCCTTGATATCACTTCCATACCGTTTTTCTTTTAATATTTGTTCCCTGACTCTTGGTTTTAAAAGTATCCACGACTTGAATATCAAGTCCCTGCTTTTTGAATGAGCAATACGCACCCCGTCTGAATTGGATAGTATTACTGCATTTCCAGAACCCACACGTCCATTCTCAGTTTCAATAAGTTCCCATAATTCTTCTGCTTTGCACTGTGCTACCAGAACACCAAGTATTTTATCCGCATGCTTGACGGGTACACTAAAATAGACCAAGGATTTACCATTATCTAGCGAAGGCGCAGAAATATGTTTTTTTCCCTTAACTGCCTCATAAAAAAATGCTCTCTCTCCAAAGTCAATAGTGGTTATATCACTGGTACTTAACAGTACCTTACCATCTGTATCCATAAGGCAAAAGGATAAAAAATCAGGATCGATACGCAATTTAGCTCGAAGTGAACAGGTTGTCTGATAGGGAATGCGCGGCTGTTCTTTTATGTTCTTTAAAATACGGATTAATTGAGGTATATCAACAATTTCATTAAGATGTTTGAATTTATAATCTACATAGCGATTAATAGAGGCTGCTGCGTTTTCAGCCTGAACTCTGAGGACATTGATTGTTTGTTCAGTCAACTTAGTTTTGCCTAAGGTGTAATATCCACATGTTATTATAAAAAGTGGCAGGATGGATACCAGCAGAAGGACAATAAGAAGTTTTGTACCAATCGGTAGGTTTTTAAATAGATGCATGTGTACTTTATACGTTTCTTGTTTCCTAAATCATCCCCTTTGCGAATGATTTTTTAAAGGTTTGCATGTACTTTTGGGTAGAAATAAACGACGCAATATTTTTACAATATAAAAGTTAATAAAGTTAGTTATACTGAATTATTAGGAAAATCCACAAAAAAAATTTGTGTTGAAATGGATTGACTTTAAATTGTCTCATTATTAACTTATGGCTAATAACGGTAGGTTTGCATATACCCTGCAAATAGAGTCGGCGAGTTTATCGGGGTCGTGCCGGAGCAGGTCCTGCTTTTCCCAGAGGACACGCTTTAGATTTAAGTCTTCAACGAGATCTGCCTTTTTGACATTTACCTTCAGGTTATAGAAGCCTTCGTCCAATAAAACAACCTCAGCGCCTTCCTTTTGGTATTTATCGAGGATATCCTTGCGGGGGATATTGTTATTCACGATAACATAATCCAGTACACCATCTCCAAGATATTTTATAACGGCTTTAATATGATCAGAGACTTTGTAATGATCCGTTTGTCCCGGTTGGGTAACAATGTTGCAGACATATATTTTCGTCGCCTTGCTGTTTCGAATGGCATTTCGGATACCTGAAACCAACAGATTGGTTATAAGACTTGTATAAAGACTTCCGGGGCCTATAACAACAATATCTGCTTTTAGAATTTCTTCTACTGCTTCCGAGAAAGGTGGAACATCATTGGTTTTCAGAAAGACATTTTTTATCGGTGACTTCCCTACAGCACGTACATTAAATTCTTCTTCTACATAGGTGTTATCTTCCAGTTCTGCACAAATATGAGTATTGGCAAGAGTCGAAGGCAGTACCTTTCCCCGAATATGTAATATCTTGCTGGCCTTTTTAATGGCCTGTTCAAAACTGCCGGTAATATCGGTCAAAGCAGTCATCAATAAATTTCCGAGACTCATACCTTCCAGTGAACCTCTGTTGAATCTGTATTGAAATAATTGGTACAGTTCTTGTTCCTGTTCTTCCGTTTCTGAAAGCGCTACAAGACAGTTTCTTGCATCTCCCGGCGGTAGTATTCCAAACTCCTCTCTCAACACGCCAGAACTCCTGCCAGAATCGGTAACCGTTACGACAGCCGTAAGATTTTTACTGTAGGTTTTTGAACCTTCCAGCATGATGGGAAGCCCTGTACCACCGCCAATGGCAAGTATCTTAAGCCTGTCTGGCGTTTTCCCCATGTTCTGGAGCTGGAGAATCGTGGTGATTTGGAAGATACGCTTGATTTTATAGTCTGGTTTGTCACAATCATTTACCGCTGGCTCGTTTTTAAATCTCCCATGAAGCATTTGGATTGTGGTCATGCCCAGTGATTTTGCAATTCTGAGCTCTTCCCGCACCCTATCACCCACCACGACAGCTTCTCTGAAATTAATAGTATGTCTTTCAATGAGGTCACGCATGCAATCTTCCAGGGGAAGACCTATTTCCTGATCACTGATTACAATTTCATCAAAATACGGTTTTAAGCCAAGGATGTTTATCTTTTTTTCCTGCCGTTCGTGGACGCCTACAGTTAACAGAAAAAGTTTGTAGCCCTTTTCCTTTAATTCTTTGAACGTTGAAATGACGTAAGGAAATGGTTTTATCTCAGAGACTTCACTGCTATTGTATGCCTTATAAGCAATATTTATCAATTTACTGTCCGCATTGTACTTATTCACGATTTCGTTAAATACGTGATAATACGGGCCGTACTTTTCCGTGAGCTCCTTTTGTAATTGATATACCTCTTCTTCTGTGCACGTCAGACCGGCCTCAACCAGCGCCTTAGCTGCACGGCTCCTGGATGCATCGATAAGTGAACCTGAACAGTCGTACAATGTATCATCCAAATCAAAGATTACAGCTTTTATTTTCATAGGCAAAATGTCCTCACTTTAGTAAATGTGTCGTTCTTCTCAATTTATTTACCAGTAAATGAGCCTGTCGTGTTGGTTCAGGGATACGGTATCCGCAACAGGTTTTCAAGGCAATACGTATTGCAAATGTTAAGTTTATTTTGTGACCTGGAGATACAAAGATAGGTTTCGTATTTTTTTTTGTTCTCAGAACAACTCCAACGATTTTATTTCCATAAATAAGCTTTGAGTATGCTCCAGCGGTATTTTCCACACTGCTGTATTCACCTACCAGCCGGCTTTTTGCACACCCAATAGATGGTTTATCGAGAATAAGTCCCATATGCGATGCCAGGCCAAAACGGCGGGGATGGGCGATTCCCTGTCCATCAAAAAGGACAACATCCGGATTGTTTTTCAGTTTGCGAAATGCCCTGAGCAGGATTGGCGCTTCGCGGAAGGAGAGGAGTCCCGGAATATAGGGAAATCTCGCCTTGCCCATAGCTGTTGCCTCCTCAATCATTTCTAAATGTTTGTTTAGCTTAAATACAACCACACCGGCAAAAAAACGGTCGCTGTGTTTGTCGTAAGAAACATCAGTGCCTGCTATAGTCTTAATTTTCCCTGTATATTTTTCAAAGGTTAATAAATCTCTTAACGTTTCCTGTATCTGAATTGCCTTTTTATAATTTACACGCCATGAGTGTAATTGCTTAATTTTCATCTGAGAACACCACGCCCTGACGAGCAGGAGAATCAGGAGTCTGAATTAGTCATTATTTAAATAATAAATCAATTTTGCCATACACTAAATGTCGAATATCGAACAAGGAATTTCGAATTACGAGGTTTTCTTACCCACTTCGACATTCGATATTCCTTGTTCGATATTCGATATTAATTCTCTATAAGTCGTTATGGGGCTTCTAACTCCTCAATCTTTGGCAAGTCTTTAATATCTTTTAATCCGAAATATTCAAGAAATCTTTTCGTGGTGCCGTAGAGTAAAGGATGTCCCAAAGATTCGTCCCTCCCTACAACCTTAACAAGGTCTTTTTCCATGAGCAACCGAATGATTTGACCTGACTGCACCCCGCGTATGGATTCTAAATCTGCCCGCAGGATAGGCTGTTTGTAAGCAATTATCGCAAGTGTCTCAAGGGCTGCCTGTGAGAGTTTTGTCTCGCCCGATTTTTTCCTTAATTTTGCGATCCACTCGTAATATTCTGGTTTTGTAAATAACTGGTAGCCGCCTGCAATTTCTTCAATCTGAAACGATCTCCCTTGTATTTCGTAATCATTTTTGAGCTGTGTGATTGCTTCAAGAACCTGGGCGCTGTCTATATCTCCAATAATGTCTACCAGTTTGCGGAGCGTAATTGGTTCTTCGGCGGCAAATATTAATGATTCAATGATGGGTTTAATTTTGTCAATTTTTTCCATGTGTCAAAATACCGTTGGTTTATGCGAACTACTTAACTTCCCAGGCCGGAGGCTGAACTGTACTTTTGATTTTATCAATAGCGTCCTGTACGGCCTTGATCACAGCCTTTGTAGAAATAGTAGCGCCCGTAATCGCCACAATCTTTTCAACGTCTTTTACCTTCGATACAACAAGTTGATTATAGGTTTTCCTTTTGAATTGCTCCTGAAACCAAGGTTGAGCCTTGTTTTTTGCTTTCTTTGATAACCCAAATTTTTTAATTCTTTCAGGTTGCTTGAGGAGCGGTAATTCCCAGGATTCATCGCTATCCCAGTCAATTGATTTCAATTCCCTGCCATAGATGAGGCTCCATAAGGTGATGGTGCTTTCTATCTCAGTCATCTTTGTTCCAAGACCAGGAGTCTCGTTTTGTGCAAGGATATTGATTCCAAGTATCTTTTCAAGATTTGGGTCAATTCCCACCATGACTTTAATCTTGCTTGAATATCCCTGTGCCTCTCCGCTGGCTGCATAACCAACAACTTGACCCGCCTTGTTCAAACCCTTATAGACATGATCCTGATCAGGGCTATTTGTCGGCGAGATTTCCACCGGGAGTCCTTCCAAACCGGGAAGCACCGTATACAAAGCCTCTGTGCGAACGGCTAATTCCTTCTTTTTGATCGTGCCTCTCGTGAGCATAAAAGTCGACGAGACACCTATAGAGGCAAGAAGCGAAACGACAGTCAGGATAATCGTGTATTGCACCTTCTTTTGCATCTTAAGCTTTCTTTCCCTTGGTACCGTAAAGTCGTGGTTTTGTGAATCGATCAATGAGAGGCGTTGCTGTGTTCATGAGCAATATGGAATAACATACACCTTCCGGATAACCAGAATAAAAGCGAATAAGTGCCGTTAGAATACCACAGCCAATAGCAAAAATAATTAATCCCCGTTTTGTCAGAGGAGAGGTCACCATATCGGTAGCCATAAAGAATGCACCCAGGAATAGCCCTCCTGCAAAAATATGGTAAAAAGGATTCTTAATCCACGGCGTTGCGACCTGTGGAGGTAATATTAATACCATAATGAAAACTGTAGCAATATAATACGCAGGGACATACCATTTGATGTGACGTTTGTAAATCAAAAATATCCCCCCCAGCAATAGAGCGATCGCTGAGGTCTCCCCGATACAACCGGGGATGTTTCCCATCAATAGCTGGGTAAGACGGTATGTTTCAGCCCCTGCTTCTTTTGCCAGTGGTGTTGCCCTCGTTATGGCATCTACCAGTTTACCTTCAGCGTCAACCTGTGTTATGTTGTGAACGAGCTTATGTATCCCGTGTTGAGTTAACGTACGCCAATCGGAATTAATAACGGCTGGATAGGCTACCTGTAAGAAAGCGCGTGCTGCCAGGGCGGGATTCCAGATATTGTTTCCCAACCCGCCAAAAGCGTGTTTTGCAATGGCGACAGCAAAGAACGAACCCACCACAGGGATATACCAGGGAACACTTGGCGGCAGTGTGTACGCCAATAAAATTCCCGTGACAACGGCGCTGCCGTCTTTCATAGTGCTCAAAACGGGGAGTTTTCGTAACCGTAAAATGAATACTTCAGTAATAACGGCTGTTATGCAGCTTAGAAAAACAACATAAAGACAGTAAAATCCAAACGTAAAAACACCGGCAATTCCGGCTGGAATCAAAGAAAGTACCACTGCCCACATAATCGTGGGAATGCTTTCCATATCCCGAATATGAGGGGAGGTGCTGACTATTAAAGCGTTATTATTTTGCGTTTGATTTGACATTATTTTTCTGCCTTACGTTTCATAAATATTATCATGATGATCAAAGTCGAGAAGTGTTACCAGTTTTTCTCCTTCATCAACTTCATAAACTAGCACAAAAACTCCACCAACATGAACCCTACGTTTGTTCTGTAATGGTTTTCTTAAAGGCTTAAAACGGTGCGGGTCAACAAGTATGTCCTGAACTTTTCTATTAATAAGTCGAAGCAATTCTTTATTCTTTTGTTGGAGTTTTTTGAACTTTTTATCAAGACCCTCTTTAATAGCGAGTTGATACATTATTTAAGTCCATACCTTTTAGTGAAATCATCAACAAGAATAGATTTCTGAGTATCTATATCTTTCATCCGCAAAATAAAATCTTGCCGTAAATCAGGTTCTTTTAAAAGATTTTTTTTGATTTGCGATACTTCCCGTTGCAACTCAATAATTTTTTTATAAATTTTTTCAAGGGTAATTGTCTTCATATTTTATATTCCTTGCTTAAAAAACTGTTAACATAGCGACTTAATTTTAATTAAATCATCAGAGTTTGATAGTCAATCTCGTACGTATGTTTACTTTATCATTATACTCTATGCTCCCACTGTTTAATTACCATCTATGCTTTTACCCTTTGTTTGGCAATCTCAGCCTTTGCAAACTTAATGAGATGAACGATAGGTCTTTTCGCCGGACAGATATAACTGCAACAGCCGCATTCTTTACATTCCATAACGTTATTTTCGATCGCCAGATTGAACTCCTTTGCCTCGCACATGATACTCAATTCACTGGGATTCAAACCGTACGGACAACTATCGATACAACGCCCACATCGGATACATGCATGCGATTGCCACTGCCGTGCGTCCTTTAATACAAGAATACCACCCGTCCCCTTGACGGTAACGGCAGTATCTATATTGCCCTGTGCAATGCCCATCATGGGTCCGCCAAAGATAATTTTATTGGCAACCGCTGTCGCCTTTGCCTCTTCTAATAATTGTTTGATTGGTGTTCCCAAACGCACCAAAAAATTTTGTGGATTTTCTACGCCGTTTCCGGTTACGGTGACCAATCTCTCGATTAAGGGTCTTTGGAATTTCACTGCCTCATATACGGCGAAGGCCGTTCCTACATTGATTACAATAGCGCCAACCTCCAACGGTAATTGGGTGGGTTTGAATTCACGATTTAATAATGCTTTGATGAGTTGATGTTCAGCCCCCTGTGGATACTTTACCTCCATTAAGTCTATTTTAATCTGAGGTTCATTTGATAAAACATCTTTGAAAAGGGTATAAACATCCTCTTTGTTTGTTTCGATGCCGATGTGCGCCTTTTTACACCCGAGGCACTTCATTACAAATTTCAAGCCCTGAATAATTTCATGAGGTTTATCCAGCATGAGCCGATAATCACAGGTGAGGTATGGCTCACATTCAGCGCCGTTCATAACAACCGTGTCAATTACCTTGTCTTTCGGCGGGGTAAGTTTTACGTGGGTGGGAAAGGTAGCTCCACCAAGACCCACAATGCCAGCCGACTGGATGCGTTGTTTGATTTCGTCAGGTGAGATGTGGTCAATATCGAAATTCTCATTCACACCCTCGATCCACGAATCGTCCTCCGTTCTCTCTATAATGACAGCAGGGGACTTTATTCCTGTGATTGGGTGCGGCCAGGGTGCGACGTCTACAACCTTGCCTGAAATCGAGGCGTGCACGTTTGCAGAAACAAATCCCTGTGCTTCCCCAATCAGTTGGCCTTTTTTTACCATATCTCCTTTTGTTACAATCGGCTTGCAGGGTGCGCCAATGTGCTGACTCATAAATAAATAAACGGTCTTGGGAAGCGGAGAGGATGCCTCTTTTTTACCTTTTGTAAGAAGTTTTCCGTCGTCTTCAGGGTGTATACCGCCAATGAAGGTCTTCAATTTTGATTTAACAAGAGTCATCATGGTAAAAATTTTATTGATTATTTATTGAACTCCAAAGGATACGAATATGCTGTAAAAATCCCCCTTAAATCCATTTGTTAAAGAAGGATTCAGGGGGATCGTTGATACATTTACCGCAAAACCATGCGAGTTTATCGCAAAGCACGGTCAATCTGGCGTATAGCCTGTTTTAGACGTAATTCGTTTTCTACGATCGCTAACCGCAGGTATCCCTCACCATTTTCTCCAAAAGCTGCGCCAGGTGCGACGGAAACCTCGGCTTCGTTCATAAGTTTAAAAGCAAAATCTACCGAACCTACAGACCGCCATTTCTCAGGAATGGGCGCCCACACAAACATGGATGCCTTTGGTTTCTTGACAGTCCATCCTATACGGTTCAGACCATCGCATAGCACATCCCTTCTGGATTGATAAATCGCAGCCTGCTCTTTTGTATATTTATTGCATTCTCTGAGCGCGATAATTGAGGCAATTTGTACCGGCTGAAATATGCCGTAATCATAATAGCCTTTGACCTTCGCCAGGGTACTGACGAGGTCTTTGTTTCCCACGCAAAAGCCCAATCTCCAACCCGCCATATTAAACGATTTAGACATCGTATTGAATTCTACGCCAATATCTTTGGCGCCCTTGACCTGTAAGAAACTCGGTGGCTTGTAACCGTCAAATGCAATCCCGCAATATGCAAAATCGTGGATAACGATAATATTATGTTTTCTGGCAAATGCCACAATCTCCTCAAAAAAGCCTATTTCAGTGGTAGCGGCAGTAGGGTTATGGGGAAAATTGAGAATGAGTATCTTGGGTCGCGGGATAAGGTTTTTAGCCGTATTGATTAAGTTTGGTAAAAATTTCTCGTCCTCTGTCAGCGGCACACTGATAACATTGCCGCCAGCCAGATTCACTGCGTGGATGTGGATAGGAAATGCAGGATTAGGAACCAAGGCAGTCTCGCCAGTATCTAACAATCCCAAACACAGGTGAGATATACCTTCTTTTGATCCAATGGTGCAAACCACTTCTTTTTCTGGATCCAGGGTTACGTCAAACTGCTTTTCGTAATATCTGGCGACTTCACGCCGTAGATTGAATATACCGTTAGCGGAGACAGTATATCTATGATTTCTTGGATCCTGAACCGCCTCGCATAATTTTTCAATGATTGGCTGTGGTGTCGGATCGTTTGGGTTCCCCATGCCAAGGTCAATAATATCGATATTATTACGTCTCTTTTCGTACTTGAGGGCATTCAATCTCCCAAACAGGTATGGAGGTAACTGCTTAACCCTATTGGCAACATTAATTATAAAATCTTCAGACATTTTATCTTTTCTTATAGAAATAAAAAGGTTGTTGGAACATTTAATCGGTAGTCAGATTTTTCGTTATTGAAGCATTTTCTATCAGGCTAATCATCCAGGGCCCTAGCCTTTCTTTGTAATGCTGGTTCCTTGCGATCTTTTCCAACTCCCCTCGCACAGTCTTGAAACCCTTGTTACTAGCAGCCTTTTTATCGGCGATTTTAATGATATGATACCCATAATCCGTCTTGACAATATCACTCAGTTCACCAACCTTTAAATGTGCGACCTGTGCTCCAATACCGTCCTTTGGACTAAAAGGTTGCATTTTACCGCCCCGTATTGCAGAGGCTCGATCTATAGATTCATTTTTTGCAAGGGTGGCAAAATCAGCGCCTGACTTTAATTTTTTGAGCGCCTCTTCCGCCTCTCTTCGAGTATTGAATACGATTTGACTGGCCTCGATCTTTTCACCATACATCTGATCGTATGTTTTTTGTAACTCTTCTTCCGTGATGGTAATTGTTTTTTCCATAACCTTTTTGGCAAGGAGTTCAATCTCTGCCTGCTTCCTCATCTTTTTGGATAACTTTTCCTCAAGTTGCGCGAGATTGCTATCAACTTTGGCTAATTCCTTGTCAAGATCCGCCTTGTCTTTTATTCGGTAAGCACGCATTAAACCTTCGACTTCGGTGTTAACAAGTTTTTTTAGCTCTGATTCTACTTCTGCGCTCGTGACAGTTATCCCCTCTTTTTCAGCCGTTTGATAGATCAGTATTCTTCGGATAAGTACATCTAGTGCATCTTCTCCATACGTATCAGTTAATAGATTATAAAGTTCTTGTTTAGTGATTTTTTGGCCGTTTACAATTGCTACAACATTTTTGTCGGTAATAATTTTCGGTTCGTCTTTTATGGGTTTCGTGGTATTCTTCACTTCTGCAAAGATTGTTTGGCTAAAAAGCAATCCTGCAGAAATGAATAAAGCAAAAAGAGGCATACTTACATGAGTTTTCATTATAGTTCACATTTCAATTAAAAAGAGTTATCGTAAATTACGAAAAATTGATAAAATTGATTTTGAATTATATCACAGTTAAAATTACAGTGTCAATGTTTTTTGATTTAATATGAATGATGGAGGATATGAAGTGACGGCGATTATCCTGGCAGGTGGAAAAAGCCGAAGGATGGGCTTAAATAAAGCATTTCTTAAGTATGGTGATACAACATTCATCGAACATCAGGTAATGATGCTTCGTAAAATCTTTGATGAAATCATCCTGTCTGCTAATGATGAGAATGCTTACGCCGGTTTGAAATTAACGATTGTATCCGATGTAATACCGGAAAAAGGCCCACTCAGTGGTATTTGCGCAGGTCTCAGTCGCGCCAAGAGTTCTCATGCCTTCGTAATCGCCTGTGATATGCCCTTCATTAATGAAAAGCTGATTCTTTACCTTAAAAGTCAGATAAACGGTTATGATGTAGTTGTGCCAAAGACGAGTCGTGGACTGGAACCGATGCATGCCTTTTATTCCAAAAACTGTATACCGCCGATGTATCATTGTCTTGAGGAAGGAAGATTGCGGATCGTTGATTTCTTCTCAGAAGTAAAAGTGAAGGTCGTCGACGAAAAAGAATTTGCAGGATTGGATGCATCTCTGCAATCCCTTATCAACCTGAATACTCCCGATGAATACAAAAAATATTGTAATAACGATTAACTTAATCAATTGCACAAGGAAACGATGCGTTTATTACCCGATTTGTTGATACAAAACTGTGGACAATTGCTAACGGTTGCAGGTGCATCTCGAAGACCTAAAATACTGAAAGGTATGGATGACCTTGGGATTGTTTTGGATGGCGCTGTTGCTATAAAAGATGGGAATATTATCGATGTTGGAACGACCAAACAACTGGGAAAAAAGTATAATAAAAAAGGGCTACAAGTTGTTGATGCGTTGGGGAAAGTTGTTTTGCCTGGGTTTGTGGATTGTCATACCCACACTGTCTTTGGCGGAGACCGTACTGGGGAGTTCGCCCAACGCATGCAGGGAGTGAGCTATTTAGAAATTTTAAAAACCGGGAGTGGAATATTAAGTACCGTTCAAAATACCCGCGATTTAACACTTGAAAAACTTGTGGAAGTTTCGAAAAAACGCCTCGACACTATGCTTTTACATGGCACAACAACGGTGGAGATCAAGAGTGGATATGGACTCGATAGGAAAAGTGAACTAAAAATCCTTAATGCCATACAACGTCTCCAAAAATCACATTCCATGGATATTGTGTCTACCTTTTTAGGAGCCCATACGATACCTTCTGAATACCAATCAAATCCTGATGCTTATGTTGATTTCATATGCAATATGCTGCCGGAAGTAAAAGCTTATGCAACCTTTTGTGACGTCTTTTGTGATGATGGTGGTTTTACTATAGAACAAACTGAAAAGATACTTGGTACCGCGAAAAAGCTGGGTTTCAGGCTGAAGATTCATATCAATGAATTTAAAGATATCGGAGGAGTACCACTGGCCATTAGGTTGTGCGCAACATCAGTTGACCATCTTGACAATATCAAACATCGTGATATATTAAAATTAAAAAAGAGTAATATTACTTGTGTACTTTTGCCAGGTGTGCCCTTTTTTCTCATGAAGGAGAATTACGCACCAGGAAGAAAGATGGTGGAAGAAGGGTTGTCTATTGCATTGGCAACTGATTTTAATCCAGGTACCTGTCCCTGTGAAAATATACAGATGATAATCACCCTGGCGTGTCTCAAGTTGGGAATAACACCTGCACAGGCTATCAATGCTGTCACAATAAATGCTTCACATGCGTTGGGAATGCCGGATCGGATTGGGAGTATAGAAGTCGGCAAGCAAGCGGATATGATAATCCTTGATATTCATAATTATAATCAATTACCTTACTATTTTGGAATAAATCACGTAAAGACTGTAATAAAGAAAGGCAGGCTGATTGTTGAGAATAAGCAACTCGTTGATCTTCGCTAGCAATGCAATAACAACACTCATTGTATAAAGAAAGGGAGAACCGTAATCTCCGCTGATATAAATTAACATTAACAAAAGATGGAGGAAACGTATGAAAATTAAATACTGTGTGAAGAGATGGAGCGAAATTTCCGTTCTTTTTGTTTGGTGTTTTTTGGTAAATGGATTATCTGATTGCCTGGCCGACGAACAGAAGAAAGGAGAGTCTGTTGTGCATGGGGTATCAATTGTGTCTCTGGATGCTCCCTTGCGTGCTACAATCGGCAGAAAGGTCTATATTGAAGTGGTTATTGGCAACGAGAGGGCGACAAAGGTGACGACAATATTGACGGTAACCTGTCCTACAACAAAACAGCAAATAGGCCGTGAAGCTGAAACATTGAATGGCTTGTCTTCCTATAAAGCCGTAAATAGCTGGAATACCGAGGGATTAAAGGAAGGGACTTATGTAATACGAGCAGAAATAGAAAAAGTGCCTGACGAGACAGACGTTGATGATAATGTAAGGCAGGTAGAAATAATTTTACAACGTTAGAATAACTGCTCGTGAATCAATCCTCTCATAATAAATACTGAGGCCACAGATTGCATAGATTATTCAGATGAATTATAAAATCTGCATAATCTGCAAAATCTGTGGCTATTGCAGTATTGGTGCGTTTCGTATAATTATTATGTCTATAAAGATTAGTTACTTTGCTTTTTTAACCGTTCATATTCCGCAAATTCGTTATCAGCTTCTGACAGCATACCTTTCTTTTTGTAAGCAAGCCCCAGGTTATAATGTACATTGGCCATGTTTGGTTCAATAGCTGCAACTTTTTGAAACTCCTTTATGGCCTGATCGTACATGCCTTTTTTGCCATATTCAATACCCTTCTCATTAATCTTTTTTACATCAACCCCACCGACTACTTCGTCTTTTCGTTCTTCAGATGTTTTCTCTGCGGATGCTACTGGTATTGAAGGTGGAGATTGTAGCGAAGAAGTATCTTCTACATTTTGAATACTGGAGGTTTTTTTGCCAGCAGTTTTTTGTGCGGTACTCTTGGGCTTTGCGCTGGCCTTTTTCATTGTTTTCTGAGCAACAGACGTTTTTTTTGCTGCCGCCTTTGGTTTTTTTGAAACGGTAGCAACCTTAGATTTGCTTGACATTTTCTTGTAGGCAACCTCTAAGGATGTAGCCTTTTTCTTTAACGTGACATGCTCTTTTTCCAATACGGATTGTTTTGCTTTCATCTGTGCATATGCCTTGTTGAGCTTGTCTTTCTCTGATGCGAGCATATTGATTCGTCCTTCGAGGTTCTGGTTCATTGCCTCAAAGTTATCTGACTTTTGCTCCAATCCATTAATCGTTCTGCTAAGCCCGGTCTGGAATTGATGCAATTCACTCCTTTGAAATCTCTCTTCCTGCTTCGCATACTTGTATGGGTTTTCAACACCATGAACTGTCTTGATATATGCAACTGATGACAACGATAACAAAGGAACTACAAGGGCTACATATTTAGTTAATTTTTCCATTTTTTTCTTCCTCCTGGGCTTTGTAGAAGGCTGAAAGTATCCATAAGGTTTATTTGTAGATATATTACATCTAAGAATTGAATTTGCAAGCATTTTTAATCATTTTTACAAAATATTTATAGCCCGGTCAAACTCTCTGCTATGAGATAATTTTTTACATTGACTTCTTCTTTGATTATCAATATCATTTATTTTGGTAAGACAAATATTTCTACTAACCCTTTTGGAGTATCGGTAGATGAAAAACAAAAAAACCAGGAAGAGTATTTGCTTTGGATGTAATTATGCGATTGTCTTGGATGGTAAAATTGCTTTTTGTAATATCCTCATGCGTAACGTGTCATACAAGTCGTGTACTGCCTTTGAGCGGAATTGGCAGATAAACGATATCGTTCCGGAGAAAACTAAGGAGAGGAAAAAGGGGGATTAAAAAGTCTTGTAAAAGCCTGTATAAATATAAAGTTGTAATGGAAAAGTAATAAAGGGATAATGTTATTAAGGCATTATCCCTTTTTGTTTTAAAGAATAAGTAAAATGTGAAATTTGACTAGTGATCAGGATCTGGATACTCTATCTTCAATTTACCAGAAATTCTCTGTGTGTATCTCTGTTGATTCTGATGGTCTTGATCGGAAATTTGAATCTCTGAATTTCCACTAAAACTTACCTTTATGTATGAACCCTTATCGTACGCAGTGCCTGAAACATGATTAACCCAGAAACTCACGTTCTGCTCACCACCTCCACCGGTTGTTGAAAAACAATCATCTAAATCTAACGCTTCCTGCACCGTTGCTCCGTATTTCTCCAAAATCCGGCTAACAATATCAGTCATTTCGTTCTGGTCAAATTCAATTCTAATATTCCTTCTACTACTACCACCACTATCTTCCTGTGGTTCGGCATCTACCTCTATAGATTCTTCATCCATGGTGTCGCCGCATTCCGTATCATCTGCACCGAAATCAAAACTGAATGTCGCACTTTCAAATGTGCCTTCGTCGTCATAGTCATCGTGGCTCGATTTTGAATTTCCCTTTTTTACAAAGTCTTCGTCATACTCTTCTTCACTCATAAAAACATCAACAGTTCCACCCACCTCTTCTTTAATCTTCTTTTTTCCCACCTTTACCTGAATAGATCCATTAAAATCATATGTTTCTTGTGCAAATACCTGATGTGCAGAACTCAATGCAGCAACAAACAAAAATATAAAAACACCTACAAAATATTTCTTCATCTACCCCTCCTTTTTAAATGAAAATTCCCATACACTTAAATTACGAGTATCATACTCTGGTAAATTCAAACTGTTCTTTAAATTAGTACAAAGCAAGTTTTCATGCCGGTCTTAAAGAATCTAAAGTAAATGCTAAAGGACATTGTCGTATCTGCTTAAAACCGGTATATTTTTAAGTATTGTAATTGAGGTTTATATCTCCGTATTTACAGATATAGAATATATCGGTTAAAATGCAAAATTCTTTAATTTTTAAATGGGCTAATTCAAATTTTATTGACTAGATTTTTAATTTATGCTAAACTTCTGTAGATTTGAACCGTAGATTATGGATAAGTAGGTAGGCTGTATTGGTTCTTTGTATTAATTTGATTCCTCCGGGTCGTTTCAAAAGCCATGTGATGCAATATATGCACGGTCATAGCTGAATATAATAAGATTGCGTGTGATGTGTTATTTATGTAATTCAATTCATGGAGAAGGAAATGAAAGCAGAAGAAGTCGCTCAGTTTAAAAAACTGCTCCTTTCGCTGAGAGAAAGGCTAGTAGGGAAGGTAGATTTTATGCAAGGAGAGACATTAAAAAAATCCAGGCAAGATGCATCGGGTGACCTATCTAATGTTCCGATTCATATGGCAGATGTAGGTACGGACAACTATGAACGTGATATCATGATAGAACTCATACAGAATGGAGAAGAAGGTGTCCGTAATATAGATACTGCTTTAGAAAAGATAGAAGAAGGCGCTTTTGGCGTGTGTGAATTATGCGCAAAAAAAATAAATAAGGAACGACTAAAGGCGGTGCCTTATGCAAAACTATGTATAGATTGTCAGAGGGAAGAGGAGATTGATAACGTTTAAAATAAATTTATGAAAAGCAGTGCTACCTTTGTTATTGCTGTTGTGAGTGGTGTTATTGCCGATATTGTATCAAAGTGGGTAGTTTTCTTTAAACTCGATGAATTTGGGAAATTAATTGCAATTCCCGGGTTATTAAATATATTAAGAACGAAGAATGAAGGCGTTGTTTTTGGCCTATTTCCTGGCAAAACCAGCGCCTTTATTGTTTTTTCAGCGATAGCAATTGTAGTAATTTTATTTATTTACATAAAATCCGATAAGACAATTTTTCTATCAAATCTCGCATTAGGACTTGTTCTGGCTGGGGCAATAGGGAATTTGTGGGATAGGATATGGTTTAGAGGTGTTCGAGATTTTATCGATTTGCATTTAGGTGACAAATACCACTGGCCTACCTTTAATGTTGCAGACAGCCTAATCTGCGTTGGCATATCTATTCTCGTTTTTACATCCTTCTCTGCACCAAAGCCCAAGGAAACCGCTTAACAACCATTTCTTGTAAGGTCGCGATACCTTTTTAATAAATCCAGAGTGATTTTCCCGGGTTTTCCCGTACCGATTGTTCGTCCATCGATCTTCACAACGGGAATAATCTCAGCAGCCGTTCCGGTCAAAAAACATTCTTCGGCAATGTACAAATCATATCGGGTCATTAACTCTTCTCTAACCTGAACACCCATCTCAGCAGCCAATTTCATTACGACATTCCTGGTGATACCAACGAGTATTCCAGCGCTTGATGGAGGGGTGAGAAGGATGTTGTTTTTAAAAATAAATATATTATCACCGGCACATTCTGCCACATAACCGTCTTTGTTAAGCATTAATGCTTCTCCAGCCCCCGACTGGATAGATTCGATTTTTGCCAGGATGTTGTTTAGATAGTTGAGAGATTTGATCTTGGGATCGAGGGCAGAAAAATGATTTCTGATCGTGGTGACGGTTACAATATCGAGTCCTTTTTCATACAATGCCTTTGAATACAGCTCAATCGTATCAGCGATAATTATGATCTGCGGCGTGGCACACTTGTTGGGATCCAATCCGAGTTTTCCTACACCTCTGGTAACAACAAGGCGGATATAGGAATCTGACAAATTATTGGCTTTCATGGTTTGTTTGATAGCCTCTGCCATTTCAGCCTTTGTTATGGGTATCTTGAGAGAAATAGCCGTCGCAGAGTCATAAAGTCTATCCAGATGTTCGTCCAGCGTAAATATCTTTCCATGATAGGCGCGTATTCCTTCGAAGACTCCGTCGCCGTACAGCAGCCCATGGTCAAAAACCGATATCTTAGCATCTTCCTGCGGAACGATTTGACCATTTATATATATCTTTAATCCCATTGCTATACCTATGACTCCTTTCTTTCCGTTTCTATTCTAAAATGCATCCATCTACAATCCTTACAACCCGCCCTGCATGTTTGGCTATTTCCTCGTCGTGGGTAACAATTACGACCGTTTGATTCAATGTTTTATTCAGATCCCAGACCAATTCTCGAATCTCATGGCCTGTCTTCGTGTCTAAATTACCCGTAGGTTCGTCGCATAACAGCAATTCCGGGTTATTAACTAATGCCCGTACAATTGCAACTCTCTGTCTTTCACCGCCGGAGAGTTGCGAGGGTTTATGAGTTACTCGATCTCCCAGCCCAACTCTTTCTAGTAATGAAATTGCCCTATCGGCACAATTTTTGTTTTCTGCCTTCCGTTTTGAAAACCCACCTCCAATGAAGATTGGAAAAAGAACATTTTCCAAGGCAGTAAAATCGGGTAAAAGATGATAAAACTGGAAAACAAATCCGAAAATACGGTTTCGCATCCCGGCCTGTTTTTTTGCGCTTAATGTATTTAGGTTTATCCCTTTGTATATTACAGAGCCGGAGGTAGGTGTATCCAAAATCCCCAGGATATGTAACAGCGTGCTTTTCCCGGCGCCAGAGGCACCTACGATTACTACAATCTCTCCCTTTTCAATGGTTAGGTTAATTCTCTGTAAGACCGGTAGCGTGCGTTCACCACTCGAATATTCTTTGTATATATCTATTGCCTGTAATAGGCTGTTATTTGCAATATTTGTATCTGCCATTTGATATGTGAATTAACAATTTTTTAAGTCGTAAATATATCACACCTGTAAGTATTAGTCAAATATTTATTTATGGGTTGTATGTATTTTCAAATATTTTATCTCTCTTGATATTCTTTGGTTTTTATTAGTATTTTCAAGGCTTTCAAGGAAATTCATCTATTGTTGATTCCTTTTACTTGTTAAATGTTTTTATCCTGCGTACGATTTAAAATGATTTGAAAAGGCAGTGGGGAATTATTTAGCAATGCACATATACAGTATTAGACACTTTCGAAGCTCACCGTAATTTTTAAAAGTGAAATCTTAATTTGACTAAGATTGTTTTTGGTGTTTACTACGAGAGGCAACAAAATAAGAGTTATTTCTGCAAGGGAAATGAATAAGAAAAGAGAGAAAAATATATGAACAAGCTGAAAAAGATACTGTATATTACACACAAAACACGCAAAAAGAAATGAATGAAATTTAGCCATTTTCGTGTCTTTCGTGGGCAAATTGAAATTCCTAAGGATATATTTATTCTATGGCTTATCCTGAACACGATACATTGAATATCTCGCCTATCTCATTGTTCGTACAAAACCTGTATCACATAAAAAACATCCAATAATAATTAACTAATCAAGACCCTGATGTCCTGCTATAATTCAATATTATAAATTCTTAAAATGTAAATCTAAATATCGTCATATTTCCAATCATAATTCTGCCAATTCTTGTTTGACATCCATTATGTCATACGATAGTATTCTGATAATTACAGCAGAGTGGGAATGAAGTGGTCGCCTAACAAGGCGATGCAACTCCAATTATGCGGCTGTGCATATATCAAGCACAATCATGATTTTTGAAATAATCGGAAAGATTCGCGATATTGAGACCTTTGCTATTGGAACCTCAATCCGCGAGATTAAGCGGTTGCAGAAACGTTTCGGTGCGGGTCGTTGGAGAAAACGTAAAGGATTTGCAACAGTGCGCCTTTTTGATGGCATGATACATGAAGCTGAATTACATTGGTACGAGGCACATGGTATAGGCAAAAAAGAAATCAAAATAAAACATCTCTTGGATTAAAAATTATGAAACACCACCAGGTCGAACCAAAATTTGCTGTTTGCATTAACAACGAAGACTATGAAGTATCGTTGGAATTGAGAAAGATTTACAAAGTTCTCCCTGATGCTAAAGCGGCCGAGCATCACTATATAAGAGTCGTAGATGAATCAGGAGAGGACTACTTATATCCGGAAGATTATTTTATTCCTATTGAGTTGCCCAAAGCTGTAGAAAAAGCGCTACTGCTGGTATCTTAATCGTCTACAATACCACCCACGAAACACACAAAAAGAACCGAAAGAAATTTTTTTTATTTTCGTATCTTTCGTGGGCAAATTGAAATTCCTAAGGTTTATAATTAATAAGACAAAAGGGGGTGCAATCACAAGATTAAAGACCTGCCCCCCCCATTAGTTCTTACTATTTATCTTTCATATTCCATATTCCATTCCAAGCCTGATTGGAGGGGCTCTTTGAAAGGATATCACATCTTTTTGCCATAACCGATCCTATACCCAATCCATATTCGTGGTAGATTTTCTGAAAGAGTTCCTTCGCCGTTTCCCATTCTCTTCTGCAATACCTCGAATATGCCTCCGAATATTCTTTCATGGAGTTTTTTTTAATCTCAAATCGGGGGTCATTGTCTATAAGAAGTTCAAACAGGGTAATGGGTTCCCTGAAGC
>Ga0082335_1001382_pt1 | contig 51910 bp, 42 predicted proteins | sample Subgrocontami58m_FD_72375 | JGI IMG/M metagenome (GOLD analysis project Ga0082335, IMG submission 72375) | Subsurface groundwater microbial communities from S. Glens Falls, New York, USA - GMW37 contaminated, 5.8 m (SPADES assembly) (version 2) ... | reverse complement strand
GCACCCCGGCGGCCGTCACCGGCTCGGGCAGCAGCGCGTAACCCAGCCCCTCGCCTATCACGGCCATCCCCGCGCAGCCCAGACCGCTGCCCCCCAGCCGCTCCGGAATCATCGTGCCAAGCCATCCCAGCTCCGCCATTTCTCGCCAAACATCAGGATCGTAACCTGGTCGGGTTCCCCGCAGCGCCCGGCCGCGCTTGACATGCACCTCGCACGCGGCAAACCGCTTCACGCTGTCGCGCAACAGCGCAAGACGTTCCCTCATCTCACCAAGACTCGAAGTGCCATTGTCGGCCCCCTCCGGGGACGGGCTATTTGTCATGCTTGCAATTTGACTTGTCATTATGGGCCATATTCATCCAAGTATTATCGCGGCCCCCGTGACCGCACCGAAGCTGATTCGGTTACCGTTATGCCGATATCTCTGCTTGAGCATAGTCTAAAACCACCGCATCGCGTGCAGGAACAACGGAGCGAAAACGGATGATGGAACCTTCGCGCCAGATATCGGTGCGTATGGTGTCTCCGGGAATGACCGGGGTGGTATACCGGGCATCCACGCTCTTCAGCCGGGAGGGATCGTAATCGCAGCAACCCTTCACAAGAGCGTGCGTGGCGACACCAAAAGTGCACAGGCCATGCAGGATCGGCTCCTTGAAACCAGCGGCGCGCGCCACTTCCGGGTCCGCATGGATCGGATTAGCGTCACCGTTAAGACGGTAGATCAGGGCAGCGTTGCGGGGAGTGCTGATCTCGACGCTTGCCTGCGGCGGCGTGCCGGGCGCCTTGGGTGGTGCAGGCTGGGGGCGATTCGGTCCCCCAAAGCCGCCGTCCCCTCGGCAAAACGTCCTGGTGGTAACAGTGCATACCGGCTCGCCACTGCTGGCCTTGTCGAATATTTTGCGCTCCACCAGGATGATGGCCCCCTTGCCTTTGCCTTTGTCCACGATATCAACGACACGCGGAGTGCAGGTAAATATGCCTTCGACTGGCAACGGCCGGTGAATGACGAACCGCGTACCACCATTCATTACGTGCAGGTAATCGACACCTGTACGCGGGTCGCGCAACCAGTTCCCTGGAGCACAAAGCACCGTCGCCATGCTGGGCAAAGCCAGTAACGCCTTCTCGTACACAAAACGAAGCTGGTGCTTGTCGAGGGGGTCAGCCCCGAGGCCTATCCCGAGCGCATAAATCATGGTGTCCCGCTTCGTCCATTCGTGCGATATCTCGGGAAACGGCCAGTTGATGAGCTTGTCGTAGTCGATCATCCCAGTCTCCCATTAAAAGTCGGATGCCCAAGGCTGATTTGAACGTTCATACGGTTGCTGCCGCACCGAGAAGGACCGTGCATTCGGTCGAGAGGACACCACCGTTTCCATGCACTAAAGCGACTTCGCAATTCTTGGTCTGACGTTTTCCGCATTCGCCGCGGACCTGCCGCGCGCCCTCGACGAGAAGCAGGATGCCGTATTGGCCGGGGTGGCAGTAGGAAAGACCGCCACCGCTCGTATTGACGGGAAAGTCGCCTCCGGGCGCAATCCGTCCGCCTGAAACGAAACGACCGCCTTCCCCTTTCGGACAAAACCCGAGGTCTTCCAGAAAGAGAATGGGGGTGATGGTGAAACAATCGTATAGCTCCGCGACATCCACATCCGCCGGCGATAACCCCGCGTTCTTGAACGCTTCCTTGCCCGAGAGAACCGCAGCAGTATCGGTGAGGTCATCCATGCAAGAAATGTTGCGGTGACTCATGGCCTCGGCGATGCCGAGAACGTAAACAGGCGGTTTCTTCAGGGTCTTCGCGCGCTGCGCTGAAGTGACGATGATGGCGCCCCCGCCGTCGTTGACCAGGCAGCAGTCGCGCACGCCGAACGGAGAACTGACCATCCGCGCGTTCAGCACTTCTTCGATGGTCAGCGGTTTTTTCTCCCAGGCGACCGGATTCAGCAAAGCCCATTGCCGCGTGGACACGGCGACGCTTGCGAGATGCTCGCGGGTCGTTCCGTATTGAAACATGTGTCTTGATGCCGCCAGCGCATAAGCGCCGACCGGAAGCAAGGGCCGATAGGCGGTCTCGTAAATAAATTCCTCCGTCGGCGTCGTCTTGCTCCGGCTGACCAAGCGCTGCGTACTGCCGTACGCAATCAACGCCGTATTGCAGAGTCCCGCATTGATCGCGGCTTGCGCGTGGGCAAGTTGGGTCAAAGGAGATGCGCCGCCTATGTTGGTCGAGTCAAAATAACGCGGCCGCAATCCAACATACTCGCAGAGGTTCTGCGTCGGCATGCGCAACTGGCTCGACGATACGAAAACAGCGTCGATATCGCCGAGGCCCATGCCGGCATCATCGAGAGCGCGGCTCGTGGCTTGCGCCATGAGATCGAGCGGAGAGGTGTCCGGCGGAGCCTCGCCCAGGTCTGACTCCGCCACGCCAACGATCGCAACACTACCTCTTGAACTGGTGCTCATTTAGACATCTCCTCAGGCGCGAATACTGGATAAGGTTGACCGTCATCATCCATGGCCATGCGCACGCGGACCCGCATTCCGGGCTTGACATCGTCCGGATTGAGATTTTCCACGCGGCTCATCATGCGATAACCTTCATCGATGTCAATCAGGGACACGTTGTAGGGATCCTCGCCGCGCCGATGGACCGTGGTGGAGGCGTAAACCGTGCCAAGGCCCTCGCTCACTCGCCACTCCAGATTCCGGCTGCCGGTTTTCGGGCTGAGCGTCCTCGGGAAAAATATGACGGCTCCGTCGTCGGGGCAAAACTGGTAGGCAAGCTTCCCTTGTCGGCAATAATGCCGGTAGGCCGCGAGCGGAGACAGGTCTTCGATTTTCTCCATGTCCTATTTCCTTCCTTTAAGAATAGATGTTGCAAACGTTGGTTGGGGCGAAATGCTGGTCGCTGCCGGTCAATGCAGGACGATAAGCGCATCGGCAGCCACAACGCCCTCTCCTGCTGGGCGCACAAACAAGGGGTTGATGTCGATTTCGGCGATCCGGTCCGCATGATCAACGGCAAGCATCGAAATCCGGGATATCGCTTCGGCCAGGGCGCCGACGTCCGCCGCGGGACGTCCGCGTGCGCCTTTCAGCACCGCTGATCCACGAAGCTCTTCAATCATGACATGCGCGGTTGAGACATTCACCGGGGCGCATCTGTGCGTCACATCGCCCAGAACTTCCGCGAAGATGCCGCCGAGCCCGAGAACGACAACCGGCCCGAAGTACGCATCGTTTATCACTCCAACGATCATTTCCGTGCCCGTTGCCATCTCTTGCACAAGAACGCCGTCGATCCGCGCCTGGGGGTTGTATGCATGCGCCGCCTGCGCGATCGCGAGCGCCGCCTCCTTGAGCATGGCAAGGCTCGTGATTCGCAGTCGAACCGCGCCGGCTTCCGTCTTATGCGGAATGTCGGCAGACTCGACCTTGACCGCCAGTGGCGCAGGTAACGGCATCTGCGTCAGCTCCATGATCTCGTTCAGCGGCATGACGATCCCGCGTACAACAGGGATTTCGTAGGCCGAAAGGCACTGCTTCGATCGATGCTCGCTCAAGTTTCCGGCGGAAGCGGGCCAGTGGATCGTCCGGCGCGACCACGCGGGCATCTCGGCCAAAGCGTGGCGATTACGTTTCGTGGCAAACTCCAACAGCGCCGCGGCGCCGGTAACAGCGCGGCCCGGGGTGGGAAACCACGGAATGCGATGCTGGTCGAGAAAATTCAGGGTTTCCTCGGAACGGTCAACCGGAATGCTTACCAAGATTGGTTTGTCAGTCTGTCGCGAAACCTCGACTAGTCCGCGAGCCCATTCAAGCCCAACCTTGCCTACCGCATTACCCTTGCGGATTACGATTTGATCGATCGCCGGATCCTCGAGCAGCATCGAAACAACCTGATTGGACTTCAAAGGGTCTGCGGATAGCTGGGCCGTGATGTCAATCGGATTCGCCACAGCGGCAAACTCCGGCATGATCTTGCGAAGTTCTGCTTTGGTTTCTTCACGTAGGTCGGGCAGGTAAAAGCCCCGCTCGTCGCAGCGATCCGCGAGCAGCACCCCCGCGCCGCCGGATGCCGTGACCACGGCTACGTTTGGTCCGTGAGGCAACCGGCGGGACATGAAGGCCCGGGCGACATCGATTAGATCCTCAATTTCCCGGATCTCGATAAACCCCCCTTGCCTAAATACTGCTCGATACAGTTCGGCGCCGGAAGTCAGGTTCGCCGTGTGAGACAGCGCCGCACGCCTGCCAACGCGGGAATTGCCCACCTTCCAGACGACAATAGGTTTGCCAAGGTCGAGCGCGCGCTTGCCAAGGGCGAGCAAGCGCCGGCCGTCCTTGATGCCCTCCATATATGTGGTGACGATTTCGATGTCATCCTGTTCCAGGAAAAACTCGATCAGGTCGAGGGTATCAACGTCGGCCTCATTGCCGGTGGACACGACGTAATTAAACCCGATCCCCGCTGCTTGTGCGACGGTAACAACCCCGTAGCCGAACCCGCCGCTTTGCGTCACCATGGCAAGCGGACCGCCCCGTAACTCGGGCTTCTGAAAAGTGGTGCCAAACCCGCAATAAAGTCGCGTCACCAGATTCATTACGCCCTGACAATTCGGGCCTATTATTCGGACTCCGCTACGTTTAGCCGCTTCAACAAGTTCGTCCTGTAGAGCGGCGCCCCGTTCCGCCATCTCGCGAAAGCCTGAGCTCAAAACGATCGCGAAGCTGACGCCGGCGTCACCACACTGATCAATTACACGAGGGACCTCGCGCGCCGGCACGGCAACGATCGCGACATCGCAGGGGCGGGGTACTGCAGTGATGTCCGGATAACAGGTCAGCCCTTTGAGCGTCTTGTACTTGGGGTTTACCGGATAAACCCCCCCTGCATAGCCAAATTCAGTCAGGGCGCGAAGCGGTTGCCCGCCGATCCGGTTTAAGTCGGCCGAAGCGCCAATGATTCCTACCGCACGCGGCCTGATAAGTCGTTCGAAATCGCAGTTTGATTCCAATACTCCCGCCGAATCACTTGCTGCACTTGCAACCATGACGCATCCCCTAACTGTCGGCTCTATATTGGTATTCATCGGAATCAACAGCGACGACTGGCCGCGATATGGTTGGCGGCGAGTAATGCGGTTACGGCCGATTTCGCGAGACCTCCGACATAACCCGCGTAGCCGCCTCCATCCAGTCCGCCGGTCGCGCAACCGGCCGCGTAAAGACCCGGTATTGGCTTGTTGTGCTCGTCCAGGACGCGCGCCGCGCCGTCGATCGCCATCCCCCCCATGGTGAACGTAATGCCGGCGCAAAGCTGCACCGCATGAAACGGCGGCGTCCGTATGGCATGCGCCTTGTATGCCGAGACGGTCCGCACCGGATCGAGCTGTTGCGTCTGCCCTGCATCGACAGCCGCGTTGTAGCGGGCCACGGTCGCCTCGAAAGTCTCCGGCGGCAATGCGAGTTGTTTCGCGAGTCCGACGAGATCCGGTGCGGTGAATATAGTGGCCCCCGCCGTCACGAGATTCGGATTTGCAGGCAGTATGAAGTCGCGCGCCGGCCCGTTCCAGATCGCGTCGTCGAAAACCACCGTCGTGGACAACGGATCCGGCAACTGTGCAACGCAATTCGCGATGTAAACGCCGCCACGTCCCTCGTCGACGAAGCGGCGGCCCGCGGCATCGACGACGACACCAGCGAGGCAGATATGATCGACCATCGGGAAAGGCCACAGCGCATCGTTATGCATCGCATCCCGGCACAGCAGGTGGCCATAAAACCGGTTCATGCCGGCGAGCCGTGCACCGACCGCGCGGGCCATTCGCAGGCCGTCGCCGTTGCCATTGCCCGCTCCGCGTTGTTTGAGCTTCTCGGGACGCGCAGTAATGAATTCGCGCAGAAGCTCGTGGTTGCCCTGGAACCCGCCGTCGCAGATCACGACATGCTTTGCCGGGACGGTCGCGCGCTTGCCGTGCTGCTCCATGTCCAGACCGGTGCAGCGTCCTTCCTCCATCCGTAAAGCAAGCGCTTCCGCCCCCAGTAGCAACTTGCCACCGAGTTGCGCGAGCGTAGCGGCCAGCGTGCGCATCATGACATCCCCGCCGCGCCCTTCCCAGTGCAATCCGGGCTTCAGCATCAAAGGCGGAGCGAGCGTATTCTGGCGCCACGCATCCGGGCCGCCCTTGATAAACTTCATTCCTTTCGCTTTCAGCCACTGCACTGCAACGCGCGTGTCGCGGGCCACGGCGCGCGCCTGTTCGCCGTTCGCAGCACCCGCCGTGCGCTCGTTGATCGCATCCATCAACACCGTTTCGTTTTCATTGACTTCATGAAAACATACATGAAAAGCACCGCCGGTGAACCGCGTATTGCAGGGATACCGTTCCTGTTCGCCTTTCTCCAGAACGACAACTCGCAAACCCAGTTCCGCCGCCCGCACCGCCGACATCAACCCCGCAATACCTCCACCCACGACCGCCACATCGAATTCGCCCGCTTCGCTCATCCTTCGCTCCGCCGCCGCGCTATTTCGGGAGCAGCATGTCGACGATCACTCTCACGAGTTCGACATAGCTGCGCATGATCAGATAAAGAAATGCGCCGCCTGCAACGCCAGCCGCCGCGTAGCCGATGGAGCAGCCCATAACCCAGACCAATATGCCGGCCACGACGGGCGCCAAGCCTACGAGCGCCGCAACCCAGTCGCCGTGGCGCACCAGAAAATGAAGCGTCCGATAGGTGGGATTAGCCGTTTGCACCAGGTTCATGAAATTGCTCCATCGATTAGAGAAAAGTCGTGCTGGTTTGCAGTTCATGCATGTCAGCGGGCTTTCAATTTGCGGCGGACAGCGGCTGCGTGCTGCCGCCGACAACCACGACATCGGTTCGAGTAACGGTCGACTCCTCCGCTCGCGCCATGGTCAGCTCCCGCGTTTTCCCGGCGGTTCCTGCCGTTGCGGCATCATGGGCGAGTACACGTCGATCAGGCCCCGCTGAGTCTTCACCAACGCTTCAGCCTGTGCGCGATCGATGCGCGCGATACCGCGCTGCGGTGTCGACGCATCGAGCCCGGCGATCGTGAGCCAGGTGAAGCGGACTCCCGCACCGCTCACCTTCCCGGGCACCTGGTCGGTCACCGCGAGGAACTCGCTTTCTGCGATCGCCGGCGCCCGGTCGAGTCCGCCGAACAGGTTGCGGTGCCAGTTGATGATGTATCCCTGATAGGTCCGGTCGAAGCTGCCGCCGCCCAGCGACCGATACGCCTTGCCGGTCATCACCTCGAGAGAATCGACGGTGTGAATGGCCAGATAAGGCGCAGGGATAGCGGTGATCGCCTTGAAACGCTGCGAGGTGCGGAAGCCGGGAACCGCCAGCACTTCGTCCAGCTTGCGATGGGTGTAGTACTCGTTCCAGGCGTCTTCGCGGTTAGGGTCCGAAAACGCACAGTCAACCATGTACAGCATGAATCTCTCCAAACGACTGTTCTTTAGTCGAGCGTCGCGCCCGACTCCTTCACAACCTTGCCCCACTTCTCGATATCGCGATGGGCGATCCGCGTAAACTGCTCGGGTGCCGTGATGAGCGGCTCCGCGCCGACGTTTGCAAAGCGATCTGTCACGTCCTTCTGGGTCAGCAGCGTATTGATGTCTGCGTTGATTTTGCGGATGAGGTGCCGGGGTGTGCCCGAGCGCGTGAAGATCCCGAACCAAGGTGCGATGTCGAAGCCCGGAAAGCCGGCCTCGGCGATCGTCGGCACCTCGGGCAGCGCTGGCGCCCGCTTGCCGCTGGTCACTGCTACCGCCCGCACCCTGCCAGACCGCACGAGTTGCACCGCCGAAGGAAGACTGGCGTAGTTGAACTGCATCAAGCCGCTGATGGTGTCCGTTAAGGAATCGGCCGCGCCCCGATACGGTACATGCACCGTCTTGATGCCTGCGCGTCCATCCAACATCACACCGAGAAGATGGTTGACGGAGCCGTTGGCCGCGCCGTAATTGAGATCTCCAGGTTTTGCACGCGCGATCGAAATGAACTCGGCCAGCGTGTTCGCACGAAGATTGTTGTTCGCCACCATGATGAAAGGGACCGTGGCGAGCGTTGCGACCGCCGCAAAATCCTTGCGCGAATCGAACGGCAAGTGCCGGTAGAGTGTCGCGTTGATCGCGTATGTGCCCTCGTAGGTGACGAGCCACGTGTACCCGTTCGCCGGGCTTCTGGCGACGATATCCGTGCCGATGTTGCCACCCGCGCCCCCACGATTGTCGATGACGAGCTGGACTCGCCATTGCTCCGCCAGCTTCTGGCCGACGATACGCGCAAGAGCGTCCGAGGCGCCGCCGGGGATTTGCGGCACGACAACTCTTACGGGATGAGTTGGAAAATCTTCACCGGCCGCAATACCGGCCAGGGCGAGGAACAGGGCTGCACTCAGCGCGTGCACGAAAGACATCTTAATTGCTCCCAGTGCTGCGTACGCAACTACGCTTGGTACGGATAGTGGTCCCGGCCTCGCTCAACCGGCACCGGAGCGGTGAGCCTGATACCCATGGTTGGACAATATACGCCATATTGAATGAACATTCAATCAATTCGAGGTATAATACCGATTGAAAATAGGACAGCTACCGTGCTATCCCGCATTCCTGCGGGTTGCGCGCCCACGACCCCGGATTTACCACGAACGGAAGGCGCCAGAATGTCGAGCTCGGTCAAGGCCATCGTCGAGAATCCTGAACTGGTACGGGAACGGCGTCGCCAGCTGGTGGCGGCGGCCATTACCCTGTTCAATCGGCAGGGCTATTTTTCGACCACGGTCAAGGACATTGCAAAGGAAGCGGGTTTCAGCGCGGGATTGATCTACCAGTACGTTCTCGATAAACAGGACGTGCTGTTTCTCGCCCTGCAGCAAATTGTCGAGACCAACAAGGAACAGATTCCTGCCGCCCTGCGCGGGTTAACCGATCCGCTGCGTCGCCTGGTCAGCGCCATCGAAGCCTATTGCAGGGTGCTCGACGCCAATCGCGATGCGGTACTGCTGACTTATCGCGAGACGAAATCGCTCAAGCCGGAGCACAAGGAGACGCTCAAGCGCAGCGAGCTCGAAACCAACGAGATGCTCTCGTCCTGCATCGAGGAATGCATCGAGCACGGCTACCTCCAGCCGGCCAAAGTGGAACTTCTCACCTACCATATCGTCGTCGTCGCTCATGCATGGGCTTTAAAATACTGGCGGCTGCGCGAGATCACCACGCTCGATGAGTACATTCGCCTGAATGTCCATTCCGCCTGGCAGGCGTTCCTCACCCCCCGGGGCAGGCGGCACTGTTCGAAGGTGCTGAAATCGGGCGCTTCCGTCGCCGACGGCGGTCGATCACCTGTTCGTGCCGTGCGCCAACGTAATTGAACGCGAACTGTTAAGTCCGACAGGCTGCTAGACCGTGCATCTCCCACCCGCTCAATCGATCTTCATGCCGGTGGCCTTCACCACCTTCGCCCATTTTGCGGTCTCGGCGCGTATGTGCGCCCCGAATTCCTCCGGCGTGCTGCCGACGGGCTCGAAGCCGCTTGCGAGGAACTTGTCCCGAAGTTGCGGAGCGCGAATGGCTTTCACGAACGCGGCATTCAATTTCGCGATGATGTCCTGAGGCGTGCCCGCGGGCGCCAGAACCCCGTTCCACGATATCACCTCATATCCCGGCAGGCCTGTATCCGCGACCGTCGGCAGATCTGGCATCGCGGGGAAACGGCGGGCGCTCGTCACGGCAAGTGCGCGCAGCTTGCCTGCCCTGATGTGCGGCAGTACACCCGCCGGTTCGCCGAGGATCATGGATACCTCGCCTGTCAGGAGCGCCAGCGATGCGGGCCCGCCGCCCTTGTACGGAACGTGCACGATTTGCACGCCGGACATCATTTTGAACAGCTCTCCTGCCATATGATTGAACGCGCCGCTGCCGGCTGATGCATAGGTCAACTCGTCCGGCTTCGCCTTCGCAAGCGCGATCAGCTCCTTGATGTTGCGCACGGGCAGTGAGGGATGAACCACGACGATCTGCGGCACGAGAGCCAACCAGGTGATCGGCGCAAAATCGCTCGCGCTGAACGGAAGACGGCTGTACAGACTGGGATTGATGGCCACGGTACCGGAATAGGCGAAGATGACCGTGTAGCCGTCGGGCGGCGATTTCACGCCGATCTCGACCCCGATGTTGCCGGCCGCCCCCGGACGGTTGTCGACGAGTACGTTTTGCCCAAGCGCCTCGGTGAGCGTCGGGCCGAGCAGGCGCGCCATGACGTCCGCTCCGCCCCCCGGCGGGAACGGGACGATAAATCGGATCGGTTTAGCCGGGTAGGTCTGCGCGGCGGCAATCCCGGATAGCGCGAGCAGCGCCGTTGCGCAAATCAGGTGCCCCAAATATGTCAGCGTGCGTTTCATATTTGCAGATCCTCCGTCGTTGCGAGAAAGGCCGCGTGCCGCCCGGCGATGCGGCCTGAAGTAAATGCCCAGCCGAGATGATGGCCGTGGCCGAGGAGCAGCAACCCGCCTTGGCCGGCACCGCCCGCGGCGAATAATCCGGGAATCGGCTTGTCGTTCTCGCCCAGCACCTGCAGCCTTTCGTTCACGGCAAGCCCGCCCTCGGAGAAGCCCATCATGTTCTTGATCGGCCCCAGGGAATGATAGGGCGGCTTCAGCAGCGCCGGACGCGTGCTTCCCGCCTTGCCCGCAGCCGCGTTGTAGTCGCCAACGGTATTCTCCAGCGCGCCCGCCGGCATGCCGAGCTTGAGCGCAAGCTCGGCGAGAGTGCGCCCGCAAGCATAGACGTCCGGACGGTTACGGCGGTAGTCGGGCAGATAGGCGAACGCGACCCCGGGCGCAGTCGAAATATAGTGCGGCCACGCGGAAAACTTCTGCGCGAGCGTGTCATCCATGATCACGTATCCGCACTGGTCCGGCTGATCGAGGAGTGCCATTTCGGGCTTCTCCAGCTCCTCCACGAAGCGCTCGCCCTTCTTGTTCACGAGGATCGCGCCCTCGCTGAACATTTTCAATTCCGGCACCAGAAAAGTAGTCACATAACCGAGCACGAATGGGCGCAGCAGGCGCTGCGGCAGATTGGCGAGCGCCCAAACAATGAAGCGAGCGACGATCGGCCACGGTGGAATGCGCTGCGCCAACGGGCTTCTCGTGGGCGCCATGAAGCGCAAGCTGAAAAAGCTCAGGTGACCGTTGACAATGCGTGAGCCGATTTCCATGGCCATGCGCTGCCCGTCTCCGGTGCTGGCGGGGTTGATCGCGGGGATGCGCGCGGCCTGCTCCGAGATGCAACGCGCTTTCATCTCGGAATTGGCGCTGTAGTCACCGCTTGCCAGCACCACGCCGCCGCGGGCGACGAACTCGCGACGTGTGCCGTCCGGCCCCTCGCACTCCACGCCGATCACGCGCTCGCCATCTTGCAGCAAGCGCACAGCGCGCTGATTCTCGCGAATATCGACGCCAATCTTCCGCGCGTGGCGTTCCAAGTGATAAGCGTAGGCACGCGAATTCGGCACGACGTTATGCATACGCGGCTTGCGATGGGGCAGCTCCGGCATCGGCCCGAAGAAGACAACGCCCTTATCCATCAGCCAGCGCAACGTGTCGGTTACGTTATCGGCAAGGAGTCGCCGTAGCGCACCGTTCTCGCGCGGCGCGAGCTCGCCATGCTCGCCCATGCGCTTGTCGTGGCACGCAAACAGAGGCATGTCCTCCCAGTGGTGCAGCGGTGAGTCCTTGATACCGGCCCTGATCTGATGTTGCGTATTGGACGCGCTGATCGACCCGACCGACAAGGCGGTCGTACCGCCGACTTTGGCGTTTTTCTCCAGCAATAACACCTCGCGGCCGTAGAACCTCGCCTCGATGCTTGCGGCGAGACCCGCCCCGCCACCGCCGATGACGACCACGTCGAACAGTTCTCGTGGCGCCATTCCCGTCACTGGGGCTTGACGCCCGAATCCTTGACGACCTTCGCCCAGCGCGGGATTTCCGTTTTCAGGAAAGCCGCGAACTGCTCGGGCGTATTGGCGACCACGTACATGCCCTGCGCCGCCAACCGGTCCTTGACCTCCGGCACGTTGAGCGCGCTTGTCGCATCGGTGTTGATCTTGGTGACGATTTCGCGCGGGGTCGCCGCGGGCGCGTACAGACCAAACCACGAGTTCGCAATGTAGTCCGGCAAACCGGATTCGGCGACGGTCGGGATCTCGGGCGCGCCGGACACGCGTTGCGCGCTGCTGACCGCGAGCGGGCGCAGCTTGCCGCCCTGCGCCAGCGGCAAGACGGTCGGCAGGTTCGAAAACACCATCGAGATCTGACCGCCCATCGTGTCGATGATGGCCGGCCCTTCGCCCTTGTACGGCACGAACAGCATGTCAACCCGTGCAAGGGTCTTGAACAGTTCCCCGAACATGTGCGGCGTGCCGCCCGACGCTCCGCCGAACGAAAGCTGCCCGGGGCGCGCCTTGGCGAGCGCGATCAGTTCCTTGATCGACTTCACCGGCAGTGACGGGTGCACGGCGATCAGTGTCGGCGTGTCTATGATTCGGATCACCGGCACGAAGTCGCGCACCGTATCGTAGTTGAGCTTGCCGTACATCGCCGGCACCACCGCCATGACGGTTTGCGAGCCGACCAGCAGCGTGTAGCCGTCCGGCGCGGACTTCGCCACGATTTCCGTGCCGATGATGCCGCTTGCGCCAGGACGGTTGTCGACGATGAAAGACTGCCCCACGCGCTCGGTCAGTTTCTGGGCGAGGACGCGCGCGGCAACGTCGGTTCCGCCGCCCGGGGCAAACGGAACCACGATGCGCACTTGCCTGCTGGGATAGGTTTGGGCGGCGGCCGCGCACGCGCAGAACGCGAGCAGCAGTCCGAGCGGTTTCAACATCGATGACGGCGAGTTTGGCATTGGCGTCTCCTCCAGAAAAGACTGGGCATAACGGCGGTGTACTCGGATATGAAATCAACGGAACAAGAGCAAGCATTCTTGCTGCCCGTGCCGGTGGTATGATTCAGCGATGCCTACGATGAATGAATGCTCATTCACCCGCCGATTCTTTCATACGCCCTCGGGGGTGTCAACTCACGCAGGTCCAGCGCTATGCGCAACGTATGACACCTCCGGGCGGCACCTCCGGCGCGCTCGCCCCCCCCCCGCCATCCTGACCGAACAATGGCGCGTCCGGCATGTGATCGGCAAGCGGCGGTGGCAACATCGGCTTGGATATGATTGCCGAGGCCTCCGCGACTACTTCTGACTCATCACCGAAAGGATGCACGACATCAATGGCACGCATCGGCCTGCTCGTTCCCTCCTCCAACACTTCAGTCGAAACCGAGTTCTACCGGCTGTTGCCGCCCGAAGTGACGGTGCATACGGCGCGCTTACTGTTAACTCACATCACGTCCGAGACTTTGCGCAACATGCTGAGCGATCTGGAAACGCAGAGCCGATTGTTGGCCAGCGCGGACGTCGACGTGATCGTGCTCGGAGCGGTCGCGCCCGCACTCACGAAGGGGGTCGGATACGATCGTGAGCTCGCGCAACGCATCGAGGCGGTCGCAGGCACGCGCGCAACGACCACGGCCACAGCATTATTGGAGGCGCTGCGCCACATGAGCCTCCGGCGCATCGCGATCGCTGCCCCCTATGACGCGAGCATCAGTGCCATGGCCAAGTCGTTTCTGGAGGGTAACGGCATAAATGTGGTCGCGACACGCGAGCTGGGCCTCGTGGACAATCAGCAAGTCGGCCGCCTTACAGAGGCGGACGCTTACGATCTCGGCCGCGCTGCCGACCGGGCGAACGCGGATGCGGTGATTTTTGCCGGAACCAATATGCGCACGATGGCGGTTATCGAGCGGCTCGAGCGCGAGCTCGAAAAACCTGTCGTTTCAACGACGGCCGCGGCTCTGTGGTCTGCGCTGCGTCTCGTCGGCTTTAGCGGGTCGATCGAGGGCCACGGGCGCCTGCTGCGCGAGATCGCCAGGTAACGTGTCGACAGAGCATGGAGATGATGCGAAGTGGATGTCCAGATCTTCCGTAGCGCCGACAAGGCATCGCGTATCGGATTGATCAACGGTACCAACAGGTCCAACCTGATCAACCGCAACCCGGCAGTCTTCGGCACGCCTTAAACTATCGAAGAACTCGAGCGGTGGATCGTTGGCGTCGGCGGCGCGCTCGGTGTCGAAGTCTACCCCACGCACTCCAACCATGATGAATTCTTCTATACGCACCCATTCCAGCGTATGAACCACCGTCTCCAGCTTCGGTGTCAGCGAACTCATTTCCGATCTCAATTCCGGCATCAACTCATGCTGAACCACTTGCCACCGTTGCATTATTCCTGTGCGTTGCGTAGTATTAATTTCGAGCGCCGATGACTTCTTTGGAACCCCCATCTTGCCAGCAATGGCCGCCGATCTCTACCCCATTCGGCGGTTAATCCCGCTCAGGCGGGAAGTTTTACAAGGAGCTCAGATAAGAATGATTTAATGTTAAATTGACCTGCGCGAACCTTCAAACTTTCGTTCCTGATTCAATGCGTGTTTTTCATTTGCGTTTCCTGGCGGCCTTGGCGCCTTGGCGTCCAGGCAGCTTGAAAGGATAGCGATCGTGACTCAACGCGAAGCGATGGAATATGACGTCGTGATCGTCGGCGCCGGCCCCGCCGGTCTTGCCGCCGCGATCCGCCTGAAACAGCTCGCCACTGAGCGCGCGAGCGAGATCAGCGTGTGCGTAATCGAAAAAGGCTCGGAAGTCGGCGCGCATATCCTGTCCGGCGCGGTGATGGACCCGCGCGCGCTCACCGAGTTGTTCGCGAACTGGCGCGAACTCAACGCGCCGCTCAATGCGCCGGTGAGCGAAGACCGTTTCATGATACTGACCGAGCGCTCGGCGTTCAGGGTACCGAATTTCCTGCTGCCGGGGTGTTTTCAAAACCACGGCAATTACGTGATCAGTCTCGGCAACGTGTGCCGCTGGCTCGGCCAGCAGGCCGAAAGCCTCGGCGTTGAAATCTTTCCGGGATTCGCCGCGGTTGAGGTCCTCTACCGGGACGACGGCAGCGTGCGCGGGGTCGCGACCGGCGATTTGGGGATTGGAAAAGACGGCAAGCGGACGGACGCCTATCAGCCGGGAATGGAACTGCACGCGAAATACACTTTTTTTGCCGAAGGCTGCCGCGGCCACCTCGGCAAGCAACTGCAGGAGCGCTTCAGGCTGCGCGACGGCGTGGGCCCGCAAGTCTACGGCATCGGCCTCAAGGAGTTGTGGGAGATCAAGCCTGAAAAGCATCAGCTCGGTCTGGTGATCCATACCGCCGGCTGGCCGTTAGACAGCAGCACCTACGGCGGCTCGTTCCTGTACCACATGGAAAACAACCTGGTGGCGATCGGTTACGTCGTCGGGCTTGCCTACACCAATCCGTATCTGAGCCCGTACGAGGAATTCCAGCGCTACAAGACGCATCCCGCGATCAGGTCCTTCCTCGAAGGCGGCAAGCGCATCGCCTACGGCGCGCGTGCGATTGCCGCCGGCGGGCTGCAATCGCTGCCGAAATTGATCTTTCCCGGCGGCTGCCTGATCGGCGACGATGCCGGTTTGCTGAACGCTTCCCGCATCAAAGGCAGCCACTGCGCGATCAAATCGGGCATGCTTGCGGCTGAAGCGGCGTTCGAAGCGGTGCAGGCGGGACGCGCAAACGACGAGCTCGCGGCCTATCCCGAATCGTTCCGCTCGAGCTGGCTCTACGATGAGCTCCACCGCGCGCGCAATTTCAAGCCGTGGATGGCGAAAGGGCTGTACACCAGCTCGCTGATGTTCGGCATCGACCAGATCATGCTCGGCGGGCGCGCGCCGTGGACGCTCAACCACCGGCACGCCGATCACGAGACACTGAGGAAAAAAACCGAAGTCACGCCGATCGAGTATCCCAGGCCCGACGGCGTGATCAGTTTCGACCGGCTGTCCTCGGTCTATCTTTCGGGAACCAACCACGAGGAAAATCAGCCCGTCCATCTGACGCTGAAAGACGCGACGGTGCCGGTGAAAATCAATCTCGAACTCTACGATGCGCCGGAGCAACGCTACTGTCCGGCCGGGGTCTACGAGATCGTGCGCGATGCCGACGGCGCGAACCCGCGGCTCCAGATCAACGCGCAGAACTGCGTGCATTGCAAAACCTGCGACATCAAGGACCCGACGCAGAATATCGTGTGGGTTGCGCCCGAAGGCGGCGGCGGGCCGAACTACCCGAATATGTAAACAGCGTTATCGCGCTTTACCGGACTCGGCAAGAGAGCTCGTCGTGCCCACGCAGGCGGGGACCCATAAATTTCTACTTGATTAGCGACCTGCCTCAGCCACGCGAATGGACGAAGCGGGTGTAGGAATTGTGAGGGAAGCAGCCCGAATCAGGCGAGCCAGGATGGAGCGCAGATTGAAACGACGGTTGAATCGATATTGGGCCTCGGCGAGGTAACGATGCGCGTACTTGGCAAAGTCGAACGCGTGATAGGTGCCGCCGAGCGCTCGCTTGAGGTTACCGAGGAAAGTATTGACGGCGCGGAATTGCGGCAGTTCGGTGCTGGCCTTGCCGCCGCCGGTGACGAGGCGCTCATGCTCTGCGCCGACGATCTGCACCGCACCGAAACACCACAGGCCGTCGGATACGACAGTAGCGGTCGGCGCAATGGAGTGAGCGGCGAATATCGCCACATCCTCAGCGGTGAACGGCTGCTGGCGCAGGCACACGAACTGAGGCTGACCCTCAGGGGTGGTCTGCACCGCGGCAACGAACGGCACCTTGTTCTCCGATCCGCGCCCCCTCTTGCCGCCAGCACGCTCACCGCCGAGGTAGGCATCGTCGATTTCCACCCGGCCGTCAAGCTGGCGGCTGTCCTCGCGCACGCGCATGACTTCCATGAGCTTGTGCTTGACCAGCCAGGCGGTCTTGTAGCAAACGCCCAGGTGGCGCTTGAGTTCGAGTGCGGCGACGTTGTTCTTGGACTGCGTGAGCAGGTGCATGGCCAGGAACCAGCGCGACAGGGGCAGCTTGGTCGCCGCGAAGATCGTGCCGCTGATGACGCTGCACTGATGCCGGCAGGCGGTGCACTGGAAGTACAGCCGACCCTCGCGCCGAAACGAGCTGCTCCGCTTGTCGTCGCACTCGGGGCAGGCGAAACCCGCAGGCCAGCGCGATTCGATCAGCGCAGCCTCGCACTTGTCCTCGCTGCCGTACCGGGCCATAAACTCAGCCATCGAAAGTCCAGGTTGAAACTGCACATGGTTCATTGTCATGGTTCACCTCCTGTAATGGTGAACCCATCTTCCACCCTCGCAGGCTCAAAGGATGAGCCTGCTGAGGTTCGTCGCTAATCAGGAATTTCTATGGGATGCCTTCACTCGAACAATCCCGCTTCAGCGAGCGCGTCAATGCGAGCGCCCGAATAGCCTAGCACTTCTTTCAAAGTATAGTCGTTATGCTCACCAAGAAGCGGCGCGCGGCGCGTAATCGGCACAGGCGCGCCATCGATCTGCCAGGGCAGACGGTAAACCGGCAGTGACCCGAGCACCGGGTGCTCTATCATCTCGAATAACCCTCGGTCGCGGAATTGAGCACTGGCGGCAACGCCCGTGGCATCGAGCAGCGGAGCGGCAGGAACGCCCGCAGCCGTTAACGCGGATGCCAACGCATGAGCTTCATACCTCCTTGTTTCCTGCGCCAGTCGCTGATCGAGATCAGCGCGATACGAGCGACGGTCGCCTGCTGTTGCAAACGTTTCGAGTGACATCCACTCAGGGTCGTCGAGAGCGCTCTTCAAGGCCTGCCACTGCCGCTCGTTTGCAACGGAAATCGCAATCCATCGGTCGTCACCGGCGGCGGGATAGTTGCCGTGCGGCACCTTGTGCTCATGCAGTGTGCCGCACGGCCCGGCGACGCGCCCGTGCAAGAAGTAATCGGCCACCTGCTCGCCCATTACGTTCACAGCGGCCTCCCATTGCGAAAGGTCGATGTAGGCGCCCTCCCCCGTCTGCTGCCGGCGCCACAATGCGGCCAGTATTCCGAAGGTAGCGTGCAGGCTCGCGTTCGGGTCCGCATACGATGACTGCGACCCGAGCACGCGCTTTCCGGGGTAACCCACGAGGCTGTCGAGGCCCGCCAGACTGGCGATCATCGTCGCGTAAGTACGGATGCCGCGGAGCGGCCCGTTCTGCCCCACCGCTGACATAGAGCACATCACAAGGTCCGGCCGCATGCGCTGCAGGTCCGCATAGGTGAGACCGAATTTCTCCATCACGCCCGGCGAGAAGTTCTCGATAACGACATCGCTCACCGCAACCAAATCTTTCAGAACGGCTCGCGCTTCGGGATGATCGAGCTTGATGCGCAGGCTCAGCTTGCCGCGGTTGACGTTTTGAAACATCGGATTCTGCTCGGGGTCTTTCTGCGTGCCGACGATGGGCCGCCCCTGACGCATGTAGTCCAGCGGACTCGTACTTTCGACCTTGATCACCTCCGCGCCCATATCCGCGAGAATGTGACCCGGTACCGCACCTGCCCAGACCCAGCCGAAGTCGACGACGCGCAATCCAGTGAGCGGCCGGGCATGCTCTGCGGGCGCGTGGTTACCTTTACGGCTCGTAGCCTGCGAGAGTGGCGCAACGTCATTCTGCGGCAGGCGAGAATCGGTTGCTCCACTGTTCTTCGATTCTGATGCGGCAGTTAGCCCCGAGAATGGGTGACCCGGGACGAGTACAAGTCGATTATTTGCAGCAACCGGCACGAAGTAGGCCCGCTGCTTCAGATGCGGATGCCGCACGACTTCCTGAATATCGTACACCGGCGCGCCCGGAATCTTGTGCTCAAGGCAGTGCTGCAGAATTTCGTCCTTCGTGCGACCGAGAAACCACGGCTCGATCAGCGCGTCGCACGCATCACCGTGCTCGTCATTCGCTTTGAAGCGGTTTGCGAACAGCGCATCGGCCGCAAGGTCTTCACGCCCGATCATGCCGAGAAAGCTTTGCCAATGTCTGCTTTCTCCGCACTGGATGGCGAAATACCCGTCTTTGCACCGGAATATCGTGCGTGGGTAAGGTTGCCCTGACACGCGGTGGCCAGCGCGACGCTTCGGGTGCCGCTTAAAATGCGCGAGGGCCACTTCGACGCCGGTGTAGAACGATGCCCACACATCGGCCGCCGACACATCCACGAGCACGCCGCCGCGGGTAAACAGCCCCGCTAACCCGGCGATCGCAGCGGAAAGTCCTGCTTGAAACGCGCTCTGGTCGCCCGGAAGCTTCAGAGGCGGTTGACCGGGTAAGCCAATGCCGATTGATATTCCGCCATAGGCCTGCAATGTAAGGTCGTCTGCAGGCCAATGCCGCGCGTCGCCTTTTAACCCGAATGGCGTGACTGACACTACGATGAGATGAGGAAATTCAGCCGCGATTGCTTCAGGGCTAAGCGTGGACGCCCGCGCGTGATCGATCGGTGCATGTAAGAGAATGCGGCTGCGGGCGAACAGCCCGGATATTTCCTCGCGTCCAACATCGCCTGTGGAATCGATGACCCTGCTTTTTTTGCGAGCGTTGAGATAGAGCGCCAGCCCCTTTGTTTCGCCGTCTTCACGTGCCCCGTCGGGCGCGCTCTCACCACCCGTGATACCAAGACGCATCACGTCTGCGCCGAGGTCCGCGAATAGCTTCCCTGCATAAGCGACTGCCGAGCCGCCGCCGAGCTCTATCACGCCGATCCCGGCCAAAGGGAGTTGCATCAGTAAATCACTTTGGATGCGATGAGTTCTTCGATTTCGCCGGCACTCAGACCCAGCAGCTCGCCGAACACATACTGATTGTGCTCTCCGAGCTTCGGTGTCCAGCGCTCGAGCTTCGCCGGCGTGCGTGAGAAGCGCCACGGCGGTCCTACGACTTTGCGCGATTCGCCATCAGGACCAGCCATGCTCTTGATCGTGCCGCGCTCGCTAAGATGCGGGTCATCGGCAATGTCCTGCGCGGTGTACGAGGGGAAGGCCGCAACGCCAGCCGCTTGCAAGATGCGCGTTACTTCTTCGCGGCTGCGCGCACGCGTCCACGCACTGATCTCCGCGTCGAGCTCGCGCCGATGGTCCCAGCGCGTCTGCGCAGATGCGAAACGAGCGTCCCGCAGCCGCTCCGGCCGTCCCAAAGCGTTGGCGAACGCACGCCACTCGTCGTCAGTCGCCACGACGATTGAGACCCAGGTGTCTTCGCCAGCGCAAGGGTAGACGTTGTGAGGCGCTACTTGCTGAGCATCGTTTCCCATGCGGCGCGGTGTCACACCCGTTGCAGCAAACTGCAGAAGCGCATCTCCGATAAAGCTGCACGCAACTTCGCGGGCCGCAACGTCAACGTATTGTCCCATTCCAGTGCGTTTTTTCCGCAGGTACGCCGCCAGCACTGCCATTGCCGCAGTGAGCCCCGTGCTATGGTCCATCACGTGCCGGATCTCGGTCGGCGGGCCATCCTCATAGCCGGTCAAGGTGCCGAGACCGCCCGCTGCGCCGAATAGCGGAGCATAGCCCGCGTAGTCCCGCTCCGGACCCGTCTGTCCTGATGCCGAAACGGAAACCATGACAATATCGGGCTTCACTGCTTTCAACGTTTCATAGTTCAAGCCCAGCCGGTCCATCACTCCCGGCCGAAAGCTCTCCGCGACGATATCGCTCACTGCAACCAGGCGCTTCGCGAGCGCCACGCCGCGCGGCTGCTTCAGGTTGAGCTGCACCGATAGCTTGTTTGACGAGACCTGATCGAACGTCGCCGCTCCCATGCGTCCATACACCGGATGCGGCTTGCGGAAGATGTCAAGGCGCCCCGCCGTTTCGATCTTGATGCATTCAGCGCCGAGCAAAACCAGTATGTGCGCGCAGAAAGGGCCCGCTGCGTGCAGTGTGAAATCGGCGACCCGCACCCCATGTAACGGCGGCATGGCGGTTGCTGGCTTCGCAACCTGCTCAGACGGCCCCACGCTGCCCCCACTGCTCGAGATCCGCAGTCTTGTAACCCAACCACTCGCACCAGATTGCCTCATTATCGGCGCCGGGCTCAGCCACAGCGCGCGTGAGTGCGAGCGCTTCTCCGTTCAACTGAAACGGAGCGGTGAACACGGGCACCGACCCGAACGGGGGAAGATCGAGCGGCGCAAAAACGCCGCGCGCACGCGATTGCTCCGACTCCAGTATGTCGGCAGGCTCGTTGTACTTCGCGAGCGGCACGCTCAAAGCTTGGCCTTTCTTGACCACGTCCTCGACGCGTTGGGTTTTCGCCCACGCGCGCAGGTGCTTGTTGATTTCTGCGCCTCGACGGCTGCGCTCGAGCGGATCGCGCCACGCAGGATCGCGCGCCCATTCAGGTTCCCCGATGAGCTTGACCAAGCCTTCCCACTGCCGCTGCTCGAGCGTCAGCACCCCGACATAACCATCGCTGCACTCGAGCACGCCGCCGTACTTGAAGGAGCGGCCATGGCGGTTCTCGAGCACGCCATCTCCCAGACGTTGAATGGCGAAACAGCCGACTGAGATATTCGCGTCCTGCACCGACGCGTCGACAAATTGGCCGCCGATTGCATCGCGCACCAGCAGCGCGGATACGCCAGCGCACACAGCCGAAGTTCCACCGATCAGCTCAGCAAAGTGGCCGTAGATCTTCACCGGCGGCCGATCCGGAAACGTCTCGAGCGTGAGTCCGTTAGGCATCAGGTAGCCTTCGCCCCCCGCGTGAAAAACGTTGAGCTCGTAGGCTTGGTAGTCCGCATGAGCGCCCGCCGCCCCGAAAGGCAGCACCGACAGAAAGACCAGTTGCGGGTGTCGCGCAGCAACGAGTTTCGGTTCGAGCTGCAACGGTGCGCGGCGCGCTACAGGCGTGTCGTCGATGAAGAGTTCGGCGCGCGCCATCAGCTCACCCAAAAGCCGTCGGCCATCGGGTGACTCGACGTCACAAGTGACGAATCGCTTGCCGACGTTGAGGTAGTGAAAGAGCGCGCTCGCCGCCGGCTCCTGCGTCAGCAACGGTTCGGTACAACGCAGCGCGCTGCCCTTGCCCGGCGGCTCTACCTTTATGACAGTCGCGCCCATGACGGCCATCATTCGGCCGGCATACGATGCGGCCACGCCTTCTGCGTGTTCAATAATGGTGAAGCCCGCGAGTGGAGCGTTACGCTCGTCGCTCATGGTTTAGATAGCGTGGTGCAGCCCGCCATCGACATAGATGCGCTGGCCGGTGATGTAACGTGCCTTCGGCGAACACAGGAACGCCGCGAGGTACGCCATATCTTCCGGATCTCCGAAGAAGCCCAATGGAATGTTGTGCTTCGCGAACTGCTCCTGATCTTCGGCGGTCGGATGCAAACGCTTGTCGATCTGCTCGCTGTGGATGCGGCCCGGCTGCAACGAGTTCACCGTAACGCCATCCTTGCCGATCACGCGCGAGAGCCCTTTCGCCCACGCATGCACGCCCGCTTTCGCGGCATTTGCCGCATTGAACACGCGCGGCTCCATCGAGCCGGTAATGTTGATGATGCGGCCCCACTTCTGCTGCTGCATCGACGGCAGTAACGCGTGCGTCATTTTCCTGACGGCAGTGAAGTTGATGGCAAAGGACTCATCCCACGCATCGTCGGGCGCATCGGTGGTTAGCGGCCGAGAGCCGCCCGCGCTGTTCACGAGTATGTCTGCGCGCCCGAACTGTTGCAGAACCTCATCGCGGATACGCGCCGGCATCGCGCGATCGTAAAGATCGGCGCTGATCGCAACCGGCCGCTTACCGCCGCTTTTGACCACCTCAGCCTGCACGGACTCCAGCAGCGCGGTGCGGCGCGATACGACGATGACCTGCACGCCCTCGGCCGCGAGCACTTTTGCAATTTCGCGACCGATACCGCTGCTCGCTCCGGTCACGACGGCAATCCTGCCATCGAGCTCCAGATCCATCGTTCCTCCCCGGCGTTCTTACTTGTAAATGGCGTAGCCGAGATCGAGACCGGAACCGTCGCGGAACATTTTTGTCTTGATGTCCTTTGACGGTAGCATCACTGTCGCGCCGCCGTTGGTGACCGTCTTCTCGCCGCGCTGATTCTCTGCCCATACATCGATGTCGACGAGCGGAAAGCCGTCCTGCTGGTACTTCTTGATGACTTTGCCCTTGCACCAAGTCGTGTCGCCCATCGTGTTGAAGCGTCGCAGCTCGGTTTTGATGCGCTTCAAAAAGCCCGCATCGCCCATCCAGTTCGTCACCAGCGTTGCAACCCAGGCCGAGCGTTGCGGACCGTAATCATAGATGCCTGGCACACCCACTTCTTTCGCGACCGACTCGCGATGATGACCGATGCCGGTGTACTCGACGCCGCCGCCTGCCTCCGGGTTGCGGAAGAAATGACCGGGATGGCGCAGGGCACCCTTGAGCATCACACCGTGGGTATGGCCGCGGCCGCAGCCGACGAGGAAGCCCATCGTGTCCATCATGGAAAGCGGTCCGCGCGCGATCGGGGTGAGCTCCTGGCCTTCCTCGACGTCTTCCCAATAGCGGATGTTGCGACCGCAGATGTTCTTGTCTTCCTCGACGACAGCCCTGTCGATTGCACTGAGTTCGTCGGCGGTGTATTCGTGCTTCGTGATGTCTTTGTACTTGCCTTTGTCCCGCGCAGCCTTGCGCTCGTGGCGTGTGCACCAGCCGAGCACGCGCGAAACGAGATCGTCGTGCTGATTCACAAAGTTTGCTTCGACATACTGAATGACGAGCCGGCCGGAAAACTCGCTCTGCCGTTCATCCGCCGCGACGACCCGCTCTTCGGCGCTGATGCGGTCTCCAGGGCGCAGATTGCGGAAGAGCTCCCAGTCATTACCGGCGTAGAATCCGTGCACGCCCGGTAGACCCCAGCGCGTGCGCCCCAGCCAGCCATAAGCCATGGGAAACATCGGAGGCGCGATTACGCTCGCATAGCGGCTGTTGCGGCCGTATTCGCTATCGCGGTAAAGCGGATTCAGATCGCCGACGCCGTTACAGAAGTTACGTATGGTATCGATTGTAACGTCCTGCAAATAAGGCCCTTCAGGACGCAGCCGCATTCCGATCATCGCTTTCGCTGCAGCGATGACTTCGTCAGTGATTTTTCCTTGCGTCGGTGCATCGCGCATCCTCGTTGCTTCGTCGATCGATCCCATGATCCTGCTCCTTTAGCTGTTTTGTGAAGAAAACGTGAAACCGGCAACTCAGAGATCACGTCCTCGAATGCTGCGCGATCACCGGCTTGCCGAAGTATTAAGTATAATATATTATATTCTGAAGAGGTAAAACATGTTGATGATGGAGCATGCGGGCAAGTGCCTGCTCAAGGATCACGGCGTGCCGGTTCCGACCGGTGTCCTCATACGCAAGAGCGGGCACGTGCGGAGATGGTGTGGCGCCTACCCTGTCGCACTCAAGGCGCAAGTCTCGTCGGGCGGCCGCGGCAAGGCGGGCGGCGTCGTGCGCGCGAGCGATTCCGAGCAGGCGGAAGCGGCCGCGCAGCAGTTATTCGAGCGCGAGTTCGGCGAAGAGCGTCCTGCTGCGCTGCTCATAGAGCCGTGGGTCGAGCACTCGCGCGAGCTCTATCTCGCCGTCACTGTAGACGGACAGAGTGGTGGATATATCATCCTGTACGCGCCATCGGGCGGGGTCGACGTAGAGCACCAAGCGCCGCATCAGTATACGTTTGGCTCGCCGCGAGACTTTAGAGCGCACGAGTTGCGTTCGATGCTCGCCGGAATTGAACCGGACGGCGCTTTGCGAGAGCGCATCGTCGCCCTCGCGCGCCGTCTTCTATTCGTCGCGACCGCGATCGATGCGGTAACGGTAGAGATCAACCCGCTCGCGGTGCTGCCGGAGGGCAAGCTCCTCGCGCTCGATGCGAAGATCGTGCGCGACGAGTCGGCGGCATTCAGGCAAGCCGATCTCGCAGGTGAGATCGAGCGCGCCCGCAAACGCGAGCCGCGTAGGGTCGCGAAGGCGCTCGCCGGCAATCTGATGATGGTTGGACTCGATGGCGAGGTGGGCCTCATGTCGGGCGGCGCGGGTATGACGATGGCCGCCATGGACATGATAGCGGATGCCGGATTGAAGCCGGCGTGCTTCCTCGACTGCAGCTCGAATCCCACGCCGGCGGGTTACCAGCTCGCATTCGATGTGCTCGATGCGGAGCCGAAAGTGAAGGCCATACTCGTCAGCATTTTCGGCGGCGGCACCCATATCGACCGCGTGGCCAAGGTGATGAATGAGATCATGACGAAGCGCAAGTCGCGTAAACCGGTGGTGTTTCGAATGAACGGCACGGGCCGCGAGAAAGCCGACGCGGTGATGCGCGAGGCCGGCTTGCACAATCATCCGACGCTCGAGTCGGCGGTCGATGCGGTGGTAGCGGCAGTGAGGACCCGATGAGCGTGCTTATCGACGCCGCGTCCCGGGTCCTCATCTACGGGATCGCGGGCAATTTCGGCCGGTTCTCCGCTCGCGACTTGGCCTCTTACGGAACGCAAGTCGTTGCAGGCGTCGCGCCGGGACGAGATACGCGCGATGTCGAGGGCGTGCCGGTGTTTCAGGACGCGCGCGCAGCGTGTACGGCAACGGGCGCCAATGTCGCTCTCGTTTATGTTCCCGCCCCTGCCGCCGTCGATGCAGTTCTCGAAGTGCTGGATGCGGGCTGCAAAGTTATCGTGTATCCCGGCGATGGGTTGCCGGTCCAAGACGCGGTCGAGATTCGCGCGAGCGCGCGGAGCAAAGGGGCGGTCTTGATTGGTCCCAACACGCCCGGCCTGATTTCACCGGGAAAAGCGAAGCTGGGGTTCATGCCGTCCTTCTGCTACACACCAGGCACACTCGGCGTCATCTCGAGGAGCGGCTCGTTGTCTTATGAAGCAGCGTGGCGTCTCACGACGGCGGGCCTGGGTCAGACCACCGTGATCGGGATAGGTGGCGATCCCGTGAAAGGACTCAATGCAGCCGAGGCGCTCGAGCTGCTGCACGCGGATTCTGAGACCAGGGCGATCCTCTATCTCGGCGAAATTGGAGGCAGCGACGAATACGCGGTCGCGCGGTACGCCGGGCGCCCGGATGCAAAACCCACCGCAGCGATGATTGTCGGCGCCGCCGCGCCGCCCGGCAAGAAAATGGGACATGCCGCTGCGCTCGTCGGATCGCAGGCTGATAGCCAGGCCGTGAAGGTCCAGGCGTTGCGCACTGCAGGCGTTCATGTCGCTGACAATCTACGCAATCTCGTAGACGCGGCGCAGTACGCGTTACGTCAGAGACAAACAGTAACTGCTTAACACAACCATAAAGGAGGAGTCATGAAAAAAAATCGTTTGAAAGTTCAGCTGGCGTGCGTTTTGTTTGTTGGCGCGCTCAGCCCTGCTGCCCTCGCTCAATCGTACCCGGCAAAGCCGATCCGGCTTGTCGTTCCGCTCGCGCCGGGTGGCGGCGGGGACTTCGTCGCGCGGTTCATTGCGCAAAAAATATCGGAGCCGCTGGGGCAGACCGTCGTCGTTGATAACAGGCCGGGCGGCTCCACGATCATCGGCACCGAGATTGTCGCGCGCTCACAGCCAGATGGTTACACGCTCGTCATGGCCACGAGCAGTCACGGCATCAATCCGAGCCTGTACAAGCTGCCGTTCGACCCGGTGAAAGACTTCAGCGGCGTGTGTTTTATTGCGACCGCGCCGATGATGCTGACTCTCCATCCCAGCGTGCCGGCAAAAACGGTGAGCGAGTTGATCGCGATCGCCAAAGCGAACCCGGGCAAGCTCAACTTTGGATCGAGCGGCACGGCGAGCATCGTGCACCTCGCCGGCGAGCTTTTCAATCTGAGCGCCGGCGTCAAAACGGTGCACATCCCCTATAAGGGAACCGGCCCCGCATTGATCGACTTGCTCGGGGGTCAGATCGACATGATGTTCGCGAGTCCGGTGCCGACGATACCGCACGTAAAAGCTGGAAGACTGCGTGCAATCGCGATGGCGAGCCTCCAACGGTCGCAGGCGATGCCGGAGCTGCCGACGGTCGCCGAGTCAGGGCTGCCGGGATTCGAAGCGGCGACGTACTACATCGTCCTCGGACCAGCGAACATGCCACCGGCGGTCGTCAACAGATTGAACGCCGAAATGGTGAAAGCGTCGCAGGCCGCGGATATGAGGGAGCGGCTCTCCGCCGAAGCCGCAATCGTGGTCGGCGGCACACCGCAGCAGGCCATTGCGCATATCGAATCTGAGATCGCGCGCTGGAACAAGGTGGTCAAAGCAGCCGGTATCAAAGCAGAATAACGATGACATACGCGGCTAGCGCCGGATACAATCCTTCACACATGGAATTCAAAACGAAAGAGGAGTACGTCGCCGAGTTCTTGCGCGAAGGCATATTGTCGGGTCAGTTTTCGCGCGGCACGCGTTTGAAACAGGCCGATATCGCGGAGGAACTCAAGTTGAGCATCACACCCGTGCGCGAGGCGTTTCGCATCCTCGAGGCCGAGGGCTATGTGATCAACGAGACGCATCGAGGCGTGATCGTGGCGCCGTTCGATGCGGCGGCTACGCGTGAGATCAATGATTTGCGCACGCTGCTGGAAGGCCGCCTGGTGCTGGCGGCGATGAAGCGCATGACGCCGGAGAATTATGCGGAACTGAGCAGGCTTCAGCGGGAATTCGAAGAGGCCGAAGCGCGCAAGGACCGTGAAGCCGTGCGCGCGCTCAACTACCGCTTTCATAGGCAGATCTACGCGCTCGCCGGACTGCCGCAGACGCTGCACTTCGTTCAGGTGCTCTGGGCGAAATACCCCTTCGATCTCATCAATTTGATCGGTGGACGAGCAGGCCGCGCGGCAGCGGAGCATCGCCGCCTGCTGAAGGCGATGAAAACGGGCGACAAGAAAGTGGTGAGGAACGCCGTGCGCGAGCACATCGAAGCGGGCTGGCGTGAGCTGCAATCGCGCCTCGCGGAGCAGACGTTTGTGACGCCGCCCAAAAGCCAGGAAAGCAAAGGCACAGCCGTCGCATAATGAGGACACGGGCAACCTTGCGCGCAACGATTGTCATGGCGTAAATCGAAAGGAGAGCTATCTTGGCAGAAGATCGCATGATGGAAGGCAAGGTGGTCGTCGTGACGGGCGCGGGCCGCGGCATCGGGCGCGAGATCGCGCTCGCCATGGCGCGCGAGGGCGCGGCGGTCGTGGTGAACGACTTGGGATCCACCGTGAACGGAGAAGGCAAGGACGAGAGCGTCGCGCAGCAGGTGGCAAACGAGATTCGTTCGGCGGGCGGAGATGCGATAGCGAATACCGACAGCGTCGCCGAGTGGGAAAGCGCCTCGAACATCGTCGAGCAGGCGGTGCAAAGCTTCGGCCGCATCGATGCGGTCGTGAACAACGCCGGCATCCTGCGCGACCGAATTTTCCACAAGATGGAGCCTGAAGAGTGGGACGCGGTAGTGAAGGTTCATCTATACGGGGCGTTCTACGTGAGCCGCGCGGCGGCCGGTTATTTCCGCAAGCAGGAAAGCGGCGCGTACGTGCACATGAGCTCCGGCTCGGGACTGTTTGGCAACTACGGCCAGGCGAACTACGGCGCGGCCAAGCTTGGCATCGTGGGTCTTTCTCGCCAGATCGCGCTCGACATGGCGCGCTACCGCGTGCGCTCGAACTGCATCGCGCCCAGCGCGTTCAGCCGCATGATCGAAGCCATTCCTACTAACACCCCGGAGCAGGCGGCGCACGTCGAGATGCGCCGGCAGAAGATGACCCCGGCGCAGATCGCGCCGATGGCCGTGTTCCTCAGCAGCGACGCGGCCAAGGAGGTGACCGGCCAGATATTCTCGGTGCGCGCGAACGAAATCTTCCTGATCAGCCAGCCGCGGCCAATTCGCTCTGCCCACCACGGCGAAGGCTGGACGCCGCAGCTCATCCGCGACCGGGTGCTGCCGGCCTTCAAAGCGTCCTTCACGCCGCTCGAGCGCTCGCGCGATGTGCTCTCGTGGGAGCCGATGTAAGTTGGTCGCTCACACGGTCACCGGCCTCCTTGCCGCTCACGCGCGATCTCGCGCCGACGCCCCGGCGCTCATCTATCGCGACGAGCCCGTGAGTTACGCTGCATTCGAGAGGGAGAGCGGGCGACTCGCACGCGGGTTGCGCGATTTCGGGGTCGGTGCGGGCGACCGGGTGGCCGTGTGGCTGCCCAACACGCCGGCGTGGATCGTGGCGCTCATCGCCTGCGCGCGACTCGGCGCTATCGCAGTTGCGACGAACACCCGTTTCCGCAGCGCCGAGATGGCGGACATCCTGGAGCGGACCGCCCCTAAGGTCCTGTTCCTGTGGCCGGGCTTTCGCCAGATCGACTTCCTGTCGATCCTCGAGGACGTGCCGGCGCAAAGCTTGCGTTCCCTTGCGGCGATCGTCGTTTACACCGAGGACGAAGCGCAGACGCTGCCGGAGCGCTTTCGCGGAATCCCGGTGCGCGCCTACCGAGACTTGGCTTCACGTCCTGCGCTCGACGAGGACGCGGCCGCGCCGAATGCGGGATGCGTGATCTTCACCACCTCCGGCACCACCAAAGCGCCGAAGTTCGTGCTCCACCACCAAGCGTCGATTGCGGTCCACGCCCGCGACGTGGCCCGCGCATTTGGCTTCAATGCGCCGGATGCGCGGATTCTACTCGCGATTCCGCTGTGCGGCGTGTTCGGCTTGAGTAACGCCATGGGCGCGCTCGCTGCGGGCCAGCCGCTGGTGATGCTGCCGACGTTCGACGCCGCAGCGGCGGCGCGCGCGATCCACCGGCATCGCGTAACCCACCTTCCGGCAGCCGGAGATATGGTCGCGCAGCTGCTTGCAACCAGCGAGAAAGAACAGCCGTTTCCGCGCGTGCGCCTCGTAATAGGCGCGCGCTCCGGGCAGGCCGCGCGGGCGCAAGTGCGCGGCCTTACTCTGATCGGCGTCTATGGCATGAGCGAGATCCAGGCGATGATATCGCGTCACAGCGAGACCGACCCGCCCGAGAAGCGCGAGCTGGGCGGCGGTGTCATGATCGCGCCCGGTGGCGCAGTGCGGACGCGCGATCCGGAGACAGGCGCCGTCCTCGAACACGGCGAAAGCGGCGAGCTCGAGTTCCGTACGCCGAGCCAAATGGCGGGTTACTTTGGCGACTCCGAGGCCACGGCTGCGGTATTCACTGCGGACGGCTTTTTGAGAAGCGGCGATCTAGGCTACACGGTTGCCGGAAACGAATTCGTGTTTCAATCGCGCATGGGCGACGTGCTGCGTCTGTCGGGGTTCCTGGTCAATCCACTGGAGATCGAAGCGGTGCTTGACTCGCATCCCGCGGTAAGCGCTAGTCAGGTGGTCGGCATCGACGGCCCGCGCGGCGTGCGCCCGGTGGCATTCGTGGTTCCAGCGCCAAGCGGCGGGTTCGACGAGGCCGAGCTGATCTCTTACTGCGCGCGACGGATCGCTAAATTCAAGGTTCCCGAGTGCATACTACCGATCGATGCCTTTCCCATCACGCCAAGCGCCAACGGCAACAAGATTCAAAAAGCAAAATTGCGTGAAATCGCGCTTAACCGCTGACCCAAGAGACTCTCAGGAGGCATCATGCAAACGATCTACCGCGCTCTCCTCGCTGCGACAGTGCTCGCGCTTGCCGCAAGCGCTTCGGCACAGACCTTCCCGGCGCGGCCGGTGCGCATCATCGTGCCGTTTCCCGCCGGCGGTCCCTCGGACATTCTTACCCGCATGATGGGGCCCAAGCTCACCGACCTGTGGGGACAGCAGGTCGTCGTCGACAACCGTCCCGGCGCGGGAACCCTTATCGGCACCGACCTCGTCGCCAAGGCCGCGCCCGACGGCTACACGCTGGCGATGGTGTTCATCGGGCACGCGGCCAACCCCGCCCTGTACAGCAAGCTGCCGTACGACACGCTGCACGATTTCGCGCCCGTCACCCTCGCCACCACGCTGCCGCTCATCGTCGTTGCCCATCCATCGCTGCGGGTGGGCTCAGTCAAGGAGCTGATCGCGCTCGCCCGGTCCAAGCCGGGACAGATCACCTTCGCGACTGCTGGCAACGGCAGTGCCTCGCACCTGGCGGGCGAGTTGTTCAAGTCGGTGGCCCGCGTAAACCTGCTGCACATCCCCTACAAGGGCAGCGCACCGGCCATCGCCGATGTGCTGGGCGGCCAGGTGCCGACCGCCTTCGACGGGCTGCCGTCGGCGCTGCCTCACGTGCAGGCCGGCAAGTTGAGGGCGATCGCGATGACCAGTCTCGAACGCTCTCCCCTGCTGCCCGATGTCGCAACGGTCGCCGAGTCGGGCTTTCCCGGTTTTTCGGCGAGCTCCTGGTTCGGCGTCCTGGCGCCGGCAAGAACGCCTCCCGCGGTGGTGCAGCAACTCAATGCGAACATGGTAAAGGTGCTGCAGCTGCCGGAGATACGCGATCGCCTCGTTGCGATGGGTTACCGGCCCATCGCCAATACTCCGGAGCAGTTCGATGTCTTTATCCGCGCCGAAATCACGAAGTGGGCCAAAGTGATCAAAGAAGCGGGCATACATATCGAGTAATTGAAAATCCAAGTGACGTTCGACCGCTTACCCAGGAGACCCTCGAGAGACATCATGCGAACGACCCCCTTCTTTCTGCTCGCTGCCGCAGCGCTCGCGCTTGCGGCAGACGCTCCGGCCCAGAGCTTCCCGACGCGGCCGGTGCGCATCATCGTACCGTTTCCCGCCGGCGGGCCTTCGGACATTCTTACCCGCATGATGGGCCCCAAACTGACCGACCTGTGGGGACAGCAAGTCGTCGTCGACAACCGTCCCGGCGCGGGAACCATCATCGGCACCGACCTCGTCGCCAAAGCCGCGCCCGACGGCTACACGCTGGTGATGGTCTACACCGGGCATGCGACCAACCCCGGCCTGCACAGCAAGCTGCCGTACGACACGCTGCGCGATTTCGCGCCCGTCACCCTCGCCACCACGCTGCCGATCATCGTCGTTGCCCATCCGTCGCTGCCTGCGGGCTCGGTCAAGGAACTTATCGCGCTCGCCAAGGCGAGGCCCGGACAAATCGCCTTCGCCACTTCCGGCAACGGCAGCACCGGGCACCTGGCGGGCGAGTTGTTCAAGTCGGTGGCCCGCGTAAACCTGCTGCACATCCCCTACAAGGGCAGCGCACCGGCCATCGCCGATGTGCTGGGTGGCCAGGTGGCGATCACCTTCGACGGGCTGCCGGCGGCGCTGCCTCACGTGCAGGCCGGCAAGCTCAGGGCGATCGCGATGACCAGTCTCGAACGCTCTCCCCTGCTGCCCGATGTCGCAACGATCGCCGAGTCGGGCTTTCCCGGTTTTTCGTCGGATGCGTGGTTCGGCGTCCTGGCGCCGGCAAGAACGCCTCCCGCGGTGGTGCAGCAACTCAATGCGAACATGGTAAAGGTGCTGCAGCTGCCGGAGATACGTGATCGCCTCGTTGCGATGGGTTACCGGCCCATCGCCAATACTCCGGAGCAGTTCGATGCCTTCATCCGCGCCGAAATCGCGAAGTGGGGCAAAGTGATCAAAGAGTCGGGCGCGCGTCTCGACTGATATGGCTCCGGGGGCGCGGGCTCGACGAACCATATCGCGGCTGGGCTGTTCGTACGCGAGGCTGGCATCAAGATGCCGCACGCGCACTACAAAGGCGCTGCGCCCGCGCTCATCGCCCTTATCGGCGGCCAGGTTGCGGTCAATGTTCGATCAGACTTGCAGTCACAACGGGCAAACGCTCGCCTGTCTATCCCAATCCGCCGACGGTCTCGGAACCGGGACTGCTCAGATACGAAGCAGTCACTTACCCAACGGCATCGTTGCGCCTGCGGGCACCCCGCGCGAAGCGCTGACACGTCTTCACGCCGAGATTGCGAAGGCTGTTCAAATGCCTGGCAGCAGACGTCTCTCGCAACAGCCGAAGAGCATAAGAGCAAGGGCGCGCCCGTCGCGTAGAAATATCTCAGGTTCTCGAATCGGTCGAAAGTCGTCATCGCCGGTGACCCCGGCCGCAATCAGTCGAAGTGTTACTGCAGCAATCACACGCAGGGGCCGCCGGTGAGCCGCAAGGTCACTCTTCCGCGAAACTGGGACGAGCTTTTGCCGCAGCGCTGACGCATCAAGGGAGGATATTATGAGGATGGCAATGAAAAGCTGGACCTGGATCGGGCTTGCCGCGGCGTGCGTTGCACCTGCGCTCGCCTGCGCTCAGGCGTATCCGCAGAAGCCGATACAGTTCATGGTTCCCTTTCCTGCGGCTGGCGCCGGCGATATCTTCGCGCGCACTGTCGCGCAGAAACTGAGCTCCGCGCTCGGACAACAGGTGGTCGTCGTAAACCGGCCAGGCGCCAACGGCATCATCGGGACCGAACAGGTTGCCAAGGCGCCGCCTGACGGCTACACGATATTGATGGGTGCTACGGCACCCATGGTGCTCAACCCGAGCCTCTACGCCAGATTGCCGTACGACACGCTCAGAAATTTCGCTCCCGTCACACAGGGAACGCTTTATCCGTACATCCTGATTGTGCATCCGTCCGTGCCTGCACGATCGGTGGCCGAGCTCGTGAAGCTTGCGCGATCGCGTCCGGGGCAGCTGCAGTACGGCTCGTCGGGCAACGGCGGCTCGAATCATCTCGCCGGCGAAATGTTCAAGCGCGCGGCGCACATCGATATCCTGCACGTGCCATTCAAAGGCAGTGCGCCCGCGCTGGCCGACACGCTCGCCGGTCAGATCTCGATGATGTTCGACACCATCGTCACTACAGTGCCTCAGCGCAAGGCGGGAAAAGTACGCGCGCTCGCGGTCACTGGGGAGAGGCGCGCGCCGCAGACGCCTGACGTTCCCACCCTCATGGAAGTCGGATACGCAGGATACAAAGTGACTGCATGGCAATCCATATTTGCGCCCGCGGGCACGGCTCGGGCGATCATCGACCGGCTTTACCAGGAAACCGCGAGAGCGCTCAAGATGCCGGATGTGGTCGATCGCCTCGCTACCCAGGGCGGCAACGAGATCGTCGCCAGCACGCCGGAGGAGTTCAGCATGCTGATCAAGGAAGAACTCGCCACATACGCGAAAGTCATCAGGGAGGCGAACATCCATCTGGAATAGCGCGTACCAGCGGCTGCAGTGTCGGGTTATTTGCCGTCGGTTTGCGCATCGGAGTAGATGACGTGCTCTTTTGCGAGATGCTCGATCAATCGCGCCGATCTCGATTTGCGTTCTTCGCTAATATGAGCCACGAGTCCGCCGCTCCTCGATACGACCGCGAGGCCCCGCATCACATCCGCTTCGAAACCGATTTCCGACAAAAGAGCCGCTATCGCTCCGGTTGCGTTGATCGTCAGATGCCGTCCGCACGCGCTGTCGACTTCCAGCGCGAGCACATTCAGCAGATCGATGAAGTCGCCTTTGCAGCCGGCCTCTCGTGCGACCTGCAGAAGCCGCGGCGAGCGCGGGTCGTCCGGTTTGTGAAACCGATGCCCGAAGCCGGGTACCGCTCGCTTCTCCGAGCGATAACGCGCAACAACATCCGCGCAATAAACTCGCGCATCTCCGCCGTTGCGCACGCCCTCCTGCAGAATGCGCGCACAGCCTTCCATCGTCCCGACGAACGTGTCGCCGACGGTCATGAGACTCGCCCCCATCGCGACTTGAGACTGGTCAGGCACTGCGCTCGTCACGAATCGAGCTACGAGTGTATTCAGCGTGAGCCCGTGCTCCGCCAGCGTGACCAGGCATGCATCGAGTATCGTGGCTTCTGCGCGCGACGGGAGCCGACCCTGGATCAGCAGGTAGACCATCTCGGTATAACTCACATGGCCGATCAGGTCCTGTACGAGATCTTTGCCGCGAACGGTAATCGAGTGCTCGTCCGAGGTGCTGATGTGGGTCTCAGTCGGTTTCACGTTGATCCTTTGGCTGCAGTGTAGAAGCGATATATAATGCATCATATTTCAGGAGGAGGCAAAGACGTGGTGACGACATCAAATAAGCGCGTGTCGATACTGGCGCTCTCTACACTCTCGGTTTGTGCGCTCGCGCTTCTGCCGGCTTTCGCCACGGCACAGTCATACCCCGCCAAACCGGTGCGCCTAGTGGTGCCTTTCGCGCCCGGCGGATCGAACGACGTGTTTGCGCGCCTCGTGACGGAGCGGCTCGCCGAGACGTGGCCCCAGCCGGTCGTGATCGACAACCGGCCGGGCGCCGCCGCCAACCTCGGCACCGAGCTCGTTGCGCGCGCCACACCCGACGGCTATACGCTGCTCATGGTCTCGCCCGGCTTCGCGATCAATCCCTCGCTTTATGCAAAAGCCGGGTTCGATCCGCTGACGGATTTTGCGCCTATCGTGTCCGTTTCGTTGACGCCGCTCGTAGTTGTCGTTCACCCCAGCGTGCCTGCGAAGTCTCTGGCCGAGCTCATCCGGCTCGCCCGCGCCCAACCGGGCAAACTCAACTTCGCCTCGGCGGGCTCCTCGACCCATCTCGCTGCGGAGCTCCTCAAGGCCCGCGCCGGCATCGACATGGTCCACGTGCCGTACAAGGGCACGGCGCCGGCGACTGTCGATCTCCTCGGTGGTCACGTGCACCTCATGCTCAACAATATCCAGGCCGCGCTGCCGCACATCGGCAGCGGGCGGCTGCGTGCGCTGGCGGTAACCAGCCTCAAGCGCTCGAGCCAGGCGCCGGAGCTGCCGACGGTGGCTGAGCTCGGTTACCCCGGTTTCCAGGCTGCGTCATGGTTCGGTCTGGTCGCACCAGCCGGCGTGCCAAGCACCGTCGTCGACAAGCTCAATCGCGACGTCAACGCGATCCTCGCGCGCCCTGACGTGCGCAGCCGCATGGCCGCAATCGGCGCCGAGCCGGGGGGCGGGAGTCCTTCGGACTTCCTGCGCTTCATCGAGGAAGAGGTTGCGAAGTGGAGCACGCTCATCAAGCGGATCGGGCTGCAGGCACAGTGAGGACACGGGCAACCTTGCGCGCAACGATTGTCATGGCGTAAATCGAAAGGAGAGTTATCTTGGCAGAAGATCTCATGATGGAGGGCAAGGTGGTCGTCGTGACGGGCGCGGGCCGCGGCATCGGGCGCGAGATCGCGCTCGCCATGGCGCGCGAAGGCGCGGCCGTGGTCGTGAACGACCTCGGCTCAACGGTAAACGGCGAAGGCAAAGACGAGAGCGTCGCGCAGCAGGTGGCGAACGAGATCCGCGCGGCAGGGGGCGAGGCGGTGGCGAACACGGACAGTGTGGCCGAGTGGGAAAGCGCCTCGAACATCGTCGAGCAGGCGGTGCAAAGCTTCGGCCACATCGATGCGGTCGTGAACAACGCCGGCATCCTGCGCGACCGGATTTTCCACAAAATGGAACCGCACGAGTGGGACGCGGTGATCAAGGTCCACCTTTATGGCGCGTTTTACGTGAGTCGCGCGGCGGCCGGTTATTTCCGCAAGCAGGAAAGCGGCGCGTACCTGCACATGAGCTCCGGCTCGGGCTTGTTCGGCAACTACGGTCAGGCGAATTACGGCGCGGCCAAGCTCGGCATCGTGGGCCTCTCCCGCCAGATCGCGCTCGACATGTCGCGCTACCGCGTGCGCTCGAACTGCATCGCGCCCAGCGCGTTCAGCCGCATGATCGAAGCCATTCCTACTAACACCCCGGAACAGGCGGCACACGTCGAAATGCGCCGTCAGAAGATGACCCCGGCGCAGATCGCGCCCATGGCCGTGTTTCTCTGCAGCGACGCGGCCAAGGAGGTGACCGGCCAGATCTTCTCGGTGCGCGCGAACGAGATTTTCCTGATCAGTCAGCCGCGCCCGGTACGCTCGGCGCACCACGGCGAAGGCTGGACGCCGCAGTTGATCCGCGATCGCGTGCTGCCGGCCTTCAAAACATCGTTCACGCCGTTCGAGCGCTCGCGCGACGTGCTCTCGTGGGAGCCGATGTAAGTTGGTCGCTCACACGCTCACCGGCCTCCTTGCCGCTCACGCGCGATCTCGCGCCGACGCCCCGGCGCTCATCTATCGCGACGAGCCCGTGAGTTACGCTGCATTCGAGAGGGAGAGCGGGCAGCTCGCACGCGGGTTGCGCGATTTCGGGGTCGGTGCGGGCGACCGGGTGGCCGTGTGGCTGCCCAACACGCCGGCGTGGATCGTGGCGCTCATCGCCTGCGCGCGACTCGGCGCTATCGCAGTTGCGACGAACACCCGTTTCCGCAGCGCCGAGATGGCGGACATCCTGGAGCGGACCGCCCCTAAGGTCCTGTTCCTGTGGCCGGGCTTTCGCCAGATCGACTTCCTGTCGATCCTGGAGGATGTGCCGGCGCGGAGCTTGCGCTCCCTCGCCGCGATCGTCGCTTACGCCGAAGACGGCGCGCAGGCGCCGCCGCAGGTATTTCGTGAAATCCCGGTGCGCGCCTACCGCGAAGTCACGTCGAGTCCTTTGCTCGGCGAGAGCGCAGCCGCACCGGATGCGGGCTGCGTGCTGTTCAACACATCGGGCACCACCAGCGCCCCGAAATTCGTGCTCCACAATCAGAGATCGATTGTAATTCACGCCCACGATGTCGCACGCGCATTCCGCTATCTCGAGCCCGAAACGGTCGTGCTTGGCGTGCTGCCCTTTTGTGGCGTGTACGGCTTCGTTTCCATGACGGCAGCGCTCGCCGCGGGCGCACCGCTCGTCGTCACGTCGGCCTTCAACGCCCACGAGACGCTCTCGGCGATCGAGCGCTATCGCGTGACCAGCATGAATCTCAGCGGAGGCATGCTGGCGCAGGTGATTGAGCTTGCGCGCGACGAGCGCGCATTCGCCTCGGTTCGCTTTTGCGGCAGCGGCACCGGGGCGCCGCAGTATGCCGCGCCCGCAACGGCGAAAGGCCTCACGGTTACCGGCCTCTACGGCTCGAGCGAAGTCCAGGCGCTTTTTTCCCGCCAGAACGAGCGCATTGCGCTGCCGGAGCGCGCCCAGGGCGGTGGACTGTCGGTGTCGACCGAAGCGCGCGTGCGCGCGCGCAATCCGGAAACCGGCGCACTGCTCCCGCACGGCGAGCACGGCATGCTGGAAATCCGGGCGCCTTCGATGCTCATGGGCTATTTCGCCGACGAAGCCGCGACCGCCGCGGCGCTGACGGAAGACGGCTACTTCAAGACCGGCGACCTCGGCTACACGCTCCCCGACGGCCGCTTCGTCTACCTCGCCCGCATGGGCGACACGCTGAGGCTGTCGGGTTTTCTCGTGAGCCCGGCGCAGATTGAGGAGGTGGTAACCGAGTACTCTGGCGTTGCGGCGTGCCAGGTCGTGGGCATTGAGCTCGAGCAAGGCCTTCGGCCGATCGCATTCGTGGTGCTCGCGCCGGGCGCCACGTTTGATGAAGGCGCAATAATCGAACATAGTCGACGCCGAATGGCGCGGTACAAAGTGCCGCACCGGGCGTTTGCGCTCGAGCGCTTTCCGATGACCGAGGGACCGAACGGCTTTAAAGTACGCAAGGAGACGCTGCGCGAGCTTGCCCGCAACCTATGCGCCTCCAATGGAAGCGTTGAAGCATCGGGCGCGGGTGCATATACTGATCCGCGTCGTCCGTGACGCCGCCGCAAGATCACAAATCGAGAGGAGAAATCTTGTTTGAGCCGGGCAGCAGGAATGTTACGGACGGAGCGAAAGGAGCACGCACGCGAAGCAGGCGTAAACGCCGTGCCGTACGCACGCACGTCGGCTTGGCCATTTTTTTTATGGCGGCGTTGGGACTCGGCTCCGCTGCCGTAGCCCAGCAGTATCCGAATAAGCCCATACGCCTTATCGTGCCTTTCGCTCCCGGCGGCGGCACGGATATCCTTGCGCGCCTGATCGGGCAGAAGCTTACTGAAAGCATGGGCCAACAGGTGGTGGTCGATAACCGGCCGGGCGCTGGCGGCAACATTGGCGCGGAACTTACCGTGAAGGCGTCTCGCGACGGCCACACCATACTGATGGTGTCCGCGAGCTATGCCGTCAATGCCGCGATATACAAGCTCACGTTCGATCCGGCGAAGGATCTCGCTCCGGTCACGCAGGTCGCATCGGTGCCGTTCGTACTCGTGAGCCATCCGTCGCTCGCGGCGAACAACGTCAAAGAGCTGATCGCCCTCGCGCGTTCCAAACCGGGGCAGCTCAACTACGCTTCGTCGGGCAACGGATCGGCGCCTCATCTCGCCGGTGCGCTGTTCACGCTCATGACGAACACGGACATGGTGCACGTGCCGTACAAAGGCGGCGCACCCGCGCTCAACGATGTTGTCGCGGGTCAGGTGCAGTTGCTTTTCAGCACCGTGATCCAGGGCGTGCCGTTCATCACGTCTGGAAAGCTGAAGGCAATCGCCGTCGGCAGCCTCAAGCGCTCGCCGTCGCTGCCGCAGGTGGCGACCATTCATGAATCGGGTGTAACCGGATACGACGTGACCAACTGGTTTGGCCTGCTCGCACCGGGTGGTACGCCGCAGCCGATACTCAGTCGGCTCAACTCTGAAATCGTGAAGCACCTGCAAAGCCCGGACCTCACGCAGCGACTTGCGGCGCAAGGTGCGGAGCCCATCGGTAGCAGCCCGAAAGAATTCGCGGAACTCATCAGCAAAGATGTCGAGAAATATACGCGTGTGGCGAAAGCGGCAGGCATCAAACTCGATTGACGCACCCAAGGGCGGACTGCGCAGGCCGCACATCGCTACTGACGTTTCCTTCGATTTGGCGTTGCGTCAGGAGGCGGCTTGGGGGGGCCGGCGCGGCAGGGAGACGATGGCCCAGCCGCCGGCGGTCGTGTCGCCGCGCTGGTCGACCGCTTCGATGTCGAGCTTCACCGTGCCTGAACGGCCGTCGCGTACGTTTTTCGACATCACTTTACCTCGGCAATAGGTGAGATCGCCGATCAGGTTGAAACGCCGCACTTCGCAGTAAAGCTCCGCAAGAAAGCCTTCGTCGCCGATCCAGTTCGTCAGCATGGTCGCGAGCCACGCGACGCGCTCGGGACCGTAGTCGTACGCTTCGGGCACACCGACTGCGCGCGCGAGTGGCGAATCCCAATGCACCGCTTCCGGCGGCTCCGGGATGTTATAGCTGTTGGGAATGCCGGCTGCGGGATGACGGCGCAGGTAATCGAACCAGTAACCGTGCGCCTTGATGAAAAGGCCGCCCCACGCCTGCTCGAATGCCACTGCGGTAGTCGCTGTGTACGGGCCGCGCACGATCTGTGGTATCGCATGCCCGACGGCCACGTCTTCGAAATACAACGGCTCGCGGCCGCGGCATTGCTCTTCGGCATAGAGCTTGGCGATCTCTTCCAGCTTCTCACGCGTATACGGCTCCGCGAGCTGGAGCTTCTTGTACTTGCCTGTCTCTTTCGCCGCGACACGTTCGACGCGCATGCCCCACGAGTCCGCCTGCGCGAGCTCGCGGCCCTCGCCGTTCAGGAAGCGGATGAGCGAGATCTGCTTGAACATGCGTCCCGCGAAGCGGCTGGGCAGCTCAACGAGGTCCTTGAAAGTGACTTCGGGGTCGATGCGCTCGCCGACGCGGATCGGCTCGTGCCAGCGCCAGTGCGAGCCTGCGAAGAACGAATGCACACCCGGAAGCCCGCCGCGGTAGCCGATCGAAATGCGGCTATACGCGTACAGCTGACACGGCGGCGCGATGAGCCCGCCATAGCGCGAGGCGCGCGCATACGCTTCATCGAGAAAGAGCGGGTTGCGGTCACCCGTAGCATGCGCCCAGTGACGCACTGAATCGCGCGTCACTTCGGTGAGGTACGGCGGCTCGTTGATCGTGACCTTCTGGCCGATTTTCGCGCGGACGCGTTCGAGCTCCGCGTCGCTGGCGATTCCGTGTGCTGCCGCCATAGCTTTTTCCTTTAGTCGATTTTTGAATTGCGTGCGGACGCCGCGACGATGCGGCTCGCGCCTTCGGCTTCGTCGCGGGTGACGAGCGAGTCGCGCACTTCCTCGGGATTGATCTGGAGCGCCACTGGAGCGTCGACCGCCAAGGGCTTTCCGTCCTTCGCTTGCGGCGCTGGCGCGTTCGCCGACACCGCGATGACGTTGGCACCGATCAGCCGCTCGATCTCGGCATCGCTCAATCCGAGCAGCGATCCGAGAACCTCGCGCGTGTGCTCGCCCAGTAACGGCGGCGGCTCGAGGCGCGAGTTTTCATAGCGGCCTTCGAAGCGCAGCGGGTTGCCAAGGACCTTTACCGTACCCGCGGTCGGATGCTGAACTTCTTTCACGAAGCCGCGCTCGCGGATGACCGGCTGGTTCACCGCCTGCCCGATATTGTTCACAGGGGCGTGAGGCACATCGGCGGCGTCGAGAACTCGCTGCCACTCAGCGACCGTCTTCGTCCTCATGATCTCTTCGATCTGCCGCTCGAGCTCGACGCGGTTCTTGTGCCGGTCCTTGACTGTGCGGAAGCGCGCGTCCGTGATCAGATCCTCGCGTCCGATCGCGCGGCAGAAATTGCGCCAGAAGCCGCCGACGTGAAGCGCCAGCACGATGTGGCCGTCTTTCACCGGCATCAGGCCGTAAGGCACGATGTTGTGATGGCTGTTGCCCATGCGGCCCGGATTGTCACCGGTCACCAAATAGATTTCGGCGAGGTAGCCCAGCAGGCCCATGAGTCCTTCGAGCAGGCTCAAGTCGACGTGCGATCCCTGCCCCGTCGCGTTGCGCTCGTTCAAGGCTGCCAGCACGCCGATCGCGGCCCAAAGTCCGCCGCCGATGTCGCCGAGCGGCAAGCCGAGCTTGGTCGGCGTGCCGTCCGCGTACCCGTTGATGCTCATGACGCCGCTCAGCGCCTGCGTCACGAGATCGAACGATGGCTTGTCCCGCATCGATCCCTGCGCACCGAAGCCGCTGATCGAGCAGACGATGAGGTCTGGCTTGAGCGCTTTCAGGCGGTCATAACTGAGACCCAGACGATCCATCACACCGGGGCGGAAGTTCTCGAGCACGACGTCGCATCGGGTCGCAAGCTTTATCAGCAGCTCCCGGCCTTCGGCCGTGCGCGCGTCGAGCGCGACACTGCTCTTGTTGCGGTTGATGGCGAGGAAATAGTGGCTTTCGCCGTTGACGAAAGGCGGAATCGTCCGCGTCTGATCGCCGCCGCGAATTTCCTCGACTTTGATTACCTCGGCGCCGAGATCGGCCAGGATCAGTGAGCAAAACGGACCTGCAAGCACCCGCGACAGATCGAGGATGCGCATGCCGTCCAGCGGGCCACGGCGCTTCCGGGCAGCTTGGTTATCTGTCATGCACGACTCCTCGGTGGTGCCGAATGCATGGAAATTCCTGCTCTCGACGAAAAACACGATTATCTTCTTGTGCCGGCACGGCTCGCAATAGCCAGGATAGGAAGATGACGGCCGCTGTTTTACAATGTGAACAGATATGGGGAATACGCGGCGGCATGGTACACAAAGCATCGAGCGCACGGTTCTCCTGATGAAGGAGCTCGCGGCGCGGGGCGGTATAGGCTGGCGGCTCGGGGACCTTGCAACGAGCTGCAAGCTTGACCGCGGAACGGCCCACCGCATACTCGCCTGTCTTGTCCGCGAGCGGCTGGTGCGCCAGCGTGCGAGCGACCGCCGCTACGTGCCCGGTCCGTTGCTTTTCGAGCTCGCGTTGTCGGTGCCTGCGTTGTGCGCATTCCAGTCGGCGTGCGCCGCGCCGCTCGCGCGCGCGGCCAAGCGGCTAAACGGCGTATCGCTGCTCTGCCTGCGCAGCGGCAGCGACTTCGTGTGTGCCGCGCGCTCCGGCAGTTTGCAGATCAAAGCTCTCACCATTGATCTCGGCACGCGTCGGCCGCTGATCGTGTCGGTGGGCGGCGTCGCGATACTGATCGCCTTGCCTAAGGACGAGGCGCGTGCCATAGTCGCGGAAAACATGAAGCAGGTCGCCCGCTTCGGCGCCGCGCGAATCCGGTCCTTGCAGCGCATGATCCGGCAGTCGGAAAGCCGTGGCTACGGCGTGAGCGAAAGCGAGATAGTACCCGGCGTGAGCGCGTTCGCCGTGCCGATACTCGACAGGCAGAAACGGCCATTCGCTTCGATCACCATCGTCGGCCCCTCAGACAATTTTCCCTCTGTCCGAGTACCCGAGATCATCGCCACACTCGAGCACGAAGCTCGCGCGATTGCACGCGAAGCGGCGCGCATTCCGGGCACGGCCGGTTGATCTCGCGTATCGCCGCTCGACGGCCTTCGCCGACATGTGGCTCGGTACTCGCCACACAAAATGCTGCCTGATCCTGCCTCGATTCCACGAACACCAAACTTACGCGGCACGAAGGCCTCGTTCGAATTGCACAGGCGATTGGTAGTTTAACGCCGAGTGCAACCTTCTCGAATTGTAGAACCCCTCGATCCAATATCACGATATCACCACGCGCCTGCCCCCGTGTCTGATACCGGCCCTGTTGACTCGCTCGACCTTGAGCGTTCAGCCGTACTTTGCCTGGAGTTGCTCCTTGGTCAGGAAGCGCTGCTCGAGAGCCTCGAATTGTTTGAATCCGAGCACGTCATTGAGCTTTTCAAACGAGACGGCGAGTTCGGGACGCTCGACGATTTCGCCGGTCGCGAGCGATTTTTGCAATGTCTCGAGTCCATTGATCATGCCCTGCACCGCGCAGGACGTCAAAAGGCGCGGATAGATGACGGCCGCGACACCGAGGTCCTCCAGCCTTTTCGCGGCAATCAGCGGCGTCGTCGGACGCGAGCGTATGCCGAAGCCCATATTGACGGACAGCGGCTTCGACACGTTGCGTGCCGCGGTCGCGATATCCTCTTCTTTCAACAAAGCGTCGGCAAAGAGCAGATCGGCTCCCGCTTCGGCATAGAGATTGAGACGCCGGATGGCCTCCTTGAGACCGTAAGGCGCATAAGCGTCGGTACGGGATTTGATGACAAAATCGGGGTCGCGCCGCGCTTCCGCCGCGGCTTTGATTTTTTCCACCATTTCTTCGGCGGAAATCACCTGCTTTCCTTTCATGTGCCCGCAGCGTTTCGGCCACACCTGGTCCTCGATCATGACTCCGCCCAGACCTGCCTGCTCGAAACTGCGCGTCATGTAATAGACGTTGACGGCATTCCCGTAACCGGTGTCGCCGTCGGTGATTAACGGCAAATGGCAGCAACCGACAATTGCGCGCGATACGCGAAGATTCTCTTCCATGCCCATCAACCCGACGTCGGGCTGGCCGAGATGGCTTTCGCTTACGCCAGCGCCGGTGATGAATCCGGCCGGGAAACCGAATTGCTCGACGAGGTGGGCGCTGTAGCCGTCAAAAATGCCCGGCATTGCGAGGATTTGCGGAGCATTGATCAATTCGCGCAGTTTTTTCCCAGGACTTGTCATAGTCATCTCTCTCCAGTCGTTGTGTCAGGAAATGGAAAATCAACCGCCATGACGGAGGAATCGCCGGCGCAGCGCGTACTGCAGGATGCCTCCCTGCCGGTAATACTGCACTTCGGTCGCGGTATCAAGGCGCACCAGAAGCATGATTTTTTCATGCGAACCGTCGGCTCGGGTAATGAGGCAATTCGTTTGCCCGCCCGGAACCAGGTTTGCTGCAAGACCCGGAAAATCGAAAACTTCCGAACCATCGATCCCCAGCGTCTTTCGCGTAACGCCGGAGCCGAATTGCAGCGGCAATACGGCCATGCCTACGAGGTTCGCGCGATGGATGCGCTCGAAGGATTCGGCAAGGACCGCGCGTACTCCCAACAGACGCGCGCCCTTGGCCGCCCAGTCGCGCGACGAACCCGCGCCGTATTCCGAGCCGGCCACGATGATGAGCGGCACGCCGCCGGGGCGATAGCGTTCAGCGGCGTCAAAAATCGACAGGGTCTCCCCATCAGGCATGTGCCGCGTGGAACTGCCTTCTATCCCGGGCGTCATCTCGTTACGAATACGCACATTCGCGAACGTTCCCCGTACCATGACGTCGTGGTTGAGCCGGCGCGCGGCGTAGCTTACAAAATCGTCGGGCGCGATGCCGAGCGACTGCAGGTACTGACCGGCGGGGGATTTTGCGGAAATGGCGCCTATGGGTGAAATGTGATCGGTCGTGAGCATGTCGCCGAACATGGCGAGCACGCGCGCACCCTGGATGTCCCGAACCCCGGGTGGAACGCGAGCCATATCATCGAAGAAAGGCGGCCGGCGAATAAACGTACTCTTCGGATTCCAGGAAAACATGGGGCCGCCCAGGCTTTTCATATTTTCCCACCCTGAAGTTCCCGCGCTCAGGGTGCGGTAATTGCTGCTGAACATCTCCGGGGTAAGCGTCTCGTCGATCACCTTGCGAACCTCATCGTTGCCTGGCCAGATGTCGCGCAAGTATACGGGCGCGCCCTTGCCATCCCGGCCCAGAGGCTCGTTGACGAGATCGGTCAAGATCGAGCCGGCAAGCGCATAAGCGACCACCAATGGCGGCGACGCGAGAAAATTCGCGCGCACGCTTGAATGGACGCGGCCCTCGAAATTGCGATTGCCCGAAAGCACCGCAACGGCCACTACGTCGTTATTTTCCATGGCTTCGGCAACAGGCTGGGGCAGAGTGCCGGAATTGCCCATGCAGCTCATGCAGCCAAATCCCGCGACATTAAACCCCAATCGATCGAGCGATACCTGCAAACCGGCGCGCGCGAGATAGTCAGCGACGACGCGCGACCCAGGCGAAAGCGAAGTCTTGACCCACGGTTTCGTCTTCAGCCCACGCTCGATCGCATTGCGTGCAAGCAATCCGGCCGCAATCATGACGAACGGATTCGAAGTGTTCGTGCAGCTCGTGATTGCCGCGATCACGACGTTTCCGTCAGCCAGCGTGGTTCCGTCTTTCAACATCGGCGCGGCTTTATGGGTTGGTGGATGCACCGCCTGAAACGCTTTCGGTACGTCCGGCAGCGGTACGCGTTCGTGAGGATACCTGGGACCTGCCATGCATGGCGCTACGCTGCCAAGATCGATCTCTATGATCTGGGTGTAGTCAGGAATCGTTGTCGTGTGGTCGCGCCACAATCCCTGCGCCCTGGAATACGCTTCGACCAGCGCGATCTGCTGGGCATCGCGATGTGTGCCTCTGAGAAAACGGAGCGTTTCAGCATCGATGGGAAAGAAGCTCATCGTCGCGCCATACTCGGGCGTCATGTTCGCGATGGTCGCGCGGTCGGGCAATGTAAGCTCGTCGACACCCGGACCACAATATTCGACGAATTTCCCGACCATATTGTGCTTGCGCATGATCTGCGTAATGGTGAGCACGACGTCGGTTGAAGTCACGCCCGAACGCAAGCGGCCCGACAGGCGGCAGCCGATGACTTCAGGAATGAGTATCGAGATGGGTTCTCCGAGCGCAGCGGTGCCGCCTTCGAGTCCGCCGACGCCCCAGCCGACGATACCGAGACTGTTGATCATCGCGGTGTGGCTGTCCATGCCGATTACCGAGTCGGGATAGGCGAGTGTGCGTTGGCCTTCGTTACGGGTCCAGACGACTCGCGCCAGCAGTTCCAGATTGATCTGATGGCAGATGCCGTTTCCAGGCGGCACGACCCGGAGATTCTCGAACGCCTGGCTTGCCCAGCGCAGAAATTCATAGCGTTCCCGGTTCTGCGCAAATTCGAGCTTCATATTGTGCGCAGCCGCCGTCGGACTGCCGTACTCATCGACGATCACCGAGTGATCGACGATGAAATCGACCGGAACAACGGGACTGATGCGCGTCGCTTCGCCGCCCAAGCGAGCCGTTGCATCGCGCATCGCGGCCAGATCGCCGAGAAATGGAATGCCGGAAGAATCCGGCATCAAGACGCGCGTTGGCCTGAAACCGATTTCGCAGTCGTCCGTGCGGCGCTTGAGCCAGCCGATGAGCGCTACTATGTCCGCGGTGTCCGCCGCACCTTCCGCGTGCTGGCGGATGAGGTTTTCAATGAGCACCTTGAGCGAGTACGGCAGACGCGCAACCCCTGCGAGCCCCGACTCTTCCGCGGCCGGCAGACTGAAATATTCATACGTGCCGCCATTCAAGGCGAGCCGGCGCAGCGTGCGTTTACCGTCGAATTCCATGAGCGAAAATTGAAAACGTTGACAAGGCTGCGGGCCATCGTCTAACATCCGCGTACACAAGTCAAGATGATGTTCACATCCATGAACGGCGCCGTCAAGTCGGCTTCCCGCGTGCTCGATATGCTCGAATTCCTGTCGGTGACGGAGAAGCCGATCGGCGTCAGCGACGTCGCGCGCCGCTTGCGGTTGCCGAAAAGCAGCGCGCAGGCGCTCTTGAGAACGCTGCTCGGACGTGGCTACCTCGTGCATGCCGGGCTCGGCTATCAGCTCTCTCCGTTGGTCGGCAGCGGCGGATGGATAGGCGGCACGGTCGCGAGGCTCGGTCAATTGGCGAAGATCGTCATGGAAAGAGCCGCCGAAGTCACTGGTGAATCGGCATTTCTCGGTGTCCTGACGCGCGACTGGCGCGTCCAGTATGTATCAAAAGCGGTGAGCAAGAACGAAGTCCGGTACGATGCCGATCTCGAATACCTGCGGCCCGCGTATTGCACTTCGCTGGGACTCGCCATCATCGCGCATCGCCCGGCGGAGGATATCGAACGGTTTTTGCGCCACGGCGGATTCAAGCACATTACGCCTCAGACGATCACCGACCCGGTCGCTTTGCGGCGGGCCTTGCAAAAGGCACGGCGGGAAGGTTACGCGGAAATTCGCGACGCGCGAGTCACTGGCGCATCTGGCGTGTCGGCGCCCGTATTCGGTCCCGATGGCGAAGTAATCGCGGGAATCAATCTTGCGGCGCCGAGCTGGAGATATTCGAAAATCCGGCCGTTGCTGACGGCAAACGTCATTTCGAGCGCCCGGGAATTGACACAGGCGCTCGGCGGGATGTCCCCGACGGCGCCGGCCCGCGGGCGCGCAGCGACAATCAAATCCAATGAACGCATGGCGATAAAGGAGCGATGGCGATGAGCGATTACGATGTTATTGTGGTTGGCGCAGGAAATGCTGCGTGTGCAGCGGCGGTGTCGGCGCGGCAAAGCGGCGCCAAACGCGTGCTGATACTGGAAAAGGCGCCGGTGGAATTGCGCGGCGGCAACACTCATTACAGCGGCGCGGCTTTCCGGATCGCCTTTAATTCCGCTGAAGACTTGCGGCCGCTCGTGCCCGATGCGGAAAAACACGAGCCCGGCTTTTTCGAGAATGTCGTGCCTTATCCAGCCGACCAGTTCTGGGCGGATTTGCGCAAAGTGACCGAGAACCGCACCGATCCCAGACTCGCGGCGATCATGATCGACAACTCGTACTCGACGGTGCGCTGGATGAAGGAGGTCGGCATCCAGATGGAGCCGGCGGTCATGCTGGGTGCCGTCAAGTACGGCGGCAGGACGAAATTTTTTTCGGGCGCAGTGATACGCGCGGTGGACGAAGGCGTGGGCTTGTCCAGAATGTGGTTGGACATCGCCGAGCGCCACGGCATCGAAATCCGCTACGAAACGCGGGCAACACACCTGTTGCAGGGCAAATCGGGCGCGGTTACCGGAGTGCAGATCCACGGCCCCAAAGGACTGGAAGACCTGTCGGCCAGGGCCGTCGTGCTGGGCTGCGGCAGCTTCGAATCGAACCCGGAATGGCGTGCGCGTTATCTCGGCCGGCCGTGGGACATCGCGAAAGTCAGGGGCACATCATTCAATACGGGTGATGGCCTCAGGATGGCATTCGAAGTCGGCGCCGTGTCTCATGGGCAGTACTCGGGATTGCACTCGACGCCCATCGACGCCGAGGCGCCGCCTTTCGGCGATCGCAAGCTCACCGACAAGACGAATCGACTCACTTATCCGTTCAGCGTGATGGTGAATAACCGCGGCCTGCGGTTCGCCGATGAAGGCGAAGATATCAACATGCTGACCTACGCGAAGATGGGGCAGATTACTCTGAACCAGCCGGGCGGTGTGGGATACCAGCTGTTCGATTCCAAAGTCATTTCGTTACTGGAGCCCCGCTATGAAACCGCCAAGCCGTACAAGGCGGACACGCTCGAAGCGCTGATCCGCCAATTGCCCATCGATCAGAACCAGGCGCTGGCGACGCTCACCGAATATCATGCCGCGCTCAAGGGCGGGACTTTCGATCCGCTGGTGAAAGACGGCTTGCGAACGCAAGGCCTGGCTATCGACAAAACGAATTGGGCGCAACCGCTCGATACGCCGCCTTTCTATGCCTATCCGGTTACGGGAGGCGTCACGTTCACATTCGGCGGCGTGCTCGTAAGCGACGATGCTCAAGTCATGGACGTCGCTTATCGCCCGATTGGCGGTCTCTACGCCTGTGGCGAAGCGGTCGGCGGCTTGTTCCATTACAACTATCCGGGCGGTTCCGGCCTGGTTTCGGGTGCTGTGTTCGGGCGTATTGCGGGCAGAAGCGCAGCGCGCGGTTGACAAAAGGAGGATACATGAATGCTCCCACCGCCGGACTGACGCAAGCAGCGCCTGCAACCGGGAAACCAAAGACGATTTCCCGCCAACTCGCGGAATTCGTAGCGAGTTTCAGCTACGATGCGATTCCGGAATCGATCCGCACCCGTGCAAAATCGCTGATTCTCGATGCGGCCGGCATTGCGCTCGCTTCCACGCAATATGATTTTTCGCACCGGACGCTGTCGGGTATCCGATCCTTGGGCGGCAGTGGCGATTGCTCGGTGATCGGTATGAAAGAGCGGCTGCCGTTGCGCGATGCGGTCCTCATGAACGGAGTGCTGGTACACGGCCTCGATTATGACGATACTCACATCCGCGCGATCGTGCATCCGACGGCAAGCGCGTTCGTCTGCGCGCTCGGCGTGGCCGAACAATTGGGCCGTTCCGGCCGCGATTTGCTGACCGCGTATATATTGGGCGTGGAGATTGTTACGCGCATTTGCGATGCGGCCAAAGGCCACTTCCATGATTTTGGTTTTCATCCGACCGGCATTGGCGCGCATTTTTCGTGCGCGCTGCAGACGGGCTGGCTCCAGGGGTTGACTGCCGAGCAACTCGTCATGGCGCAGGGACTCGCGGGCAGCACGGCGGCCGCGAGCCAGGAATTCCTCGATGAAGGCGCCTGGAATAAACGCCTGCATCCGGGATGGGCGGCCGTCGCGGGTATTACGGCCGCGCATCTCGCGCGCAGCGGTTTTGTCGCACCGACCAAACCATACGAAGGCCGGTTTGGGCTGTACAAGAGTCATTTGAGCCATCTCGAGAAAGACGTGAATTACGGCGCGATCACGAGCGGGCTTGGCAAAGAATGGGAACTCCTGGGCGTGGCGATCAAGCCTTATCCGGTGTGCCATCTCATCCACGCTTGCGGCGACGCCGCGCTCCTCCTGCGCAGGAAGCATCAGTTAACCCCCGATCGCATCGCGAAAGTGACGGCACTCGTACCCAAGGAGACGATACACATCATTGCCGAGCCGGTCGCCAACAAAGTGCGCCCCGCAAACGATTACGACGCCAAATTCAGCGTGCAGTACTTCGTTGCAACATGTCTCGCGCGGGGACGATTCGGGTTGCCCGAACTCGAAGCCGACGCACGCAATGACGGCGAGATTCTGGCACTCGCGCAAAAAGTCGAGGTAGCCGCCGATCCCGAAACGCGTTTTCCGGACTATTTTTCGGGCGGAGTGGTGATCACCACCACCGATGGGCGCGAATTCAGGCGCCACGAACCCATCAACCGCGGCGCCGGCGACAGCGCGCTGACAGCGGACGAAATCGAGGCGAAGTATCGCGATAACGCGCGGCTTGCCGTCGCGGAGAACCGCGTGCAGGAAATACGCGATATAGTACTCAACATGGAAAGCTTTGGGGCGCGGGAGGTGGCGCAAAAGCTGGCCGCGGGCTGAGGCCCGGTACTTTCGGGCCCACAAGAAAGCGAACATTCATTACGGAGGCGATCATGCTGAAAAACCTGGTTCGTTTGGCCGGTATCGTCATGGCGGCGGTTTCTATTTCCGTATCGGCGCAGGGATACCCGAACAAACCTGTACGCCTCATCGTTCCTTACGCGCCCGGCGGCGGCACGGACGTGCTTGCCCGCATGATTGCCCAGCGGCTTACTGAAGCTCTGAACCAAAGCGTCGTCGTGGACAATCGTGCCGGGGTGGACGGAATTGTCGGCGCCGAAATCATGGCGCGCGCCACGCCCGATGGCTATACGTTGCTCATCATTTCGAGCAGCCACACGATCAACGTGGCGCTGGGCAAGAAGCTGCCCTACGACACGATCAAGGACTTTGCGCCGATCACGCAGACGGCCAATCAGCAACTGTTGCTGGTCGTGCATCCATCGATACCCGTAAAGACGGTGAAAGAATTCCTCGAGTACGTGAAAGCGCGCCCGGGCAAGCTCAACTATGGATCGAGCTCGAACGCGACCGCGCTGCCGATGGAGCTCTTTAAATCCATGACGTCAACGGATATCCAGCATATTCCGTACAAAGGCTCGGGCCCGATGATGAACGATCTCCTGGGCGGTCACGTGCAGACGTCGATGTCCGGCGCCGTTTCGGCGGTTCCTCACGTCAAGGCAGGCCGGCTCCGCGCGATTGCGATCGGCGACAGTAAACGTTCGTCATTCCTGCCCGACGTGCCGACGATCGCGGAAGGCGGCGTGCCCGGTTATCAGGCGGTCATCTGGACCGGCATGTTCGCGCCGGCAAAAACGCCGCGGGCGATCATCGACCGGCTGAACAAGGAAGGCGGGCGCATCCTTCATGTGCCGGC